>Ga0310694_10002804_pt1 | contig 17466 bp, 12 predicted proteins | sample 174DNAGHGhighgp2_FD_203884 | JGI IMG/M metagenome (GOLD analysis project Ga0310694, IMG submission 203884) | Sheep rumen microbial communities from Palmerston North, Manawatu-Wanganui, New Zealand - 1742 DNA GHGhigh gp2 (v2) (version 2) | ecosystem: Host-associated > Mammals > Digestive system... | reverse complement strand
GAAAGGCGTTGGGTACTGTTGTCGTACCATAGGCTCTCAGCATCATACCTGACACGAAGGAGGCCGTAATAGTACTTCCATCACGCTTAACATTCATCTTGTCAAGCATACGTGCGTTCAAGTCATTTCTCAATATGGTGGTATCGCCAAGAATATTGTACTCGCTAAAGCGAAGAAGCACATTGACGGGCTTGCCTTCTTCCAGTTTGGAGCCACAGCCTTTACGGACGATCTGCAGATAGACACCACTCTTCTCCAAATAGACGAACTCGTTTCTGTTCACATTCGTAGTGCTGTCTTGCTGAACAAACTGTGACTCTGTAATAACTTTGATTTCATTCGTACGAATAAACTCTGCGATGGCATTACGTTCCTTGTCCTTCAAGTCACCGTATGTCTCGTAATTATTGCAACTGGCCAGTACCATAAGTACCAGCACAGCCAGCAATGCCTTGACGCAATTCTTCATATATCTTCTACGCTATTTCTGTTTAATGGCGCAAAATTACGAAATAAATTTCAAATTAGCCGTAAGCAACCTGCAGAATACATCAATAATTAGGCTACTTTAACATCGATTCAAAATGCAGAAATGCCTGTTGGGTTATCTTTATTGCTTCTTCAATGCTACAATTCAGCCGGCCTCCAGAGGCATTCAGGTGTCCACCACCATTGAAAAACAGTTCTGCCATCTTGTTACAGGGGAAGTTATCGACCGAGCGAAGACTTACCCAAACGAGATTATCCTTTTCGGTATCTTCGCGAAGTGAAACCGACAGTTTATGTCCTTTTATCTGCAAGGGCATATTGACAAGTCCCTCGGCATCGCCCTTTATAAAATGGAAACGACGCAGGTCCTGACGGGTCAGTGTGAAATAACTGGCATGTCTGGAGGCATCGACCACCAGTTTCTCCAGCATGACATAACCTAACAGCCGCAGACGGTTCTCGCTGTAATTGTGATAGACATTGCGATAGATCTTGTCTTTATTGATTTTCTTAGTCAGCAGCTGTGATATGATGAAATAGATGTCAGGATCGCTGGAGTTATAAGTAAAGCCACCCGTATCGGTCATCATACCGCAATAAATAGGAATGGCAAAGTGACGGCTCTGACTCTCGAAGCCACCTAACTGCCACACCAGCCGGAAGACCAGCTCGCTGGTTGACGATGCTTCGGGATGTGACACCGTCAGTTCTGTTTCTATATCCGGACCGAGATGGTGGTCTATCAGCAGTTTCTTGGCAGCAGCACTGACAAGCGTCTCTGCCATCTGGTCGGTTCGCGAGGGCGTATTGAAGTCAAGACAACAGATGAGATCTGCCGTCTTCAGCAACAACTCTGCCTGCTCGGTATGTTTGTCGTAGCGTATGATTTTTTCGGAATTTGGCAACCACTGCAAGTAGTCCGGGTACTGATCAGGAACAATGACTACCGGGTCTTTGCCAATGGAACGCAGATACTCAGCCCATCCAAGACTTGAACCCAGCGCATCACCATCTGGGTTCATGTGACAACAAATGACTATCGTCTCTGCATCATTAATGAGCGAGCGCAACATGTTGCACTCGCTCTCATTGAGGATATTGTTCAACATTTAGAACAATTTATTAGGATAAACACCATCATCAACCAATTTCTGGATACGCTTTACTGTATCCTCACGGTCTGCTGCATAAGTAACGCCGAACCACTTTGATGTGGTGTCAAGCACCTTCACTGTAGCCGTCTTTTCGTTGATGAGCTTGTTGACCATCAGAGGAATGAAGAACTCTGCTTTCAGGTTCTCAATGTTCTTCGGGTCAGAGAGGAACTCCTTGAAGTATGCCTCGCTATATTCGAAGTAGTCCGGTGTGAAGCCCCACATGTTCATTGATACAGGCGTCTTCTCGTCAACAGCGACCCACTGGCCCTGCTCGTCCTTATAGCGAATCTCCTCGGAAGCTGCACCGGCATTGCTGCCATCAGCAGCACACCGAACAATCTCCGTACGCTCAACAACGGTGGTTAGGTGGCCCTCAGCATCTGTTGAGCAAATGCCACGAGCCACCGTACCATTCTCACTTAAGGTGTTACCTACGCGGAAACCGACCATGGCATACTGGTTCTTGGCTCCCTCTGGCAGGTCAGCCAGGAACTTGCCAATGACCTTGAAGGCATCGCGGTTGTAGAAGTCGTCACAGTTGATGACACAGAAGGGCTCTTTGATAACGTCCTTACCCATCAAGACAGCATGGTTTGTTCCCCATGGCTTCTGGCGTCCCTCGGGCACACTAAAGCCTTCGGGCAGTGCATCCAATGCCTGGAAGCAAAGCTCGCACTTCACCTTGCCCTCATACTTTGAAAGTATCTGGGTACGGAACTGCTCCTCAAAATCCTTACGGATAACCCATACGATTTTTCCGAAGCCCGCCTCAATGGCATCGTAAATACTGTAATCCATGATGGTTTCACCATTAGGTCCCAGCCCATCGAGCTGTTTCAGACCTCCGTAACGACTGCCCATACCGGCAGCCAAGAGAAATAAAGTCGGTTTCATTGTTTGTTAGAATTAGTTTGTTTGTCTTTTATTGATTGTTTACTGGTTCCTTTTTCTTGGCCAGTTCCATCACTTTATCCTTACCCTTAAAGGCGAAGAGCCAGATGAGCAGACCTGCAATGACCAGCAGCGTAATGCCCAACAACGGCCTGTAGAATATCCATGCAATGGCAATGACGATGAGTGACCATACGATACCAACGACGGTACATACGACACCAACGCCCCAGCCAACGATATTCGAAACGAAAGGAACGACCTTGAGGACAGTTTCTATAATGCTGAAGACACTCTTCAAACCGGTAATAACGAGGAAGACACCCAGCAGACGAAGCAGCCACTTCATAATGTTGTTGGAACTCTCGGCAGCCTGGATCATCTCGTCAGCGGACTTCTTACCCATAGAAAGCTGCTGGAAGGTCTCGTCGTTCTTTGCCTTATAAGGCTTGAAACTGTCACCATCAACCACTGCAATAATAGAAACCTTTGCAGGAACAACCTTTTCGAAGGTTACGCGAACGTCACCGATTTCAGGTGAGCCGGGCACGCGTCCGAAATAAAGCATATTGCCAGCCTGGTGTACATACTCCAAGTCTTTCTTGTTCTCTGCCTTAGCCATCAGGCTGTCAGTAACTGCCTTGATAGAATCAGACACTGCCTGCAGGGAGTCAGCCACGGCTTTTGCTGAGTCGGAGAGTGCTACAGCGGGTGCTGCAGGCTGTGGTGCTACTGGTTCGGGCTTTGTTTCAATGCCATAGAAACGCTGATAAGCCGTCTTTGTAGTCTGGTCAAACTGACGAAGCAAGTCCTCTGACAGCGCGAGGTCTAAGTTCTCACGAGACGAAATAGACCGTATCTGACTGGATGTAAGCTTATATGCGCCAAAGGAGACGTTTTCTGCATATTGCTCAGCAGGCTCTATAGTTGTCAGCACGAAATTCTTTTTCTGATATGCCGGGTCCTTGAATTCCGCCGACTCTACAGGTTCAGACACCCATGCCTTTGTATAGGTATAGGTGGTAGTGGTCTCCTGGCTGCCGCCCAATTTGTCTTTCGACTCACTGTGCTGCTGCTCTACCCACTGATAATACTCCACCTTACGTGTGATGGAGATGGCTTTTGCTCCCAGGCCAAACTGGGCATCAACCAGAGAGTCCTCAGTTGTTGCCATGGCTGTGGCATGAATCAGCTCTCCATCCAATGCAGCATCTTTCTTGTTGGGATTCTCCATTTCCACATAAGCACCTTTCACTTCGTCGAGCATATCACCCGTACGGACGGTACGTCCTTCGTTCCACCACAGGACGACAGTACCTGCAATAAAAAGCAGGATGCCGAATCCTATTCCACCACACGAGCTCTTCACACGTGACCCATAGCTCGTTGTCTTTGTTTCTGTATAAGCCATACTTGTCAGTTTTTAGTTTATGAATGATTTTACTTAAGTCCTTTCCACGTTCCCTTGATGTTCTTGCATTGCGTGTAGCAAGAAGGACAGTTGAACACCTTATAGAGTCCGCCATCATCAGGTTTCAGTATTTCCACCTGCCGCTGTTCGGTGTCCCATCCTTTTGCGAGGATGTAGAGATAAGTAACGGTACCATAGGTTGTCTCCTGAGGGTCGTTAGCCGATCGGCACATCTGTACGGTATAAGGATAGTCGGGTGTGTAAGCATTCTTTGGGGTAGCGCCCTTGAGCAGTGCAGCAGGCATGTAACGCTGACAGTACGAGTCACTATAGTCAGCATTTGGAGGAAGCTTCTCTTTCAGAATCCTTATGATACCGCTCACCGTAGCAGGCCCATTGCAAATAAGCTCGAAGCATTGTTTGCCAACGGCGGCATCGCGTGCGTACATTTCTATAGCCATAGGAATCATGGCAGCGGTACCGTGTATCGTTTTACCTAAGAACTGCGTATAAACAGCCTCAAACTCTTCATAGTCAGCAGGTACGTTTGTAAAAGTAACCTTAGCTGTCGGTTTATTCAATTTGCCAGCACCGGGTACGCCAAGGGCGGAGCCGATGGTTGACATAACAGGCTTTTTTATTTTCCCGTCAATGGTGTAGGTGTGATTCCCGTAGCGCATCTCGTCGCCATTAACCTGAGCCATTGCTACTGTTGAGCAGCAAAGTGCGAACAGTAACATGCATACATTCTTCATCATTTTCATAAGCTAAGATAGTTAGTGATTATTTAATTTTACGTTTGCAAAGATACAAAAAAGAGGAATAAGTACCAAATTTCTTCAAATAATAATGCCAAATAACGAATTAGAACGGGTATCCGACAGCGAAATGCAGCGTCTGGTGACGCCAGAACTTGTCTATGTTGTAGAAACCTGAACGTCCCGTGTCATAAGGGAGGTGCAGTGCGACTCCCCAGTCGAGTCTTAGCACGAGGAAGTCGAGGTTATATCTAAGTCCGACTCCGGTGCCCACCGCCAGCTGATCGAAGAATTTGGAGAAGGTGAAATGGGTATCTTTGAACATCTCTACAAAGGGATCGTCGTCCCCTTCGGGCTTGTACTTCTGCAGCGCCCATACGTTACCCGCATCGATGAAGAGTGCCCCATAGAGATTACCTGAGAGCTGCGGCCTATATTCAAGGTTGCAGACGAACTTGACGTCTCCGTTCTGTACGATGTATGACATCTGCCGGTTGTCGAAGATGTCGTAGTAAGCTCCAGGTCCGATGGTTCGAATGGGGAATGCCCTGATGCTGTTGGCTCCTCCAACATAGAACAGCTCGCTGTAAGGCGTATAATCTCCATTTCCAAATGTCCACAGTATGCCGGCATTGAGGTGCGCGAGTAGCTGTGACGAGGGCGTGAGTGCCCATGTCTTAGTGAAGTCGGTCTCCAGCCGCAGAAACTGTGAATAAGGATTCTTAAAGAGTTTCTTTCCCTTCTCGTTCCAGCTGCCCCGTCCGAGCGCCATGAAGGCAAGCGATGTGAGGTTGCCTGCCTCTGCGATGGTGGTTTCCCATCGTATGGGGTTACGCATGTTAGCGGGGCTGTTGTAAATGTACGTATAACGCATCTCGGGAATGCAGTAGTCGTCCATAGTGGTAAGCAGATAGGGATTGTTGATGAGTATGGAGTCGAAATCTGCTGTTCTTGAGTTCATGTACTGATACTTGATGACGAGTGGTGAGAACTCATGGCGGTTGGTTGCGTTCGGCTGCCATCGATAGGTCCACTCTCCCGAGTTGACATGCATCTTGTAGTAGCCAGGCCGCCGTATAACGTCGGCAGACAGTTTGATAAGGGTTGAGGGTGTGGTGAAGAACCTGCGTCGGCGGCGATGCGGGCGACCCTGTCGCCCTTCACGTGACGTTCGGGAGGCACTTCGCGTGATAAAGGCAGGTGCTATGATACGCGGGAACTCCACCTGCGCATCGACACCATAATCGTAGTTACTCATGTCGGAGGCTCCTGACGTCGCCCACTCATAGGCTCCATGGAGGTTGACATCGATTTTCTCGCCACCTCGGAAGGCATTGCGGCGTGTAACACCCAGCTTTACCTCGGGTCCGACGCGCCCGATGGTTCGTGCATTGAAATTGGTTTCGACATAGAAGTCGTAGGGTTTGTCGAAAGTACAATTGAGCGTTAGGTCGAGCGTGTCGGAAGGGAAGGCTTGAGACGCTGACGAGTCACGCGGTGTGAACTGTACGTCGATCATGGAGAAGAGCCCCATGGCATTGAGCTTAGCCATAGACTCGAGGTAATTGTCGTAGTTATAGGGCTGTCGGGGTCTTAGCTTCAGGTCTGCCATGACGACGCGCGGTGATAGCGGCGGCTTCTTTCCGCTGTAGCGTATGGTAAAGAATCGCCTGACTGTGGAGTCGGTGTATTGCTCGCGTGCTGACTTTCGCATATTGATATTGACGCGTCCAATGTACCACTTGCGCTTGGCTGCAGAAGGCACATCATCGTTCATCTGTAGCCTGAGTTGCGCCTGCCCAGCAACGGCAAAGGTGTCGGCGAGATAGTTGGCAAAGCCTTCCTGATAATAGTAATAGCCATTGTTACGGAAGAGTCGTGCGATGCGCTTGCGCTCGGCATCGAGTGCAGCCACGGAGAAGGGATCTCCCGGTCGCAGTTCCGCTTCGTTAGCGGTTGCGCGTATGAGGCTGTCGGCCTCAGTTGGGAATCCCACATAAGTGAGGGTGTCAACCCTGTAGAGCGGTCCCATATCGACATGATATGCAATCTTGGCTTTCTTTGGGTTGTTCTGCGTTACCACATCAAAGCCCACGGCGCCCTGGAAATAGCCATGGTTGTGGAGCACTGACTGTGCTACGGATGCCCGAAGCTCGGGATTGACCCAACTCATGAGCACAGGCGCTTTGCCAAATGCTGAAGTCATCCATTTGGCGAATCCACTTTCCCGTTTAGAGAACGCATTCCATATCCACAGGGAGGGTGCAAAGGGCGTGCGGTAATAAGAACTCCCAAAGAGCGCTCCATTAGGAGCCGTTGCGAGTGCCGCCTCTATCTCCTCCTGTGTAGCTGTGGCATAGGAACTCTCTTCGTAATTCTCGTATTGAATTTTCTTCAGTCCGACAAAGAGCTGGTCGCCGTCGGGTATGCTATTAGATGTTGAGCATGCCGCAAGAAGAAGTAGCAGGAGAGAGGCACTCAAAAAGACTCTTATATCAGTTTTTACCATGTTTCTGTTTTGAAGGGATGAAATGCTTTATTTATTTCTTTTGGCTCGTAGAGTCAGCGGGAGCAGCAAGTGGCCTGGTGAGCAACGCGGGCGTGTCAGCCTTGAAGTTAAAGATGTCAGCCAGTGAGGAGAGTTTTCTTCTCCAGATGAAACCTGCTCCATATCGTTGCGTATATCCGTCGAGCCAGTCGTAGGAATTGTTCTGATAGAAGAGCGTGACATACTTATTGGCCGTCTGGTCGAGTCGATACTCGAGTGTGACATTATCGAGGAACGAAGCGTTCTGGTTGGGCATGTCGTTGTCTGTTGACACTTTTCCTCCGACCATAACCCTGAGCCTATTATCCATGAAGCGCTTTGCAAATTTAAACGAATAGTCAGTATGCATGGCTCCTGAAGCATCCGTAACGTTGTCCATACCGATACTGAGGTCGAGCGATCGCAGTGCGTTTCCTGTCAGGTTGTTAATCTCGCTACTGAGGAAGGAACTGAGAGCGGAGTTCATGGTGAAGCCCGCCGTACTGCCACTGGTAAGATAGACTCCAGTGGTCAGCATGGTGACTGCGAGTTTAGCCCGTTGCTCCGTGCTCATGGTAAGCAGTTCACCACGAATCTGCATATCTTCCGGTGCGTCGAGTGTGAAGACGAGTCCCATGTCACTGAGCGTCTTGGTGATAACGACTCCGCAGTCGAAGTTGACCGTTCGTCCTGTTCCCGCATCGTTCAAGACCGTAGCCTTGACCTTTTCGGTGGCAGTAATATTAAGCGTGGGGTTCATGACGTCCCCAGTAAACTCGATGTAGCTACCGTTCTGAATGGTAAATGTCTTGAGCGGAATAACGGGCAGTGAATATTTCATTTCACCGTTGTTGAGGGTATATTTACCTGTGAGCCTGAGATTCTCGACAGGATTATACATCATTCGCAGCGTTCCACCTCCCATGAGATCGACATAGTTAGACTGGTCAGTATTAAGGTAGGCGATGATATGAGCCCCTTGAGACACATCGATCGTCATGTCCATGTTGAACCCGGAGAGCTGTGGGCGGTTGATGACCACTTGAGCAGTATCATTGAAATCGACAAACGTTACCAGTTCGTTCAACTGGTTATCAGTAGAAATTGGCGAGTCGCGCAGAATATAAGCCATGTCAGTAGAGCCGAGCACATCGAGTCGTCCACGCATACTGAGGTTGTTAAGCGGTCCGCTCATTCGTCCGAAGAAATTGACGAATGCTTTTCCATAGGTTTCGGATCGTGGAGTCTTTCGTGCGTTTATCAACTGGAAGTCACGTGCTCGCATGCGTACATTGAGTGACATATTCTCCAAGTCAGAGAAGTCAACATCACCTTGAATGTTCAAGGGATTATCATTATAGGCATACATGGTGAAGTTCTCGAGCAAGAGGTGAGAACCAACGATGCGTACGGGGTCGTCATCGAATCGTAGGCGTATGCCATACGGCTCGCTGACAAGAGCAGACGAGTCGAGAAGCACTTCGCCATTGACCTGAGGGTGACTTGTGGTTCCCTTGATGGCGAGCTGTCCTTCGGCATATCCCTCGAGACCGATAACCTGATCGGGTATGAATCCGTTAAGCATCTTCAACGGAAAGCGCGTCATGGTGAACGAAGCATCCAGGCCACCCTCCCCTTCGCTGTAATAAGTACCACTGAGGAGACCAATCTCCTCGTCATCCTTCATGATACGAGCCTCAACGGCATGGGCGTCGTCACCTTTCTCAAGATAAACGAGTTCGGTACTGATATTACCCAACTGACTCTCCTCGTAAGCCAGGTTCTGAACCGCCATATCGCTAAGCACGGAGAAACGTCCTTCTTCATCCTGTACCACATGGAAGTCGCCATTAAGCAGTCCGCCCATCTGTGGCAGATAATAAGGGAAGACAGATGTCAGTTCACCCAAATTAAGCTTATTGACACTCACAGTCAAGTCTTGCATGTAAGGTGACTCGTCGTCTTCGGAATAGACTTTCAGACCCGTGCCGTCGTCGGCAATAAGATCGACCTTAGCCTTGATGCGGTTGTTTGGTCCTAAGAAGATATAGTTGTCGGCATTGAGGTTAAACTCTTTATATCCAATGGTTGGCCGTGAAGGTACCAAGCGGAGGTTTATGCCTGTCTCTAACAGTTCGGCATTGGCACCCAACCTGATGCCCAACTTATTATTAGCGTCGTAGAAGCGTACCCCAGCTACTGCACCTGACTGATGAAAAGCGCCGTCAATCATGGCATTGAAGACAAACTGCGGATTACGTTTGTTGTTCTGAATATGTGCATTGAAACTAATATGCTTCTCCTTGATACGCCGTCCCTCATCTCGCGTAATGATTCGGAAGTCTATTGTGTCAATACGGTTACTGTCAGCAACAAGCGAATAGACGTATCCACTACCGTTAATGCCTTTCTCCGGAGAAGTGGTCAGGTCTAAGAACAGGTCTTTATAACTCAGGCTGTTCTTCTGGAAGAATGCCATGAGCGGATTCTGGTTTCCACTCTTGATGTCAACATGCATAACAGGAAGCATGGAAATCAGTTTAGGCTGGTCAATGATACGTTCTTTAAGCTGTGATGATGTCTCGTCGCTTAGCTTCATCAGCTGGTCAATCAAAGACTCATAGCCACCACTGGCAGACATGTTCATGGTAATGTCTCCACTGAGAATCTGTGCCCATGTAGTATCACGACTGGTCTTGGCATCGATGGTGATGTCTGTAGGCCGATAGGTATGGCTGGCGTCACGTATGGTCATATCGCTAATATAGCCTTGCACATGATGGCTGTCCTTAAGATCGGAGGTCACATCGATATGTCCACACATAGCTCCTTCGAGAATATCGTCATAGAGACGTAACGCATGAAGGTCAACCTTACTCAGGTCGGTATTTATGGTCGCATCAAGTTTCTTGGTAGATAGCAACGCATCCACACTGATAGTGCCATCGGCCAATGCGTTATGCGAAATGATATTAGCTTGTGCACGACCATTCTTCAACACGGCATCTGCCTGCACATCAGAAATGTTCCACGACCCGTAATGCAGGCTGGAGATATCTGCTGTTGCGTCAAGACGACTACCAGGAGAGAAGAAGTCGAACCCAGCCCCGTCAACAGACACATCGGCAGTGACAGTATAGATGGAGTCACGAGGCATGAAGTGGTGAATATTAAGGTCGCGAATCTGAAGGTCGGCCTGATACTGCATGTTGCCTTCAGTCTGAACAAATCCTTTGCCCTTGACAGTTCCCTGCCCCTCACGTGCCACGAAATCGGCATCATAACGGGAGCCATCGGCCTTAAACTTTCCATCAAGCGTGATGCCACGTGGAATGCTCAACATATCAGGTATGTCAACAAGGGAGGTGAGAAAGTCGAGGTTCTCGGTCTTGGCATGCAACTCGACGTCAGCTTTCAACTGGTTCATGTCGTTCAGGTTTGCTGCCGTACCATCTGCCGAGGCATGAAAAGCCGTGGGCAGGTCTATAAGCAGGCCCGTGAAATCGACCTGTTGCATGTTGCCATTTACTGAGCCTCGGACGGTCAGCGGATGGTTTGGCCACTGCTGTTGGAAGCCTTGGGGCATGCTACCCATGAAGCGCATCAGGTCCTGCTTGCCTAACTGAGCATTCAGTCTTACCTTGAATGCCTCATCTGAACTATTTGTTTCGTCTGACCCATAAATCCAGTTGAGCTCTGCCTCAAGGTCAGAGTCCGGTGTCCGCAGCTTGGCATGCGGAAGACTGATACCTGCGGCATCCATGCTGAAAGGTCCTTTAAGCTCAGTTATCTCCAGTCCGCTCTTGTCACGCATGGCTATCTGACGAACATTCAAGTAGAGTCGCGGCTGTTGGTAGGATATGCTGTCAATATCTATTTGCACATCTTCCAAAGCGATATGATTATAGTCAAACCCATCAATAGCCGGTTCATAGTTCTGATCGTAGGCCACCGTGCCGTCTCTTACGACAAAGCGATTGACGGAATAAAGCTCTTTGTCCAAATCGACTACTCCATCGTAGGCAGAGGCTCGTCCTAAACGGGCATTTACGCTTAGCGTATCGCCTGGCATGTGGAACGCCACCTGCGACTGGTTAATAGTCAGGCTGTCTGCATAAATCTTCCATGCGACCTTCGATGTTGACGTGTCAGGAATAACGGTATCGACAAGCGCAATATCCACGATAGCCCCATCAAGGGTAGCACCATTCAGGTCGATGGTCTCACGCTCCAGGTCTATCCCCCGACTGGTGAGGAACAACCGTTCCAATTGTCCTTTAATACGCGCAGTGGCTATCAGGTCGGACGTATTCAGTTTCGTATTGGTAATCTCCAGCTCATCAATGACGACACGTTTTCTTAGCAAAGGCAACAGCTTCACATCTACGGTCATGTGCTCCACATCAGCTATAGTGTCTTGCTGCTGAATCATTCGGAAGCCATCAATACCCAAGTCTAACGGGAACTCCAAATTAACATGATCAATGCTGATTTGCATGCCGGTCTTCTCACTGGCATAGGAGGCAACCTTGTCAACCAGCCAGTTCTGAACGGGAGGGAGGTAGATGAGAACAGCTAACAACAAGAATAGCAGTACTGGTGTTAACAGCACTGCCACTATTCCTTTCAGGGTATTTCTTGTTTTACTTCCCATGAACAATATCTGCAGATGACGTTGCAAAGATAAACAAATTCATGGTAAGGAGCAAGTAAATTGTCAGTTTTTTAGAATTTATAGTCTATTCCCACTCCAATTACATGGTTCGTACGGCTATAGGTATCTATTCCTGGCATGCCTGTATTAAGGTAATTGTCATATACAACTTTGTAATCATCATAAAGCGAGCAGAAATAGCTGACGTTCAAACGCATCTTCTCTGTCAGGTTAACGGCGGCACCCAATCCCAGGCTATAGCTATCACAAACAAACGAGGTATTCGTCTGGAACTTGTCACTGATGCCATAGTCGGTACGCTGACCTCCACAACTGAGCGTCAGACGGTCATTGACATCATACTCTATGCCAGCCAGAAACTCATGAGTGCCATGAGTCAACTCTTCCTGACGGTCATTGGCCATCTTGGCATTCTTGTCATCAAAGAAGTGGTACTCCAAGGCTGCACGTAACTTCGGCGTAAACTCATAGCCGACAGCAAAGGTAAGTAATGCAGGCATGTCATAACGCGTCTCTGCACCATCCTTATATGGAGCAGTCTTTGCATCAAGCGCCTGGCCAATAGCCTGCAACGTGGCAGCACCTGTCGTCGGGTCGGCAGCCATAATAGCCTGTTGCAGTCCTGTACCCATAGTAGCTTCTAAGGTATTGGTCTTATTCTCCGTACATATACGTGTTCGGAACTCATAGCGAGCAGCAAGGGTTAGCGGGCCCTGGTGATAATCAATGCTGAACAATGGCGTAAAGCCCCAAGCACGCTGGTCAACATCAAGATTCAGACGAACCAAGTCACCAAGCACTGGATGGTTGTCGGCTATGACATGTCCCCGATAATAACCGTCATAATAGTTAGCACGCACACCAACAGCGGCTGAGACGTGGTCAAAAATACGATAACTGAAGTTGAGCTGACCACCATAGATGTACTGTTTTCCCTTCATCTGCGATGACAAACGATACTGGTCGGGAGAAATATAATGACTGGCCAGCATGGAGCCAAGCATGACACTGAACATGGGCACACCTTCATCGTACTGCACGAAACCGCCACTGCCGACTATTCCTATCATGGTGGACACTGCCCAACGGTCCTTCTTGTAAGAAGCAAACAACGCCGGCACAACGGGAGCCGATGCCTTGCCATGAAACTTATGGTTCGAATCGCCATACATCTGTTGCAGTATCAGAGGGAATGTTGTCTCGATGTCACGGTTCTGCCAGGGTTTCTGGAAGTTGAGCGACATCTGCCAACCCTCATGTCCCCATACCAAACCGGCAGGATTAGAGAATGCAGCGTCAATATCAAACGTCGTACCACGTGCAAACATTCGGTCGAATGCAATGTGGTAGTTAGTATTGGTCATAATACCTCCTGCCCTCATCATGACTACGGACAGGACAAAGAACGCGAGGAACAATGCTCTTTTCTTCATATTTGTCAAGGGGTTATGGTTACAGGGGACAAAGGTACAAATTATTTATGAGAAAGAGCACATTTTTGGAAAAAATATTACACCTTATTATATTATATAGGAGCAAGCGTCTGCCATAACGCATCGGCAGGCAATGGTGCTTCCACGCTGACCAACACTTTCGAAACAGGATGAACCAGCTCAATACGGCGTGCATGTAACGATATGCTGCCATCAGGATTACTGCGCCGCGCACCATACTTCAAGTCACCTTTTATGGGCATGCCCATAGCAGCCAACTGACAACGTATCTGATGGTGACGACCCGTCAACAGCTGTACTTCCAACAGGTCGTAACGCTCACCGTGGGTTATGACTCTGAAACGTAACACTGCTTTCTTTGACCTGGGCACCTCGTGGGCATAGGCATACGACTTGTTCTGTTGTTCGTTACGTACCAGCCAGTGGGTCAGTTCAGTCCATTCTCCTGTTCGCTCCTCTCTGCCCTCTCCTCTTCTCTCTACTATAGCCCAATAAGTCTTATGCACTTCATCTTTCGATGCAAACATCGCATTAAGACGACTAAGGGCCTTCGATGTCCGGGCAAACACCACGACACCACTTACGGGACGGTCCAAACGATGGACAACACCAAGGAATACAGCACCAGGCTTCTGGTACTTCTCCTTGATGTAGGCCTTGACCATCTCAGACAATGGGGTATCACCCGTCTTGTCGCCCTGCACTATCTCACCACTCTCTTTGGCGATGATGATAATGTGGTTGTCTTCGTAGAGTACTTTCATAATAAAAAGCCCCTCCCTTAGGGAGGGGTTGGGGTATGTTTCTTTACATGTTCATGCCGCCATCCACCTGGATGACCTGACCACTGACGTAGCTCGACATGTCGCTGGCAAGGAACGTTGCCACATTGGCAATATCCTCCACCTGACCACCACGACGAAGAGGAATCTTCTGCTTCCACTGCTCACGTACCTCGTCAGGAAGAGCTGCTGTCATGGCTGTCTCTATGAAACCAGGAGCAATAGCATTTGCACGGATACCCTTTGGACCCATCTCCTGACCTATCGACTTTGCCAAGGCTATAAGTCCTGCCTTCGATGCTGCATAGTTTGCCTGACCGGCATTACCATGTACACCAACAACAGAAGCCATATTGATGATAGAGCCACCACGCTGGCGCATCATTACAGGTACACAGGCATGGATGAAGTTGAAAGCCGACTTCAGGTTCACGGCAATAACGGCATCCCACTGCTGCTCAGTCATGCGGAGCATCAGACCGTCCTTTGTTATACCAGCATTGTTTACCAGTATGTCAATAGTGCCAAACTCTTCCTTTACAGCTTTCACCACTTCTTCGGTCTGAGCAAAGTCTGCAGCATTCGAAGCATAGCTCTTTGCCTTAACGCCCTTGGCTGCTATTTCCTTCTCTGTCTCCTCATTCACCTCAAGGTCAGTGAATGCAATGTTTGCACCTTCTTCTGCAAATTTCAGCGCGATAGCTTTTCCGATACCGCGTGCAGCACCGGTAATCAGCGCTGTCTTTCCTTCTAAAAGTCCCATAATTCTTTTTTTATTTGATTAACTTATTAATTGTCAATTACGACTTAATCCTTTTTCCCAATGCGCCATACACCACCTTGGCTACTTGAGGCTTGGTGGCCTCTTCTGTCATACCGTGGGCTATGCGACCATATATATAAGGTACTTCAAGACCCTTTATACAATAGTGCGTGATGTCGGCTACCAGATCAACGTTCTCAATATCGAACTCACCATCTTCCTTTCCTTCGGCAAAGACCTTACGGAACAGCTCTACCTCTGCATCATCGAAGTTCTTTCGCACCTTTTCTACCATCCAGATATTACGGAAAAACTCCGCACGAAGGTTACCGTTGCGAACCACCGTCTCACGTATCTGGCTCAAATGCGTATAAATAAGTTCTATGACCTTGTCCTGAGGACGTATCTTCTTCGCTGCTACTTCGTCCATCTTGTCACTCAGACGTTCCAGTTCCGACTCTATCACAGCAAAGTATATGTCCTCCTTCGACTTGAAGTAGGTATATAACGTGCGACGTCCCTTTCCAGACGCTACCGCTATATCATTCATTGTCGTGTTCTCCAGTCCGTTCTTTGCAAACAACTGACGAGCAACATCTACGAGTTTTTGCCTGGTCTTCGATATTGACATAATCTATCCCTCCTCTATTACTATATTGCACAGCGCATATATCGTGTGCAAAAGTAGCACTTTTATTCCAAATAAACAAATATTTCAAGAAAAATAACCAAATATTTGCACAAACCAAAAAAAAGTCGTACCTTTGCACCCGCAATTGAGAATAATATCGCGGAGTGGAGCAGTTGGTAGCTCGCCAGGCTCATAACCTGGAGGTCGCATGTTCGAGTCCTGCCTCCGCAACTAAGGGAAGTCTGAAACGTGTTTCAGGCTTCCTTTTTCTTTACAACCATGCATGCACGCATAACCTTTTACAATAAAGAAAGCGCAAGTAGTCGGCCGACTGCTCGCGCTTTTTTAATTTAGAATGAAATAATCTTCTACTTCATTTCACTCATCACACGCTCATAATAACGCTGAGTGCCCCTTTTTGAGTAGTGGGGACCACCATTCCACGAACGAATGGCAACCTCCATGTCGTACTCGGGGTTGTGATGTGACTGGATAAGCATAAACATTTCCTTGCTCTTCTCTACACTGTAACGGTCGTTAAGCGTATAACGCTTCTTCTGATTACGACTCTGCAGAATGAAGTTGCACTCTTTTACGCAAACGGGAGTAATCTGCATGGCACCTACCTGGTTGCCGTTCACTGCACGGGCATTGCCCCTACTCTCCACCTGGATGATAGCATCCATCACTGCGTCCCAATCTACATCTGATGAGCTTACATCTTCAGTCATCCCTTCTTCCGGCTCTATGTCTTCTGGTAGCACTGAGCTCAAAAGAGCGGGGCCCGATGTTGAACCCTCAATTTGGATGATACTAAACATAAATACTGTCAATAAAACAATCTTTACTGTTCTCATCTTTTTCAATGTTTAAGCACGACCATCTCACCACGAGATGTTGAATGCCGCACTATTGTTTTCGCGCACAAAGGTACGGCAAATATCCGTACCAACCAAACTTTTTAACGCTTTTCAGCACAAAACAACGTCTGATAATCAATTAATTAACATATATCAAGATATCACGTAATCACAAAAAATGTCAAAATATTTGGCTTTTCATCACTAATAAGTTATATTTGCAATAAAAATTCATACAACTATGACGAAACGGTTTTTAACAATCATTTTTGTGCTGACGGCTTTTGTTTTTTCTGCCAACGCACAGCTACGAGTATTCATTGACGACAATGACGGACCATTCACTAACATCCGCAATGCCCCTAAGGGAAAAATCGTCAGCAAAGTGTCGGCAACCAGTGGCATCATGCTCACTGTGGTTTATCAGAAAAATGGATGGTGGTACATCGATGGCAACGATTATTGGGACCCGGAAACCGATACTGGTTACTTCGCAGGCTCAACCACCGGCTATTGGATTCATAGTTCGGTGCTGGCGGTTGGCACACGTAACTACGGAGGCGAAAAACTATCACTTCGCAAATCGCCTGCATCCAATGCACCAGTCATCTTCAGCTTCAAAGACGAGCGTTTGCTTCGTCCAATTGACATCAGAGGCAGTTGGGTGAAGGTAAAGACTTACGACGGCAAGCACGAAGGATGGATTGAGGATGAGTGGCTTTGCGGCAACTCTGTCACCAATTGCATCTAATCAAGAATCAGTCGTCAGCATCCTCTTCAACTGCTCGGGCATCATGCTCGAGCAGTTTGTTTGTGTAGGCACGTATGCGCTTCAAGCCATCACCCGGTGGAAGGGCATTGGAACCATGAGAATAAATACTGCCATTCTCGAACATAGCTGAGTAAGACCACATGTAACCGTCAAGCACCTCAAACAGAGGCAAGTATCTCTCTTTGTAATGATACATCTTGGCATCACGAATAATCTGTACATAACCGGCAAGCTCTTCCTCACTCAGCATTTTCTCGTATAACGGACCATATTCCTCTTTCATGGCACGTAACATA
>Ga0310694_10002803_pt1 | contig 17474 bp, 13 predicted proteins | sample 174DNAGHGhighgp2_FD_203884 | JGI IMG/M metagenome (GOLD analysis project Ga0310694, IMG submission 203884) | Sheep rumen microbial communities from Palmerston North, Manawatu-Wanganui, New Zealand - 1742 DNA GHGhigh gp2 (v2) (version 2) | ecosystem: Host-associated > Mammals > Digestive system... | reverse complement strand
AGAAGACATCCGCCAGACAGAGGAAGAACGGGCTGAGACACCTTAGAAAGTGGCTTTGAAAGTAAGGAAAATAAGTCGTGGCAATTATCTGCGAAACGGTAAAGGCAGAAAAAGTGAACATTCGTCCTTTTAACCCCTTTTTAACTTCCCCCTCTGCCCGAGAGGGGGAGGCCGCGGACCGGGGGCGAAGGAGAACTCCCTTTTAACTCCAAAGGAGGGCATCGTGGACAAATACCAGGAAATCCTGCATAAATACTGGGGGTATGACGACTTCCGGGGCATTCAGCGTGACATCATCGAGAGCATCGATGGCGGGCACGACACCTTGGGGCTCATGCCCACGGGTGGAGGCAAGAGCATCACCTTCCAGGTGCCGGCACTTTTGCATGAGGGTGTGTGCGTGGTGGTCACGCCACTCATCGCATTAATGAAGGACCAGGTGGCCCATCTCCGTGCAAAAGGCATCCTAGCCTCAGCCATCTACTCAGGGATGACCCATCAGGAAATCGTCACCACGCTCGACAATGTCGTCTTCGGGGGGGTGGAGATTCTTTATGTCTCCCCCGAACGCCTCGCTTCAGAACTCTTCCTTGTCAAGTTCAGCCATATGAAGGTGAGTTTCATCACTGTCGATGAAGCCCACTGCATTAGCCAATGGGGCTACGACTTCAGACCATCCTACCTCCGCATCGCAGACATCAGGCGCATTAAACCCGATGTCCCCGTTCTCGCACTCACAGCCACAGCCACACCGCAGGTTGTAGAAGACATCCAGGAAAGGTTGGCTTTCGCCGAGAAACGGGTGTTCCGCATGAGTTTCGAAAGGAAGAACCTGGCCTACATCGTGCGTCAGGCCGCCGACAAGCAGGCCGAACTGCTCCACATCCTAGAAGCGGTGAAAGGAAGCGGCATCGTCTATGCAAGAAGTCGAAAGCGCACGAAGGAAACGTCGGAATGGCTCAACCAGCATGGCATCTCATCAACCTTCTATCACGCAGGACTGGAGTCAGCGGTGAAAGACGTGCGGCAGAAAGAATGGCAGGCCGGAAAGACGAGAGTGATGGTCGCCACCAACGCATTCGGAATGGGTATCGACAAGCCCGACGTGCGCTTCGTCGTGCACATCGACTGCCCAGACTCTCTTGAAGCCTATTTCCAAGAGGCGGGGCGCGCTGGTCGCGATGGAAAGAAAGCCTATGCCGTGCTCCTATACAACTCCTCCGACAAGCGGAAACTCAACAAGCGTGTCAGCGACACCTTCCCGGAGAAGGAATACGTGCGCCAAGTCTACGACCATTTGGCCGACTTCTTCCAGATGGGGGTGGGAAGTGGCGAGGCGACAACACATGAGTTCGACATCGACAAGTTCTGCCGCAACTTCCACCATTTCCCCGTTCATGTCGATGCGGCGTTGAAAATCCTCCAAAGGGCGGGGTATGTGGAATATGATGCCGACCCCGACCACAGTGCGCGAGTGAAGTTTACGCTCTCGCGCGAACAATTATATTTGTTGGAGCGGACGGCGCCTAACGAGGAGAAGGTTATAACCGCACTGCTGAGGATGTATGGTGGGCTCTTCGCCGACTATTGCTTCATCGACGAAAGTGCGGTGGCCTACAAGACAGGGCTTGACCGCAGCACCGTCTATATGGTTCTCAAGGGACTCAGCAAGCGAAACATCCTGCATTTCATACCACAGCGGCAGATTCCCGCCATCTACTACACCCAGAGACGCGAGGACGGACACCGCTTGATGATCACACGGGAGGTGTATGAGGATCGCAAGGACAGCTATGTGGAGCGCATCAACAGCATGGCGGGCTACGCCACCAACGACAGTGTGTGCAGAAGCAGGCAACTCCTCCGCTATTTCGGCGAGACACGCTCCACCGACTGCGGGCAGTGCGACGTCTGTCTGGCACATCGCCCCAAAGCAGAAACAGAAAAAGGGGAGATTGGGGCGCGACAGAAAATCCTCCAACTCCTTGCCGACCACCAGCGCCACCACATCGCAGAACTCCATGCCCTCCTCCTGCCTACGCAGCAAGTCAACAATGCCTTGCAGCAACTCATCCACGAAGAACTCGTCCACGTCGCAGGAGCCTTCCTCGTCTTGGAGGAAGGATAGCTTTCTTTTCGAAATTAACGAAGTTGCCGAAGTTAACGACATTGGTACTTGCCATTTAAACAACTCTCGCTATCTATTGTCCTAACTTCGAGCGCAGCGAAAACTTCTTTAACTTCTCATTCTTCGTTTCCTTAACCATCACTTTGGCGAATTTCGTCGAAGAAATCCCTATAATTCGTCGAAAATCATTTCGCCAAAGCCCCGTCTCATCCTATCTTTGCATAGTAATTTGAAAATACTAAAGCAAAGATATGAAACAACTCATCATCCTCATCGCCATAGCCTGTTGCACAACGGCTGCAGCACAAAACGACAGTATCCCTAAGGACTCCATACAATGGCAGAAACAACTTGATGAAGTCACCGTGGTGCACCAGAAGAAACTGGTGAAGATGGAAACCGACAAAATGACTTACAAGGTGAGCCAGGACGAGGACTCCAAGACTGCCACCGTGCTCGACATGCTCCGCAAGGTGCCCATGGTGACCGTCGACGGACAGGACAACATCTCCGTGAACGGCTCCTCCTCATTCCAAATCTACGTGGACGGCAAGCCCAATCCCATGATTTCCGCAAACGCCAGCGTGGTGCTCAAAAGCATGCCCGCAACCGCCGTGAAAGACATCGAAGTGGTGACCAACCCCGGTGCCAAGTATGACGCAGAGGGAGCCGGAGGCATCCTCAACCTCATCATGAACAAGCAAAGTGGCGTCAGCCTCGATGGCTACAACGGCACCATCCGTGCCATGGCCAGCACCACCAACACCGGCTTGGGAGCTTTCCTCAGCGGACAGAAAGGGAAACTCTCCTACAGCGCCAACGCCAACTACAGCCAGATGAAACCCGGTACGACCAAGATGGAAACCACCCGCACTGCCGACGACGGGTCGACGATGTTGTCGAACATCACCTCCAAGACAAAAATACCCTTTGTCATGGGTAGTTTCTCCCTCGGTTACGAACTCGACCCTATGAGCAGCGTCAACGCTTCGGCATCCGTCACCTCCTTCCAGATGAAGAACAACGGCTACTCGCTGATGAACATGGCAGGAGGAACCTACGGCTCCGGCTTCAGCTACGGCTACGACATGGATATGAAGAGCCGCAGGACATCCTTCTCCGGAAGCCTCGACTACCAGCGATTCCTCAACGAAGAGCGCACCAGCCAGGTGTCCATCACATACCTCCTCTCACTCAGCCCCACCAAGACCGAGCAAAGCAATGAGCCGGAGAGCAACGTGCAATCCGCCATCGACCTCACCACGCAGATGGACAATGAAGAGAACACCACGCAGCACATCCTGCAGGCTGACTACACCACACCGATAGGGGAAAACCAGAAACTCAACGCCGGCCTCAAGCTCACCTCGCACCACGCCACTACAGAATCCACCACCAACAACATCGCCAACATGGACTACAGCCATACCAACAACATCCTCGCCGGATATGCTGAGTATGAAAGGACCATGGGCAAGTTCACCGCAAAGGGCGGCCTGCGCTACGAACAGACATGGCAGGACGTGGAGTACAAACTGGGCAACGGCGCCGACTTCTCAAAGACCTACGGCAACCTCGTGCCATCCGCCAGCCTCTCCTACCAGGCCTCGATGACGAGCAACATCGGACTCACATACAACATGCGCATCACACGACCGGGCATCACATACCTCAATCCTTACAAGGACAGCAGCACGCCCACCGCACTCACATACGGAAACCCCGATCTCACCACTGAGACTTCCAACAACATAGGGCTGGTATACAACTTCTACACCCCGAAACTCATGGTGAGCGCCAAACTCAACCAGAATTTCCACAACGACGGCATACAGCAGTACAGCTTCTTCCAAAACGGTGTCCTACACACCACATACGGAAACATCGTCGAGAGCAGTGAGACGGGACTGAACGTGTTCGCCAACTGGCTCCTGCACAAGAACACACGAATCTTCCTCAACGGAGGGATTGCCTACAACCATATGAAGAGCGACGAACTCAATGCAAGCAACCACGGATGGGAAGGCAACGCCATGGTGGGACTGCAGCAGACCCTGCCTCTCGACCTCAAGCTCAGCACCTACCTCATCACCTCCACCAAAACCTACACCCTCCAGGGATGGACATCAAGCTTCAACCTCCTCACGGCCTCCCTCACAAAGAGTTTCTTCAACGACAAGCTCTCCGTGGGCGTCATGGCAACCACAGGACTCACCAAAGGAGGAAAACTCAGCTTGGAAACCTACAGCCGTGGAGCCGACTTCACCAACCATTCCAAAATCAGCGTCCCCATCCAGAACGTAGGCATCAACATCAGTTACAACTTCGGCAACTCAAAGCGCCAGGCCAAGATGCATGTGTCGAAAGTAGAGAGCGACTTCATCGAGCAACAGTCGCAAGGAGAGATGATCAACAGCGTCGGCGGAGGCGGACAAGGACAAGGGCAGGGACAACAACAGCAAATGCCATATTAAAATCCAACAAAATCACCAGTAAGATGTAAAACTATCATCAAGCATTATCAACTATCAAAAAAAACAACTAACTTTGCAGCTATGATGAAAATGGAAAAGAAAGACAGGCAGATTTTGCTGGTGCAGCTGGCAGCATGGGCGGTGATACTCATCACCCCCATGCTGGCCGTGTTGTTCGCCACCTTCAATGTCGAAGCCACTTGGAGGACGGGAACAATGGTGCTGTTCACGCTGTTTTCACCGCTCGTGCTCTATTTCCTCAACTTCTACGTCTTTGAGCCCTTCCTCTTCTACAAGAGACGTTTCTTATGGTTCGTCCTGGCCAACATCGTCGCCATCGCCATCCTCAACTTCGGCATATACCATATGTTCAGGTTCATGACCAGCCATAACATTCCGCTATGGTGGAAAATCGACACGATGCTCAGGTTCTTTGTCCATTTCCTTCTCATCTTCGCGACCATCACATTAGCCATCGGCATCAGGCATTTCCTTCGCGTACAAAGAATCAGGCAACAACTTGAAGAGGAGAAGGCGAAGAACATGGAAGCCGAACTGGCTTGGCTGAAAAGCCAGATCAATCCACACTTTCTCTTCAACACGCTCAACAACATCTCCAGCCTCGTGCAAATCGACCCCGATGCGTCACAAGACGCCATAGCACAACTCAGCGACCTGCTGCGATATGCCATGTATGAGACGCAGAAAACACACGTGTCGCTTTCTGGCGAGGTGGAATTCATGAAAAACTATGTGGAGCTGATGCGCCTGCGCTGCAACGAGAAGACTAAAATCACCACGCATTTCGACGTGCCGGGCAATGTGGAGGTGGCTCCACTGCTTTTCATCTCACTCATCGAGAATGCCTTCAAGCACGGGGTGAGCAACACGAAACCTTCGTTCATCGACATCAGTCTGACGATGGAAGACGGGCTGCTGACATTCATATGCGACAACAGCAACCATCCCAAGGACGAGAAGGACCGCAGCGGCTCGGGAATAGGCATCGAGAACACACGCAGGCGGCTCAACCTCCTCTACAAGGACTGCCACCAATGGGAGCAGACCCTCGAAGATGACACCTACCACGTGAAAATCACACTCAAACCATGAATCCTCTCAAATGCATCATCGTAGATGACGAGCCCCTGGCCGTCAGACTCATACAGTCGTTTGTGGAACGCACACCCAGCCTCGAACTGCTTTCCGCACACACCGACCCGGTGGAAGCCCTCGAAGCCATCCAAAGCGGAGAGGCCAACCTCGTCTTCCTCGACATACAGATGCCCGACATCGACGGGATGGAACTGGCACGCTCCGTCCCTGCCACCACACGCATCATCTTCACCACGGCATTCAAGGAATATGCCTTCGAGAGTTACGAGGTGTCGGCACTCGATTTCCTACTCAAGCCCATTCGTTATGTGAAATTCCTCGCTGCGGTGGAGAAAGCCAAGCAATGGTTTGAAAGGACCACCAGCACGGAGGATGCCACCACGTCACAAGAGACAAACGCCACACCTCCCGCCACCACCATCTACATCAAGGTGGACGGTGAGTTGCGACAAGTGGCATTCGACAGCATCCTTTATGTCGCCGGCATGAAGGATTATGTCATGTTCTACCTCAAAAACGAACGCAAACCCCTTATTACCCACCTCACGATGAAAGCAGTGGAGGAAATGCTCCCTACAACGAAGTTCCTCCGCGTGCACCGCTCCTACATCGTGGCACTCGACAGCATCAGGAAGGTGGACCGCAACGACTGCGTCTATATCGGCGATGAAATCATCCACGTCACCAGCGGTTATGCCGACGCTTTCCACCAATACCTGAAGCAACTCACACCGTAACGGGGATTTTTCCCATACCTTCCAGGTTTTTTCTAGTTTCCCAAGTTTTCCTAGGGTTTCCCAGGCCTTCGTAGGCTCTCCTTTTTCCTCCTAAGACCTCCAATTAGTTTGAAAATGTTAATTTTCAAACTTCAATTTTCCTACATCATTATTATTTCCTATATTTGCAGCATGAAGAGACGAATGGCATTTTTTCTGATGATGGCCTTCGCTTGCATGGCGGCGACAGCCCAGGAAGTTGTTGGAGGTTACAACACCACTGACCTGCTGGAGGTGCAACCGCCTGTCAAGGTCGTCGACACTTACAACGCCGCAAGGGCGGTGAAGGAATACACCCCGGAGGAGTATGCTGCAAGCAGACTTCCCGTGGAGGAGCGTCGCGACACCCTCCATCTCCCCACGCTCGACAACAGGGGGCAGGTGTGGTCCACCCGGATGCCTTTCTTCAGGCCAGGATGGAGCACATGGGATTTGCACCAAGGTCTTAATGTCAACATCGGAGCCTCCGTTTTCGCAGGTTTCGGGAAGCATGCGCACCATGGGGCAGGCTTCGGCCAGAGCATCTCGGCGATGTATGCCATGCCCATCACTTCCAAACTCTCCATGGCGGTGGGAGGGTATTTCAACAACTTGTACTGGAACCATGATGTTTATCGCAGTGCGGGTGTCTCCGCCGTCTTGGGCTATCAGTTTGATGAACATTGGGAGGCCTACCTCTATGGGCAGAAATCCTTTGTGCAAAGCCGCTTCATACCCTATCCCCTCTATGATATGGGCGACCTTGGCGACAGGATAGGGGCGGCTGTCAGATACAATGTCAACCCTTCCTTCAGCGTGGAAATGTCTGTCGAGCATAGTTCTTGGCCACGCCGCGAATCCATGCACGACACCTATATGCAAATGCCGAGAGGAAGGCAATGATAATGAAAAATGAAAATCTTCAATCTTCAATGTTGTAATTAAGCGAGAGCAGACCAAGCTTGCTTGAAGTCTGCCGAGCGTGAACAACATCGACCAAAGGTCAATTTTCAATCTTCAATCTTCAATTTTCAATTTTCAATCTCAATTTTCAATCTTCAATCTTCAATTTTCAATCTTCAATTTTCAATTTTCAATCTTCAATCTTCAATTTACTTCAGCTTCTTCAGTGTCTCCTTGGCGTAGCTGTCACCCATGAGGGCAGCCTTGTTGACCCATTGGCGACCTAGGTCTTTGTTGCGCTTCACGCCATAGCCGTAGTAGTAGCAGATGCCTATGCCGGTTTCTGCTGCAGGGAAGTTCTGCATAGCGGCTTTCTCCATCCAGTGGAAGGCTTGTTCGTAGTTCTGGGCTACACCCATGCCGTTGAAGAACATGTTGCCGATGTTGTATTGTGCCTCGGGGATGTCTTGCTCGGCAGCCTTGAGATACCAGGCGGCGGCTTCCTCATAGTCTTGAGCCACGGAGATGCCGTTGTCGTAGAACCTGCCCAAGGCGAGTTGGGCATTGGCGTTGCCTTGCTGGGCTGCCTTGGTGTAATACTCCACGGCTTTCCCATAGTTTTGTTCCACGCCTTCCCCGCGGGAATAGAGTTTCGCCACCTCGTTTTGTGCCAGGACATTGCCACTGTCGGCCAATCGTAGGTAGTATCCAAACGCCTTCGTGGCATCTTTGTCCACCCCTTCGCCTGTGAGGTAACTATTGGCGAGGCTGAACATGGCATTGGCATTGCCTTGTGCGGCGGCTTTCTCCCACCATTTCACGGCTTCGGCATAGTCGATGTCCACACCTTTCATCTGCGAGTAGCACAAGCCAAGGTTGAACTGTGCTCCGGCGTGACCTTTCTCTGCGGCCTTGGTGTACCATTCTACGGCCTTCTTGTAATTCTTGTCGAATCCTTCGGCGCCGGCATCGTAGCAATGGCCTAAGCTGTTCATGGCTCTCGCGTCGCCTTTCTCAGCGGCTTTCGTATACCAATTCACAGCTGTTTGCATGCTTTTGGCAACGCCGTAGCCCATCTCATAGCAATAGGCCAGGTTGAACTGTGCCTCGACGTTGCCCTTGTTTGCAGCCTTGGTGTACCATTGCACGGCTTCGGCGAAATCGGCTTTCACACCTTTCCCGCCAAGGAGGCAGTTGGCCAACTCCACTTGTGCTTTCACATTGCCTGCATTGGCGTTTTTGCGCAAGGTGGCGATGTCGGTGGTTTGTGCGGTGGCTGCCAGTGAGATGAAGACAGCCATGAGGATGGTGATGATATTTTTTCTGACCATGTCTTGTATGCTTGGTTAAAACGCTGCAAAATTAGGCAAAAAACCGCATTTATGAGTCTTAAGTGACAAGAAATTAAGATTTCTTTAGAGGATATAGGAGATTATAGGAGGTAATAAGAAGAATAGGAGGCTATAGGGCCTATAGGTCTTATAGGACTTGTAGGCCCTATAAGACTCTAAAGCTCAAAGACCCTCAGGGAGTAGGGAGGCAGGGTGAGGGTGCCGCCGGTCACGGTGCCTTTCTCCAGTGTTACTTGTTGGTCGGCGGGCTTGCCGCTGAAACCCTCGTAAGGGGTGCCTTCCGGGATGGGCAGTCCTTCCACGTGGAGTGTGAGGGCGGCGGGAAGGGCGTTGACTACCTTCAGATGGCGCTTGCCCGTCTTGCTGTCCTCCACCACGCTGGCCACCACGCGGTGTGAGATGTTCTGGTCGGCGTTCACGGCACAACTGACATATCGGTCGCCGCTGTGGATGGAGAAGAGGCGTTGTGTCTCATAGGAGGGTGTGGTGCGCACCTCGGTGTTGGTGAAGTAGATGAGGTCGGGATTCCAGTTGTGGTGCTTGTCTTTTGCGAGCAGCGGGGCGTAGGAGGTCATCGCCACCACGTCGCCGTTGCGCTCCACGTTGCAGAGGTGGATGGCTTCTGCCAGGGCTGTCTCCACGTTGCTGCGCTTCTCCCTTGTGCTGGCGGCATATTCCCCGAGATACACCTTGGCCTCCTTGCGGTCGTAGCCGTCGTAGTAGTCTTGGTGGTTGATGAACCATCCCGTGCTCTCGTAGTAGTGTTCGTCCACCATGTCGATGATGTCGTGGTGCTTCTTGGCGTAGTCCCAACCCTCGACATAGTCGGCAGAGGGGGAGTGGAACGGCCCCACGGTGCCGCAGACGATGATGTCGGGATACTTCTCCTTGATGGCCTTGCAGAGCATGCCGTAACGCTCCTCGAAGACCGACGAGATGAGGTCTTCGTTGCCGATGCCCACGTATTTCAAGTGGAAGGGCTCAGGGTGTCCTGCCTCTGCTCGCAGCCGTGCCCAACGGTTGGTGGCGGGGTTGCCGTTGGCCCATTCTATCATGTCGAGGATTTCCTGGCAGTAGGCCTCCATCTCCTCCATGGGGATGCCGCCCTGTTGTCCGCCATAGCCTTCGCTGTTGGCTGCCGAGTTCTGGCATGGCACACCAGCTGCGAGCACGGGTAGCGGTTCTGCGCCGATGTCCTCGCAGAACTGGAAATATTCAAGGAATCCCAGTCCTCGTGTCTGGTGATAGCCCCAGATGTTGAAGTCGGGCTTGCGGTCTTGCAGTGCCCCCACGGTGTGGTTCCAGTGGTAGATGTTGCCGATGCCTTGGCCGTGGCTCATGCATCCGCCGGGGAAGCGTACGAACTTGGGATGTAGGTCGGCGATGACTTGCGCTAGGTCCTTGCGCAGGCCGTTCTTGTGGTTGTGGAATGTCTCTTGTGGGAAGAGGCTCACCATGTCCACCGCCACCTTGCCTTTCTTCAGGGGTGTGAGGCGGAGGGAGCAGGTGAGGATGTCGTCGCCTGTGGGGCGTGTCTTGGATTGGCTGGTGTTAAGTACGGCGGTGTACTGCTGCCATTCCGTGCCGCGTGTGGTGAGTTTGCTCTCCGCCAGCACCTCGCCGGTGGAAGCAACCAGTTGCACGAGCCATTGCTTCTTCTTGCAGTCGATGTTGCGCACATGCATGGAGAATTGGTATGCCTGTCCCGGGGCAGGGTCCATGATGCCGTCCCATCCCTCGTTGGTGATGGGAGCGGCTTCCAACACCACGTAGTGAGGATTGTTGGCGCTCAATGGGTTGTCGGTCTCCACCGTGATGGGGGAGGGTGAGGTCCACGCCGTTGTGGCGGTCCACTCGCGACGGTCTTGCGATGAGTACTCGAAGTCGCGGTTCTGCACCAGTTCGGCGTAGAGTCCTCCGTCGGCTGCATAACTGATGTCTTCGAAGAAGATGCCTATGAGTTTGTCGCAGATGGCCTTCTTCTCTCCGGGACGGATGGTGAGGGTGGCGGTGGCTGCCTGTAGTTCGTTGTAGCGGGTGGCGTCGTCGCCCATCCGCTCGGCGCTCATTGCACCATCGCGCCGCTGCAGCTCGAAATGGGTGAGCAATGGGATGAGTTCGCCTTGGCTGATGTCGAAGATCTGACCTTCGTATTCGCGGTCGCCGATGGTGACGCTGGAGGTAGCCCAGGCTGCGTCGCCGATGCCGCTCTCCATGTCTTTTGAGAAGGTGCGGAAGTCATTGGAGGCATAGACATAGCGTTTCTCGCTGCCCGACTTGTAGTAGATGTCGAACATACCCTCGTCACCCTCGAAGATGATGGGTTTCTCGCAGGAGCGGGTGCTCATCTTCGGATAGTCTTGTGGGCGCCATGTGATGAGGTCTGCACTATAGGCGGCAGCAAAGGTGGGGGCGTTGTCGTTCACTTGCCACACGGCGCGCCATGTGCCGTCGGAGGCATGCACGAGGTTGGGGTGGTACATCCGTTTCTCCGCTCCCCACTGTCCGTAGTCGCTGGAACAGAGTTGGCCGATTTCGTGCCATTGGTTGTCGTAGTCGAGGTATGCGGCATGCAGGCCGGCGTGTTCTCCGGGACAGTAGGTGAAGATTTGCCGCAGAATGTCGTCGCCCTCGTGTTGGGCGAGGAGGGGTTGGGGGAGGAGGGTCAGCGCCAATATGGCGATGATGCCTGTCAGTTGTCGTGTGATGTGTGTCATATGTGTATGTTTTTTACTTCCTATTTTCAATTTTCAATGTTGTGATTAAGCGAGAGCAGACCAAGCTTGCTTGATGAAGTCTGCCGAGCGTGAACAACATCGACCGAAGCTCAATCTTCAATTCTCAATCTTCAATCTTCAATATTCAATTTTCAATATTCAATTTTCAATATTCAATAAAAACGCCTTTCCCAAGTCCGGCGGGAAGGAGGTCTTTCTCTGCGCGTCGGTATTTCGCGTTGGTCCAGATGCCGTCGTAGGGTGGCGTGTCGTTGTCGGAGCCTTGCAGGGCGTTGGCCCAGGTGTTCACCACTTCGATGCGCAGCGTGTTCTTCCCAGGGCGCACGGCTTTGGTGATGTCCACCAGGTGGGGTGGAAACCATGACGTGCCGCAACAGATGTCGTTGACATAGACGGTGGCGATGTCGTGCACCTCATTCAGGCGGAGCCGGATTTTGCCTGTCTCCAAAGTCTTTATGGTCTTTAAGGCCTTGCCCTTGAACTTGAAGGTGGTCTCATAGGTGGCGTGACCGGAATAGTATTTGATGGTCGGATCGTCATCCTCCTGCCAACCCTTTCCGAGGTCGGAAGTGGTGTGCTGGCCGGTCGTCTCGAACGTCAGTTGCCACTCACCGCTCACCTCTGTCATTTGTGAGGGCTGTCGTCTGTAGTGGCGGCTGTTTTCTTGTGGGGTGAGTTTGTCTCGCGGATATTCTTTGTCGGTGACGATGAAGAAGATGGAGGCCCCAGGGTGAAGGGTGATGGTGTCGTTTGTCAGGCAGATGGTGTCGTCCATCGTGTCGTGGAGGTAATGGTGTTTTCCTTGTGCACGGCAGCGGGGGACGAAGGTGATGGCCGTATCCGTTGTGTTGCAGAGGAAATAATAGTCGGTGGCTGTAACGTTGTTGTCGTGGCGGTGGGTGAAGTCGATGCCTGGCGGCAGGATGATGTCGGGGGGTATGCCGAGGCTGGAGAGGTCGGCGGCGGTCCAGGGACGGTCGATGATGGTGGCTCCCTGGCGGCGCAGTTCTTCGATTTTCTCGCTTCCCGTAATGATGTTGTGGGGGTTCATCTTGTGTGCGCCGGGCATCACGATGGCGGCGTAGCGCATGCCGTCGCGGGTGACAACGACACCGTCCTCCACGCGCATGCCGTCGAGCACGTCGTGGTTGAAGGAGTCGTATTTGTAGCCGTGGAGGGGGTTGACCCAGTCTTCGGCCTTGGTCATGTTCTTCGTGTGGGTGACGCCCACGGGACTGGTCTCCAAGGGTTGTCCTTCATTGGCTAAACGCAAGGCTTCACGGTGGAGCAACGAGTCACTGAAGAGGCCGGGGAGGATGTCGGTGAGTCGCTCGGGCAGAAGGGCGCGCCGTGGCACTTCGTCGCCGATATAGACGGCGAGGTCCACCACGGGTTGGCCTGCTTGGAGGTTTTTTTGCGTGAGGGTGACATATCGGGTGAAGGCGGGCATCTCGCGCCACCAGGTGTTGTCGCGCTGGAAGAAGGTGCCTATGCCGTCGAGTGTCATGCCGGGCTTGCGGTCGGGCCACGGGTTGTGGGTGTTCACATGTAACACGATGCTGTTGATGCCCAGGCAGTAGTTGCGGTCCAATAGTGGCTTGAGCAGTGCTGGTGTCTCGTCCCACGTCCCGCGGACCTCGGTGAACCCCTCGGCTTGGATGATGTCCTTCCCATAGGTGTGGGCGGCACTGATGGCGTCGAGCATGTCGTTGGGCTTGTCGTGCGTGGGGGAGTTGAGCCAGAACTCGCCCATGGGGAGGTCTGCGTGGCGGAAGTGGAGCAAGCCGTCGCTGACCATCGTGGGGGCCACACATTCGGCTGATAGTTTCACGCCATGAGCGCGGGCATACCTCTCCATTTCTGCAAAGAACACCTCGTCCACCAATTCGGCGATGGTGAGGCGGATGTCGCGGAGCACGGAGTCGGCGCGCTCGCTACCACCGACTGGCACGCCGGCATAGACGGGCAGCCACGGCAGAAGGTCGTAACCGCGACGGCGTTCAAACTCTTGAGCAAACCGCTCGCCCCAGTTCTGGGAGCCGCATTCCCAACTGTCCACATGCAAGCGGTGGATGCCGTGGCCGTTGTTGTGTTGGAAGATGGTGTCAAACCAATGGGTGAGCTGTTCCCTGATGGCTTTTTTTGAGAATTTGTCGCACTCCAGGCCGCGGCCGCCTCCTCCCGTGGCATTGGTGTGACCGGTGGAGGTGTGCCCCATGCGGAGCACGCGCCACAGGCCGGGGGGCAGCACGGCGGTGCCTCCGGCAGGGAGGATGGTGGGGGTCATCTGATTATTCTGATTACTCCAATCACTCTGATTACTCCGATCATTCCGATCACTCCGATCATTCCGATCACTCCGATTATTCTGTCCGCTCACTCGCCACACCAGTCCTGATTTGCCTTCATAGCCATCAACGACGGCCTCGCTGCCCAGTTGGAGGTCAGCCACTTTCAGCACCGGGCGCCATTTCGCGGCATCCAAGTCTTCGCTGCCGGGGTCGCTGCCCTCGGGTGTCCAACAAAACTTGAAAAAACGTGCAGTGGTGGCGGGGATGGAATAAGTGGCTTGTGCGTCGGTGTTCTGCCATCCTTGGCGTGCGGGTTGGATGTCGCACACATGGTCGAAATGGCTGCCGTCTGTGGAGGAGTAGACCTTCCACCTGTGGGCTTGGTAGTTGTTGCCACCGGTGACGATGCGGACATTTCGAAGGGTGAACGGTGCGTCATAGGTGAAAAGTATCTCGCATGGCTCCGTACTGCGGAAAGGAAAAAACTGTGCGCCCGGAGTGGCCTCACCATTCTGATTACTCAGATTACTCTGATCACTCCGATCACTCTGAATACTCACAATCCTCGGAGTATTCTCTTGTCCTCCTTTGAGTGGGAAGGCATACACCCCGATGTCCTCATAATAGCCTTGATAGGTTTCCGGTTGTCTCAGGGCGACGGCTCCTTTGCCACCTTCCACGATGGTGTCGGTCCACACCACCTTCTGCATCGACATTTCAGGTGTGATCCACGGCCCGCCGGCAAGGGCGAAGCCGTCGGAGAGATGGATGCCCATCTCCAGTCCCAGGCTGTCGGCCACGTGGAAGACAGTGTCCATCCGTTTCCACCATTCCTGCGACAGTTGGCGTGCCATACCGCCATATTGCTCGCCGTCGCTCACGTCCTTGATGGGCATGAGGTAGAACCCGGCGATGCCCGCATCCTTCATCGCTTGGAGGTCGAGGCGTATCCCCTCGTCGCTCACGCAGCCATACATCCAATACCAGAAGGTCCAGGGGCGGTTGTAACGAGAATTTTTGCCAAACACCACGACGCTGTTGTCCTCCTGTCCCCACGACAAGGAGGGAAGGAAACACAGCAGCAACAGCAGTCTTTTGATGATGGCGTTCACGGCAAATACTTTTTTGACCCTTTATATCATTTTTTTGAAAAATTTATTCGCAATCCCCCAGTCTTCGCCGAGGTAACCTTCTCCCCCTCTAAGATTAGAGGGGGCCAGGGGGCGTTGACCGATTAGACAACAATTTTTCAAAATCATACGGATGAAATCATTCCTTTATCTGCAAAAATAGTCAATTATTGCCAATCCTACAAAAAAAAGTCGGAAAAACTGAAAGGCCATTTCGGTTTTTCAGCGAATATCCGAAGTGGGAGGTATGATATTTCTTGTGCAGTATGCTAGAAACACCAAGGTTGATGAGTGAAAGAAAAATTGTTTTGCCGGAATGGGTGTTTTTTCTCCTATTCTGGCGATATTATTTTCAAAATTATTTTTCCGGAATAGATGTTTTTCCTACCCTTGTCACCACGTATGGACTCAAGTCCAACAAATACAGCGGTCACATTCAAAAACTAAACCTTATGAAGGATTTGTTTTAGGTTGAGCCCTCGAATAGTTATGTGTCATTCCATATGATATATAGAATCAACTCCGTCCGTGATTCATGTAAAGGCGGATTCCATAAATCTATGAAATCCACCTCTGTTGGACGAAATCAGTATTCATCCTATGGGTTTCAAAATCTCAATACGCATGCCAAGAGACGAGATCATCTGCCAGAACTTGGCTACACTCGGCACGATGTCGCCATTCTCCACACGCGAGATGTACGACTTGGTTGTGTTAGTCCTTCTTGCCAGTTCGGCTTGTGTCACTTTCGCCTCTTTCCGGGCTTCCAGCAACAGTTGGCCCGTGTAAAAAGCATAAGCCTCCTCATCGAATTTGCTACGCTCTTGGGTGCCGGGGGCTCCAAACTCTGCAGACAATTCGGCACTTACATCATAAATGGGTTGTTCCTTTTTGCTCATAATACTCTTTCCTAATCCTGATTGCCTTTTCTATTTCTGTTTTTGGCGTTTTCTGAGATTTTTTCTGAAAACCATGAAACAAGACCACTATCTGGCCCTCGTCGAAAATGAAGAACACCCTATAGATGTTGCTTTCGTATTTCATCCGTAATTCATAGAGATTTCCGTGCTCCTTGATGTGGCGGATGAATTTGACAGGCATGCGGTCTTACGTTTCGAATAGAGATATGATGTATTTCACTTTTCGGCTCTCTTTCTGGTTCAAGGTTGCCAGAAAATCATGGTAGTAGTTGCCAAACGCTATCACTTTCCTTCTCATGGTGCAAAGTTATACATAAGTTTAAAAATAATGAAACTTTCTTGCCTTTTTTTCGAATATGGAAGATGAGGAACCAACTTATATTGTCTTTTATGGCTACTCAATGTAACCTTCAGATAAGTGCTTTTAAGAAGGGCGAGGTACAATGGCGGTACAAGAAGGCCGTTTTGGGGGAGGTAAGTTCATCATTTGATTTGATAAATATAGCCCGACAACAATATGGTGTAACTGTTGCCGGGCTGATGAAAATGAAGATTAGCTTCTATTAGTTAGATGATGCTACTGTCGAATTACTTTAGTTTGATGCTGCTGATAATCTTCTGGACATCCTCGTTGCTGATTTCCATTCCGTAGGTGTTGATACCGATAAAGCCGTTTGTGGTGGCAACAGTGATGCAATGCTCCTCTTTCTTGTCATCAGAGCCTATTTCTGTCACTTTGGCAAAATGCTTTGCTTGTTTGCCATCAATGGTGATGGGATCACCAGCGGCGGCACCGCTATGATTCTTCACGTATGTATCAATGTATTCCTGCTCGGTGGGAGTGCCCTCGAACGACTGAATCAGCATGGCGTAATAGCTGGAAGACTTACCTTGCTGGAGCGGCTCCTTCATAGCGATGTTCAAATCCCTCTTCTCTTTAATCTCGTCGAGAGTCTTGTCTTTAGGACTCTTCACATACCAGCCAGCGGGCAAGTCGATAGAGAAGTTCTTTGTCTCGATGGTCACAGGGCCTGCAATCTCACCCGGTGTAGCCTGAGCCTCTACCACTTGCTCCGTAGCCTGCTCGCCCTCGGCGGTAGCCTCGCCACCAGCAGCGTTTTCTGTTTTGCCTCCACACGATACCATCAATGCTGCTACAGCTGCGATGGCGAAACTGAAAATAGTCTTTTTCATAACTGTTAAATAATTAATTGTTAATAAATTTAAATTAAGGGTTGTTGTTCGAATTTCTCTCGGCTCTTATTTCATCAATGTATTCATTGAATTTCCTGTCAATTATCTCCTCTATTTTTGCCTCTATCTTCTTACCCAAAATACTCTCCATCTGGAGTAGATGCTCCTGATACCACATGGCATATTCCATGGCAGCATTTTGGTGTTTGACATTTGGCATAAATTTGATTTTGACGGGGCAAAGGTAGGGTGCAAATGCACTTTTTCTCTTATCATCTCGTGAAATTTTCTTATCATTTCGTCAAGTTGGCAAAAAATCCACATAAAAATCGGAATATTTATGGATTTTTTTGTATTTCTATACATAAATTATCCATAATTAAATCGACCGTAACTATTCAGGCCCCCTTCGCCAACAAACCAACCTTGATGTTCAGATTCCCTATGCGGCATCGCTTCAAATGTTAAAATTT
>Ga0310694_10002802_pt1 | contig 17479 bp, 23 predicted proteins | sample 174DNAGHGhighgp2_FD_203884 | JGI IMG/M metagenome (GOLD analysis project Ga0310694, IMG submission 203884) | Sheep rumen microbial communities from Palmerston North, Manawatu-Wanganui, New Zealand - 1742 DNA GHGhigh gp2 (v2) (version 2) | ecosystem: Host-associated > Mammals > Digestive system... | reverse complement strand
GGACGAGGTGGAATTCCTGTCCAGCGTGACGAGAGACGCGGGGAGCATGGCAGACATGACGCCTGTGGAATCGTCGGATCCATTTGACGACGCACCGTTTTGAGGAGAAGAGAGATGTATAGGATCAGCCAGGAATTAGACGACCTTGGACGTGAGATCATCATGGAGCAGATGCCAAGGCTTGCCGGATGCAATATCTGCTACATGACCTGTGACAAGCAAAAGAAGAGCGGGAACATGATCATCTATGCGGATACAGAGAAACTGACAGACAAGATCAGCGAGCTGACCGGTATCGATTTCGTGATCACGTTCTACAAGGATTCGAAGGATCTGACGCAACAGGCTCAGCGGATCCTGATGGAGCACGAATTAAGACACATCGGATGGGATGGCGAGAATACGAAAAAGATCATCCCTCATGATGTCCAGGACTTCGCAGCGATCATCAGCAAGTACGGACTGCAGTGGCATCAGACTGCGCAGCTGTCCATGTTCGACGAGGAGGCGCGACATGCATAACATCTACGTACAAGTATCAATCGGGATCATTCTGATCGGGCTGGCAACGCTGATTGCAGCGTTCCTGATCGGAGTCGGAGTGACGATGATATCGGCGGCACGAAACCACGCAGCACGCGAGAAACTGAAGCTGCTGGAGGCGGAAGGCGAGTTCCTCAAACGCTATCACGCGGAGCAAGAGGACGACCTCAAGTGAGAAACTATTCCCAGAAAATGGCAGCATACAGATTGCCTAAGGACAGGTATGAACGTCTTCAGGCTTACTGTTTGTCTGCCGGATGGGAAGAAAAGCAACTGATCAGTGAACTCATGAAAGAAGCCATTGATGATGCGCTGGGAGATTGGATCCTGATGCATGTGCTTAAGGGTCTGACGTGGACACAGCTGGAGGTCCGCGGGATCCCTTGCAGCAGAGATACCTTCCGGTACTACCGCGCCAGGTTCTTCTGGCTCCTGGACAAGCAGGTAAACGGGGCGACTTTTGCTGCAGAAGACAGTGACAGAATCGAGGTGTAGGGAGTGCCGAAGTCGATACGGCCTGATCGCGTCGGACAGAATCGGACAGCATTTGACAAGAACCGACGCAGGATCCTGATGAGCCAGGATATCTGCGGGATCTGTGGACTGCCGGTGGACAAGTCACTGAAGTTCCCGGATCCAATGAGTCCGACGATCGATCACATCATTCCGATCAAGCTTGGTGGACATCCAAGTGATATCTCGAATCTGCAGCTGGCCCACTTCATTTGCAACCGCCTCAAGTCTGACAAACTTTCGCCGATAAAGAAAAGCGAAGGTAAAGGGGCAGACCGTGAAAAAGGCACGAATTTGCCACTGTCGATGGATTGGACAAAATTCGGCAAATGAGAGTGAAGCGGTGAAATGACGGGGGCAGGAGACCCCCTCCGCCGGCCGACGTTAGATCGCTGCCGTATCTGCACAAAAAAACACACGCCGGAAAGCACGCCTTACAAAAACAAATATTTTTGGAGGCATGAAATGGCACAAAAACTGGGTATCGAGAAGCTGAGACATAAGCTGAGCGTCAAGCAGACAAGAGTATCCATGCGATACAACTACTACGAGATGAAGAACACAGTGCGGGATCTGCAGATCTCCACGCCGCCTGCACTGAAAGGCTGGTTCTCTTCTCTGGGATGGTGTGCAAAAGGCGTTGACAAACTGGCCGACAGACTGGTGTTCAGGGAGTTCCGGAACGACACGTTCGACCTCAATGAGATCTTCAACATGAACAATCCGGACATCCTGACAAGGTCGGCAGTCCTCTCCGCGCTGATCGCATCGTGCTCATTCATTTACATCTCCAGAGGGGAAGATGAGACACCGCGGCTGCAGGTCATCGATGCGTCAAGGGCGACTGGTTGCATCGATCCGATCACGGGTCTGCTGACAGAAGGCTATGCGATCCTCACGACTGATGAGCATGGCCGCGTTGAGACAGAAGCCTATTTCGACGCAGGTGCGACGTACTACTACGAGTATGGGAAGCATGTCAGAACAGACAAATACAACTGTGATTTCCCGCTTCTCGTCCCGGTGATCTTCAAGCCCGATGCCAGGAGACCATTCGGACACAGCAGGATCAGCAGAGCAGGCATGGAGCATGTGAACGCAGCACTTCGTACACTGAAAAGAGCAGAAATCACAGCCGAGTTCTACTCCTTCCCGCAGAAATGGATCACTGGTCTTTCTGATGATGCGGATGAGCTCGACAAGTGGAGAGCGTCTATGTCTTCTATCCTGGCTTTCACCAAAGACAGCCAGGGAGACAGTCCTTCGCTTGGGCAGTTCAATGCGGCAACGATGGGACCGCATGTGGAGCATCTTCGGATGCTGGCGTCGCTCTTTGGAGCAGAAGTTGACCTGACATTGGATGATATGGGCTTCCCGACAGAGAACCCGGCGAGCTCTGAAGCGATCAAGTCAGCGCACGAGAACCTGCGCCTTACAGCAACATCAGCGCAGAGAACGTTTGGGACCGGCTTCTTGAATGCCGGATACCTGGCGGCATGTGTGAGAGATGATTATGCGTACCAGCGCAGCGTGTTCTATGAGACGAGACCGATCTGGGAGCCTGTATTTGAACCGGATCTGTCTGCGCTCTCTATGATCGGTGACGCAATGATCAAGATGCAGCAGGCGATTCCCGGATACTTCGGAAGGAACAATCTGTATGATCTGACAGGCATTCGTCCGGAGGAAGAGTAATATGGCAAACACTGTCGATATTGCTCCGGAGCTGCTGGAAGCCATTACGAAGGAGATCCAGGAGGCAGTCGAAAAGGATCCTGTTCTGCAGAAAGTACTTCAAAGTATCGAAGATGGAACAGTGACATCTGCGGATATGTACAAGTATGCAGAACGGTACGGAGAGATCGAAGCGGATGCGTTGTCCAAATATCTGACAGAAGAGAACCTTCCGAATGGACGGCTTTATCAAAACATAGCCGAGCGCACAGTAACACCGACAATGCGGGATGCAGAACAGCATGTCAACCATGTTGCTGCAGAAATACAGACGGCAATCAACAAAGGTGCGGGGTTGAACATCAAAGGCATTGAAGCAGACGTTGACATGGACCATATCGAGGGGATCACGAAAAAACTCTCTTACAGCGAATCCATTGATCGTGTCAGCTATCTGCTTCGGGACCCTATGGTCACAACGCTGATGCATGCAGTAGACAGAACGATCCAGAAGAACGTTGAGCTGCATGCGGATGCGGGCCTGAATCCGATTGTTAAACGGATCTCAGTGGGTGGATGTTGTGAATGGTGTCAGGAACGAGCTGGTACATATGACTACATTGAGGATGACCTGTGGACGCACGGTTCTGAAGTTTATAGGAGGCACAATTTCTGCAGATGCCTGGTCCTTTATAATCCGATGGATGGAAAAGGAATATGGCAGAATGTCCATCATCAACAAGACACGGGGTCTGTTAGTGAATTATCCGCTAAGGAAGAAGCAAGGCGACAGGCGAGAATTGAGACGGAAAGAGAATTATCGAAAGAAGAATTTGAAAAGCGGTCTCAGAGAGAAAGAAAGTATCGGGAATTACTTGAAAAAAGATACAAAGAAATTGAAACTGGTGCTCGGAGAAGGCGAAAACTAACAGGCAAAGAACTTGAAAAAGAAAAAGAGAGACGAAATGATCACACAAAAAGGTATTATGAGGAGGTTAGGAATCGCAGCAAATATTCGGATGCTAGATTAATTTCTAAAAACATAAATGGCTATTTATCAGTTGAAGAAATTGAAGAAATAAGGCAACATATCTTTATAAGAGAACATTTGCGTGATGGAAAGATTCAAAGATTTGACGAGGATTATTACCAAGCAGAAGCATGGCAGCGCTTAGTTTCCGGAAAAGAAATCTGGGACAGCGATATAGTTATGTTACAACACGAATTGAACGAGCTAAGAATCATGCAAGAAAGAAATGTTGCTTATGAAATTGCACATGACGAAACAAATCTGACATACAATTGGTGGGATGCTTTTTGTGAGGAATGCGAGAGGAAAGGAGTAGCAATACTGGAATGAACTGGTGGTTTAAACTGATAACTGTAACAGACAATGTATATGAGTATGCATACTCAAGAGAAAATAAGAATCTTGATGGAAGGATCAAATATGACGCTAACCACGATGAAGTAGTTTTTGAAAAAAAATGTTCAAATGATCGATATTCTGTTGAACGCGAGGCGGCAATAATGCACTTTTGGCAAGTAGTAGAAGAAGGTTTGCCAGAAGAAAGACACATTTGCTGCGGGTGAAATGAAAAAAGAAAAACGCTATGGCAGACAAACACCGACCACATCGGTCATTATGCCTTACGAACACACTTGGGTGAATGAGGCGGTAGAACTGTATGAGAGATCCGGCAGAACAGCAATGGAGTGGCAGAAGCTGTTGCTGTCGGATCTGCTCGCATATAACGATGAAGAACTGTTCGTGCATACGAAGTATGGCTTTTCCGTCCCGCGCCGCAATGGGAAAAACGAAGTGATCATCATGCGTGAACTGTGGGGCTTGTGGAAGGGAGAACGAATCTGCCACACGGCGCACCGCACATCGACATCACACCTGGCATGGGACCGATTGCTGGATGCTGTTGAGGCCGCAGGGCTTCCTGTCGCGGGATCTTATCGTGCATCGGGAAAGGAACACATCGAGATCACCGGCGGCGGGAAAATAGAATTCCGCACAAGAACCAGCAAAGGCGGACTTGGTGAAGGCTTTGATTTGTTGGTCATTGACGAAGCGCAGGAGTATCAGGACGACCAGGAGAGCGCACTGAAGTACGTCGTTTCTGATAGCATGAACCCGCAGACAATCTTCACGGGCACTCCGCCAACACCAGTCAGCTCGGGTGTTGTATTTAAGGATTATCGCGACAAAGTACTGCAGGGGATGACAGAAGATTGCGGCTGGGCAGAGTGGGGCATAGAAGAGAAGGTGGATCCATATGATGTTGATGCCTGGTATGAGACAAATCCATCAATGGGCACCGTGCTAAACGAGAGAAAGGTCAAGGCCGAGATCGGGAAGGATGTCGATGACTTCAATATCCAGCGCTTGGGACTTTGGGTGCGGTTTAATCTTCAGTCTGCGATCAGTCAGCGTGAGTGGGAGGAACTGCAACTGCAGAAGCTTCCGGAATTTGCAGGAAAGAAGCTATTCTTTGGGATCAAGTACAACCCGGACGGCGCATCTGTCTCGATGTCATTGGCTACACAGACAAAAGATGACAAGATTTTTGTCGAGGGCTTGGACACCAGGAGTATTCGAGAAGGCAATGGATGGATGCTAGATTACCTGAAACGATGCGGGAGCAATGTGGGCGGCGTAGTGGTCGATGGTGCGAGCGGGCAGTCTGTTCTCATAAAGGACATGGACAATTATGGATTGAAACCGCCTATAGAGCCGAAAGTCGCGGAAGTGATCGATGCATATGCATCTTTTGAGAGCTCTGTGTTTGCGAAGACGATCTGCCACATGGGACAGCCGGGGCTGACGAGAGTTGCATCAACATGCGAGCACCGGGCGATTGGCGGACATGGCGGGTTTGGGTACAAATCACTTTCGGAAGATATTGACATATCACTTTTAGACTCCGCTGTGCTGGCGTTCTGGCTTGCGGATACAACGCCAACAGAAACGAGAAGGCAAAAAATAATATATTGAGCCGCGCAAAGGTTAATTCCTTAAAACACAATAATTGTATTGGTTTGTTCAACGTGTAATGATATAATTAATTAACCTCACAGGTAAATAAAGGACAACTTGATGATAATAACATATAAAAACAAAAAAATAAAAAGTATTTGTTGCAACGCTGAAATCGCTACAAGAACATATGGCGAAATGATGGCAACAAAAATACAAATGAGAATTGAGGAACTTGCAGCAGCGCCATCAGTAGAAATAATGGTGAATTATAGAATTGGCAGATGTCATCAACTCAAAGGTAATCGAAAAGGCCAGTATGCGGTGGATTTGATCCAACCATATAGATTGGTTTTTATAACGAAAGAAGAAGAGATTCAAGTTGCTCAGATTCAGGAAATCACTGATTATCACTAAAGATAAAAACAGAGGAAGAAAAGAGGTAGCTGGAATGGTTAGGAGCAGAACAATTATTGCTGTACCTCCTGGTGCGACAATTAAAGAACAACTCTCCGAGAGGGGAATGACTCAAAAAGAGTTTGCTGTAAGAATGGACTTATCTGAGAAACATATTAGCAAGCTTATTAATGGTGATGTCCATTTAACGCCTGATGTTGCTTTGCGCTTGGAATTAGTGCTTGGTGTACCAGCGAGTTTTTGGAACAACCTTGAAGCAATTTATCGTGAAAAAGTGAATGCTGCAATTGCTGAAAACAAACTTGAGGAAGATGAAAGGATAGCAAAGCAATTTCCATATGCTGAAATGGAAAAATATGGATGGGTTGCTTCTGCAACTACAGCTAAAGAAAAAGCTATCAATTTGAGACGGTTTTTTGAAGTGGTTGAATTACCATTGATTGCGGACAAAAGGATTACGAAAATTGCTTATAGAAGACTAGTTATAACAGAAAAAAAAGACCTAGCAGTTATGGCTTGGGTTCAGCAAGCGAGATTGGTATCAAGAAAAATTGATACAAAACCAATTAATATTAGTAAAGTCATTAATTACATACCTCGCATTCGTGAAATGACATTATTGGATCCAGATGCATTTTGTGAAGAATTGGAGATGCTGCTTTCGGATTGCGGGATAGCAATTGTGTTTTTACCGCATCTCACAGGGTCTGGACTTCAGGGGGCATCGTTTGTAGAAGGAAAGAAAATCGTTGTTGGAGTAACAGTCCGTGGGAAAGATGCTGATCGTTTCTGGTTTAGCTTATTCCATGAAATAGGGCACATTGTTATGGGGCATATTGGACAAGAAGATGGAACATCCATTGAAGATGAAAAAGACGCGGATGAATGGGCGGCCAATGCTTTAATTCCGAAACTTGAGTATATGGCGTTTCTAAAAAAAGGAAATTATTCCAAGCAAAGCGTAATCGATTTTTCACAACTAATAGGAATTGATAAAGGGATTGTAGTTGGAAGATTACAAAACGACGCTGTAATAAAACACAATATGTTGAATGATTTGAAAACAAAGTACATTATTGCTTGAGCACTATACAAATAGGCTTGGTAAACTTTGTCAAGGTCGTTCCTAAACGGGGCGACTTTTTTTATTGCCTTTTATCTGACAATGGTATCAAGCAGCAAAGCGTAGTAAAAACTGTCGATACCAACGACATAAAAAATGGGAGGAGAACTGAATATGGCAGAGTTTACACCGATCACCACGCAGGAACAGTTTGATCAAATGATCAGCGCACGGTTGGAGAGAGAAAGGGATTCGATCCGAAAAGAATACCAGGACTACGACCAGATCAAAGCGTCAAACACAGCACTGCAGACACAACTTGAAGCAGCGAACTCAAAAGCAAAAGGATTTGAAGACCAGATCACACAACTGAACGGCCAGATCAAAGGCTACAAGACCGAATCGCTCAAAGCGAGCGCAGCACTTGCGGCGGGTTTGCCTTATGAGATGCGCACCAGGCTGTCCGGTGAGACAGAGGAAGAAATCAAGAAAGACGCGGAAGCACTTGCGAAGCTGATGGGTGGAAGACAGCCTGCTCCGCCTTTGGCAGATCCGGAACCAACACCTCCGGAAGACAAGGACGCAGCTCTCAAACGCACATTAAAAAATCTAAACATGTAAAGGAGAAACAAACATGCCTGCTGAACTTACTACCAACAATATGTTTGATCCGGAAGTCGTTACAGACCTCTTTAACAAAGTCCGCGGCGAATCCACTCTCGCAAAACTGTCCAAGAGGACTCCTGTTGCTTTCACAGGCAATAAGATCTTTACGTTCTCTATGGATGGCGAGGTCAATATCGTTGCAGAGAACGGAGAGAAAACCAACGGCGGTGTAACTGTCGCAGCGATCAAAATGACTCCCATCAAAATTGAGTACGGCGCGAGGGTGACCGACGAGTTTATGTATGCCTCTGAGGAGAAGAAACTCGACATCCTGCGTGCATTCAATGAGGGCTTTTCCCGCAAAGTCGCCCGCGGTATCGACATCATGGGGTTCCATGGTTACAACCCGCGTACCGGCGCAGCTTCTGCGATTATCGGCACGAATTCCATCAAGACTGCAACCGGCGTGACAACTATCACCTATGATGCAACCGATCTGGAAGGCAATCTTGAAGACGCTGTTGCGGCGATCGGTGATTATGATCCCACCGGCTTCGCGTTCTCCAAAGTCTTTGCTTCTTCGCTTGCGAAACTGACCGTTAATGGTGTGAAGCAGTATCCCGAGTTTGCTCTTGGCGGCAATCCCGGACAGCTGAACGGAAATGCGTGCGATGTCAACAGCACGGTTTCTGCGGATGGCGGCCAGGCACCGACCAGAGCCATCATCGGCGACTTTGAGAATGCGTTCAAATGGGGCTTTGCAAAAGAGATCCCGCTTGAGGTCATTCCTTACGGCGATCCCGATCAGTCCGGCAAGGATCTGAAAGCATACAACCAGGTATTCCTTCGCGCAGAAGCATACGTTGGCTGGGCGATCCTTGATCCTACCGCGTTCGCGCGCATTGCCTGATCAAATGAAGTATCTGAACAAGATCAATCACCAGATCTATGAGTTTTCCTCTCGGGTGACAGGCGCACAGTGGGAGCCTCTTGCAGATGAGCAGAAGGAGGCTCCTGCGCCAAAGCCCAAACGGGCACCTCGAAAGAAAGAAGGACAGAAAGATGTCGTACGTGACAATCAGTGATATCGAAGCACTCTTTCGACCGCTTACAGAAGATGAGAGGACACGCTGTGAAGCGTTGATCCCTTATGCGGAAGATACGGTCAGGATGGAAGCAAAGAGCCGCGGGAAGGACATCGACCTGATGCTTTCTTCCGGCGATCTGTACGAAAGCGTGCTGAAAGGAGTTCTGGCAGACGTGATTGGAAGAGCACTGATGACCAGCACGAACTCCGAACCGATGTCACAAATGTCACAGTCAGCCCTTGGGTATTCTGTTTCCGGTACTTATCTTGTGCCCGGTGGGGGACTATTCATTAAGAGAGATGAACTTGCGCGGCTCGGATTAAAACGGCAGCGCATGCAGCTTATTGAGTTGTATGAGGACAAATAAATGTTCCAGACGATCACAGTGAAACTATCCACAAGAACACAGACAGGGGTTGATGCTTTTAACAGACCTGTTTATGAGGAGCAGTTCATTGATGTTCCGGGGGTATTGGTATCTCCGCTCAGCAGCGAAGAGATTATGGACGAGTTGAACCTTACCGGGAAGAAAGCCGTATATCAGCTGGCCATTCCGAAAGGGGACACGCATGAATGGGAAGACCAGAGAGTCCAGTTTTTCGGGGAGACCTGGCATACGATTGGATTTCCAACCGAAGGTATCGAGGGAAACATCCCGCTGTCATGGAACAAAAAAGTCAAGGTGGAACGATATGGCTAAGAAAGTACAAGTCGTACTGAACAGGCGGAATGTGTCGAATCAGTTGCTGAAAGGCGGCTGGATACAGGGCATCTGTGAAGCAAAGGCCAAAGAGATTGCAAAACGTTGTGGCGACGGATACGAAGTGGATCCGTTCAGCGGGAAGAATCGTGTAAACGTGGCTGTTGTTGCCAAAACTGCCGCAGCTGTTCGTGACAACAAGAAGAACAATACGCTTCTGAAAGGATTGGGTGGTTGATCATGATTGAGAAGACAGTCCTGGATTATTTGAATGACAGGATCACGTCTGTTCCTTCTTTCATGGAAACACCGGAAGATGAACCGGACGAGTATATCCGGATCGAGAAGACAGGATCCTCTGTCGAGAACCAGATCGAGCGTGCAACCTTTGCGATCCAGTCTTATGCAAGATCGTTGTACCGTGCGGCTGAGATCAATGAGATGGTCAAGGAGGCAATGGACAGCATCTACGAGATAGCAGATGTGTTCACGGCTTATCGAAACACCGATTACAACTTTACGGATGAAGAAACAAAACACTACCGCTATCAGGCGGTCTATCAAATCGTTTATTAGGAGGAAATACAATGGCGACTGCAAGCAATGTATCAGTTGGCAAGCCGAAGGTTGGCGGCGCGATCCATGTTGCACCGATTGGGACGACTCTTCCGACAACTGCCGACGAGGCACTGGATGCTGCGTTTAAGAATCTCGGCTATGTGTCTGAGGACGGACTCACCAACAGCAACAGCCCTGAAAGTGAAGTGGTCCATGCATGGGGCGGCGATCCTGTTCTGACGCTGGTCACAGGAAGAGAAGACACATTCCAGTATACGCTGATCGAATCGCTGAACATTGACGCGCTGAAACTCGTATATGGCGACAACAATGTGACGGGTGCGCTGGCGACAGGAATCACGATCCACGCGAAACCCGAAGCACTGGAAGATCACGTCTATGTTATTGACATGGTGCTGCGTGACAACGCGGTCCAGAGAATCGTGATCCCGTGCGGATCCGTGGCTGAAGTAGGTGACATTACTTATACAGACGGCGACGCGATCGGATTCGACCTGACGATCAACGCACAGTCTGACGAGACCGGCGCGACACATCACACCTACATCAAAAGAGCGTGAGTAGCAGGAGGAACGCGGGATGGCGAATGTGCATATTGAACTGACGAACGGATTTCAGACAGACATCGATCCTATTGTCCTGGATGATCTTGAGGTCATAGAGATGCTGGCAGACATCGAAGACGGAAACCCTCTTGCCTTCCCGCGCGTCTCAAAAAAACTGCTCGGGCAGGATGGGCACAGAAAGCTCTGCGATCTTCTCAGAGAAAAAGACGGACGTGTGCCGACTGAAGCTTTCGGAACAGAACTGACCGAAGTGATTCGTCAGCTGGGTGAAAACGAACAAACAAAAAAATAATTGCCCTCGTGGGAATGATCACGACCGGCGAGGATGAATTGGTGTGTGATCTGTGGGAAACATACCAGATCAGAAACTGGAGAGAACTGCCGGTGAAGACTGTAGCGGTTCTCTCCTTTGGTTTACCGGATAGTTCCAGAATCAAGAGGAAGATGGCTGGAATGAAGGTGCCGCTTGAGACACTTCTGTCTGCTGTGATCGCAGACAGGCTCGGGATCCTGATCTGGATGCAGACAAAAGACGCACAAAAGAAGAGAAATATGCCGAGATCCATTGCTGAACTCATAAACACTGAACCAAAGGAAGAGAAGAAGACACAGGTGTTTGACTCTTCAGAGGACTTCCTGAAAGCATGGAATCGGATCGCGAAAGGAGAGTGAGAAAATGGCAGAAGGTGGTTCCGAGATCGCGAAAGCCTATGTGCAGGTCATGCCATCGACCAAAGGACTTGGAAAAGCCCTTGAAGGCGAAATGGACAGTGCCGGTCAGAAATCCGGATCTGGCTTCGGCAAAAAATTTCTTGCTGTTGCGGTAAAGATCATAGCAGCCGCCGGGATCGGCAAAGTGATCAGCAAGGCCTTCATGGAAGGTGCTGATTTCGAGCAGAACTTGGGCGGCGTTGAAACATTGTTTAAAGATCACGCGGATGCTGTCGTGAAGAACGCGCAGAACGCGTATAAGACTGCGAACATGTCAGCAAATGATTATATGGCAACATCGACATCGTTTGCTGCTGCACTGATGCAGGGGCTGGACGAAGACTCGGAGAAAGCCGCGCATATCACGGACATGGCGATCCGTGATATGGCGGATAACTGGAATAAATACGGTACTCCTTCAGAGAGTGTCATCAACGCATATCAGGGTTTTGCGAAGCAGAACTATACGATGCTGGACAACCTGAAACTCGGTTACGGTGGAACGCGGGGCGAGATGGAGAGGCTGCTTACCGATGCGGAAAAACTCTCAGGAGTGAAGTATGACATCAACAACCTTGCCGATGTGATGAGCGCGATCCATGTGATTCAGGAGCATATCGGCGTTACGGGTACGACAGCTGAAGAAGCAGCCAGCACGATCAGCGGATCGCTGGCAACGCTTAAAGCTTCGTGGTCAAACGTTCTGGCGGCAATAACGACGGGAAGCGACATCCAGCCGTTTCTTGATCAGCTCACATCATCGATCGTAAGTTTTGCGGGTAATGCACTGCCGGCAATCGGCAACATTCTGAAAGGACTGCCGCAGATGGTAGCAGGTGTTCTGCAGGGGCTTGGAACAGACACAGCAAGCATGCTGGTTACGACAGGCATGGAAATCGTGCAGAACTTGCTTACGAGCATGAGAAACGCTCTTTGGAACAGCTCGGACACGATTGGTATTGCGATCGGTCAAATGTTTAACAATGTGGCGAGCGCTCTTCCACAGATCATACAGACAGCATTTGCTGTTGTGACATCGTTTGTGGGAGGCATTCTTGATGCGCTTCCGCAGATCATAGCCATTGCGCCTGCAATTGTGGAGAATATTCTGCAATGTCTTCCGGAAATCATTAACGGCATATCTATGCTGGTTAGAAGAATCGCGAATGCTTTGCCGACGATCGTTCAGGCATTAGCAACACAGATCCCGAGTATCGTACAGAAAATTGCAAGCGCAGTAGAACAGAATCTCCCGATTCTCTTAGATGCGGTACAGACGCTGATAGGGTCATTGGCGGAATCGCTGCCGACTATGATTCAAACGATCATTGGGATGCTGCCGACCCTGATGAGCATTATTATCCAGGCGATCGTAACGCTGGTGCCTGTACTGATCCAAGGGATCATTTCCATTGCGGATCAGATCACGGCAGCATTGCCGGGGCTGATCGATACGATCATCGCGGCACTGCCTGGACTGCTTCAGATGATATCTGATGCGATCGCGACGCTGGTTCCTGTTCTGATTCAGGGCGTGATTGCGCTGGTTGCGAATATTGCACAGAACCTGCCGGTGATCATCGATACGATCATTGCCGCTCTTCCTGACTTGATACAGATGATTTCAGACAGTGTTTTACAGAACCTCCCGATCCTTCTGGATGCGGTGATCGAACTGATTAACGGAATCGTTGAGAATCTGCCGAGCATTATTGTGGCGATCATCACGATCCTGCCTCAGCTTGTAATGTCAATCATGCAGGCGCTGATTCAGTGTACACCGCAGCTGCTTAGTACAGTGATCCAGATGATTGCAAAGCTGGTTACAGCGCTGCCAGGAATGGCGAAGACGGTGATTGATTGTGTCCTGCAGATCATCTCACAGCTGCTGCAGAAAATGATCCAGAAAGGCAGTGAGTTCCCGAAAGCAGGTAAGGAATGGGTGTCCAAACTTGGCCAGGGAATTACAAACGCCTGGAACGGACTGGTCAGCGGTGTGATGAGCAGTATCTCTTCCATGTTGTCCGGCATCACATCCGCATTCTCTTCAGCCGCATCGATCGGAAGCAACCTTGTACGCGGCCTGTGGAACGGTATCAAGAGCGGATGGTCCTGGCTGACCGGGCAGGTCAGAAGCCTGGCGAAAAACCTGATCAATGCAGCAAAGTCCGCACTTGGTGTTCATTCTCCTTCCACGGAAATGGCTTGGGTCGGTGAAATGTACAACGCTGGCCTTGCTGAAGGCCTTGCCGATACAAGGCCGGTCGAGAACGCACTCGGGAACATCAACGGCATGCTTCTGAACGGCGTGGATCCAGCCATTGGAATCGATTCAACGCTTGGAATCGAAGGCGACGGTGCGGGAACATCTATCGAGGCGATCCTCAATCAGATCGAGCAGTTACGGCAGGATATCCTGAGCATGGGCGTTTACCTTGACGGAAATGCGTTGGTAGGCAAGATCACGGCACGGCAGGATGCGGCTCTTGGGAAGCGCGAGCTTCTTGCATCCAGAGGAGGTGCGGTATGAGATACGGAGTTGCGTTTGACACATACAACACGCTGACGGAATGGGGATTGTTTTTGAAAGGTGATTTGAAGATATCCTCACCGAAACTGAAAAGCAACCGTGTGGACATCCCGGGAGCGAATGGAACGAAGGACATGTCTTATGCGTTGACAGGGTACCCGGTTTTTGAAGATCGCCAGGTCCAGTTCAATCTGTTTAAACGTTGTGACGACATGGATCTCGATGAGTTGCGCATGGAACTCATGAATCGTTTTCACGGTCGAAAATGCAAGCTGTGGACACCGAACAATGCGGACTATTACTGGTTTGGTACCCCGGAATTTGGTGATCACGCTGGATACAATTCCGGGACGATCCCATGCGCGATGATCGTGGATCCATATCGGTATAAGAACGATCCGACGGTCGTAACAATGACACTGGCAGCAAACACACAACAGCAGAAGACCCTGCACAATGCCGGCATGCCGACGATCCCTGTTTTCAATTGCACAAGTGCTGCAGCGATTTTTTGCAAAGGGAACACCTACAACATTGCCGCAAATACGGACTACAGGAATCTTGGGCTGATGCTTATTGAGGACCCAACGGTGATCAAAGTAACGGCTGAAGCAAATGCAACAATGACGATCACGTATCAGGAAGGATCACTCTGATGTTTCAGATTACATGCGATGGAAACGTGATATATGATCCGCGTGACAGAGAACTGACAGTCGGTTCGCCTCAGCTTGCGCTTGAGGTAAATACGGCTGGGTCTGCTTCTTTTCTGTTGTACCCGGACCATCCAAGGGCAGGAAGCCTGCGCAAACTGTCTTCAACGATTGAGATCACAGAAGGCACAAACACTTTGTTCAGAGGGCGCTTGATCGATGATGTGAAGTCTTTCTATAACGCCAGGATGATGACGTGTGAGGGAGCCCTAGCTTATCTGAACGACAGTGTGATCCGTCCGTATCGGTTTCCGGAAGACTTTCTGCACGATGAAGACTATATTGACGCAGCGGAAAACGGGAATGTGATCGAGTTCTTTCTCAGTTGGCTGATCGACCAGCACAACGCTCAAGTTGGGCAAGACCGCCAGCTGCACCTTGGGACCGTTACGATGACAGATCCGAACAATTATATTTCGAGATCGTCAGAAGGTTATACCAAAACGTGGGATGTCCTGCGTGACAAACTGTTTGACTCCTCGCTTGGGGGCTACGTTTATGCACGCTACGAATCAAATGGCACGTTCATCGACTATGTGTCAGAACTGACAGAGCAGGGCGTGCAGGATGTAGTGTTTGGTGAAAACCTGCTGGATCTGGAGCAGGCGATCAATGCGACAGAGACATATACGGTCGTTCTTCCACTCGGAGCAAAAGATGATGATCCGGACTCTGAAACATATGAACAGCGGCTGACTATTGCGGACCTGCCTGACGGTGAGATCACAGAGGACTTGATCAAAGATGGAGACCAGATCTATTCCGTTTCCGGTGTGGCGGCTTATGGACGCATTTGTGCGCCGGTGGATGAAACCACGTGGGATGATGTCAGGGTCGCGATCAACCTCAGATCGAAAGCGGCGGAGTGGCTTGCGAACAAAGCAGTGAAGCTGCAGCAGACGATTACGGTGAAGGCGGTCGACCTGTATTTTACAGGGGAGGCGCAGGAGATCTTTCTGCCATACACGCTGATCAACGTGGGATCAACTCCACACAGTCTGTCAGATACGTTTGCTTTGACAAAGATCACATATGACATGGCGAACCCGGCAAACTCGGATCTGACTCTCGGTGCAACGAAAAGAACGCTGACAGATGCTAATGTTGACCGTCAAAGAAATACGGACGAGTTGATCCAATCCACATACGCGGACATTCAGGGGAATGCCAGGGCGATCAATGCATTGTCCCAGCGGGTGACGGAGCAGTCTACGAATATCATTCAGGACGCACAGCAGATCATCCTGACTGCGCTGGAGGATTATGTTACCACAGGCGACTTCGGCAGTTATCAGCAGACAGTTTCTGCTGCACTGAGCGTCATGAACGACCAGATCGTCATGAACTTCACGCAGACCACTGACAGCATCAATGCGACGAACGCAGAAGTGGCGAGGGTGTACAACGAGCGCATCCAGTACATCCGCTTTGAGAACGGTGACATCATCCTGGGCGAGCAGGGGAACGAGCTGACGCTGAAGATCAGCAACGACCGCATCAGCTTCGTGCAGGATAACCTCGAAGTCGCATATTTCAGCGACCAGAAGCTATATGTCACCAGCGGTGAGTTCCTGAACTCGCTGAATCTGGGCGTATTCGGATTCGTACCTGCGCAGAACGGCTCCCTGAGTTTCAAGAAAGTGAGGTGAGCGCATGTCCACGACATTAGGATGGCCTTCATGGGGCTCCGGACCGACGATCTCGCTCTGGTACGGCTACGACTACCGCAGAAGCGGCGCGGACATGGAATACCGCGTATACGGCGAAGTGAACACCAGCGGCGCGACGCTGCACTTCGGGTACTCCATCGACGTAGATGTCTATCTGGACGGCTCGTGGAAGTACAGCAAGCACCTGAAGGACAACTCGCCGTCAACGTGGTCAAACACGCTGACATTCGACACGGGCTGGAAGACAGTCTCCAACAAAGTGGACGGAAGCACGTCGTGTGCGATCAGACTGTCCACGAACGCGCCGCGCGGAAACAGCACATGGAGTTACACACTCGCTGTTTCTCCCGCCGGCTCCGACATCTCGGCACCGAACGGCACACTCGGAGTCGAGGAGACCATCACCATCACAAAACGCAATCCCGCGTTTACGGACACGGTCACATGGTCATGCGGAACACAGAGCGGAACCATCATCACGGATACGCTCGCAGGCTCAGTGCAGTGGACGCCGCCCATCTCCCTGGCGTCGGAAGTGACGGACAGCACATCTGTCCCGATCAAACTCACGACGACCACGAAGAGCGGGAACACGACGATCCAGACGAAGGACATCACCATCACGTGCGCGATCCCGGCAAGCGTGAAGCCTTCCGCCTCTGTTTCGATCAGCGATCCGACAGGCTACGCCACGACATATGGCGCGTATGTGCAGACAAAGAGCACGCTCCGCGCAGTCGTCACGGCGGTCACCTCATATGGCTCGCCGATCAACACATACAGCGTGAGCGCAGACGGCAACACCTACACAAGCGCGGACACCACGACACCTGTCCTGCAGAACACAGGAGCGCAGATCGTCTCCGCGGTCGTCACAGATAAGCGCGGACGCGCTTCAGATCCTGCGTCGGCATCATACGACGTGCTGGCATACGCGCAGCCCACGCTCATGTCCTGCGCGATCCAGAGATGCGACAGCGGCGGCACAGCAGACCCTGAAGGGCACTACATGTCCGTGGACTTCACAGGCGTGATCACGGCGCTGAACAACCGCAACAGTGCGGTGTGGTCTATCAGATACCGCGTCGCAGGCGCAGGCACGTGGACGGACGTGGCGCTG
>Ga0310694_10002801_pt1 | contig 17487 bp, 14 predicted proteins | sample 174DNAGHGhighgp2_FD_203884 | JGI IMG/M metagenome (GOLD analysis project Ga0310694, IMG submission 203884) | Sheep rumen microbial communities from Palmerston North, Manawatu-Wanganui, New Zealand - 1742 DNA GHGhigh gp2 (v2) (version 2) | ecosystem: Host-associated > Mammals > Digestive system... | reverse complement strand
GCTTTACAGCGTGTTGCTCGTTGAGTTTGATGGTGCGGTAGTAGCTCAGCAGACGCATGAGGTATTCCAGTTGACGCATGAGGTAGAGCCGTTGGTCGGGAAGGTCGATCAGCAGTGTCTCGCGCATGACGCCTACAAGTTGCATGATGACGTTGTACTCGTGTCGGTCGAGCTCGACGCGTGGATATGGCTCCAGGCGGTAGCGCATCTGTTCGACGATGCGCAGCATGGGGTCGCTCAGCATGGAGGCGTCGACAGCGATGAGTGTGGCGCGGTAGTCGGGGCTTTTGCTGACTTGATGGAGTTTGTGGTTGGGGAAGATAACGGCGACGGTGCCTTTTTTGGAGTAGTCGGGGGTGCCGTCGTAGGTGATTTCGACATGCCCTCTGGTGCCGATGCAAATGACATAGTCTGGCGATACAAAAGCCTCGTCGACAAGGGGAAGGCCTCTGGCATCGTCGAACACAACAATGCCTTTCTCCTTGATAATCTGCTTATTCAGGAGCAAAGGATGCTGATACTTGCTTTTGTTTTTCATATTGCAAAAATACATTTTTTCTTTAAAAAAAAAAACAAAAAAAGGACTTTTTGCAATATGATTGCTCTGTTCTGCCACAAATGGGCACAATGCTGACAATCTGAAAAAACACTGAAAACAAAAAGGCAGGTCTGCAGGCTGTTTTACGTCATTGAAAAAAAATATTTTGCCACGTCAAGAATTTGTTGTAATTTTGCACCTGATTTCACAAGGAAATCACGAAGCGTTTACGCTTGTTCTGTGTATGGAAACGTAGGAAACTTCCAATGAAATGCAGAATATGTGTGATGGCTTTCGCGTATTAGCGTGGGCTTATTGCATCTTCTCATTTCAAGGTAATTCCTACGACCTCCATACAAGAATGGTGTAACGGCACCACGCTTTCGTTTTGTATTTAATCGCTCTTCGGGGTGCGGGAGGGCAAAGAAACTGACGAGCCGACAGGATAAAACGGGCACAAATGAAAATGGAAGAGTTGCAAGACAAAACCAATGAAGGAATTCCTACACTCGCAGAGGAAAAGAATGAAGTCGTCAACATCAATCTGGGAAAAGTGATTGAATGGGGATGCTATTTGATTGGCGTCATCTTTGTAATTATTGCCTTTGTCAAAATGGGTAAAGACTTAGACTACAAAGACAATCCTTTTAGTTTTTATGAACATCGCTATGTGGGTGGTGATGCTTATAATTACATTATTTCAGCAGCACGTTCATCGGCTGTTATGGTTAAAAGTCTTATTTGGATGGTTGCAGGTTGTACTGCACTCATTATTGGTCGTGTTTCAGCCTTAATCAATAATAAGTAATGAAAATCAAGAAATCTACCCTACGGTGGGCAATACCTGCTCTTCTTGTGATTGCCGTTCTTGGTACCATTGTCGTATCGTCTTCCGTAAAAAAGAGCAAAGAAGAGAGAGCTCGACAAGAGGTCCGAGATGACATAGAGAGGAGAATAGACAGAGAATACCGAAGTCTCAAGAGTCGTTTCGACCATTATGCGGAAACAGCATGTGATTGGGATTACTCTGAATCCACCAGAGAACACGCGGCCAAGAAGATGTATGAACTAACAGGATTGTTATGGCATAATGGATGGAGGACATATATGCCCATCGAGATGAAAGAAAAAATAGAAGAGAGGAAGGATCAAATAGACCGTGCTCTCCGAGCAAAAGCAGCAGAAAATGTGAAAAGAGAACTATTGGGTGAATAATTCTGTTCCTTAGGTGTGAAGGCAGGTAGAATCACAAAGAAGACATAAAGAAAGGGAGCACCCGTTTGGATGCTCCCTTTTCGGTTGAAGACAGCCTGCCGCTCCATAATAAGATTATTGTCCCACATAAATGATGTCCAATTGGTTGATTGGTAGATGTTTTTTTGCATAATTCAAATTGTTGTGCGGTTAATAAACCGCAAATTCTGCGGCTTACACGCTGCAAAAGTACGAACTTTTTCCGACATGGGCGAAAAAGATTTCTGTATGTGAATTATTTTGTGTATTTTTGCACCGTGAAACCAATCGGAATATGGAATCATTCATCGACATACATATTACCTGTGAAAGACGACAATGCCATTGTCGGCCGTATCCGCCTGTCCAAGATGATAGCCCGATGAATGCCAATGTTTGTAACTCGCTGATTTTCACCCCTCCCCCTACAGAATATAGCGGAGCGGGAAACGCATTCTGGTCAAGATATTAACAGCCTCGGACGATGCTCACGGCATCGGTCCGGGGCTTTGTGTTTATACGTTTTTCAATTCATTTATTTATTAATCCTTTAAACATTATTCATTATGAAAAAGGTATTTTCAATTCTGATGGTCGCATTTGCGATGACAGCAATGGTCGCCTGCGGCGAGAAAGACAACGGCACCGACGACGGTGGTGGCAATGGCAGCAACGATAGCTACAGCGCTGCCATGTTCGTGGGTACATGGCGAGTGGAGAGCATGACTGTTAACGGCCAAAACATGACACCACAGAACATGCTCTTCATTATGGATGAAGACGGTTCTGGCTTGGCCAACGATAACGGTGCGACCGAGAACAATGGCTTCACATGGAGTGTGGACGGCAACCAGCTGACCATCACGCCAATCAGCGGGACTCACTTCGTCTACACCGTCAACAATCTGACTGAAAACGAGTGTACTTTCAGCGGCAACACTGTGCCAATGACCGATATCCCAGGCGAAGTGGTTGTTCATCTTGTCCGAGTAGATTAGATGTTGGGCCAGACCTACACACTCACCAAACAGCAGTGTCCGACAACAATCCCTGCCACGGCTGCATCCGTGCGGCCGTGGCTTTTGTTGGTTCCAAAACGGTTGTGCAAGCGGCTGAAATGGGTCATTACAATGCAGTGCAAATTATACAATGGCTGAAATGACCCATTACAACGCCAAGCTAATTTGGAAACGGCCGAAATGAATCAAATAACCTCAAAGCAAATTTGGAGTCAGTTCTTGAACATTCATTTTCAAAATGTAAAGATACGACTTTTTCTTAAAATGGCAAAATAATTATAAAAAAGGGAGCACCCTGATGGATGCTCCCTTTTCTGTTGGTTGTATCTATTCATTAATACATTCCGCCCATTCCGCCCATGCCGGGGTTGGCAGGGGCTGCGGGTTCGGGTTCCTTGATGTCACAGAGGACGCACTCGGTGGTCAGCAGCATGCCGGCGATGCTGGCGGCGTTCTCCAGAGCCACACGGGTCACCTTGGCAGGGTCGATGACACCGCTCTCGAACAGCTTCTCGTACTTCTCGGTGCGGGCATTGTAGCCGTAGTCACCCTTGCCGTTGCGGACTTCGTTGACGACGACGCTGCCTTCCAGACCGGCGTTCTCGACAATCATGCGCAGAGGCTCTTCGACAGCGCGGCGGATGATCTCGATGCCGAGTTTCTCGTCTTCGTTCTCGGGTTTAACCTTGTTCAGCTTTTCAGCTGCACGGATCAGGGCTGTGCCGCCGCCGGGGATGATACCCTCTTCGACAGCTGCGCGGGTTGCGTGAAGAGCGTCGTCGAAACGGTCTTTCTTCTCCTTCATCTCGACCTCGCTGGCTGCACCAACATAGATGACTGCCACGCCACCTGCCAATTTGGCAAGACGCTCCTGCAGTTTCTCGCGGTCGTAGTCGCTGGTGGTCTTCTCGATCTGGGCCTTGATCTGGCCAACGCGGGCCTTGATGGCAGCGCTGTCGCCCTTGCCGCTGACGATGGTGGTGTTGTCCTTGTCGATGCTGATCTTCTCGCTCTGGCCAAGCATGCTGAGGTCGGCGTCTTCGAGCTTGTAGCCCTTCTCTTCGCTGATGACGGTACCACCGGTGAGGATGGCGATGTCTTCGAGCATCTCTTTGCGGCGGTCGCCGAAGCCAGGAGCCTTGACAGCAGCAATCTTCAGGCTGCCACGCAGACGGTTAACGACGAGGGTTGCAAGAGCTTCGCTCTCGACGTCCTCAGCAATGATGAGGAGCGGACGACCAGTGTTGACAACCTTTTCGAGAACAGGAAGAAGGTCCTTCATGGTGCTGATCTTCTTGTCATAGATAAGAATGAAAGGATTGTCGTAGGTGCATTCCATCTTCTCGGTGTCGGTAACGAAATAGGGGCTGATGTAGCCGCGGTCGAACTGCATACCCTCGACGACCTTGACGTGGGTGTCGATACCCTTGGCGTCCTCGATGGTGATGACACCGTCCTTCGTGACTTTCTCCATAGCCTCAGCGATGATGTCGCCGATGGTGCTGTCGTTGTTGGCGCTGATGGTTGCAACCTGACGGATCTTGGCGATGTCGCCACCTACTTCCTTGCTCTGAGCCTTGATGTCCTTGACGATAACGGCAACTGCCTTGTCAATACCGCGTTTGAGGTCCATCGGATTGGCACCTGCGGTGACGTTCTTCAGGCCGGTGTTGACGATGGCCTGTGCCAGCACGGTGGCGGTGGTGGTGCCGTCACCGGCCTGGTCGTTGGTCTTCGAGGCGACCTCTTTGACCATCTGTGCGCCCATGTTCTCTACGCCGTTCTCAAGTTCTATTTCTTTTGCCACGGTGACGCCGTCCTTGGTGACCTGAGGAGCACCGAATTTCTTGTCTATTACTACATTGCGACCTTTAGGTCCGAGGGTTACTTTAACTGCATTTGCCAGAGCGTCGACGCCTTTGCGCAACTGCTCACGAGCATCATTATTAAAAATTATTTCTTTTGCCATGATATTTGTTTCTTTCTTTGTTTATTGTTTTCTGACTTGTCCGACTAGTCTGAATAGTCCGACGGGTCTGACATTAGATGATAGCGTAGATATCGCTCTCTTTCATAATCATATAGGCGGTGCCGTCGATGTTGATCTCTGTGCCGCTATATTTGCCATAGAGGACGTTGTCGCCCACCTTCACGGTCATTTCGTGATCTTTGGTGCCTTTGCCCACGGCGACGACTTTGCCACGCTGCGGTTTTTCCTTTGCTGTGTCGGGAATAATGATACCCGAGGCGGTCTTCTGCTCAGCCTCGGCGGGTTCGATGAGAACTCTGTCTGCTAACGGTTTAATTTTCATTGCGTATTGTTTTTATTTGTTATTTCTTTTCTTGTTTTCTTTTGTGCCGGGTTGCTTCCACAGCCCCAGCCGTCTTAAAAATAAACAACAATTGTGCCAAATGTCACACGGCTGTCGTGATATGACATTTTTACTGTCATAATGGCAGATGTTGGCAGACGGCATGCCTCTCTGCCACTGCAATCAATTCCATCTAACTTTTATTTTGCTGTTATCACCTTTTTAATTATTTTTGCAAGTTCGCCTTCGAAGCGCTGACTTATTATATTGTATTCAATTGAAATAAGATATATGAAAAAAATAATATCCTATATCGTCTCACATCTGCGTATTTTCTACCTCGTCTCCGTCATGGCTCTCACTGTGGCTCTGATTCTGGTGATGTTCCCAAAGCAATACAGCAACGAGCAATACGATTTCACTGTCGGCTCCTTCTGGCGGAGCGAAAACCTCTATGCTCCATACGACTTCACGGTGCTGAAATCCGACGACGAGGCCGAGAAGGAACTCTCGCGCATAAAGGCCGAGTCCATCCTCTATTTCAATTGCGACAGCACGGCGCACGACAAGGCTCTCCGCAACATGGAGCAGGTCAGGATGAGCCGCCAGCAACGCATGCTTGCCGAGCAGGTCATCAAACTGGTCTACTCATCCGACGGCTACTGCAAAGGCGATGCACCGGCAGACAACCAGCAGATCGTCCTCCTCAACGGCGTCGTAGGCAAAAATATTGATGCCAAAAACATCTTGACCGACAAGGAGATAGGCGAGTATTTGATGGCAGCCTTGGCCGACTCGGCCAGCTCGGCGCACCTCTCGCAACTGCTCACCGATTCCGTCCTCGTCCCTTCAATCATCTTCGACGAAAGCCGCACGCACCTCGAGCTCGACTCGCGCATGTCGCAACTGAGCCAATCGGCACACATGGTGCAGCAGGGCGACCTCATCGTCTCCAAAGGGCAACGCATCGACGACGAGACGGCTCTCGTGATCAAATCGCTTGCTAACGAAGAAAATAACCGACAGCGCGCCGAATACAACGTCGTGGTCCACTATGTCGGACAGGCCATGCTCTGCATCATCGCTTTCGTCGCTTTGTACATATTTCTCAAGAACATACGCCACCCCATGCTCGACGACATCAACAAGGTCACCTTCGCCTTCTTCATCGTCATCTTCATCTCTGCCATCGTCGCTCTGCTCGTGCGCACCAACCCCGATCTCGTGCTACTTGCACCTATCTGCATGGTTCCCATACTGATGCGCATTTTCTTCGACATGCGCGTCGCTCTCTACATCCACATCGTCGCCGTCATCATCATCGGCAACATGGTGCCTAACAGCTACGAGTTCATCTTCTATCAGCTCATCTCCGGCATCATGAGCATCATCACTGTGCGCAACTTCGAGAAACGCAGCAACTTCTTTGCCGTCGCACTCGTCATTTTCTCCACCTATTCACTCATCTATCTCGCTGGCGTCCTCAGCACCGAGACAAGTCTCTCGGCCGTCAACCCCGACCGCTTCCTCGTCTTCTTCATCAATGCCATTCTGACGCTCCTCTCCTACCCTCTCATCTTCCTCTTCGAACGCATGTTCGGCTTGACTACCAATCTGACGCTCATGGAGATATCCAGCACCAATACGCCAGCTCTGCGCGAGCTTTCGCAGAAAGCGCCAGGTACCTTCCAGCATTCTATTCAAGTGGCAAACATCGCCGAAGACATCATCAACGAGATAGGCGGCAACGCCATGCTCGCCAAGGTGGGCGCACTCTACCACGACATCGGCAAGGTCATGGCACCTCTCTATTTCACCGAGAATCAGAACAATGGATTCAATCCGCACGACAATTTCGATTACGACGAGAGCGCTCAGATAATCATACAGCACGTCCGCGACGGCATCACCCTCGCCAAAAAATACCGCCTCCCAGCCGATGTCGCCGACTTCATCCGCACCCATCACGGCACCACCGTCACAGGCTATTTCTATGCTCAGGCCAAGATGCATAACCCCGACGGCGAGGTCAATATCGCCGACTTCCGCTACCCGGGTCCCACACCCTTCTCGCGCGAGACGGCTGTGGTGATGATGGTCGACTCGGTCGAGGCGGCTTGCAAAAGCCTCAAAAACCACGACAAGGAGTCGCTCGACAACATGGTGGACAAAATCATTGACGACAAAATAGCTCACAATCAACTCAACAACTGTCCCCTCACCTTGCAGGACATCTCCAAGATTCGCTCACGCCTCAAAGAGCGCATGATGAGCATCTACCACGTCCGCATAGCCTATCCTACAAAATAACCACAAAACATTATTACAACAATCAATTCAACAATAAGCCTATTAACCCCATCCAACAGAAAAAACAATTAAACAATAAACAATCCCCCAAATGAAAAAGACTCTCCTTCACGTCATTGCCGTCATCATTATGCTGATTGCAGCTTGCGTCTACTTCTCGCCCGCCCTCAGTGGCGACACCCTCGTACAAGGTGATATGCAGAAAAGCGAAGCAATGGCTCACCAACAGCGCATGGCGGCCGACTCCACAGGCACCATCCCCAACTGGAACCCCTCCATGTTCAGCGGCATGCCCGGCTACCAGACTGCCGTCGAACCGCAGAACTCCATCTTTACGCCCCTCAAATCCATCCTCATCATGCGCCCGCTCGGTCTCGAACGCCATATCGGCATTCTATGGCTCTATCTTATAGGCTTTTATGTCGCCATGGTCGCGCTCGGTTGCAACCCCCTGCTGTCGCTCCTTGGCGCCCTGGCTTTCGGCCTCGGCAGCTATAATATCATCATCATCGAGGCAGGCCATGTCACCAAAGGGTGGGCCATGTCAATGATTGCGCCCATTCTCGCAAGCATGGTGCTATGCCTACGCTCCGTCACCAGCGGCAGCGACGGCAAGCCCTCCCTGCAATGGCGGCCCATCGTCTGGGGGCTCATTCTCTTCACCATCTCCCTCGGCCTGCAAATCACCTTCAACCACATACAGATAACCTTCTACACCATGCTCGGTGGCATCATCATTGGTCTTACCTACATGGTCTATGCACTGAAAGACAAGTGGTTCAAGTCTTTCCTCTGCATCGTAGCCCTCCTCCTCGTGGGATGCCTCTTCGCCGTGGGTGGCAACTATCGCCATCTCTCTGTCAATCAGGAATATCAAAAATACACCATGCGTGGTGGCAGTGAGATTAGCGTCAAACCGCACGACCTCGGTCTTGACGAGCTTCGTCAGGAGCAAGCCACCTCGACTGGCGGACTCGACATCAACTATGCCTTCAGCTGGAGCTACGGCGTCGGCGAAACCTACACCATCCTCGTCCCAGGCGCCATGGGTGGCGGCTCGGGCGAACGCGTCGCCGACGACAGCGAGTGGACCCGTCTCACCGGGCAACACCAGGCACCGCTCTACTGGGGCGACCAGCCTTTCACCTCCGGCCCCGTCTATTTCGGCGCCATCATCATCTTCCTCTTCGTCTTCGGCTGCTTTGTGGTCAAAGGCCCCGAGCGCTGGTGGATCGTCATTGCCACCATCTTTGCAATCCTACTCTCCTGGGGACGCCACTTCCCGGCACTCAATGGCTTCCTCTTCAACCACTTGCCACTCTACAACAAGTTCCGCACGCCATCCATGGCTCTCGTCCTTGCCAATGTCACCATGACCATCATGGCTGTCCTCTCGCTAAAGACGCTCTCCGACAATCTTCAGAACGCCTCTGCAAAAGGCAACAACGTGAAGGACTACGACATACGCAAACGCATGAACAAAGCTCTCTACTCCTCCGTCGGCATCATCGCAGGCATTCTCCTCGTCGGCATCATCATGGCTAAAGCCAATCTCTCTTTCCTCGGCGTCGGTGACAATCAGTACAAGCAAATGCTTGGCGATCAGTGGCCCAGATTTGAACAGATACTTGTCGACGCCCGTCGCTCCCTCTTTGTGCGCGACTCTCTGCGCTCCCTGCTCTTCGTCGCCCTCGCCTTCCTGCTTCTCTGGCTCCACATCAACAACAAGCTGAAAAAGAGTGGAATCCTCATCGCCTCGCTGGCTCTTCTTGTTGTGTTCGACCTCTGGGGTGTCGACCGCCGCTATCTCAACGAGGACAACTTCACTCAGCCCGAGCGCGTTGCCCTGCGACGCACTCCTACCGAGCTACAACTGGACGCCGTCGCTACAGCCAACAACGACACTGACTACCGTGTTTTCGACCTCACTGTCAACACTTTCAACGACTCTCGTCCAAGCGCCTTCCACAATGAGATTGGCGGTTACAGCGCCGCCAAGTTGCGCCGTTATCAGGATCTTATCGACTTCTACCTCGGCAGCCAGAAACTCTACGACTATGTCAACTCCTGCCAAATTGGCATGACAGGCAACGCCGGCGACATCCCGCTACTCGCCGTCAACGAGGCCTACCCGGTGCTCGACATGCTCAACGCCCGCTATCTGATGCTCAACCTCAATCAGGGCGCCACTCCCGTCCGCCGCAACTCGGCTCTGGGCAACTGCTGGCTGGTCAGCGATGTCAAGTGGGTCGACGATGCCAACGGCGAGATTCTGGCTCTCAACGATTTCAATCCAGCCACCACCGCCGTGGTCAATCGCAACGAGTTTTCTCTCTCCGACATAGAATCGGCCATCGACAGCAACGACCGCATCGCGCTTGTCCCACAGCATCCCTACAACCCAGATCGCCTGTGCTACAGCAGCCACACCAGCGACACTCGTCTCGCCATCTTCTCCGAGGTCTACTACGCACCCGACTGGCGAGCCTATATCGACGGAAAACCAGTCGATTACATCCGTGCCAACTACATCCTCCGCGCCATCGAGTTGCCTGCCGGCGACCACACCATCGAGTTTGTCAACGAAGCACCCACTCTCCATCGCCTCGACAACATCACGCTCATCATCTCCATCGTCATGCTCTGCCTCATGGGCGGCGCCCTCTTCCTCGTCTACCGCAAGAAAAAAGACATCGCCGCATGAGCTCCGGAATCCGTATCGACAAATACCTCTGGGCCGTCAGGCTCTTCAAGACGCGCAGCCTCGCCACCGATGCCATCCGCGCCGGAAAGGTCAAGATGAACGACATGCCACTCAAACCCTCGCACGAGATAAGCGTGGGCGAGGTTTACGACCTCAACATCGAGCAGATGCACCGCACCGTGCAGGTCAAAGAGCTGCTCGCCAACCGCGTGGGCGCCAAGCTGGTCGAGAATTACCTCGCCGACCTCACTCCACCCGAGGAGTACGAGCGCATTCAGATGGCCCGACAATATTCGTTCGAGAAACGCGACCGTGGCAGCGGACGCCCCACCAAGCGCGACAGACGTGAAATAGAGGAATTTAAATACAAATAAAAAGTAAGGATGGCTCTCAACGGCCATCCTTTTTCATTGTGGGTCTACGTCGAAAACTATCTGCACTCGTGCAAAGGCTTTGTCTTTCAGCACCTCGTCGGCTATGGAGCGCATGATGCGTTTCGCCTCGCCCAATGCCTCGCCCACAGCAAAACGTACCATTATCTTCTTCAGGTACTGGTTGCGGATGCGCGCCACCGACGGAAACTCGGGGCCCATGACGCGTTTGTCGAAGTGCTGGCGCAAGCGCGACGCCATGAGTGCCGCCGCCTCGCTCACCGTCTGCTCGTCGGCATGCTTCAGTGTGATGTCCACCAGCTTGTAGAACGGCGGATAGCGGAACACGCGGCGTTCTATGATTTGACTCTCGTACATCGACTTGTAGTTGCCCTCCATGGCGTCACGAATGGCTTGATGATAAGGCTGATAGGTCTGTATTATCACCTTTCCGCGCTTGCCGTGGCGTCCGGCACGGCCACTCACCTGCATCATCTGCTGGAAACTGCGCTCGTAGGCCCTGAAGTCCGGAAACGATATCAGGTTGTCAGCCGACAGGATGCCCACAACGCTCACATTGTCGAAATCTAATCCTTTGGTAACCATCTGCGTACCCACAAGGATGTCTATCCTGTGGTCGTCAAAGTCGTTCAGTATCTCCATGTAGCGTTTCTTCTGCGACGTGCTGTCAAGGTCCATGCGGGCTATGCGCGCGTCGGGGAAGAATATCGACAGGTCGTCCTCTATGCGCTCGGTGCCGAAACCACGCATTTTGAGCATCGTCGAATGGCACTGCGGACACTCCTGTGGAACGGGGATTGAATAGCCACAGTAGTGGCAACGCAGGCTGTTGGTCGCCTTGTGGTATACCAACGACACGTCGCAGTGCTTGCATTGTGGCACCGAGTGGCACGCGTCGCATTCCAGCCTCAGCGAGAAGCCACGGCGGTTCTGGAACAGTATCACCTGCTCGCCACGTTTCAGCGCCTCGCCAATATGCTCCAGCAGAAACTGCGAAAAGTTCATTTTAATCTCTTTACGGCGTTGCGCCTCCTTCATGTCGGCACACATCACCTCGGGCATCTCTATGCCGCCATAGCGGTGCGTCATCTCGGCAAAACCATATTTGCCGATCTGGGCATTGTGGTAGCTCTCCAGCGACGGCGTCGCCGATCCCAGCAAGGTCTTTGCTCCCCACAGATGGGCCAGGTAGATGGCGCTGTCCCGCCCGTTGTAGCGTGGCGCCGGCTCGCTCTGCTTGTAGCTGCCGTCATGCTCCTCGTCGACGATGACCAGCCCCAGATTGCGGAACGGCAGGAAGAGCGCCGAACGCGCACCTACCAGTATTTGGTAGCCGTCCGCCGCATCCGACATCGTCCTATGCCATATCTCGGCACGCTCATTGGTGCTGAATCGTGAGTGATAAACGCCTACCTTGTTGCCGAAGAAACGCCGCAGACGGTTGATAATCTGCGATGTGAGCGCTATCTCCGGAAGCAGGAACAGCACCTGTTTCCCCTCTTTCAACACGCGGTCCATCAGTCGTATGTACACCTCGGTCTTGCCGCTCGACGTCACGCCGTGCAGCAGCGTCACTGCCTTATCGCAACCTACTATGATGTCGTATGCCCTCTGCTGCTCTTCGTTCAGCTTTATCGTCTCCACGCCGGTCGTCTTGTCATACGACTCCAGACGGCTCTCCTCGCGCTCCTCGGCTCTCAGCACGCCTTTCTTTATCAGCGTCTCGAGCGCCGCCGACGAGATTTGCGGATTCGACAGCAACGCTTTTTTCTTCACCTCCTTCTCCCCCATCTCGCTCTGTTGCATGAATTGCATCAGCGCGAAGAGCTGTTTCTGCGTCGTCATCTTCTTCTCCAGCGAGCTGAATAGCTCGTGCATGGCCTTCTCCTCGCGGTACTCGTCAGCCAGGCCTATCCATGCCACCTTCTTCGGCACATAGCGCTCCTTCAGCTCCTCGTCCATCAGGATTATACCCTTCTCTATCATGGTCTTAATGATGGACATCGTCTTCTGGTGCCCTGTGATGGACGATACTTCCGATATGTCTATCTTGCCACGTTGCGACAGCACGTCGAGTATCTTTATTTCGTCCTCCGAGAGGTCGTCATATTCTCCGCTGAAATCGGGATGCACCACGATATACGACTCGCTCGACAGGCGGAAGGCCGACGGCATCGCCACAGCCATCACGTCGCCCGGATAGCACATGTAGTACTCTGCCATCCATTCCCAAAAACGGAACTGCACCTCGTCGACAATAGGCTCTGTATCAAGTATTGACAAGACATATTTCGTCACGTAGGGAGGCACCTTTTCATGTACCCTGCGCACCAGCGCCGAATATATGCGCTTGGCGCCGAACTGCACCACCACGCGCTGGCCCACACGTATCGCATCGTTGTATTCGTATGGAACACGGTAGGTGAAGGTGTCCGGCAGATGCAACGGCAGCAGCACATCAACAAAATAGGTCTTGCGCTCCATGCTCAACGTCCCTCTTTCTCGAATGTCAACAGCGTCTTGTCGCCCTGCATCAGCTCCAGCTCGTATTCGCCCAGCTTGTATGCGTTGCAGCGCATCAGCAGCTGTCTGTAGTTACCGCTCAGCCTCCCGAACGTCTCGGGGCAGGCCTTCTTGGTGGCATTGAAATCGCTCAGCTTCATCGTCCCGTCGCCGCTGCTCTTGAAGGTGCCGAAGTAGCGGTTGCAGCCGTCTGTACCACTGAATGTGCCGGCGTCGGGATTGATAATCAGCGTTATCTTCTTCTGCCCCTCGGCATAAACGGGCTCTCTGCCCTGTATCGTCATCAGCCGCCACGTCTCCTCAACATTGAACATTGGCGACACGCTCACCACCGTCTCCTTGTGCTGGCGGCAGCCCACGGCAAGCAACACCAGCATCGCCACGACTATTGCTATGCCTTGACGCATTGTATGGCTATTCTCAGCTCTCTTCATTATAATATACCTTATAATATTTGCCTTTCTCGTCTTCGCCCTGCTCTATCAGTTTGCGGTCGCCATGAACGTAGATGTGGAAATTTTTGTCCAGCTTGATGACGCTCTTGTAGGCGCGCGCCTGCTTCTTCACAGCATTCTCGCTGATGCCGAAACTCTCAGGCAACTGCACGTCGTAGGCCTCCTCATACTGGTCGCGGAACTGGCGGAAACTGTCTATCACCTCAGGCTGACCTATCACGTCGCGCGCAAAATCGTCCATCTCGAAACTGTCGTTCTGCTTGAAGAAGTTGACGCTCCTGTTCAGCAGGTCGGCCTGGTCGGCTTTGCTGACCTCATATTGTTGTGGCAACTCGTCGGTCACAAACTTCTTGTAGGCCTGCATCACCTGATGCGTGTTGTAGAAATCATCATGGCGCTGCTTGATATGCAGGAAGTTGTCCTTCCAGTATATGGCGTCAGCCCCGCGGTTGGTCTTGTCCACGGCGCTGACCATGAAGCCCTGCTCGCGCTCCATATTGAATATCAGCGCCCCTTTGTCCAACTCGCTGATGTCTATTCCCTTGTCTATATCCATTTTGAAACGCGCCGACGCGCTGTGGCTCTCTGCCTCGCGGCTCCACTCCTCCTCGTCGTGCGTCACCTTCAGGAATTGCGTCTTGTTCTCCGATTTGAAAATGCCTACGGCATTCGTCTTGTCGCCATTCACCTGGCACTCATCGAAATACACCACAAACAAGTCCCCGCTTTTGATGTTGGGGTGGTTGCAGGCGTCGTAGAGCAGGCGCGCTATCTCCTGCGACTCGTCGAGCAGCGACTCCGGGTCGTCGAAGATGCGGCATACCGAACGGTACAGAGGATTCAGCTCCAGCCTGTCGTCGTCATACATCTGATAGTATTCGTCGACCTTGAATGGCGAGATGAAATAGCGTACCAGCAAGTCCTGCAACTGCTCGTTCAGTCTCTGCAGACTACCCGACAGCACATAGCCCTCGTCGGTCTCCTTGTTGCCCACCCTATGGATGGCAACAGATTTTATTGATGATGATTCAAATATTGGCACTTAATTTTATTCTATTAAAAATCCTGAAAATCAATGGTCAATTCATGGTAGTTCATGTTAAGAACATTCTTGAGAATTGCAGTTCAACTTTCAAAATTCAATAATCCCACTGTCTTTTGCTCAATCCTTCATATAGTTCATGGTCTCAATCTTCTCGACCCTTATGGACACACTGTCCCACGTCTCGCTGCTCAACATATTGTACGTATAGTTCAGCGTCCGCTTCACGGGGTAGTCATCCTCATACTCATAGCTGTATTTGAAGTCCACAACACCATGATTTTCATACGGCATCGACATCAGCGTCACATTGTTCTCGCACAGCATGCCGAAACCGAACAGCGCGTCGTCCAGCTCCCTGTAGCCCATCAGCTGAGAGTAAGGGTTATTCTTGTCGTCATAGCTCAGCGTGATAACCGTGCTCTCCGCGCCGTCATTGCGCACAACTCTGACGATGTTGTCGTCCTTCCACGTCAATGCGTATCTCACTGTGTAGCCGCTCTTTGTCGACAGGCTTCCCTTCTGTGCCATCATGCGCACATCATTACCTGCCACGGCAGACACCACTTCAGCACCCAGCGTCGAGACAACAGGTACTCCGCGCACTATCGCTCCCAGCTTGGCGACATCGTCAACCGATTTATAATACGTGCAGACTATCTCATTTATCGACTTCTCTCCGCGCACAAAGTCCATTCTCATCAGCTGCTGTTCAGCCTCGTATACATCTATATGGTCGATATTCCGCCCGTCATAGCTTATCTCGCTGCTTATGTCGTAGGCTGGCACCGTTGTGCGGACTATTCGACGACGGTTGTCGTAGAAGAAATTCTCCGAATAGGGCGAGTCTCCATAGTAGTCCACACGGTACATCTCCTTGCCGTCCCAGTTCCATTTCTCTGATATATAGGTGCCTGTCGTGTAATACAACGCCCCATCATTGTAGCGGTTCTCCGTCATCACCACATTGTCCATTTTTCTATGCTTGTCTATCCGCCCCTCCATTTTCGAACACGAGGCGAATGCCGCCACACACGCAATAGCTATTATTATACCCTTTTTTTTCATATTCTTTATTTTTTATTTCAACATCAATGCATTATGACTTCAAAGTCAAGGTTATAGTTCATATTTCAAAAATACCACATGTCGTCATAATCTTGGCTCGTTGAATGCCGTAGGCGATGTTATTGAGATTGTTATGTTCACATTCATCCCTTTCTTCAGCATCACTATAGTGTCACCCCAGCGGTATGTGTCCTGTTTTGAAATCAGCTTGACTTTCAGGTGCGACGACTCCTCGTTGGCAATATATGTGTATCGTGTGCCACTGCTTGGGTCGCTGATGATATTGCTGTCTATCCGCTCGTCAGCCGCATTGTATTCATAAACCGTCGCCGACGACAGCATCGACGCAGCCACCGACGGCACGGCGCCTATCACCGTATAGCGCGTCTTCCCATCTGCCGACTCTGTGTACGGGTCTTCGTTCTTGTCGCACGACGTGGCAAACGCCGTCATCAACATTACAGACATAATAGCACATATCTTTTTCATAATGAATTGTTTTTTGTGAGTATAATGGATTGTTCAAGACAGCAATTCTGAGTAATAAGCTTCTGGTCACCTCTAAAAATTCGACCAATTCGCGTTCTAAACAAAAACATTAATTGCCATGTAACGTTGTGGCGGATTTGCAATCCGACTGAACTCTAAATCGCGTCAGCAATTAATGGTCAATTATATGGAAATTAACGTTGTTGACGTTTCTTTAGCTCGGAAAAGCAAACGAGTTTTCTTTTCTCTCGCTTTGCGAAACGTTCGTGTTCAAAAAAAATTCGACCAATTCGCCGTTTAAAATAATTATTAGAGGTTTCATATTTTTAAAACTCCTCTGTAATAACCTCCTGTCCTCTTCCCCGTAGCCTTAAATTCTCTCTCTCTTCAACAAGTATGGCAGCATAACCTGCTCAAAACCTTCGTTGATGTCCACAGCTATATAGTCTATATTATATTGCATCGCCCTCGCCTTCAGCGTGTTGGTCTGCTGGAGCATCACCTCCCTATATCGTTCCGCAAACTCGTGAGGGAATAACTTTATCTCTTTGTCCGACTCCATGTCTATGAAGTGATACGGCTTGTTTCCGTAGTCAAGTTCCAGCTCCAGATTCTTGTCGTACGTGTGGAAAAGTATCACCTCATGCTTGCAGTGGCGCAAATGGCGCAACGCGTCAAAGAGCTCCTCCTGCTGCTCGTCCGACACAAATGCGTCCGTGAAGATTACCACCAGCGAACGCCGGTGCATCTTCTCCGCCAGCAGGTGGATATTCTCAGCTATCGACGACCCACGCTTCTGCTCCATTCCCCACGATTCATCATGCAATATCTTGTCCAACAGCGAATAGATGTAGCGCTGATGCGTCGTGCTCGACCGAACCTCCGTCTGCATCTCTATCGCATCTGCAAAGAGGGTAAGTCCGAATGCATCACGCTGACGCACAAACAACTCCACCAACAATGCCGTGGCATACGCCGCAAATGTAATCTTGTTGGGGTTGTCGAAGCTCCCGTGACGCTCTCGAGGGAAAAACATCGACGACGAGCAGTCCAGCAACAACTGGCAACGCAGGTTCGTCTCCTCCTCATAGCGCTTCACATACAGCCTGTCCGTCCGCCCGTAAAGCTTCCAGTCGATATTCTTCGTCGACTCTCCCGTGTTGTAGAGCCTATGCTCCGCAAACTCCACCGAAAAACCATGAAACGGACTACGGTGAAGCCCCGTGATAAAACCCTCGACCACTTGCTTGGCAAAGAACTCGAGGGTTTTATACTTCTCTATCTCTTGAAAACTGGCTGTGCGCAAAACCGACAGATCTCTTTTGTTTCTACCGGGGCAAATCTTTACAGCAGTGCGTTGAGCTTGTCCGTAAGTGTGGCCTTCGCAACAAGTCCGACCGAC
>Ga0310694_10002800_pt1 | contig 17487 bp, 9 predicted proteins | sample 174DNAGHGhighgp2_FD_203884 | JGI IMG/M metagenome (GOLD analysis project Ga0310694, IMG submission 203884) | Sheep rumen microbial communities from Palmerston North, Manawatu-Wanganui, New Zealand - 1742 DNA GHGhigh gp2 (v2) (version 2) | ecosystem: Host-associated > Mammals > Digestive system >... | reverse complement strand
GCTAACCAAATTTCCATTCTCATCCACGTTCCTATTATAGTAGAGCAGCATCGTAGAGTCGACCATCTGTTCACCATTGTTACCCAGGAACACCTTGTCGGCAATGACGTGGGAACCAATCTTCAGCTCCACCATGGGATTCTTCTTGTTGGTGGCTACCGACGCACAGTTTCCGCCTACAAAGACAGAACCATGGATGATGGTGGGATGCTCAGCATCAGTACCCTTCAGACGGATAGAAATCTGTTCGGCATTGGGACGATGGGCAATAAGTGCCAGAGCGGGTGTTTCAAAGCCAGAATAAGAATAATAGAAATCACTGCAGTTGGCGTCATCCGCTAATTCATCGTTGTCGGTATATGCATAGGCACCATTGCCACCGCCATAGACATCGCCTCGGATAGACGTGTATATACCGATGGCATTGCCGCCATAGACCTTACCCGTGATATCGTTACCACCATAGACATTGTTGATGTCGCCACCACGTACCAGCACACGGGCTGCCAACTCATTGGGAAACTTATACGCCCCGCCCAGGTCGGAGTTCTTGACAGGTGTATAGACACCATCCACCTTCGGACATACATCGGCCATTCGGCAACCACCATATACGTTCTCAATTTTCAGAGGTTTAAGGTTACCCGCCTTGGGATCGATCTCAAGCAGAAGACCCTTCGAACTGGTCATCGAACCTTGGTTACCACCGGAATAGACATCACGGGCAACACCCTGTTGCAGATTCCACGTTGGCATGATAGACATCTCAGCCTTGTTGTTGCCACCAAAGATACGGGCAAAGTTATAGTCAAAGGATCCGAGGTTGCTTTGGAACGTATTGAGCTTCACCTTAGCAAGGAGATAGGCCAGAATGGCCTCTGGTGACTTTGCTGTCGCTGCCACATACTGTTCTACGAGAGCGTTAAGGGTACTACTTGTATTGTTGATGCTAATAGTAGTATTCTCCGTGATCGTAGCGTCGTTACCACCGCCATAGACATGAGCTAAAAGACCACCTTTGATTTCAAGATAGGTCTTGCCCAACTCAGGCACATTGAAGCCAGTATTGCTGGTAGCAATGGGCTGGTCACCGTACTTATGGTTTTTTTCATAGATATTATAGACTCCAGGAGACGGGTTTTCATAATCAAAGTCGCCGTTGCCGCCTCCGAAGATACTACCAACGATGAGGGGATAGTTTTCCGTACCGTCAGCCTTGGTTGAACGACTGGTGCGCACGAAGGCATTCCAAGTGCTGTCAACAAGGTTTTTCTCAGGATTGGCAACCTTAGTGGCTGCGCGCCATTCTTCGCGTGTTTGACTGGCTGCTGTCAACTGTTCTTGTGTCGGTTCAGGTACAACATCAGTCAGTTCGGAAGGCAGGCGTTTCTTTGCATCGGGATTGGAACCGATGACGCCAGAGATATCGTTACCGCCATAGACAGAGGTTATCATGATATCGCCCGTAGCATGCTCGCCGTCGAGGTGCACGAAGGTATTACCGCCCACATTAGCCATGCGGGCGCCGCCGAAGACGTTGTCGATGTCTCCTTTGTACACCGTCACCGTCGTGTTTTCCTTCACCTCGCCTTTGTTACCACCGCCATAGACGTTACCTCCAATCTTGATATACGTCGTCTGGGCATGGGCTGCCAGGCCTATCATAGCCATGAGGGCTATGAGGGCTGCTCGAAGGCTTCGGAGGCCCTCGCCAGGCCTCGTGGCCCTCGATGGCTTCGGTGCCTTCGTGGCCCTCGTGGCCTTCGATGGCTTCGATGCCCTCGATGGCCTCGTCTTCGCCGGCCTTGTTGCCAATTCTTGATATTCTCTTGTCGTCATATCGTTATATTTTTCTGGGGCCTATAGGGCCAATGGGGCCAATGGGCTTTTTTTATTCTCGTTCTCTCGTTCTCTCGTCAAAAAACTCGTTCTCTCGTCAATCCAACGTGATCGTCGGGTTGTCCAGATCATATTCTGAGAGCATATACAAGTACGTCGGGTTCACCGTGAATTTCAGGGTGTACATATACCCGCGCTTCAGCGCTCCCAGATACTCCTCTGCATCGACCTTGTTCTCTGCCACGCAGTCCTGACGGGTCAGGTGACCCTTGCTGTCATAGACATCGAAGGTGGTGCGCAGCACGAAGTATTTCAGGTTCTTGGTCACGTAGCTTATCATGTTTCCTCTCCATTCCGAGGAGTTCAGCTCAACAGGTTCATCCTCACTGTGGAAGAATCTCACCGAATCCATGTCTTCGCCTGATGGCGTCTCAGTGACGGGCGACGGGTCGGCTTGATAGTCAGCCTCATCAACCATCGGCGACCTGCCGTTCTTTGTCAACGTGATAGTATTGGTGATAGATTCCTTCATCTTTGTCGTAAACTCGTTATCAGTATAGACGGTCATCTCGAGAGTCTTGATCTTGATGGTGCGCAACTCTGCGTACGTGGGTTCCACCTTGAACTGGAATTTGATAGCGGCATACAGGTGGTCATAGAGCACGAACAGGAAGTTCTTATTGGCCGGGCCGCCTGACTTCACGCTGACATCGAATTTGCCAACTTCAAGCCCTTCAACAGTGCTGGCACTGGTACCATCCTTGGCACCCACCACGATGCACACATCCTTTCCAGAAACAGGGCCCAGACCTTCCAGCGTCAGCACAGCGCCGTCAGAGTACGTGTCGTTAGGTGCGATGCTGGCTGTTGCCGCGTCCTTGGGCACATAACCATAGAAATAATAGGTGCCAGCCGTTTCGGGGAGATCCTTGATACGCCATTTTCTGTCTGAGGCATAATAGATCTTTGCGGCTAAAGGTTCCTCACCATCCCGTGTTAGGAAAACGCCGATGGCTGGATGCGACCCGCTTTCATCTTGACTGAAGCCCGCAGGTACCCAGGCTGGTGGCGTCGGAGCCATCGAAGCCATCGAAGGCATCGAAGCCATCGAGGCCCTCGAGGCCTTCGAAGCCCCCGATGCCTTATACCCTGCCACATAGTTCGTCAGCTCAATGGGTGCTGCCTGTTCTATGGTCAGTTCCTCATCAGCAGTGCAGGCGCTCACCAGAGCCAGAAGCCCTATGAGGGCAGCTTTTCTTACTATGGTCGTTATCTTTTTCATTATTTCTTACCAATTATAGACCGTCGGCGTACCCTCGGTACCTTCCTTCCAGTCGGCATAGGCAGCGTCGTAGCTTTCCAGCTCCACACCACCCTCTTCATTGATTTTGAAGATGTACGTATATTCGTAGCCGGGCAACCAATCCATATAGGCGGCGGGCACCACAGCCGTTTTCTCTTCACCGTTGATGAGCAGGGTGAGCATGTATGGCTCCTGTCCCCTGATGGGCATCAGGTAATACCATTTGTATGTGCCGACAATCTTTTTATCACTGGTGGTCTTGCCATAGGCAGGATCGCCTTCTACTGCAGCTGCTATTTCTTCTGACGTAAAGTATTCATCTTCTGAATAGGGCACCGTCAACGAGAGGATAGAGCGTGTGAAGTCGCTGGTGGTCCAGCTCTCTGTGGTACTCTCGCCCGTCAGCGGGTAGGTCACGGTAAACGTGCCCCTGACGTGGATTTTACCTGTGATGGGTTTGTACTCTATGTCCTCCAGTATGGGTTCCGGCGAACCTTCGGGTACCACCGTCCTTAAAATAAAGCGTACGCGCGATAAAGGGAGGGCGAATTCCAGCGCCACCGTCTTACCAAACTGCTTGTCAGGATAGTGCTCATAATCACCAGTTGAGAACCACAGACGTGAGTAGTACGATGTAGCGCTGAGGTCTTCACCATCGGCAGCCATACTGATCTCTGCCACCTCATTGCCATCCACCGTTTTCACGGTGGCTGCGGGATAGCCAGTAGCGGCAAAGAAGCGGTAAGCCTTAGCTCCGAAGTCCCAGAACTTGATGGTCTGGTCGGGGTAGTCCGTGAGTATATACTCCCAGCCATCGCTGTTCGTGGTGGTGGTAGCAGCGGAATTCTCCTTCCATGCCACATGGTATTGGGGTATCACGGTCTGCAGACCAGCCTTGGTGTAGCCGTCAGTATCATCCAAAATCATATTCTTGTAGCCCCACACGTCGAAGGCAGTAGCTTTCGACTCCAGCGGCATAGCCGCCCTGGTCGATGCCATCGAGGCCCTCGGAGCCTTGTTTCCTCCCTGCTGGGTCTCTGCCTCGCTGCCGCTGAAGGTGATGGGCGTGCCCTTCTCCTGCGCCGGCTTTTCGTCATCATCGTGGCAGCAAGCCCCGAGCAGCAGGGCCAGGAGGAGCAGCAGGGCCAGGGGGCCTCGTGGCCTCATGGGGCTTATAGGGCTTATAGGACTCATAGGCCCTCTAGGGCTTATAGGGCTCATAGGACTCATAGGCCCTCTAGGGCTTATAGGGCTCATAGGGCCTATTGGTCCTCTGAGGCTTATGGGTTGTTGTTTCAGTTTTCTCATTTCAGTTCTCCTTTCTGCTGGGCTTCCAGCACAGCTATGCGCGCCTTGAGGGCGGCGTTCTCCGCTTTCAGGGCAGCGTTTTCTTCTTCAAGCTCCGCGATGCGAGCTTTCTGCTCGTTGCGGTAACCCAGTCGGGCTGCCGTCATCTGTTCGCGGATGCCGCCCTTCTCCACAAAGTCCTTTTGCAGACGGTCCAGTAGGCGTCCCATCATCACATCATACTGGCATATCAGCGTGATGGCGATGTTGCACAGTGCTTCGGGTGAGCGTTTGTCGATATCCTTCATATAGTCCTCCGGACGATTATGCTTTTTGCAGTACTCCTGCGTCTGGCGGGTTCGGGGGTCGTCTGTTGTCCACTCTTCTAGGTTGCGGGTACGCAGGTAGTCCTTAAAGTCCTCCAGCGTCTCCTTCATGCTGGCGCGAGCCACGCCAATCAGCTTGATCTCGGTTTCCGCAGAGGTGCTGGCAGCCGCGCTACCCTCTGCGATGTTCTGTTTAGCAGAGCGAGCAGCCTGCACCACCTGGTCGATGGTGCGGTCTTTGCGCTCTACGAAATAATGATGAGCGAAGTAGAAGGTGATATCGTAGATGCACTCCGCCTTCTGATAGACGATGAGTCCACGATAGTTTCCCTTCTTAGGCAAGAAAGGCTGCGGCTCCAGCGGCTTCCGCTGCTGGGCGCCAGAGGCACCAGAGGTCCTATTGGTCCCATAGGACTTATAGGCCCCATGAGTCCTATAAGCCCCATTAGTCCCATTAGACCCATTAGTCCTATGAGCCCAATGGGGCTCATTGGCCTTATTAGCCCAATTATTTCCTTGGTTGTCGTTCATTCTTTTCTTTTTCTTTCGAGGCACCGGCCTCATTTTTCTTTTTTCTTTGTTCTCAGATGCGGAGTCGAACCGCATCTGAGAAATTGTAACCCAAGTGGGAGTCGCGCTCGAGCTCTGCTCGCTTGCTACCGCAGGGACGCAAGAACCGCATCAAGGTTATATTCCTATTGCCAATGTGTGACGTTCCTATTGCCAATATGTGACGCTCTCGCTGGGAGTCAGAGACCCTCTCGCTTCGAGTGAGAGACGCTCTCGCTTTGCCCCACTTGTTTTGTTACTTGTGCGAGGCGGTTTTTGCCGCCCGCACGAAGTAATTAGAGGGTTAGGGCGCAGCTACAACCTTGATAATCTTGATGTCGTATTGACCAGCTGTGCCAGCTGCAGTCTGGGTATACAAGTTAGCCTTATTTGCTGCGAAGTTATCTGCATTGATGCCAGCTGCAGGGTAGTAAACATCTTCAGTCGTCTTTAAATAATAGGTCGTGAGAGAATTATAAGGAACCTCACCAACAGCAGCATATGTCGGAGCTACATAAGCTGTGCGTGTGAATATGTACACATAGGTTCCAGCAGCTGCAGGGGTGAACTTAACAGCACCATTAGAACCAAAGTCGAAGTTAGTACCATCAGCAGCGGGTACGTTCTGAACGAGTGTTGCAGCAGGATCAACAGCTGTCAAAGTGATACCATTGGGAGAACCTGTCAGTTTAGCAAAAATCGTGGCCTCAGAGATGGCATCGCCAGTTGTTGTTGCAGTATAAACTTTTGCATTACCTGCAGCTTCACCAATAGCTGAAGGAGCTACAACATCACCGGTGGAGTTGTTTGTTTTCACGAGATAGATGTCTTCACCAGCCTTATACTCATCATTCACCGTAACCTTAGAACCATTGGCATAAGATGTGATAGAATAATCTGCCACAGTCGTGATAGTCTCCTGAGTCTTGTCATCTTGAACATCTACTACTACAGCATCAAAGGTGATGGGATAGAGACCAGAAACAGTGCCATCAGTTGTACCATTGGTATTGGGGGCAATCTTGAAGATATAGGTATAAGCGAAGTTGCTCTTCCACTTAACATATTGAGTGGGAACCACTGCGGTAGCACCCTTGACTTCGATAGTTTCACCGCTACCATCCTCAGATGTCAGGGTATAATCAACCTTAACCAACATAGGATTGGCGTTTGCCTCAAGGGGTAAGACTGTAGTATAATTACCACCATCCTGATCCCATGTTGGATTTGCAGATGAAGTGGCCAACTGTGCTGCATCAATAATATTAGTTCCCAGTGTTAACGCATAGTTATAAGTAACAGTTGTAGCGCCTAATTTAACCTGGTTTTCGGGACCATCAGTACCATTATAATAGGTTACTGCAAGAGTATTGGATTCTGCATTCGTCTTGATATTCTGCAGTGCAGCAGCAAAATTAGTAGTGTTGGCATCTACCATTGGGGTGAACGTTGTAACTACAGCTCCTGCATCGGCATCAGTATAGAATTTGTCAATCTTCACTTTGTAGCCGGGAATGGTCTCATAAAAGCCAACACGAACACGCGTAGCAAAATTACGGAACTTTAAAGTCACAGGCTTGTTGAAATTTGTTTTTGCGACAGGAAGACGGTCAGCCACAAACAATTTGTCCAAATCGGCACCACTCTTGACGACTACACTATAACCCTTGTCATAGACACTTGAACCAGTAGTAGTCTTTGTAATTGTGACTCTGTTTTTCGTCTCAATGTCAGCCTTTGAGGCAATACCATAGAAGGTATAACCCTCTGCTGCGCTGTAGTCCCAGTACTTGATAGATTGAGAAGTTGCAGCAGGCGAAACTTTTGCCTCTGCATAAGGTGTCAGACCAACATACTCCCAGTTGTTGGTATTGGATGTGGTGTGACCCGCTGTGTTTGCTGTGTATTCAACTTTGTAGTTCTTGAAAACAAGTTCGTCGTTGGCATCAGTAGCAGCCTCTGCAGAAGCATGCTTTGTACCATAGACGATAAACTGACTTTGCAGCTTATCTGCTGCAGATGAGCCAATGAGATCACCAGCACGAGTCGCTGACGAAACGTCGAAGCCGAAACTGATGGCTGGCTCACCCGATTGTTGTGCATTGGAGTCACCGATGAAATCATCGTTTGTGCAACTTGTCAGAGCGATGGCTCCAAGAGCTGCGAGGTAGAAAAATTTTCTTTTCATAATCGTACGATTAAATTGTTAATATTATGGTTTATTTATTTGTTTTCTTTGGGCACCGGCCCTTGTAAATTTCTTTTACTCCTTTCCTTCTCCCTTGCTACGACCTTCCAACGACGGCCGAACGACGGCGGAAGAGAAGTCTATTTTTGTTTGTTTTTTTCTTTGGTACCCTGACGAAGAGTCGAACTTCGTCAGGGTTGAAGTATAACTCATTAGGGGAGTCGTAATCGACTTGTCGCTTCGCTATGCGAAGAACCCATCTGAGTTAGAGAGAGAGGATTAGTTAACCTTGATGACCTTGATGTCATACACGCCAGGTGTGCCAGCAACATTAACTTTGTACAAATTAGCCTTGTAAGTATCGAAGTTGTCCTCGCTGATACCAGCTGCAGGATAATATACATCATCGGTTGTCTTGAAGTAGTAAGTACCTGCTGCCCAAGCGGCGCTAGCAACTGATGTATAGGTCGTAGCGACGTTAACTGTACGAGTATAAACAACGACATAAGTTCCAGCTGCACTAGGAGTGAACTTAATTGGAGCATTATCGGTAAATACATAATCAGTGCCATCAGCAGCAGGTACTTTACCATTTGCAATACGTGTAGCAACTTCAGTACCTGTTGTAGCTGATAATGTAATGCCATTGGGAGAACCTGTCAGTTTAGCCTTAACAGTTGCTTCGGAGATGGCATCACCAGTTGTTGTAGCTGTATAAACCTGTACATTGTCAGCAGCTTCACCGATAGCAGAAGGAACAACAACAGCACCAGTTGAATTATTTTCCTTCACCACATAGATGGTTTCACCTGCCTTATATTCATTATTGGTTACGACTTTAGAACCGTTGGCATAGGTGGTGATTGAATAATTCTCAAAGTTCGTGATGGTTTCCTGAGTCTTGTCATCAGCTACGTTTACTACTACAGCATCGAAGGTAATGGGGAACAAACCTTCGGGGTCTGTGCCGATTATACCAGTGTTACCATTGGTATTGTCGCTAATCTTGAACAGATAGGTGTAAGCGAAGTTGCTCTTCCACTGAACGTACTGAGTAGGTACAACGACGTTAGCGTTCTTCACTTCAATATTACCATTACTTCCGTCTTCAGGAATTAAGGTATAATCGATCTTCAACAACATGGGGTTGCTGTTAGCTTCAAGAGGAAGAACGGTGGTATAAGCACCATCTGTTTTATCCCATGTAGGATCTGCAGCCGTTGTTTTCAAATACTCGGCAAAAACACCTGTTCCCAGAGTTAATGCATAGTTGTAATCAGCGGTCTGAGCTGCCAATCTGGCATGATTTTCAATGGATGCATCAGTATCATCATAATATTGCACAGTAATAGTGTTTGTTGCTGCACTTGTATTGATATTCTGCAGAGCAGCGGCAAAGTTTGTTGTATTTGTCGCATCCATAGCTCCAAATGTGGTAACTGCACCTGTAGCATCATCATCATAGTAGAACCTGTTGATATGCACCTTGTATCCAGGAACAGTCTCATAGAAACCGACACGAACACGAGCACCAAAGTTGCGGAATGTCAAAGTAACAGGCTTGCCGTAGTTTGTTTTTGCTACAGGTAAACGATCTGCCACAAACAACTGATCCAAGTTAGCGCCATCTTTGATAACTACTTCATAACCCTTTTCATAAACAGTAGAACCCGTGAGAGTCTTTGTTACTGTAACTTTGTTATTGGTAGCAATGTCAGCCTTTGATGCAATACCATAGAAGGTATAGCCTTCTGCTGCGCTGTAGTCCCAATACTTGATGCCCTGAGACGTAACTGTGGGCGATACTTTTGCAACATCATAGGGTGAAATACCAACATACTCCCAATTGTGAGTGTTGGAAGCGGTGTGACCTGCTGTATTAGCAGTGTATTCTACCACATAGTTTTGAAACGCCACCTTATCGTTGGCGGCAGTTCCTAACTCTGCAGAAACATGATTCGTACCATAGACGATAAACTGGCTTTGCAGCGTTGTTGCAGCATCAGAACCGACCTTGTCGGCACGAGTAGCATTGGGTAAATTGAACCCAAAGATAATAGCACCTTCATCGTTCTGAGTCTGGTTAGGACCATTCTCGCCGATGAACTCATCGTTTGTGCAGCTTGTCAGAGCTATCGCTCCAAATGCTGCGAGGAAAAATAAATTCTTTTTCATAAGAGAAAAATTTAAAAAAGTTAATAAAAAAGTTAATTAAAAAAATTGGTTTTGTTTTCTTGTTTTCTAAGTCCTCGGGGGTCTCGATGGCCACGAGGATTGTCGAGAGGGTTTAATTTCGTTCTATCCAGTTTTCTATTTTTATATTTTTGATGTTCTTGAATTTACGTTCAGACTTCAGCATTTGTATGATGTCTTCAGGTTCCATGTATTCCTCATCACTCCAAGCACCAGCAAAGTCGGCTGCTGTTGTTTCAGCATTCTTCTTGGTGCTCTTTTTTGTTGAGCCAGTCTTTAGCAGTGCCTCACTCAATCGGTGGATGAGTGCCAGCTTCACATCGTTACCGGCATCTTTTATGAGATTCCAGTAGTTGCTAGTTTCACGTTCAATTGTTATTGTTGCCATATTTTCTTTTTTCTTTTAATTCTAGGGCCTCGATTGTTACATCTCGAATTCATGAGTACCACCATCCTCGAAGTCCTTGACTACGGCATCGAAGCCGGAGCCACCGGAACGCTGGGGGATGGGGATAGTGTCCATGTCGAGCTCGATGGTGATGACACCTCCTTTATATAGACGGCGCACCTGGTCGGTGACGTCGAAGACAAAGGTGGAGTCCATACCATTGTTGAACTGCATGGTTACCTCGGTGTAGTGACGGTTCTCATCTTCTGCCGGCTCAGCCTTGGTCACGCGGTTGGCAGTGAGGTTGGGTATGCCGAACGTCATGAGTCGTCCGCCCACGATGTCCACATCCTCACCATTCTTGTCGCAGTGTTTCTTCATGCGGTTGTGGTAATAGACAGTGATGGCATCGCTGCCAGCACGTCCGGTGTTGAGGATGGTTGAGCGGGCCATGCCCGAGAGCATGGAGTTACCGTCGGTCGCGGTGATACGGTCGTTATTGTGATGCAGGATAACCTGCACGAGATAGATGTAGGTGATGGGCAGAAGCTCCATCTCGAGGTGCTTCACCCATACGTTACGTTCAGCATCGAAGGTAAAGCCTGTAAGGTCTTTGTCAATCTCGATAGCCTGGTCGTAAGCAGCGAAGAGCGCCTCGGGCTCGTAGAACGAGCGTGTATATCGTGGTGCATTATAGCGTGAACTCATCATAGTCTGGTTGGTAAAGGCTGTCACCTGGTCGAGTGTGGTCTCCTCGTCGAAGTGGAGGCTCTGCACACCGTCGAGGGTGTACACCTGGTTCCAGATGAGGAGGTCCCAGAAACCCCAGTCGAAGGTATCCTGGAAGTGGCGACCCTGGATGACGGAGGCGCGCACGGTAGTGTGTGGGGCGTAGGGTATATCTTGGGTATAATAGCGTCGTATTTCGAAGACGGTAGGCTCGGTATAGCCGATGACACCGAAGATGTCGGTATCGGTCTGGTCCCAGCCGTAGTACCACTCTGCCTGCCAGTCGTAGTGTATACCATACTCAATCTCGTAGTCCCAATAGACTTCGAGATCGAGGTCCACCAGCGGCAACTCGAAGTCGGGCTGCGCCGAGCGGTAGAGGTGCAACTCCGGCTCGCGCTCGCAGGAAGCGAAGGTGAGGGGGGCCAGCAGGGCCACAAGGCCCAGCAGGGATCGGAGGCCACAGGGGCCACGAAGACCACGGGGGCCTCGAAGCCCTCGAAGCCCTCGATGCCATCGATGCCCTAGTTGCCTATTCATGGGCCCTCCTTTCTGTTGACTTAAAGCTGACGCCCTTCTTCTGCACGCGGCGGTAGAGGAGGTCGTAGCTCAGGGTAATACCAATGCGGGTGGGACCCAACCACGTGAAGCGGTACTGACGCTTCTTGAAGAGATCGGCATCGCCGGTCCACTTGTAGTAGTACAGGTGGTCGCGGTAGTTGGGGTTCACGGGGTTCTCAAACTGGTAGGGGTCGTACTTCGTGAGGAAGATACCTGCCTGAGCAGAGAACTCCAGTCGCCAGTGTCCGTTGCGGCTGATGGGCATCACGTAACCGATACCCAGTCCGGCACCGGCGCCCTCGCCTACCCAACCGCGACGCTCGCCGAAGCAGATGCCGTAAAGGGCGGCATGCGTGTAGGCAGAGAAGTAGAGGCCGCTGAAGGCGGGAGCCTTGTAGCTGGCATCGAGGCCTCCGAGGGCCTCGGTGCCGTCGATGGCTTCGAGGCCATTGGCAGCATCGGCTGCCGCAATGGCTGCGCGAGCCTCGAGGGCCTCGGGCGATTCCTTGGCCCAGTAGTCTTCGAAGGAGCCGTAGAAGTCGTAGGTGCCGGCAGGCTTCGAGGCCCTCGATGGCGTCGATGGCTTCGATGGCTTCGAGGCCTTCGAGGGCTTCGAGGGCGTCGAGGCCTTAAGATAATACCGGGTCTCAAGCTGGTAGTTGCGGAACTGGAAGAACTTATAGTCCCAGTAGTGCTGCCACCAAGGACAGTCGAAGGAGGCACCATAGGTAAAGTGTCCCTTTAACGGATAGTACTCAACAGCGATGTTGGGGATGGGGCACCAGCGGTCGTAGCCTGGCATGTAAGCCGCATCGAGCAGCAGGTTGGTCTTCACCGAGAGAATTTCGCGACGCGGGATGACCACCTCAGCACCATAGGCGGTGTAGGAGCCAGAGGGCTCGGGGGTCCAAGAAGGCTGGGCGATGGTGTCTTTGGGGCTAATGGGTCCTATGGGGCCAATAGGGCTTATGGGCTGGGCTGGTTTCTCCAAGAACAGCACCACGCGGGCGGCACGGAGGTCGGGGAAGTAGGTTCTCAGCAGTCGCACCCACAGACGACCGCCCTGCAGACGCTGCATCTTGCGCTTCAGCAGCGAGAACTCGTAGCGGGGCAGGTGGATGTCGCAAAGTGCCTTCACCTCGTCGTAGGCAGGATCGTTGGCACGGCGCATCATTGCCAGCAGCAGACGGTAGTCCTCGGTCACTGCCTCGGAAGTGAAGCTGTCCTCATCAACTGGAACAGACAGACGCGCGCGTAAAAAATTAGCGAGCGCCTCCACACGACGACGTCCCAGCATGCGGTTATTAGACACGGGACCCTCAGGTGAGGCGGCACCACGCACGACGAGCCTGCGCGCACGCAAACTGTCGCTATTGATTCGGGGGATAATGACATTTTCCAAAAGACCAAGCAGCGAGTCATTGGTGAACACATCATAGCGGTTCACCTTGAACACCACTCTGCCAGCTTTGTCGAGGAAGTCATCGTCAGATAGATCTATCAGGTTAACATCTTCATCGGTATTGACAAGGATTATGAAGGGGTAGTCATCATAGAAAGCCAGGTCAGTCCCCGTCGTTGTCACCGTTGCGACGCTATCGTCTGGCGTCAGCAGGTAGAGCGACAACGGAGCACGCCCATATACTTCTATGGGTATGGCCAACGATGTCAATAAAAGCGTTAAACCAATGAATACTATGTAGCGTAAGTGTTTCAAATTTCTTCTCTTTTCCGTGCGCAAAATTACTATCGTATAGGCATGCGCTCGTGTATTTTTCTATATTATTTCGGCAAAGGTACTCATTTTTTCCAAACTACCAAACATTTTTATGTTAAAATTTATCCATTTTATCAAGAAATCTTGATTTAAGTCAAAGGAAAGAAACGAAAACCGACGAAAAAAGTGCGAGTTTTGAAAATTGTTGGCGAACACAGGAAAACCCGATAGACAGGTCCAATGCCACTGTTTGCGAACACAGGAAAAGCGCGGATTCTGAAAAAAGTTGACAAGAATGGGACCAATGGGTCCTATGGGGCTTATAGGACTTATGGGGCTTATGGGGCCTATGGGCCTATAGTTCGTGCGCTTCTGGCGCAAGGAGCGTCAGGAAGGAGGGCGCCGAGCGTCAGGAAGGGCAGCAAGGGGTATCACTATAGTTGGTACCGAGCGTCACGGCGCGCTGCTTCCTGACGCTCGGCAGCCTCCACCGAGACGCCCGGAGCCCGAAAAGTGAATTTTGAGGGCATCGAGGGCTTCGAGGGCATCGAGCAAAAAAAAGCAAAAAAAAGAATAAATTCTTTTGTTTTGCGCTCAACTTTTCGTATCTTTGCCATCACAGATGGCTAAAATACTCCGTCTCGACAAAAAAAAGAATAAATTCTTTTGTTTTGCGCTCAACTTTTCGTATCTTTGCACCGACTTTTGAAACCGGAAACAAAATTATTACTAATATGAAGCAAAAAAATTCCATCGTTGCGATAGCTGGACTGCTATTGTCACTTGCCACCCAGACATGGGCTGCGAACACGAAACAGACGGTAACACAGGTGTCTGCCACAGTAGAACTGACTGCCAATGTGGACTATACCGTGACGTCGGCTACGCCCTTTGGCGAAGCGGGTGTGGTGAACATCGTGAACACCGACCACGCCGTACTGATCCTGAGCAATGTGAAGCCGTCGGAAGCCATTCCTATGTTGGCTGCCCACGTGCAGATCAACGGTGCGAAGGCAGTGAACAACACCAACTGTCAGGTGAAACTGTATAACCGAGGCAGTATCATCCTACCCTACGGCAACAGCACCAAGCCCCTGACGGTCTATTCGGAGCAGAACTTCGGTGGAGAGTCGTGCAACAACTTCGGTCTGGAGAACAGCGGTGGCTATATGAACACGCTGAGCGAAGCTAAGTTGAACAACAAGATACGCTCGTTCAAGTTGAAGCGCGGTTATATGGTGACATTCTCGAACCTGCCCAACGGACGCGGTTACAGCCGTTGTTTCATTGCCGCCTACAACGACTTGGAAATCAGCGAATTACCAGCAGTAATGGACCAAAAGATATCGTCCTATCGTATATTTAAGTGGTACGACACAGGTAAGAAGCACCTGGCCAGCGACACGCGCAAGGAAGCGCTGGCAGCCCTCAACGTGCAGAGCAGTTACGACTGGGGACAAGGCAACAACTCGTTCCTGCCCGACTACGAGTGGGTGCCTAACCATATCTATGAGGACTGGCCCTCGTCGGCTACCATTGGCAGTACTTCACAGTCGCCACACTGTAAAAATAATAATGAGCCCCTTAACACAGCAGACGACACCCCACAAGACCTCAAGACCATCCTTGGCAACTGGGAGAACATGATGCGCACGGGTCTACGTCTGTGCTCGCCCGCCTCATGGGACGGCAGCGACTACGACAATGCCACCGGTTTCCTGGCCGAATTCCTCGATTCCATCGATGCCCGCGGCTGGCGTTGCGACATCATCGACCTGCATTGCTACTGGCCCGAAGGCAAGTTTAACAACCTGCACAACTGGTCAGACAAGTACAAGCGCCCAATCTGGATTTCGGAGTGGTGCTGGGGAGCCTCATGGAACAACAACGGTGCTTTCGCCAATAACGTGTCAGAGGCACAGGTAAAGACAGCTCTGCAGAATATCTGTGCAAAGCTGAACGACTATGATTACGTAGAACGCTACTATTACTGGAACGGCGAGCGCGACCCGTCGAAACTCTATAAGAACGGTACGCTGACACCTGCAGGCGAATACTACTCGAACATGACCACAGGACTGGCCTATAACGGCAAGTATGACTTTGTACCTAAGACCCCGAAACAGTACGGTCCGTCGAAGTTTGTCAGCATGACTACCGAGGACGGCAAGCTGGAGCTGCAGTGGTACGACGCCAACGGTGAGTACAACCAGCTGATGGAGGTCCAGAAGAAAGGCGCCAGCGGTGAGTGGACCACCCACGAGGTGATCACCCAGAAGGAGAAAGCCGCTAACTACACCTATACCATCGACGCACCCGAGGAGGACACGGAATACCGTCTGCACCTCGTGGACCTGGACGGTAAGGACTACTACTCATCGGAGGATATCGCCACGGGTGACCAGATAGACGTGAACGGTACGATGATGTACGTAGGTGGTAACATGCTGCGCAATGGTGACTTCAACATGGGACTGCTGGAGTGGACCAACGGTAAGGGAGAGGCCATCGCAGAGCCCACCTTCCAAGTTGTGAAGAAGGGCGGCATCGGTGGTGGTGCCTACCTGCAGGCCTACGGTTCGGGCGACGCAAATGCCGAAGCTTCGATTAAGAAAATTCTTGACATTACACCCAACGCCACATATTACTTCCGAGCAGGCGTGTTGAACGGCAATCCCAACATGCGACTGAGTTTGACCACTAACGGCACCTCAGAGAACAAAATTGTGAGCAATATGAAGAGTACAACCAGTTGGGAACGCATCGGTGCCACCTTCAACTCAAATTCCTACTCGAAGGCTCTGCTGTCGTTCCGCAATCTGCTGTACAAGGCTCAGATAGACAAGATGGAACTGTACCGTCTGTTTGACACCCAGGAAGAGGCTATTGCCGACGGTCTGGCAGCTGCCAAGGCCGAGGCTGCTGTCGCTATTACGTACAACACCCAATATGAGGCCTTCAATACCGAACTGAGCAATACCGTCAACGCCACGACAGAAACCAGTATGGAAGCACTCAAAACCGTGGAGAGCGCCATCGCCCTCCAGCAGAAAGCCATCCGCTACAGAGCGGTAGCCGACTCGTTGAACAAGGTGCTGAGTCATGTGAGCAAGGCACAATGCTACAGCTACGAGCAGATGACCTCGCTGATAGCCGAGGCTACCGGTGCCCAGGATGCCGCTACGGTTATCAACGCCGTAGAGGAGGTGAAAGCCCTGATGACAACGTATTTCGACTTCAACGACGCCAGCGTACAGCCCAAGTCACCGTCGTTTGCCAACGCAACCGACTGGATCACCAAGGCTGGTACCTACAAGGAAGGCGACCAGAGGAAGAACACCGTAAACGGCAAGAACTGCTGGAACGCATGGTGGGGACTGTCGGCAACCGACAACCCCAACGCCACCATGGAGATCTACCAGGAAGTGGAAGGTCTGAAGGAAGGTATCTACACGCTGGAGTGTAAGGCTACGACAGAGCACTTCTGCAACACCGACCAGCATGCCTATATTAAATATGGTGACAAGACCGTGGTGTCGCCTACCCTTGCCAACGGCTACTTCGACCTGAAGGTAGATAACATCTGGGAGACGCTGACCACCGCACCCATCTACGTGAAGGAGGGTGAGAACATCACCATCGGTTTCGTAGGATCGAAGCAGGGAGCTGTTGATGGTAAGTGGAAACGCGTAGGTGCCTCTTCGACAGGTGACAACCGCGAGGGCTGGTGGTGTGCTACCGACTTCGTGCTGAAGTATCACCCTGCCTTGACGCTGAAAGCCACGCCCAACGAGTGGAACGTGACGTGTCAGCCCTATGCCATCGCTCCTGGTGAGGGTGTGAAGTTCTACCAGACGGTGGGCTTCAACCCTGACTACACGCAGGTATGCGTAGAAGAGGTGGAGGAATCAGCAGCTGGTGTGCCTGTCATCTATCAATCAGTAAACGCTGAAGCACCCCTCCTGGAATGGGGCGAGAGTGTGAAGAGTTCCCTGTATGGTGTTGGTAACATCCGCGGTTTCTTCAGCACCACGGCACGCGTTCCGCAGAACTACTACTACCTGGATGGTGGCGTCTGGAAGAAACAGACCATTGCCTCGGGTAACACACGTCCCTCTGTGCCCAACTACTCGGGCATCATGCTGCCCTTCAAGGACAGTAAGTGGGAGTACATCCCCGTGATTGAGGACTGGCAGGGCCTGACCATCCCCATCGAGGGTGTCACCGACGAGGAGAAGGAGGCCAACACTACTTTAGGCATCGAGGTTCCCACTGTTGCAAACAGCCAGCGTACAACAGCTAATAGCTTCTACACGCTCGACGGACGCCGCCTGCAGGCTGCTCCTACTAAGAAGGGAATCTATATCCTGAATGGACGTAAAGTGGTTGTGAGATAGAAGAAGTTAT
>Ga0310694_10002799_pt1 | contig 17487 bp, 24 predicted proteins | sample 174DNAGHGhighgp2_FD_203884 | JGI IMG/M metagenome (GOLD analysis project Ga0310694, IMG submission 203884) | Sheep rumen microbial communities from Palmerston North, Manawatu-Wanganui, New Zealand - 1742 DNA GHGhigh gp2 (v2) (version 2) | ecosystem: Host-associated > Mammals > Digestive system... | reverse complement strand
CCGCAGACTACGCCGCATACGGGCGGCGCGTCCGCGCCAAGATCCTCCGCTGGGTCGGCATCCCGTGCGGCGTCGGCTTCGCGCCCACAAAGACACTCGCCAAGATCGCCAATCACATCGGCAAGAAGCGTCCCGACGGCGTGTTCCTCATGCCGGACGATCCGACGGAAATCCTCGCCTCCCTCCCCGTGCAGGAGGTATGGGGCGTTGGTCGGCGTCTGCCGCTCAAGCTCCGCGCCGAGCGCATCCTCACTGCCCAGCACCTCCGGGACGCCCCAGACGCCACGATCCGATCCATCGGCGGCGTGACGCTCCTGCGCACGGCGATGGAGCTGCGCGGCATTCCCTGCCACGAGGAGCGGGACTACGACGCAGACCCAGATTCGATCTCCTGTTCGCGCTCGTTCGGCGAACCGGCCACGACGGCGGAGGCGCTTGCGGAGTCTCTCGCCGCCTACACCGCGCAGGCTGCCGCCAAACTTCGCCGACACGGGCTTCTCGCGGCGGGGTGCAACATCTACGCGCAGGTCTTCGCCTCGGGCGGAGGCGGCGATTTTCTGGGGCGTACGGTCGTTTTCCCCTCGCCCACGGACGCAACGAACGAAATGCTCCGCGCCATCCGCGAGGAGGTGGACGCGCTCTACATCGAGGGGACGCGCTACCGCAAGACGGGGATCGTGTTCTTCGGCCTCGAAAAGCCCGGCACGGCGCACCAGACCGACCTCTTCGACGACACCCCGCCAGCCGAAAAGTCGCGCCTGTACGCCGCCGTGGACGCCCTCAACGCCCGCTACGGCAAGGGCAAGGTATTCTCCGCCGCCCAGGGCCTCGGCGCAAGGTCGTGGCACATGAAGCGGCAGAAGCTTTCCTCCCGCCCCACGACCCGCTGGGACGAGTTGATGACGGCAAAGTGAGACCCGCCACGCGCCCCATGCGGAGCTATGGCGGGTCACACTTTGCGAAAACAAAGGAATGTCGTTCTACGTGTGCATCATGGCCTCCTCCATCTTGTATCCGATGGACGCGAGCTTGAGGATCGTCGCCTCGAAGTCTGCCTCCGGATTGTAGTTCTCGATGATTGCGCGGGCTTCATCCTTGAGCTTGTTCATGTCTGTCTCCTTTCTTGTGGGTGTTTCGTGCGGTTCGATTTTCCAAGTGATCTCGTCGCCGATGCAGGCGTTGTTCTCGTCCGGCCAGTACACGTCCGCAGGGTCGAACTTCGGGCTGTCGCCGGCCAGCAGCTTGCAGATTTCGCGTTCCACGGCCTCCCGCGCCTCCTTGACGCTGCGGTAGGCCGTCACCACCGGATCTTCCCCGCTGTACGGGGATGTCTCGGTCACAATCCATTCCGTCTTCATGATTTCCGTTTCCTTTCGCTTGAGGGGCGCGACAGACCGCGCTGTGCGGCTTGCCGCGCCCGCCTGGGTGTTTAGTTGAATCTCTCCTTCAAGGCCGTCAGAACGGCCCTGTGTGCCGCCGTGCGCGGCTTCACGAGCCAGCCGCGCTCGTAGGCTATCAAGTCCTTCGACTCGCCGTCCCTGCGGACGCAGAGCTTGCTGATGCGCCCTGCGTCGATGCCGTACTGAGACGGTTCGTCATAGTGCTTCATCTGGAAGCAGAGGATTTCGCCGCCGCCGGACTTGCGGACGGTTCCGAACGACCAGTTGGCGGACATTCCCGTCACCTTGATTTCGTACTCGCTCTTCATCATTTGATTCCTTTCTCGGTTGCGGGCGGGGGGCGAGGTTTCGCCCTCCGCCGCAGGGGTTGTTATTTCGTGATCCTCGTCACGAGGACGAACTTGCCGAGCGTCCGCCTCGGCGCACGGGGCTTGAGGTTCGTCGGCGGCTTGCGGTCGAGCCACGTGCGGTACCAGTACTCGTAGTTGGTGCCGAAAAGCTCGGCCATCCGGCCGAAGCAGTATTCCCTCTGCACCGACTCTCCGCAGTCGCAGATGTCGTAGAACTCCTCGCCCGCCCTCATGCGGTCGGCCACCTCCTGGAAGGTGACCGTCTTGGAGAAGTCCCCAATCATGGTCTCCTCGTCGGGATGCTCCCGCAGAAGCCAGTCCCTGACCTTTTCGTTCTTTCCGTCCGCTTTCGCGGCCTTGCTCGTTCTGCTCTTCTTCATCTTGTTTTTCCTTTGCTTTTCGCGGTCGGACCCTATGTCCTTCCAACGCCGCACATTATGGCGTAATGTCGCGACGATAGCCAGCGGGTATCTGAAACTTTTTTCATATATTTTTCATGCAAAAATATGAATTATCCCGCTTGATATGATACGGCGGATACGCCATAATGGACGTGGTGCTCACTTGCCGCCCCCCACGGGGGCCGCGAACCGAGTCCCTTTCCCATCGTCCGACAGTATGGCGTATTGCGTCAATCATATCCAGTGGGTATTTCATGTTTTTTCGCTCCTTCCCACGGCGGGTTCTCGGCGGTTTCACGAGCCGCCGCCGAGGGTGAACCACGACCTCTTTTCCTTGACGGGCTTCAGCGCGCCGAAGGCGTTTGGCAGTCCCCAGTACCTCGCGCCCGTCGCGCAGACGATGCGGTAGTCCTCCGGGTAGTGCTTGCCGTTGCGCTCCTTGCGCGTCGACGGCGTCATCGCGTAGGTGAAGGCCGGGATGCGATAGCGGGTCATGCGGTTGCCCATCAGCTCGGCGTGGACGATGACCTTGACGCAGTTGTAGATGTTGGGGTAGCCCTCGTAGGCGTCGAGCCGCCGCAGCTCGGTGGGCGTGACGAGGTAGAGGACGCCTTCGACGCGCCCTCCGCGCGCTTTCTCGATGTCGGCGTAGAGCCGCTCCACGAGACGCCAGCCGCGCAGCGTGGCGCGTCCCACGGGCCTTGCGTCGGGGATGCGGCGGCGCATCCGCTCTGGGTTGAGGTTCGATCCGTATGCGAAGTAGAGGTAGGTCTGTGATTCCATTTCCGTTTCCTTTCCGTTGGGGTTTGCCCCGTCCCCCTCGCGGGGGGCGGGGCGTTCCGCTTCAGCCGTTCGCCTCCGCGTTCGCGTTGCGTCCGTCGTGGCGTCCGTCCTTCCAGGCCGCCGAGCCTGGGAGGTTCTTGCAAAGGTGGTAGCGCATCGTCTTGAAGAGGTCGCCGTTCGCGCCGAGGCGGAGCAGGAAAACCCGAAGGTCGTACTTCGCGCTCGCCTCGCTGTAGGGGCGCGGGTTCTTCGCGCTCGACGCCTTCGCGTTCTTGGCGCGGATGGCAATCAGCAGGGCGAGCTGAACCGCCGTCTTGACCTCGCCCGCGTGGGTCGTGCCGTTGAAGAAGCGGTACTCGACCGTGTGCTTGCCGCCGTTCCAGAGGTTGTGGAGGTTGAGGGCGCGGTAGCGGGCGCGGCAGTAGTGGCTGTGGCGGTCGTAGCATCCGCCGTAGTAGGCGTCGCCAATCTTCGCCATCGTCGGGTTGCGCATCGCGCAAATCCTGTCGACGAAACCGTGGTCGGTCTTGCGCGTGTAGGACTCGATGCGGCTCTGCAAGGTTCCAGCCGCCTTGAGGATAAGCTCCTCCTGCTTGTAGAAGGTCTTGACGAGGTTCTTGACGTTCTCGGCGGTGAAGTCCGCCGCGCCAACGTGGACGTGGAGCCCCGTGCGGCTGTTGGCCTTCGCCTTGGCCTTGCGGAGCTTCCGCACCACATCCTGCAGGAGGTCGAGGTCGGCGATTGTCATCACCGGCGTGACCACCTCGGCGGAAGTCCCGCAAAGGCTCCCGTCGCTCACCACCTGCCACTTGCGTCCGTCGGGCATCGTCACCGTCCAGTTGTGGAGGTGGTAGCCTTCGTACCTCGCCGTTCCGCCCGTGGCCTCGGCCACCACCTTCGCGGCGCGCTCCTGGCTGATTCCCTCGTACTCGAGTTCGCATCCGAAGGTGCGGCTCGCCATCTCTGCTTCTGTTATCGTCATCGTTTTTTTCCTTTGTTTTTCGCTTTTTCGGGTCGGACCCTATGTCCTTCCAACGCCGCACATTATGGCGTAATACCCTGACGACAGCCAGCGGGTATATTGATTTATTTTCATATATTTTTAACAGGAAATAATCAATTATAATCCGCGAGAAACAGGCGCTTACCGAGGATTTCCAAGGACGTTTCAGCGATTCGGGTAGCTTGACCTCCGATAGGTTCTCCAGTCCCCGCCCTCGATGACCTTCGCGTCCTTCGGAAGGCGGTTCATGATGTACACCCACGCGAGGACGCGCCCGCCTCCGACGAGGTTCACCTGAATCTCTTCGCGGCGGTAGAAGCTTGGGTAGCCCTCAAGCCTGTCCATCGAGCGGAAGGCATCGTCGTCTACCGTCAGCACCTCGCCCTCGATGCGCGTCTTGCCCGCCTTGACGAATGCGGGGAAGCCGTAGCCCGTGTCGTAGATTGTGCCTGGCGTCCACGCCCTCTGCCGCCTCGCCCTCGGCGCTCGGTCGCAGTTGCATTCGTTCGAGAGGAGCGTTCCGTACACGAAGACCTTGTGTTCGGGCTCCGGCTTCGCAAGGCCGACGGCCTTTTCGATTCGCCTCCGCACGGACGGCGGAAGGTGCTGGATTTCGATTGGGTTCATTTTCTCGTTTCCTTTCTTTCGGTTGTTTGGTTTGCCGCCGTCCCCGTCGTGGGAACGGCGGCGTTCGCGGTCAGTCGACCACAAAGTACATCATGCAGGTGGCGAGGAGGTGGCTGTAGCCGCCGCTCGTCGCCTCCTTGCGGAACTGCTCCCAGAGGTCGCTTCGCCGCGCCCGCTGGAGTTCGCGTCTCGCCTTGCCGAGGATGAAGAAGGCGTTTCCGTCCTCGCCGACGAGCTTGAGGCGGATGTTCGTTACCGGTTTGCTTTCCATTTCCGTTTTCCTTTCGCTTGAGGTCTTGGGGTGTTGCCTCCGGCCCCGCTTGGGGGCCGGAGGCGTTGCGGTTCAGTCGGCGGCCTCCAGCGCGAGCTTCGCGGCCTTGAGGTTCCGAATCTGGTAGGCGAGGCTCCGCATCTCGATTGCGATGCTTTCGAGGAGCTGCGGGGCCTCCTCCGTCCAGCGAATCTGCTGGGCGGTGTGTGCGAGGTGGTAGACCCGCACCTCCTTCTTGACCAGCTCGTCGTTGAGCCGCGTCTTCATCTGCTGCGCCGTTTCGTGCGTCTTCTTCATCTTTTCTTTCCTTTGTTTTTCGCTTTTTTTCGGTTGGACCCTATGTCCTTCCAACGCCGCACATTATGGCGTAATGCCCTGACGATAGCCAGCGGGTATTTTCATATTTTTTCATATATTTTTTAGCGAAAATTATTCATTATCCCCCTTGATTATGAACCCGTAATACGCCATACTGTCGGACGATGGGATAGGCTCTCGGTTCGCGGCCCCGCAGCCTTTCGGAAAGACGGCGCGGCCATGCCGTTTTGCATCTCGGCATGGCCGCGACCATTCAGCCCGCAACCGACGCAAGCTCGACAGGGGCGTACTTCTGGAGAAGCGTCTCAAGCTCGTTGAGCATGGCCGCTCCGCCGCGCTTGTGGTAGCCGTCGAAGACGTCCGTTCCGTTCTCCGACGCCGCGCCGACGAGAGCGTCGTAGAGGTCTGCAAGGTGCTGGCGTTCGGCCGGGGTGAGAGTTTGGTTCTTTCCCATCGTGGTTTTCCTTTCTTGAATTGGTTTCACGTTTCGCCGCCGCGTCAGAATCCGAGTTCCGAAAGGCGGCGGCGCAGGTTGAGTTCGTCCTTTTCGGTCAGGCCGACCGAGGACGAGGAGCTTTCGTCGTGTGCGCAGACGATGGCATCGCCGACGATGCAGTCGCCACGGGCGAGGATGCCGGAAAGCCTTGTCGCAACGACGTTGAAGGACAGCCTTTTGAGCTTTCCCTCCTCGTTGAGGAACAGGTCGAGGCCGAGGAATCCGACGTCGCCCAGCCACCAGCATTCGATCCATCCTCCGACCGCGCCCTGCAAGGTCTCAAGAGGCACAATGCCGTCCTCGCCGGTGGCGACCTCGACGAAGTTCCATCTGCCCCTCGCGGGAATCTTCAGAACCTTTGCCTTCTTCGTTTCCATCGTGGTTCTTCCTTTCTCGATTTGGATTGCCGCGCCCCGCCGCCTCTGTCGGGGCGCGGCGGCTGGCTTCAGTCCTCGTCGCCGTTCTTCTCGGCTTCGCGGCGGGCGTTGTTGTCCACCACGTCGTCGAACCACCGTCCTCCGACCGCGAAGCGCGGAAGCGTCACGGCCATCGGGCGTTCCATGTCGTCGAGCTTGATGCAGAGAATCGTGCAGTCCGTCTCCGGGTAGGCGTTGTCGCCCGTGAGGTTGTACTCGCGGTTCATGAGGTTGCCCTCGATGATGTACACGTCCTCGCGCTTGAGTGGCGTGTAGTTCTTCACCCAGGTGAGAACCGCCTCAAGGTTCTCCTTGTCGGGCGCGACCCCCTCGAAGGTCAGCGCGGAGTTGTTGTAGAGCGCGTCGAGCTGCTCCCGTGTCGTTACCGTTATCTTGTTCATCTTTTTGTTTCCTTTGCTTTTTCGGTCGGACCCTATGTCCTTCCAACGCCGCACATTATGGCGTAATACACGGACGCTATCCAGCGGGTATCTGAAACTATTTTCATATATTTTTCAGTGAAAATTATTCATTATCCCGCTTGATTATGAACCTGTAATACGCCATACTGTCGGACGATGGGATAGGGACTCGATTCGCGCCCCGCAACGGGGCGAGGAGACAACGCGGCCATGCCGTCTTGTGTTCCGGCATGGCCGCGCTCCGTCTCACTTGACGGCCTTGCAGTCCTCGCAGTTTCCGCAGTAGGCGTCGTCCTCCACGCAGCCGCCGCTGGCATCTGGGAGCGAGCAGTCTGTGCATCCACCTTGGGAGGCGGACGCAGGGGCTGCGTTTGTGGAAGCGGCGTCGCCGGCGGCGAGATCGTCCATGATTCCCTCGTAGGCGAGCTGGGCGAGCGCATGGAGGCGAACCGCCTGCGAGGGGGTCAGCTTTCCCTCCGTCACCAGCGACTCGATCTTGTTGGATACGGCCTCGCGTCCGCCCATGTCGTAGGCGGTCTGGATGACCGTGGCGATGCTCTGCCTGCGCGAACCTCCGCCGAGCGACGAGCAGCCGATGATGGCCGCTGTTGCGATTGCCGCGATTGCCACGGCGACGATGACCCCGCAGACGGCGCGGGGCGTGTTGGGCTTTCCGTTCATTGTGGATTTCTCCTTTTCCGGTTTGTGGTTACACATCGCGCCGGTCACTTGCCGACGCTGATGAGACTGATGCTCTTCGAGTCGCTCCAGTCTGGAGCGCCCGTCTTTATCACCTCGGACTTCACCGCCCCGACGGTCAGGCCGTCTTCGCGTTTTAACGCGGTCGTTTCCGTAGGTTCGTAGTAGTGCCTCTCGGTTATCGTCTGCGACGCGCAGCCGGAGAGGACGGCGGCGAGAACGCCGCCGCACAGGACGGGGACAATCCGCCTCATGCCTCACCGCCTTTCTGCCGCGCCTCGTAGGGCGCGCACCATGCGCTCCAGCCGAAACGCTGGCAGATGCGGGCGAACTTCACGGAGTCCCACATGACAAGGTAGCGGCGCGGACGCCACCAGCCGAATGCGGCGGAGGCCACCTTGCATCCGTTCTGGCGGAAGCGGGAATTGCTCTCCGAGAACGATTCCTTTGTGCCGTCGGACTCGTGCCACTCGACGTCGTGGATGAACGCCACGGGCGCGAGGGACGGATGCAGGGCGTCGAGGGCGGAGCGCAGCCATTGCGGAAATGCGTCCGGCCCGATGCCGTTGAATATCCCAGCAAGCTCCTCGTCGGTGTGCCGAGAGAGGATTTCGCGCCCCTCAAGGCCGTACTCTTCGCAGAGCCGCTTGAGCCTCTTGATTTCGTCAATGCCTGCCATCGTCAGTCCTCCCAGATGCACTTGGAGAGAATCGCCTCGGCGTCCTCGTCCGTCATGCGGGCGTATGCCTTGATCGCGGCGAGGGCGTCGGCGAACATCTCGTTGTCCTCGCGGAAGTTGTGCGCGGCGAGGTAGTAGTCCCAGTAGCCACGCTCTTCGATCCACGTCTTCACAAGCACCCACTTGTCGGCCTCCTTCAAGGCAGCGACGAGTTTGAGCTTGGAAAAGACGCGGGAGCCTGCGGGCGGCGTTTCGCCCGGCACGACCTTGTACACGCACGTGAGCGTCTCCGCGTCCTCCCGCCAGCCGGACACCTCGACGCGGCATCCCGGCTCCGCCGTGGGCTTCACGTCCACGACCTCCTTCCAACCCGCCGCGAGGTAGCTTGCCCTGCTGGGGTTTATCTTCACGCCGCCGTCCGTTTCAAGGGCGTTCGGCGCGTACTCTATCCGGCCATTGGCCAGCCGTCCGTACTTTGTGTTCATACTTGACCTTTCTCCTTGTTGTCAGTGGATGATTGTCCCGTTGCCGAGGACGATTCCGTCGATGCAGTGAAACCTTGTGGCGGCACTGGCGTTCCACGGAAACCTCGCGCCGTAGCCGGCGATGATGTTGCCCGACGTGTCCACTTGCTTCGTCTGGGCGATTGTCTTGTTGGCGATCCACACGTCCGTCAGCGAGGGGCAGTCGGCGAAGCACTGCGTCGAGAGTTGGTCGACACGGGTGAAGCGTATCTCGCGGAGCTTCGTGCATCCCTTGAACACGTAGCTCCACATCGTTCCGCCTACGAGGTCGAGCCGTTCGATCTCGCCGCAGTTCTGGAACGTTCCGTCGTAGAAGTACGCGGACAGGGGCGTTACGACCTCCTTGAGCTTCGCGCAGTAGGCGAAGTCCCTCTGTCCGAAGCCCGTGAGATTCGGCGCTACGAACCGCTCAAGGTTGACGGCCTTTTTGAACGCCCCCGACCTGCTCCCCGTTATCAGCCCGGAGTAGTCCACATACGAGACGATTGCCGCGTCGTAGGAATACTGAGCCTCGCCGTCGAGGTTGCGAAGCCCTATGCTCCTCGCGCCCTCGAACCTCACCTTGTGCCTTCCGTAGTTCCCGTAGCGGTGGTCGATGGCGATGTTGTCCCGTGTGAACGTGCGCTCGGTCACGGTTCCGTCGCCCCAGTCGACTTTCAACGGCATCCCGTCCGAGGCGTTGCACATGAACTTGAGGTACAGGCCGGTGGCCGGGGTCATCTCGACCTCGACCACGGTTCCTCGACCGCCCTTGTTCCAGAGGAGCTGCCTTGATGCGATCTGCATTGTCAGCCCTCCGCCGGCGTCCACACGACGTCGTCGATCCAGCCGCAGTCCTCGCCGTCGGAGACGCTGCCGTCCTTGTCGTACCGCCATTCGACCGTGTGCGAACCGTCCGTGGCGATTGTGTGCGAGAAGTCAGCCCACTCGCGCCAGCCGCTGATTCTGGCGACCTCGTTCCCGTCGATGCGGAGTCGCAGCCAGTCGTACTCGCCCTCGCTCGACGTGCGCCAGCGGAACGCAAGCGTCCCCTTACCCTGCACGGTCGTGGTGAGCGTAGTCGCGCCATTGTCGCCTATCGGGCCGGAGCGGGCCGCGCCGTCGCCGTTCACGAACCACGGGCTTTCTCCCTCCGAGAAGAAAGTGAGGTTCCGCGCCGCGCAGATCGCGTCCACGAACGGGTCGACATAGACCTCCCAGTGGGCGTAGAGCTTCGTCACGCCCGTCTTGCAGCGGTCTGTCGCCGCGACCTCGACGCCGTCCTCCGCATCCGTGAACCAGCCGAGGAACGTGTAACCCGTCATCGTCGGCTTTGGGAGGGTTGAATACTGCGCTCCGAGCTTGAACGTGAGCGTGGTCTTGTCGAGCGTCCCGCCGCACGGGTCGAACACGACCTCCTGGTCGATGTCTATCTGCTTGCGGTTCACGATGAAGATGCCCGCGTCGGTCTCCGTGAAGGCAAAGACGTTCACGCCCACCTCGCACTTGAACACGTCGTCGTCCACGTCCTCGAAGGATATGGTCTCGCCCGTCGGGGCGGCGAACGTCACCTCCGGGATCTCGTCGGCGGTGATGACGAGCCTCACGAAGAAGTCCCTCGCCGAGCCTTTCGCCTCCGGCGGCACGACGAGCTTCAGCGACGCCGAGTCCGCCGGAATCTCGATGCGCGTCACGGCGCGGTCTGAGAGGTTGACGACCCCGTCCTCCGGCGTCCGCCTGACAAGCCTGTATCGGGCGGCTGCGCCGCCGCCTTCGCCCTCGCCGCCCGTGCCGATCTCGTCGAGCTGCGGAATGTAGAGAACGTCCATCTGCTACTCCTCCGGTTCCTTGATTTCCATCGTCTGGTTGATCGGGACGTAGCGGAGCGACTCCGCGTCCTCCCACTTTCCGTAGGCCCACATGAGCCTGACGCTTCCATGCTCGTCCTTGTCGAGCCTGTGGATCGGACGCTCCGCCTCGTTGCCGAAGCATACGTAGAGGATGCCGTCAATCCGCTTCATGAGGTGCGCGTCCAGCTCCTTCCGGCGGAAGAACTGGCTCGTCGCCTCGAATCCGTAGCAGTCTATCTGCATAGCCTTTCTCTCCTTACTGTTCAAGTCTCTCCGCGACCTTGCGGGCGACGAGCATCACGTCCGCAGCCGTCTCGGTGAAGAAGTACACGACCGTCTCCCCGTCGCCCGGAGGTTCGAGAGAGCCTTCCTCGCCCTCGAACGCCTCCGCGCCGCTGAACACGATTTCGTTCTCTCCGCTGGCGGTGACGCGCAGCATGAAGTCGCGGGCCTTCCCCGGAACGATGTCCGGCATGACGACGGTGGTCGTGCCGCCCTCGACCGCTAGATTGTTCACGGCCCTGTCGGTCAACGAAACACGCCCGTCCTTAGGCATGACGCGGACGATGCCGTACTGCGTCTTCTCGGTCGCGGAGCCGGACGCGATGCCCTTAAGGAGCGCGACGAGCTTCTCCCACTGGTCGAACACGACGATTCTCATTCCTGCACCTCCAAGGTCGTTTCAAGTGGAACGTAGGCGAGGTTCTTCACGTCCGCCCACATCCCGTATGCCCATTCGTGTCGGACGATCCCGTCCGCGTCCACGGAGAGCCTGTGTATCGGCGCGGGCGACCTCGCGCCGAAGCGGAGATAGGTAGCTCCGCCGACTTTCTTCGTGCCGTTCGGTTCGCGGGCAACCCCCGCCATCCTCGTCGAGCCGCCTGCGCGGTCTCCGTAGCAGTCGATCCTCATGTCGCAGCCTCCGTCGGGCGCGGGATGGTCCCGCCCCAGTTCTTGTCCCAGAAGAGGGCGCGGACTTCATCAGCGCACCCAGTCACCACGTCGTAGCACCGATAGTAGTCGGAGGTCGGCGAGTTCCGGAGCTTCTCCTCCGGCATGAGGAGCGCGGGATCGTCCGTCCACACGCTGGTCAGCCCCGTGCAGCCCTTGTAGCAGGAGTTGACCGACTTGACCGACTCCGGCCACTTCGGGATGATCCCCGTCGCGCCCGTGCATCCCTCGAACGCGGAGTCAAGCCATTCGGCGCACTCCGGCCACGCGGGGATCTCGCCGTGCATGCCCGTCGCGTTCTTGAAGCACGACGCGAAGTCGGTGCATCGCTCCGGCCACGGCAGGAACTTCCCCCTCGCGCCGGGGCAGTCGCAGTAGCATTGCGCGACCTCGGTGATGTTCCTGCCCCACCTCGGAATCCGTCCCGAAAGATCAGTGCATCTGTCGAACGTTCCGGTTGCGTCGGTGATCGCAGGGGTCCATGGCGGGAAACCGCCCGTGATGTCGAAGCAGAACTGGTAGCAGCAGAACGTGCTGGCGATGGAACGCCCCCACGGGATGACATGGCCCTGGACGCCGCCGTGGTCGGAGTTGTTCCATCCGCAATACGTCCCCTGGCACGACTCGAGCCAGTCGCTCCAGCACTTCGGATGGATGGCGGGGCGCGAGATGAGGATTCGGTTGTCGGAGGTGACCGTGCAGCACTCCCAGAGCCGCCACCACTTGACGTTCTTCCCAAGCCTCACCGTGTAGCGTCCCGCTTTCGTGTAGTTGTGCCACACCACGTAGTCCGACTGCTCCACGACCGTGCCGTCGCCCCAGTCCATCTTGAAGGACTCGCATCCCTCGCGCCGCGTCGCCCGCATCTGAAGCTGGCAGTAGCCGCCGGCGATCTCGTACTCCGCGATCTCGAAGTCGAACACGGTGTCCTCGTTCACGGGCCTGCACCCGAGCATCTGGCATCTTGCGGCTGTCATGGTCAGATCGTCACGAGTTCGATTGCGGGGTCGAGGTAGACGAATCCGCCCGACGAGTACCACGAGAAGTACACGCGCACGTCCACGGGCGTCGTGTCCGGGATGTCGACGGGCATCTCAAGGACGCGCTGCGTGAGGTTGGAGTCGTTCACCCACGTGCTGGCGGAATCGTCTGCCCAGCGTCCGTGCATTGACGAGTAGTACGCCTTGCCCTTGACGGTTGCCGAGATGAAGAACTGGCGATACAGTTCCGTCTCAACGGCGTAGCCCTTGAACGCGATGTGGGCCTTGAGGAGATGTCGCCCGGTCGTGGTCGGCGTCAGCTGCATCCCGTTGAACGGCCTGCGGCCAAGAACCATCGTGTCCGCACCGGAACATGTGTTGTTAGTGAGCTTGAGAGCCGCCGTGCCGCCGCCCGTCCTGCGGACGCTCCACGTGTCGCAGAGACCGTTCTGGCAGCGGAACGCGAAATGCCCCGCCGCGCCCTCGTTGTTGCACCCGATGCCCTGGTAGATGTGCTGCGCCTTCGACGATGATGCGGCCATCGGGGCGAGGCTGGCGTTAGCGGAATCGACAAACACGCTTCCACTGTTGTCGAGTGTGGAGTAGACGAGCGGGTCTTCGTTGTAGTCGTATTCGGGGTTGGAGAGGTTCGCCTCCATGAGCCTGACGCGGGCGTGGCTTCCGTACTGCGCACAGAGGGCCTTGCCGGGGAACCACGTCTTGATCGAGCGGATGTCCGCTTCGGTGTACGAGAGGACGACCGTCCCCTCGAACTCCGCGTCCGTGAGGCGGACGTTCTCGAAGTACGCCGCCTTGCCCCTCGGACACTTCACCATCACCCCCGTCACCTCCGGGACCTTCGCGTACATCGTGCAGTCCGACTGAGAGAATCCAACGACAAGCGCGGCGTAGTTGTCGCCCGTCTGCGTCGCGTAGGAGTACGTGCAGGCCGCGCCAATCCCCGCAGTCGAGGCGAGGACGATGGAAATGTCCTCAAGCCGTTTCACGACTCCCGGCACGTAGTTGCCGCTGTAGCAGCGGTTCAGTTCAAGGACAGGCTCCTTGGCGTACCATACGTTCGGGAGGTTCACATCGACGCCCTTGAGGGCGAGTTCGTACACGTTCCCGAAGTACATCATCGCGTAGTCGATGGAGAGCGAGGTCGGGTTTGCCGTCGAGAGGGCATTGCCCATCTTCACGGTGACGCCGCTCACCTCGCACGATATGTATCCCTGCAGGTAGAGGAGCGTCGGGACGTGCGTCGCCGAGGAGCCGTTCATGCGGATCGTCTGCTCAACGTTGCGGACGATGCACTCGACGCCTTTCTGATACGTCCCAGAAAGGTAGAGCGGATAGGCGTTCGAGGTGTAGTCCGACCACATCGGCGAATATACCTTCACGTTCTGGACGTTCAGCACCTCCGCGAAGTAGCAGTAGAATCCGCACGGATTGCTCGAATTCCCTGTTAGTGCGTGGTTGATAATGCAGTCTGATATGTCCAGCATTCTCGCGTAGTAGATGTACACATAGGACTTGAGGCGGCTCGTCGTGATTGCGGTCGCATATGTACTTTTGTCGACGTTGATCCCGCGAGACCCGAACTTGCAATGCTCAAACGCGAAGCAGCCGACTGCGGACGATGAGTTCTGGAACTTGAAGATGTAGTTGTCGGCGTTGATGCCGTCCCGGAAGAGGTACACACGGTGGAGAAGAAACCTCTGCGCCTGCGGAAGCGCGAACGAGCCGCTCGCCGCCGTAGACTGAACGTTCGCGTACTCCGCCGTATCGCCGCCCCACGCAGTCTTCGCCGCAGCGGGGACGAGTTCGTACATCTCGTCCGAGGCGTTCGGCATCCCCATGATGAGCAGGTTCTTGATGGTCGAACTGCTGCCGTTCGGGATGACGACAGCGGAGTTCTCCGCCGTGCGGCGGATGAGGTAACAGGTGTTGTCGGCAAAGCCGGACACGGCGTCGGGCAGCTTGTTCATCGCCGCCGCCGGCGTGCTTCCGTTGCCGTTCGTCGATCTCGACGGATCGACGTACACAACGTTGAAATCTATGTCTGCGTATTGCATTTCGATTGCTCTCGATCTACTTTATTACCCATCGGGACTTCTCACCCCCGCCCGTTTGGGATTTTGGCTTTTAGAGGAACGACGAATAGACGGGGAACTCCACGAGGGGCTCCATGTCGCCGACGGCGCACACGATGAGGCCGGGCATCGCGGCTGGAGAACCGCCGCCGTTCGTCCAGGACGAGAGGAGCGTCCTCCCGTTGATGGTCGCATAGCGGTTCATCTCGTCAGCCGTGACCCCGGCCTCCTTAAAATTTACGATGACCTCCCCGGCGATGCCCCTGCGGATTCGGGCGTTCTCGAACACAATCCGGCTCACCTGCGCCACGGACGTGTCGGCGTCCGCGACAAGCACGTCGCCGTAGACCGTCTCGTCGTCCCCGACGTACTTGACCCACGTCGCCCCGGCGAAGTCGGAGAGGGACGGGCTTTCGATAGGCTCTTCCGACTGTATCTCCGCGCGGTACTTGCGGCTCGCGGCTGGCGAAAGCGAGAAGCCTCGTCCGTCCGTGTTCTCGGCGTAGGCGACGTAGAGGTACGACTCGTGGCCGGTCGCCCCTGTCGGCCCCCTCGGAATCCGGAAGTCGAGGACTGCGTCCGCCGATGTCCCAGAATTCCTGATTTCCGGCTCCTCGTCCGTGCCGATCATCTCGACCGACCCGACGCGGACGGTCGCAGCCGCGCCGCGCTGCCCCTGCGGGATCGTGAAGTCGAACACGGCGTCGTGTTCGTCGCCCGTGTTCTCGACGACGGGCTGCGTTCCGGGGTTGCCGCTCCGCACCTCCCCGACCTCGATGGTGGAGCGTTCACCCCTCGGCCCCACGAGAAGCGGAAGAGGGCTGCTCCACGCCAGCCCCAGCGAGGCGTTTCTGATCCTGTACCACTTCGCCGTCGAGGGCGTCTCCGTGTCCTCGTTCGCCGTGTACCACGTCGTGCCGTCGTCAGAGAGCTGCACGGCGAGCTTCGCGGCGAACAGGGCGCGTATCTGCGCGGCGGAGTACGAGCCGTCCGTGACTGGAACCGGCGTCCCCGTCCCCGCGTCGGCGCGCCGGTTGCGGATCGAGATGTCGAACTGCAGGAGGAACGCTGGCGTTGTCTCGGCGATCTCGAACCCCGCGAGTTCGCATCCGAACGTCGCCGACTCGCTCGTACCCAGCGCGGCGATCAGCTCCTCCGTGTTCGTCTCGGTGAGAGGGATGTGGACGGCGTTCCCTTCGACCGTTATCCCCTCGGCGACGCGGAGCTGCGGCTTCGTGGTCGTGTCCCAGTCGTCGGCGACGGCGAAGTCCCACGAGGCGTAGTCGAGCGCCTCGTCCGAGAGCGGCTCGCCGTTCGCGTCCACGAGCTTCAGCACGAGTTCGGCCCTGAGTCCGCGCGTGAGGGCGGGAAGCTGGCTGACCGGCTGGTTCCATTCGTCGACAAGCGTCCCCTTGACGCTCGCGGCGCGTATGTGCATCGTTATCGTCTGCATCTTTTCAGTCCTCCTTGAAGTTGAATCCGTTTTCGCAGTCGTAGTCGAGGAAGGCCCACACCTTCGCCGTGTAGCCGCGCTTCGCGCTCCTGCGGTGTATGGCCTGGCCCTTGTCGTCGAAGTCGCTCGTCGGCACGACCTCGTTCTTCGGTATCGAGTCGATGTCCCCGATTGTCTCGTCCATGTCGAGCGGGTCGTCGATGTGTTCCCTGCGCTCGTTCATGCCCTCGCGGAAGCCGGACTCCCCGGCGTCGAACACGGACGTGGCGAGTTCCTGCGAGTAGGGAACGGGGCCTGTCGGCGCGGAGAGGAGCGCGAACGTCCGGAAGTCCAGCTCGCGCCCGGCGAGCCAGCTGCGGACTTTCCGTATCCTGTGCGACCTCGACTGCGCGTAGCCGCAGTAGCCGTCCTCGTTTCCCTCCCAGACCTCCTGTCCCTCCTCAAGCGGCACGGGGCATTTCCAGTGCGTGTTGCCGCTCCATGCGTAGAAGTCCGAGGGCATCTGCGTGAGCGTGGACTCGGACGGCATGTTCTCGCCGAACGCGAGGCTCATAGCCGTGCCGATGGACTCGTCGAAGGGCGGGTCGTGCTTCGACCCGGAGCGCGAGTACGTCTTTCCGCGCGCCTCCGTGCAGCGGACGACGTGCAGCTTGTCGATTGCGTTGCGGATCGTCCGCAGCCAGTCGCCGCCGTTCTCCAGGAGCTGGCCGAAGTGCGCGAAGCGGTACAGCTCGCATCCTTCCTCAAGGATGAGGTCGCGGTACGTCCACATCTTCGGGAAGTCGGAATAGTCCTCCTTGTAGTCGGTGAAAGTGTCGTTGAAGAAATAGGGAGCGAGGCTGGATATCGCCTGCACGACTGCGGATATCGACTTGAGGGACACGGCCTTCCAGGGCGAGATGGCGACGATGTCCCGCGAGAGCGAGACGTGCGCTGCGGACGCCCGCTCCATCAGAGCCTGGCGGATCGCCATCACGTAGTCGGCTCGCCTCGGGTCGGGCGTGTTCCAGTCCATCCCCTTGGCGTTCCATGAGTCCGGCATCTCGTACTCGATCACCGCCATATCGCCACCTCCCCAAGGTACGCCTTTGCGTGTTCGTCTCCCTTGACGTGGTCGTACAGCGAGACGGTGATGTCCGACCCCTGCGCCTGCGATCCCTCCTTCTTCGTGAACTTGAAGGTGACCGACCCGTCCCGGCTGGGCTCCGCGCCCTCGTGCCATCCGGCGTCGGACTCTGGCTCGCCGATCACCCACTTGCTCCCCGAGTGGTGGATGCGCCCGTAGGTGAAGTGTCCCTTCGTCTTGGCGAAGGAACGGACGAAGTATTCGCCGTTCCCGCGGAACCTCGGAAGCCCCAGCCATCGCGAACCCTCCGCGCCGTCCTTCGGCTCGTACTCGCCGAACTCGCCGCGCTTGGCCGTCCAGCGCGGCCACGTCGCGGCCATCTCCTTGGCCTCGCCACGGTCGTAGAGCGATCCTCTCGGCGTCAGCGTGACCGTGTTTCCCTCGCCCTGCGGAAAAGAGTGGAACGTGTAGAACGCATCTCCCGTGTAGCGGACTTCGCCGTCCTCGTAGTTGTAATCCTCCACCGGCTCGTAGCCGGGGAACATTCCGCTCATGTACACCCAGCCCCAAGTCTGCGTGTAGTACACGTAGCCGCCGCCCGACCAGTGGATGTAGCCGTTTATCGAGGAGAACACGGGCGAGAGCTTCGAGCCGCCAATAGAGAGCGAGAAGCACAGCTGCTTCGACATGATGCGCGAGCCCCACGAATACCCGCCGTCGAACGCA
>Ga0310694_10002798_pt1 | contig 17496 bp, 10 predicted proteins | sample 174DNAGHGhighgp2_FD_203884 | JGI IMG/M metagenome (GOLD analysis project Ga0310694, IMG submission 203884) | Sheep rumen microbial communities from Palmerston North, Manawatu-Wanganui, New Zealand - 1742 DNA GHGhigh gp2 (v2) (version 2) | ecosystem: Host-associated > Mammals > Digestive system... | reverse complement strand
CAGAAAAACTAAAGACAGTGAATACTTATGCTTTCAAGGAATGTCATTCTTTACGAACTACTCTTCCAGAAGGAATAGAAACTGTTGGGTCACGTGCCTTTGAGGGTTGCTGGAATTTCTATCCACGATTGCCTGAAGGTCTGACGACCATCCGCAACGCCGCATTTAACACATGCAACGCTATGGATTCGCTTATAGTGCCTTCCAGCGTGACAACGATTGAAGAATACGCCTTCTGTAATTGTCAGAACTTAAAATATGCAGAACTGAGTGTATCGCAGTATAACATTCCAAAGGGGATATTTGATAATACACCTAAGCTGGAAGTGATTAAGTTAAATTCTGCCACAGTGGTTTCACCAACTATAAGCGGCAGTGTTTATCCACATCAGAATATCTCACAGCTAACCCTGCAAGTACCGCACTATCTGGTAAACGAGTATAAGCTGCATAGCTATTGGTACAATGCCAAGGCCATAGAGCCCTTCGACTACAGCAGCATAGACTTGCAGAGCAAAGGTTTAATGAGATATGGATTAGCAACAATACGACTAATGGTAAATATGGCCAACTGCTGAACAATTGCAACCAAATCACGGCAAGCGGAGAGAACAGATTGGATTACTATACAGATGCCAAGAAATGGTACTTCATCTCTCTGCCTTTCGACTTGGATGTGTCAAGAATAACAAGTTGGTCTGCTGGCGCTCAATTTGCCATCCGCTATTATGATGGTGAAGGTCGTGCAGCTAATGGAAAGTCAGGTAACTGGAAGAATGTGGACCGCACAAGCATTATTCCCGCCGGCACAGGTTTCATCTATCAGACAAACATCGGCACGTGGACAGGCTTCTATGCAGCCGAGACAGAGAACAAGTATGGCACGCTGAGGACGGACGAGTTCAACAAGACGCTTGCCGTGAATGCCAGCGAGACAACAAGCAACAAGGGCTGGAACCTCGTGGGCAATCCCTACCAGTGCTACTATAACAACCATTGCCTGAACTTCACGGCTCCCATCACAGTCTGGAGTCCCGACAACAAGACCTACACGGCCTACTCGCTGACCGACGACGACTATGCCATCCGTCCCAATGAGGCATTCTTCGTGCAGTGCCCCAACGAGGAATACACCACCATCGGCTTCCCCTTGCAGGGGCGTCAGCTGACAAGTGTCATCGAGAGCCAGAATGCTGTTAAGGAATTGACACCGCAGGCAAAGAGCCGTCAGGTGGTGAACGTCACCGTTGCCGGTGGCGAGACGGAGGACATGACCCGCGTCGTGCTGAACGAGGAGGCAAGCATGGCATACGAGACATCATGCGATGCCAGCAAGTTCATGAGCATGGACAGCAGCGTGCCTCAGATATACACGCTCGATGCCGAAGGCACGCAGTATGCCATCAATGAGCGTCCCTTCGACGACGGCTATGTTGCACTTGGCTTCTATGCAGGCCAGGCAGGAGACTACACCATCTCCGTAACGCGTTGCGACGCGGAAAAGGTGTTCCTCACCGACCTCCTGACAGGAAAGACCACAGAGATAACGAACAGTGCCTACACCTTCTCTGCCAAGGAGGGAACCTACAACACACGCTTCACCCTGAGCTTCATTTCCAATGACGATGCCACAGCCATCAAGGAGATTGACAAGGACGGTATCGTCGGCAATGTGGATGTCTATAGCGTAGATGGCAAGTTCCTGGGCAATGATGCAAGCCGCCTCAATGCAGGCATCTACATCGTCCGCCAGGGCAAGAAGGCCAGCAAGGTTATCGTACGCTAACAATTAATAAATGTACGCGTATGAAAAAGATACGTTTCCTATTAACAGCGGTGGTGTGCCTGATGGGGTACATCACTGCCCAAGCCCAGAGCGACTTCAATCCGTCGTCGCCGCCAGAGCCGGGAGCACCTACTATCTATTCGAGGATAGTGCTCCTTAGGAACATCGACGATGCGGGCAGCGTCTCTGGAGCAGGAAGGTACGCCGTAGGCAGCACCGTGACTGTCTATGCGTATGTGAACTCAAGCTATACTTTCCTCCGCTGGACGGACACAAAGGGCAACGAACTGAGCAAAGCGACCTCTTTCGGCTTCGTGAACACGGAGAACACCGATACGCTCATTGCCAACTATGCCTTCACTCCAGGCAGCCCCGGCGAGCCAAGCGAACCCAGCACCACGCTGTACTATCGTCTTGGCATAAAAGCCACGCAGGGCTGTTCTGTCAGTGGCGCAGGCCGCTATCTGGCAGGGACGAGTGTGCGTGTCAGCGCTTCTGTGGAAAGCGGATATAGTTTCCTCGGTTGGACGAATCGCAATGGCGAGACGGTTTCCAACAGCACCTCGTTTAACTACACAATGCCCATCGACGGTGATACGCTGACAGCCAACTGCGTGTTCAATCCCGGCTCCCCGGCAGAACCGAGCGACCCCATCCTGAGGCACAACGTCACCGTCGTATGTTCCGACGGCGGCTACTACAGCGGCAGCACAGGGCGTTACTTGGAAGGCTCCACTTACACCCTCACTGCCTACGCCAACACGGGCTATGAGTTTGTAGGGTGGTACCTGAACGGCGAACTATACACCAACCTGCGTTCGTTCAGTTACACAGTGGGAAAAGAGAACATGAACTTCTACGCAATGTTCGTCTTCAACCCAAGCTCTCCAGGCGAACCCAATATGCCTGCCCTGTCAGAGTATTCCTACTATCTGCCTACGGTCACTGGCAGGCCCGGCGACACGGTCGCTTACGCCATCAACCTCGTCAATACGGAAGTGGTGAAGGACTTGAATATCCGTCTCACCTTCCCCGCAGGCGTAGTGATAGACCCTAACGACTATATCCTGAGCGACAAGGCCGTAGGTTATGACGTGACCATCTGCGAAGCAGAGGACACTATCTCCATCATCGAGGAAGGCGCCAAGCTGTGGGACTTCACCTTCATAGGCGGCACAATCGAGCCAGCCACACATGCTCTGCTTTCGTTCAAAGTCTATCTGCCCGACACCATCGACACGGGGCATCGCCATCAGGTGAAGATAAACCAGATATCCATGACGATGGCAGACGGAACGGCCGTCACGGCCCGCACCCGCAACGGACTACTCAGCATCTTCAAGCCTGGCGATGCCAACTTTGATGACGACGTTGACGGACAAGACGCACGACTTATCGTAAATGACTGGCTTGGGACAGGTGAAGAGGAATTGGATATGATTATAGCCGACATCGTGAACGATGGCGTGCTGGACGGACAGGACACTCGCGCTATCATCAATGTATGGCTGAATGCAGGTTCGGAAAACAATACACCACACAACGCAAGGAAACAACACACAAAGAATTATAAAGTATTATGAAGAAACTGATTTTGTTTTATGTATTCCTGCTTGCGGGAATGCAAGCATATGCACAAGAACAAACTTTGAAGGTGTGGATGAGCAATCCCACGATGGTGGCAGACGGCACAACCACAACCTACCTGACCGTTTATCAGACCGACATCAATGCTGACGGCACACACAATCTGTATGCGCAATTCGAGATGCGCCTGAACGTGCCGGAAGGGATTTCCGTAGCGACGAAAAAGGTAGGACGAAAGGATGTGAATGACATTACCTTGAACGAAGAACGCTTTGAAGGTATAAGCATTTCTGAACCTTCGATAGCAACAACACCAGGTTTGATAAGCATCAGCACGTTAAATACAGGAACGGAAAGCTACTATCCCGACAGTGAAGACGGTGAAACCATAGAGGAACTCTTCACGATAGGACTAAAGGCAGACCCTTCGATGACAAACGGCACCTACGAGATATTTCTTTCCGACGTGAAGTTCATACGTCTGGATGCCAGCGCCGAAACACCGAATGAGACAGTGAAGGCAACAATGACCGTAACGGGAGGCCAGGCAAGCGAAGGGGAGATCAGCTACACACTCTCCGACGCAGGCGTTGGAACGCTTATCCTTCCCTACGATGCGGAACTGCCCAACGGATTGAATGCCTACAGGTGCGTCTCGCTGCAAGGAACGACACTCGTCTTAGAGGAACAGGCAAACATAGCAGCCCATACTCCTGTATTGCTGCAAGGAGCACCGGGAACATATACCTTTACCGGCACACCTACAGAAGGGGAGGACTCCTATACAAGCGGATTGCTGACGGGCGTAATGGAAGCAACAGCCATCACGACAGGCTACGTCCTACAGACGCAAGACGGCGTTACGGGATTCTATGCCGTAGATTCTGGGAGACCTATCACCGTACCAGGAGGCCGCTGCTATCTGCAAATGGAAGCGGGAGTGAAGATGCTGGACATCCTGTTCCCCGAGGATGCAACAGGCATAAATTGCTTTTCTAACTCTCCCCTGAAGAGAGCGGACACATATAATGTTGCCGGTCAAATAGTAAATGGCAAATGCCTTCGGGGCATCTATATCAGAGACGGTAAGAAGATGATTGTTGTACAATAAGACAGAATGACATGAGACGAAAAGATTATACAAAGCCTATAGTGAAATTCAATGAGGCGCAATGCTCCATCATGATGGCGGTGTCCGTCATTGTAGGGGCAAGCGCCGACCCGGACAGCCCTGTTATGGTCAAAGAGAATAACGATTGGGCAATATGGGGCAATGACGAGGAATAGTTGTCTTGATAATCTAATCAAATAGGAGGCAAACACTTTTTGCGTGTTTGCCTCCTATTTGATTTTCCCGGCTTGTGATATTACTCCGCCTTGCGGTCGTCGATGTTGTCGCCTTCTGTTTCCTTGAGGACTTCGTCGAAGTCGGTCAGATCGTTCTCGACAAGGATGTTATACCACTGGATGAGCTTTTTGACATCGGTTGGATAGACGCGGTCGCGGTCGAAGCTGGGAAGGACTTCGCCCAGATAGGCATAGAGTTCGTCCTTCGAAGCCTTGCGCCAGTCGAGGGCTACTTCCTTGCCGCCTTCTTTCTCCTTGATGTTGTTCAGCACTTGCCGCAGTGGCACTTCCTTCTCATCGGTGTACATGGCGATGTCGCCCAAGGAGATGACTTTGTCTGCCGAGAAGGCAGGAAAGCGCTTCTTCTGTGCGTCGATGGTTTCAACGATGAGGCTGCGGTTGCCTCGTGATACGAGTTTGTAGAGTCCGGGCTTGCCGGAGATAGCTAAAATTGTTTCGAGCATAATATCATTTACGATTTATTCTTTTGCGATTTTACGAATTCGCCCGCAAAGATACAACTTTTTCCTGAAACGACAAAAGCCACGGGGAAAACAGAGCCGCTTTCTGTCGATTTCCTTACATTCGTGTTTTATTCAGAGGTTAAACCCAAATCGGTGACATAAATTCCAATGACCGATTGGAGTTAAAGGCTGCCTTGCCAGGGGCGTCAGGACGCACCACAGTGTGTTGCCAATCGCGGCACGGTGCGTTGGCCATCGCGGCACGGTGCGTTTGCGATCGAAGCACGGTGCGTTTTTCAACATGATGCGTCGCATGAAACGAAAAAGGGCTGATAACCGAAGTTACCAGCCTTGTTTTGTGCCCAGAACAGGAATCGAACCTGCACGCCTCGCGGCACGCGCACCTGAAACGCGCGCGTCTACCATTCCGCCACCTGGGCGAGGGAAGAAAGAGCGGAAAACGAGACTCGATGTTTTGGGACCTTGAGCCTCGTTTTGCTCGATGAGCGGAAAACGAGACTCGATGTTTTGGAACCTTGAGCCTCGTTTTGCTCGATGAGCGGAAAACGAGACTCGAACTCGCGACCCCAACCTTGGCAAGGTTGTGCTCTACCAACTGAGCTATTTCCGCCTGACATTGTGTGAAGAGGAGGAGACTCGAACTCCCACGCCTCGCGGCACTACCACCTCAAAGTAGCGCGTCTACCAATTCCGCCACCTCTCCAGCTAATATGTCATTCCAATAAATTCAGCCACCTTTTGGGCAGCAATGAATGCCATTCCTCTGAATTGCGGTGCAAAGGTACATCTTTTTTTGAAACCTGCAAAACATTCAGGCACTTTTTTCCGCCTTTGCTGCAATTTTTCTTCTAAATAGGGCTACTTGCTTCCTTCTGCCGCAGAGGGGGCTGGGTTATTAAGCTTGAACATCAGGGGAAGGCTGAACCTTGAACGCACTATCTTGTTGCCCTGGCGTGCGGGTGTCCACTTGGGCATCGAGCTGACCACGCGAATGGCTTCCTTTGTGAGGGAGGGATGAGGCGAGCGGATTGCCTTGACATCCACGATGGAGCCGTCTCTGTTGACCACAAAGGAGACGATGACGCGCCCTTGTATGCCGCCTTCCATGCAATCAGCCGGGTATTTGAGGTTCTGGGAGAGCCACTTATAGCACTCCGTATCCCCGCCTGGGAACTGTGCATTCACCTCCACTATCTCATATATACGGTCGTCCTTGGCATCAATCTTCCCTTCGTCGTCCTTGCCGTCGATTGTCCCGACGAGGCCAATGTACTCCACCTTAGACCTGTCGCGGGGCTTGGCATCGGGTGCTTCGTCGGGATAGCCTACGGCAATGACGTAGAGCAGCTTGTAGCCGTCGGGGATGTTGAGGCGGTCGAGAAAGGACTTTGCCTTCGGGTTCGAGAGGAGGAAGCGCACGGGGCCTGTCTGTATGCATGTGCCAAGCCCAAGCGACTGTGCAGCCAGCATCATGTTCTCGCCCAAGAGGCCAGCGTCGAGGTCGAAGCCCCCGTCCTGCGGCGCACAGACGCAGATGACGGTGGGAGCGTTGCGGAACATGTTCTTGAAGTTCGGGTCGCGCTGCACCATGTCGGGGTTCTCCTGCCTATAGACTTCGCTGATGTCGGCAATCAGTTTCGAGTCTGACACAATCCTGACAGCCCACATCTGCCTGTTCATCGCGCTCGGGGCATTGATGCCGGCAAGGGCGATGGCTTCCAGCTTCTCGCGCTCCACGGGTTTGTCGAGGTACTTGCGGACAGAGCGCCGCGCCATGATGTTCCTGATTACTTCATTATCCATATAACTCTGTGCTGAAAGCGTCAGCACGCCAATCACTGCCATAAGGCACAAAAACAGTCTTTTCATTTTGGGTTTCGGTTTTTCAGATTCTGCCTACAAAGATACACATTATTTCGCTACGCAACAAATTTTTCAGGACATTATCGCGCGAAAACCTAAAAGAAAGGAAATGATGGATACCTGCACAAACTGAATCACTCTGCGAGGGGAGTTTTCTTCTGCCAGACAGACAGATTTATGCAAAGAAACACTTGAGCGATAGACGGGGCTCGAACCCGCGACCTTTGGCTTGGGAAGCCAAAGCTCTACCAACTGAGCTACTATCGCATTTGCGTGTGCAAAGGTACAACTTTTATGTGAAAAGTAAAAAGAAAGTGAAAAATTTCTCTTTTGTTTGCACATTTCTACCTTAAAACATCTGTCGTATGCAGAAAATGATTATCTTTGTACCAAAATGTGGTGATGCTGACACACATTATATATTATTTAATAACTAAAAGAGATTAACTGTTATGAAAAAGAAATTCATTTGCGCCGTTTGTGGATATATCTACGAAGGCGATGCTGCTCCCGAGCAGTGCCCCATCTGTAAGGCTCCTGCCTCTAAGTTCTCCGAGCTAAAGGACGATGCCGACATGACCTTTGCCACCGTGCATAAGATTGGCGACGGCAAGCCCGAAGGCGTTTCCGAGGAAATGATTAACGACCTGCGGGCGCACTTCAATGGCGAATGCGGCGAGGTTGGCATGTATCTGGCAATGGCTCGTCAGGCCGACCGCGAAGGTTATCCCGAGATTGCCGAGGCCTTCAAGCGCTATGCGTTTGAAGAGGCAGACCATGCAAGCCGCTTTGCCGAACTGCTGGGCGAGTGTGTATGGGACACAAAGACAAACCTGGAAAAGCGTGCCGCAGCTGAAGCCGGTGCTTGCGAGGACAAGTTCCGCATTGCCAAGAACGCCAAGGCTGCCGGTTTCGACGCCATCCACGACACCGTTCACGAGATGGCAAAGGACGAAGCACGTCACGGTGCAGGCTTTGCAGGACTGCTGAAGCGCTACTTCAAGTGAAGGATGCTCATGCCGAGCAACTAACAAAAATCCCCGAGACGCGAAATGTGCCTCGGGGATTGATTTTATTATATGGGGCTTGTCTGTTTATTCTCCGCCCCAAATGTCCCAACTATTGTTTTCATTCGTGAGGGCATCGCCGCCGTCAACCGTTTTAGACGTATTAATGCTCAAACTCTCGGCCAGCATCTGCGCTGCCTGTGCCTCATCTGTTTTGAGTGCAGGACAAATATAAGTCTTCTTCATAATATGATGTTTGTTAAGTTACGATATTATAATGTACTTTTATTCATCTTCCCTTATATCCCCTCCCTTTTTGCGGGGAGGGGATAGGGATGGGAAGAAGTTCTACTATTTCAGCACTTTCTTACCGTTGACGATGTTGACGCCCTTCTGAGCCTTGCTTACACGCTGGCCGGCAAGGTTGTAGATAGTATCGTCAGAGCCATTAAAGCCATTGAGGTCATTAAGGCCGGTTGTGTCGTCTTCGCCGAAGGGATAGAAAGCCTTGACAGCAGAGCTGATTACCAGATAGCCCTTGCCTGCTGCAATGGTGCTGCCTGTGCTTGCCTTGTGGAAGCCAACCTCATCATCCTTCTTGGCGAGGATGTACTGTGTGCCATCAGCGGTTACGTCAGCAGTAGCTGCAACGAGGTCGTTCTCTGCGCCGAGAGCTGCATCGGTGGTAGCGGGTACGGAGTATGTGCCTTCCTCGGCCTTTACGACAACAGCTGTGCCGGCAGGAACGGTGGTGACGGGAGCGAGCTGAACGTATGTACCGTCGAATGTGGCTGCGTTAGCTGTTGCTGCACTGCCATTGAAGTCAACGTCGCAGGGAGCAACGAAGGTGGCATAGCCGGCATCGCTAACAGTAACCTTAGCACCGACATTAGCTTCGAGGCTGAAGTCGCAGTAAGCACCGCCCCAGTTCTGTTCAACGTAAACAGCAAGTACATTCTGACCGGCAACGAGCAAGGAAGGATCTACTTCTGTCGCTTCCCAGTTTGTTCCGTCGGTCCAACCTGTTCTTGCGAATACCTTTGTGCCATTGACAAAGATAGCATAGTCATCATCGTGGAGAGCCTTAACTGTCAGTTTGGTGATAGAAGAAGGATTATCAATCCAGAAGGTGCGACGGAACCAGTAGGTGTTGTAGTCGTTGAACCAAATGGTGTTGAACTTAGCACCATTGCGAGCGCCGCCATCATAACCCATGCCACCGATAGGCATCATCAATTCATCCCAGTTAGAGTCGTCGAAGTCTGCTTCGTTCCAACCAGCTTCGATGTCTTCAAACTCGTTGTCGCTGACACCTGCCTGATGGCGGAACTTGATAGCGTATGCATTGTCCTGGCCGTTAGGCAGGAGCACAACTTCAGAAGCCTTAGCAGAGCAAATTGTGCAGACACCATTTGCATAGGTGTGTCCTGTAGGATAAACGGACTTAACGTACAGAGCGTGGCAGTCGGTGCATTCATAAATTGCCTTACCTTCTGCGGTGCAGGTTGCATCTTCTATAATAACATTCTCACCGTCATAATTGTGTGCCTGAGGATTGATCCAGAACTCGCCGAGTTGGAAGCCGTCGCCTGTGCTTGTTGCAGAGAACTTGAAGAACTTGAAGGTCTCGGTTCCGTTAACAGGGAATTCAAACTCTTGCCTATTCACGCTATGAATCTTGTAAGCGTCAAAGTCGTTGTGCTCGTCGATGAGTGTCCATGTCTGGTTGTCGTTAGAACCTTCGAGCTTCCAGCTGCGGGGATTGCGGGCGGGATAGTTGTATGTGTCAGCACCGGTTACGAAGCTGTACTGCTGCACGGCAACGGGTTCGCTGGCAATGATGATGGCCCAAGCGTCGCCTGCACCGCTGCAACCGAACTTGGTCGTAGCATCGTTGTCGACGAGGTTAGCAACAGGTGAGTCGCCCCAGCCGTTGCCGCCGGTTACGACTGCGTAGCCTACGTTGTTCACGTCTTTGCGGAGGTAGTTAGGCTCGGAGACGGTCAGCTCATAGCTTGCTGTCCAGCCCTGGTCGGCATCGGTGGTGACGGTAATCATCACCTTGCCAGCCTTAACGCCGGTCACAGTACCGTCGGCAGCAACGGTAGCAATGGTCTCGTCGGCAGATGTCCAGGTGAAGGTGGCACCGTCGAGGTTCTGCACGTCGGGCAGGAACTGAGCTGTGGAGCCTACGATGACGATGCGTGTCTCAGCAGCGTATGTCATGTATGCCTGGTCGGTGAGCTTCTGGTAGCCATAGCCGTCGAGCTTGCCTTGTGCGGGCATAACGAAGATGCGCGAAGCCTTGTCGTAGAAGCCGAACTTACCATCGTGACGCATCACGGGCTTGAAGTTGTAGAGGGTCTCACCTGCCTCGCTGATGTTGCAGTAGTAGAAGCGACCGCGCATTGGGTTGTCCCATTCAGGATTTGAGAAGAGAGACAACTGACGTGTAGTAGCATTTGTAACAGTGTTGCCTGTTTCGTATGTCTCACCATTTACAACCAACTTTGTAACGTCGGCCTGAACCTCATAATCGGTGTTGAGGCTGAAGGGAGCGAAGTTGTCACCTGCGCCTGTTGTGCCACCAGTGAAGTAACCGAAGTGAGCTCTGTCGTTACCGTTCATGTAGAGGGAGATACCTGAGCCAGCGTATGTGTTGCGTGCGCAGAAGATACCGCACCAGCCAGTGGAAGTGTCATAAACCTGGAACTTGGTGTCAATCTCTGTAGCGGTAACAGGGATGTAAGGCAGCGTGAAGGCATTCTCGCGAGCCTGGCTGATAGCCTCGATGTATGCCAATTCCGTGTACTTCACAGGGTCAGCCCAGTCGATTTTATTGTATGCCTGTGGCAGGACGCGCTTCTCGACGTTGATGTTGCCGAAGCTGAATGCAAATGCGGGGTCGTGGCTGCCGTCGTCGCAAACGCCGAACTGGATGCACAGCAGTGCATAATTGTGGTTAGCCGTGAATACAGTTGAATAGGGCTGGTCGATTGTCTCAGTGTTGGGCAGAGGGATGTAACCAAGAGCTGCGCTGGGATTGTTGAATGCATTGTCGGGCATGTTCTCGTTGTCGAGCACGAAGAAGGGCAGAACAGTGTAAGAACTCCAAGAGTGCCATGCGGTGCCTGTGTAGTTGAAGGAAGCACGATAGGTTTCGCCCTTGGTCAGGCCTGTGATCTTGAATGACAGGGGTTCCCAGCCGCCATTGCCTTCGTAAGGATTGAGGGTGTTCGTTGTGCCGTCGAAGACGTTAACGCCGAATGTAGCGTCGTAAGCAGAGCCGGGATAGCTCCAGTTGGAGAGGTTCTTATAGTCGGTACCGATTTCGGTAACTGCTTGATAAGCCATTTCGCCTTTGTCAACCCAATTTCCATTGAAGTATTCATACTCGTGGTTGTTGTAGATGACAATCTTTCCTTCGTAAGCAGTGATGCCTGCTTCGCCAGCCATTGCCTGGCCGTCGGCACTGAGCTGGAACTCACCGCTGTTGGCTGAGCCGTAGAATGTGCCTGTGAGCTTGTCCTTCAAGCCACCCTTACCTTCGCCGTTGATTGCGGGAACGAGGTCCATGACGAGAACATCGCCTTCGTAGAGCTGGAGGCCATAGAGGGTAGTGAGTGTGTTGTAGCAGTCTGTCTGTTTGTTGCCGCCGGGAACATCCTTGTTCTGCGCAAAGACATAGAGCGGAGTCTTGCAGTCTGCTGTCTTGGGAGAGTCGGTGATTGTGCCGATGAGTGTCGTGCCGTCTGCTTCAAAGATATCCATCTTGCCTGCAACTGCGTCAAGAACGGTGACAATCTTCTCGTCATAGCGCATCTGGCTCTTATCACCAGTCTCACCGCCAAGGTTGATAGTGGCATTGGTTGTGAAGAAGCAGAAGCGGTCCTTCCATCCGTTTTCGAAGTAGCCGCAGCCGTAGATAGCCTTCCAATCAGCACCTGTCTCTGCATTTATTGTGCAGACAGCCTTTGAGTTTGCCTTGGGGATGTAGTTGAGGTTGATGTAGGCATTGTCGGTGCTCTTGATGGACTCAATCTCGGTAATGGCATTACCAGCCACCTTCAGCGTGTTGACCTCTGAAACGACACCATACTCCTCATACTCGCCATTGGTGTTGAAGGCATAGAACTTCAGGGAAGACTTGTCGTAGATGTAGGGGTCGTTGCCTGTGTACGATGCGAGGTTGTCAACGGGCGTTGCCTCGAAGGGTTCTGTGAAACCGCCAACGTAGCCGTCATCGGGCGTGTAAGTCACTATCATTCGCTGCAATTGGAAATTGCCGGTAACGTTGAGAGTAACGGAGTTTGTTGTTTCACCTGGTGTCCATTTGGCGCTGGCATAAGATCCAGTGCTTGGAGACACATTACTAGGGCCTGTGGCATTAATTCTAATTTCATCGACAGTTCCTACTCCTGGTACGGATACCGTAATCGTGTAGCCTGCGCCCAATACTATCTTATTACTAGAGATAGCTGCGGTCGTTTTGCCTTCACCGCCAAAAACAATTTTCACTTGGCCTTTTGCCCAAGTGTAAGGCAAATTGATACTTGTTCCTGACAAATCAGCCACATTAAGTGTGTCCTTAATCTGATCAGCGAATAGCTGACTGATGCCAAGCACAAGCGAAGCGATAAATAATAAATGTTTCTTCATAACTTGTAGAATTTAGTTAATAAATTAGGTTAATTGATAAAAATTTGTTCCAAAGTTACACATTTATTTAATATGTGACAAGAAAAACATCAAAAAAAACAATAAAAAACACAAAAAAGAAAAGAAATAATGACAAAATGCCCCTTTACGACACTCAAAAGAACGTGTAAAGGGGCATGAATTATGGAAGGGGATGCCTTCGCTTGACTTTATTTGATATTGCCTACGCTGATGAGGTATTCGGCAATCTGCACAGCGTTGAGTGCGGCGCCCTTCTTAATCTGGTCGCTGACGAGCCAAAACGCTATGCCATTGGGATTTGCGAGGTCTTTGCGGACGCGCCCTACGAAGACATCGTCGCAGTTCTCGTGGAAAAGGGGCATGGGGTAAGGGAAGACCCTCTTCCCAAACCCTTCCCCCTCTTTGGGGAAGGGCTTTCCTCCCCCTAAAGGGGGAGTTAGAGGGGGTCTGTTGTCTTCCAGCTGCAATCCCTTTCCGTTCCTTACGGCTTGCTGAAACTCTTCGACGCTGACGGGACGCTCCGTCTCTGCCCAGACGCTTTCACTGTGGCAGCGGAGGCTGGGGACACGCACGCACATTGCACTCACCTCGCAGTCGGTATGCATGATTTTCTTCGTCTCGTTGTACATCTTCATCTCTTCCTTCGTGTAGCCGTTGTCGCAGAAGACATCAATCTGAGGGATGACGTTGAAGGCCAACTGATAGGCGAACTTCTCGACGGTCGGCTTCTCGCCCGCAAGCACTTGGCGGTACTGCTCGTAGAGTTCTGCCATTGCCGCCGCTCCTGCACCGCTGGCTGCCTGATAACTGGCAACATGTACGCGCTTGATGTGCGACAGGTTCTCAAGGGCCTGGAGGGCGACGACCATCATAATCGTGGTGCAATTGGGGTTGGCAATGATGCCACGCGGACGGTTGAGGGCATCCTCGGCGTTGCACTCGGGAACCACCAGGGGCACGTCCTCGTCCATGCGGAAAGCGCTGGAATTGTCAATCATCACGGCTCCGTGCTTGGTGATGGTTTCGGCAAACTCCTTGCTCGTGCCGCCGCCTGCACTGGTGAAGGCAATATCGACGCCCTTGAAGTCGTCGTTATGCTGAAGGAGTTTCACTTCAATCTCCTTGCCGCGGAACGTGTATTTACGTCCGGCACTGCGCTGGCTGCCGAACAGCAGCAGTTCGTCTATCGGGAAGTTTCTCTCGTCGAGCACCCGCAGGAACTCCTGCCCTACGGCTCCGCTCGCGCCTACAATAGCTACTTTCATCTTGTTTGGTTGTTTAGTCGTTTTGTTGTTTAGCCGTTTGGGAAAGCAACCGATGGCCGCAGATAATCTTCCTATACGACCAAACGACTAATCTTCCAAACGACTGTTTGCTCTGCAAAGGTACGAAGAATAAGTGAAAAGCGAAAAGCGAAAAGCGAAAAATAGTTCTTTAGCCATGTGTTTTTGACTAATGTCAAAGGGTAGCCCGGAAAACACACCGTGGTGCGACGGCAAACGCACCGTGCTTCGACGGGCATCGCACCGTGCCGCGATGACCAACGCACCGTGCCGCGTTTTTAACATTCCCTAATGAACCCGTTTTGAGCTGCACAGATGCCTTCCTTATGACAAACGAGACATTCTACATCATTATTTTTTACTTTTCACTTTTCACTTTTCACTTTTCTTCGTACCTTTGCACTCAAATTTCCATCTTTACGCACCCGAAATGATGTTGCCCAACACCCTTCAAGCCGTTCCGGCGACGGCTCTCATCACCGACCCCACTTGGATTTTCTTCGTGGTGCTGGGCATCATCCTGTTTGCGCCGCTGCTCTTGAGGCAGATCCGCGTGCCGCCGGTCATCGGCCTCATCTTGGCGGGCATCCTCGTGGGGCAGTACGGCTTCAATCTCCTTGCGCACGACAGTAGCTTCGAGCTCTTCGGACAGGTGGGCATCTACTACATCATGTTCCTTGCCGGCCTGGAGCTGGAGATGGGGAGCGTGGAGCATTACGGCCGTGAGGGGTTGAAGTTCGGCATCCTGACCTTTGGCATACCCTTCGTCTTCGGCATTGCGTCGGGCATCTGGCTGTTGGGCTTCAGCATTTCCACCAGCATTCTCCTTGCCTGCATCTACGCCAGCCATACCCTCGTGACATACCCGATAGTGGGGCGATACGGCTTGGCCAGGCACAGAGCGGTCGTGGTGAGTGTGGTAGCCACGGCAATCGCCCTCTTTGCTGCCCTGCTGGTGCTTGCCATTGTGGCAGGCGGGCAGAATCCCGACACCTCGTACACGACCTGGCTCCTCTTTGCCCTGAAGTGCGCCGCATACGTCGGCTTTGCCGTCTTCTTCTTCCCCAGGATCGGCCGATGGTTTCTGCGCCGATACGAGGACGGCGTCATGCAGTTCATCTTCATCCTTGCACTCGTCTTCCTGAGCGCGTCGCTGGCAAAGATGGTGGGGCTTGAAGGCTTGCTTGGAGCATTCCTCGCAGGCTTGATAGTCAATCGCCTCATCCCCAAGACAAGCCCCCTGATGTCGCGCCTCGAGTTCGTGGGCAACGCCCTCTTCATCCCGTACTTCCTCATCGGGGTAGGCATGATTATCGACATCGGCATCCTCGTCCACCATACCGAAACGCTATGGCTCGTCGTCGCCATGATTGCGACAGGAACCCTGACGAAGTGGCTTGCCTCCGCCATCATGGCATGGACGATGGGCGAAGGCAGGAACAGCATGTGGCTCATGTTCGGCCTTACCAATGCCCATGCGGCCGGAGCACTCGCCATCGTCACCATCGGCACTGCCCCGAATGTCAATCTTATGAACGACCAGGTGCTGGGCGCCACCGTCATGCTCATCCTCTTCAGCTGTCTCGTCAGCGGCTTTGCCACCAGTCGCGGCGCGAAACGGCTCGCCCTGAGCGACACCTCGCTCGAAGACAACAGAGGCTCCTACCACGGAAAGTGCCTCATCAACTATAACCCCGATGACAACGTGGACGTGATGACGCAGCTTGCCATCCTCATACGCAACCCCTTCATCCCCGACAGCCTGATGGGGCTTGCCGTCTCGTATGACAACGGACAAGAGACGGCGGACAAGAACCACCACTTCGGGCGCAGGATGCTGGAGAAGGCACAGATGATAGCGGCCGCTGCCGACGTGCCGATGGCAACGCTCAACCGCATGAGCACCAACATTGCCGGCGGCATCCTGCACACCATGAACGAGTACGACTGCGGTGAAGTCATTGTCTGTCTCAACGACCGCGCGGCAGAAATGGCAAAGTCATCGCTGGGCACTATAATAGATAATGTAGTGAGCGGCACCCACAGGGAAGTGATGGCGGTGCGGAGCATCGTGCCTCCCGGCACCATCAGGCGCGTGCTGGTCGCCGTTCCGCAGAAGGCCGAATACGAGGTCGGCTTTTACAAATGGCTCGAGCACATCTGCCGAATAGGTGAGGAGCTTGACTGCCATCTGGAGTATTATGCCCATGCCGACACCTTGCCTTATATTAAAGGATATATGGAGCAGAAGCACAACCACGTCCGCTCACATTACAAGGAGATGAACAACTGGGCGGAGTTCGTCGATTTGAGGCAGGACATGAACCTGGGTTGTATGCTTGTCGCCGTCACGGCAAGGCCTGGCTTCATCTCCTATCAAAGCCAGTTCGAGGAACTGCCTATGCTCGTATGCCGCTACTTCAGCCATACGAGTGCAATGATTCTCTTCCCCGACCAATGGGGAGAGCCGCAGGAGAGCATCTCTGTCTTCACGCCCAACGGCACAGCGGTACAGCGTCAGCCGCGTTCCATCGGCGGCCTGATTCGCCGCTGGCTCTTCACGGCAAGGCGCACGGCAGTGGTGGTGCTGGCTTTTCTGCTTCCATTCATTGCCGAAGCACAGCGTCCGAGGTACGACAAGATGTCGCCAATGGTGCGGTTGCAAAGCTACAGACGCCTCCCTGCTCCCTCTTCAGGGGAGTGCCTCAAAGCCCGTGCATCGAAACAAAAAGAGGAAATCACTCCCATAAAGGGTGAGCGGGGAGGAGGCAGCCTGCTTGCTCTTGTGCAAAGTGAAAGCGAGGATGTCCTTCGCGAGCACGGCTGCCACGTCTATGCCCATTGGGGAGACATCTACGCAACCGCTGTTCCCAAGCAGGAACTCGCGGCCCTGTCGCTCCGAAAGGAAGTGCTTCGCATCGAGAACGGCAGGGTTTGCGACGCCCTGACCGACACATCGGCCACCATCATACACTCCGACGTGCTGCGCTATCCCACGCCTTCTCGACCGGCATACACGGGAAGAGATGTCGTCGTGGGCGTGATGGACATTGGCTTCGACCTTACCAATCCCACGTTCTACAGCCGTGACCTCGGCACCTACCGCATCCGCTCCTTCTGGGATATGCTGGATTTTGAGGGACAACGGACAACGGACAACGGACAACAGACCACGGACAACGGACAACAGACCACGGTCAATGGCCTTGAGCTTCCTGTTGGAACAGCCTATACCTCAAGCATGGATGTGCTCCGAAAGGCGTGTTCCTACGACAGCCGCCTGCAATACCATGGCTCGCACACTGCCAGCACGGCCGCCGGAAGCGGCTACGACTCCCCTTATATCGGCATGGCTCCCGATGCGGACATCTGCCTTGTGTCGAATGCGGTCAGCGACGACAAGGAACTTGTGCCTGACTCCCTGTGGGAACTCTACGGCGCGGCCATCGACCTGCTCG
>Ga0310694_10002797_pt1 | contig 17501 bp, 11 predicted proteins | sample 174DNAGHGhighgp2_FD_203884 | JGI IMG/M metagenome (GOLD analysis project Ga0310694, IMG submission 203884) | Sheep rumen microbial communities from Palmerston North, Manawatu-Wanganui, New Zealand - 1742 DNA GHGhigh gp2 (v2) (version 2) | ecosystem: Host-associated > Mammals > Digestive system... | reverse complement strand
ACAAGGAGAAAGGCATTAATGAGATATTCAGATAAAGAAGCTATGAATGAGATAATGAAGCGTGGAAAGAGCGTATCGATAAAGCGAATAAAGCAGACCAATATGCTTCTGTCTGTGCTTAGTTGCTCGTTATTCGTTTCTCTTGTGTCTGTGATCGCTTTTATACCTAATGGAAGCAGTGATGTTACTTATTCAAATGAAACGGTATATGGATCATTTTTGATAAGACCTCAAACAGGCGCATATGTTCTGGTAGCAGCGCTGGCATTTTTATTTGGTGTGGTAATAAGCATTTTATTCAATAGAACACGAAAAAAGATCGATCAGGCTTGATAGGAAGCTTAAACACTATAAAGACTAAAATAAACACTCCCCGACATCGGGGAGTGTTTATACATGCAAGATAAAACCGCAGTTTATTTCATTTTCTTAACAGCAGCTGAGAGCATCAGTTTGATGCGGTTTAACTGGTTAACTTCGCTTGCTCCAGGATCATAGTCGATAGCAACGATATTAGCTTCCGGATGGGTCCTTCTCAGTTCCTTGATAACACCTTTGCCTACTATGTGGTTTGGAAGACATCCAAACGGCTGCGTACATACTATGTTAGGTGCTCCGGAATGGATGAGCTCCACCATTTCACCAACCAGGAACCATCCCTCGCCTGTCTGGTTTCCGATAGACACATAATCTTCAGCATACTTGATTAATGTGGATATCGGCGGGGCAGGATCAAAGTGTTTGCTTTTGGCATATTCTTTATTGATCGGTTTTGTTAAAAACTCGATAGCGTCAATTCCAAGCTGAGATAAAATCGCACTTTTTTTGCTGGTAAAGAAATGCTCGTTCTTATAGACCTGATCATAGAAACAGTACAGCATAAAGCCCATAAGTTCAGGTACGACAGCCTCAGCTCCTTCAGCCTCCAGAAGTTCAACGAGTCTGTTGTTTCCGGCAGGAGAGTACTTTACAAGGATCTCGCCTACTATTCCAACACGAGGCTTCTTTAGGCTTTCGTCAATCGGTATCTCATCAAAGTCTTTTATTATCTGCTTCATGAGCTTATACATCTTTGGGATGGAAAGATGTTTCTGGGTTACAAACTCTATACATTTTTCTTTCCATTTTTCATGAAGTCTGTCTACACTTCCGGTCTCAAGTTCATAAGGACGCATACGATATACGACCTTTTGGAAGATATCACCGAATACAGCACCGATCGCAGCTCTCTTTAAAAAGTCAACATTCATCTTAAAGCCTGAGTTGGTCTCTATGTTGCCTAAATTCATTGAGATAACGGGAATGTATTCCATACCGGCTTTTTTAAGAGCTCTTCTGATAAAGCCAATATAGTTGGTGGCTCTGCATCCGCCACCTGTCTGGGTAATTACAAGAGCAGTTTTATTCAGATCATATTTACCGGAAAAAAGCGCTTCCATAAGCTGGCCCACAACCAGGAGAGATGGATAGCATGCATCGTTATTGACATATTTAAGTCCCATATCAATGGAAGCACGGGAATTTGTGTCAAGAACTACAAGATTGTATCCGCAGCTTGCCATTGCCGGCCCCATGATATCAAAATGAATCGGAGACATCTGAGGACATATTATGGTATAACGATCATCATACATCTTCTCAGTAAATTCGATCTTGTTTATTGAGCTTGGACGGATGGTTCTTTGCTTGTTCAAGCGTTTTCTTACATTCAGGGCAGATATCAGAGAACGAATCCTGATCCTAGCGGCCCCCAGATTGTTTACTTCATCAATCTTAAGACAGGTATAAATCTTGTCTGCGTTTGAAAGAATGTCATTTACTTGATCTGTAGTGACTGCATCAAGACCGCAACCGAATGAGTTAAGCTGTACAAGATCGATGTTATCTGTTGTACGAACGAAGCTTGCAGCGGCATAGAGCCTTGAATGATACATCCACTGATCTGAAACGATTAGCGGTCTTTCCGGCTGTGCCAGATGAGAAACGCTGTCTTCGGTTAATACAGCTATGTTATATGAAGTGATCATCTCGGGGATACCGTGATTGATCTCCGGATCCAGATGATACGGACGGCCGGCAAGAACTATGCCTCTTATGCCGGTTTCTTCAATTTGCTTAATAACCTCTTCACCTTTTCTCTGGATATCCTGATGAGCTGCTTCGAGTTCGCGCCATGCATCATATACGGCCGTAATAACTTCCTGAGCTGGAAGTTCGCTAAATTCCTTGACCAGGGCCTTGGCGATCACGTCAGCGCTGGTAAATGAGAGAAAAGGATTTACAAATCTTACTTCACCTCTGCCTATTTCTTCAACATTGTTCTTTATGTTTTCCGAATAGGAGGTGACTATAGGACAGTTGTAGTGGTTGTTTGCGTCCTTAAACTCGTTTCTTTCATAGAAAAGAGCTGGGTAGAATATAAAATCGACCTTCTGGTTTATCAGCCACATGATATGACCGTGAGCAAGCTTTGCTGGATAGCATTCGGACTCCGAAGGGATTGATTCTATACCAAGTTCATATATCTTTCTAGTTGAAAGCGGTGACAGGATAACTCTGTAGCCTAGATCTGTGAAGAATGTGTACCAGAAAGGGTAGTTTTCGTACATGTTTAATACTCTCGGAATTCCCACGGTTCCGCGAGTTGCTTTTTCGGCTGACAAAGGTTCATAATCGAAGAACCTTTTAAGTTTGTAATCAAAAAGATTCGGAATGTTGTTTTTGTTGCGCTCCTTGCCGATACCACGTTCACAGCGGTTTCCGGAGATATAATTTCTTCCTCCGGGAAAACGGTTAATAGTCAGACGGCAATTATTGGTGCATCCCTTGCACTTTGACATACTAGTTTCAAAGGTGAAGCTTTCAATAGACTTCTGATCAAGCATTGTTGTGCGATAACCGGATTCATATCTTTCTCTTGATATGAGAGCGGCACCGAAAGCACCCATTATACCGGCGATATCCGGACGTATTGCTTCGCAGTTTGCTGTTTTTTCAAAGCTTCTCAGTACTGCGTTGTTGTAGAAGGTTCCGCCTTGTACAACTATATTTTTCCCAAGTTCTGAAGCATCTGATACCTTTATGACCTTAAATAGAGCATTTTTGATAACAGAATAGGCAAGGCCTGCTGATATATCAGCAACACTAGCACCTTCCTTCTGAGCCTGTTTAACTTTTGAATTCATGAATACGGTACAGCGGGTACCAAGATCGATCGGATGGGGAGCAAACAAAGCTTCCTTTGCAAAATCTTGTACACTGTAGTTTAGAGATTCAGCGAAGTTTTCGATGAAAGATCCGCATCCTGAAGAACACGCCTCATTGAGCTGTACGCTGTCAACAGTCTGGTTCTTGATCTTGATGCATTTCATGTCCTGACCGCCTATATCAAGGATACAGTCAACATCAGGTTTGAAGAAAGCAGCGGCATAGTAATGAGCAACTGTCTCAACTTCACCGTCATCGAGAAGAAAGGCTGCTTTCATAAGAGCCTCGCCGTAACCGGTAGAGCACGATCTTACTATATGAGCATCCTTTGGAAGAGCCTTATATATATCAATGATCGCGTTTATAGCAGTCTGAAGGGGATTTCCGTTGTTGTTATCATAGAATGAATACAAAAGATCACCGTCTTCACTGACAACTGCAATTTTAGTTGTGGTTGACCCTGCATCGATACCCATGAAACAGTTGCCTTTATATGTTGAAAGGTCAGCCTTTTTTACCTGGGCTTTTGCATGTCTTTCCTCAAATTCGTCATATTCTTCTTTTGATGCAAAAAGAGGCTCCATACGTGCAACCTCAAATTCCATCTTTATTCCATTGCTTAATCTAGCGATCATGTCATCGAGAGATGCGCTTACATCATCTTTGACATTCAGCGCTGAACCGATCGCTGCAAACAGATGTGAGTTATCGACATTTATTATATGTTCGTCATCAAGCTTGAGTGTACGTATAAATGCAGCACGCAGTTCTGAAAGAAAGTGAAGAGGACCTCCAAGAAATGCAACGTGACCTCTTATCGGTTTACCACAGGCAAGACCTGAGATGGTCTGATTGACAACTGCCTGGAAGATTGATGCGGAAAGATCCTCTCTTGTTGCGCCGTCATTTATTAACGGCTGTATGTCAGTTTTTGCAAATACGCCGCAACGAGCTGCAATAGTATATAGTGATGTGTAATTCTTAGCATATTCATTAAGACCTGTTGCATCCGTCTGGATCAGGGCAGCCATCTGGTCAATAAATGAACCTGTACCTCCGGCGCAGATACCGTTCATTCGCTGTTCAATGTTCCCGTTATCAAAATATATGATCTTTGCATCTTCGCCACCAAGCTCAATTGCAACATCGGTCTTGGGAGCAAATTCTTCAAGAGAGGTTGATACAGCTATAACTTCCTGTGTAAAGGGAACTTCCAGGTGATTTGCCAGAGTCAGACCACCAGAACCTGTTATCATGGGATGAACAGTAATGCTTCCAACCTCTTCCTTTGCTTTTTTTAATAGATCTGTAAGTGTTTCCTGAATGTTGGCAAAATGCCTTTCATAATCAGAGAACAGGATCTTATGATCTTCGTCCAGTATGGCGATTTTAACGGTTGTTGAACCTATATCGATTCCTAATGAGTATTTCATATTTGTTTCTTTATTCTTATATATGTCTGTTTTTGCAATCTTAACTATTATACAGACTTGGTTTTTAAGTTTCAACCGTATTTGGGTTTTACAATCAAGTTAATAAAAATTTTATATTTTCAGATAAAGGAAAAAACAAATGTGTGTTGAATAATAAAAATATGAGATTAATATGAGGTATCAGCATGACAATTAGAGAGGAACTCGAAAACAGAGAAAAAATAACGCTTAGTCCTTATGCAACTCTTAGTGTAAACACACGAGGGAGATTAAGAGAGGAAGAGCAGTGCGATATAAGACCGGTCTTTCAGAGAGACAGAGACAGGATATTGCACAGTAAAGCCTTTAGAAGGCTTAAGGATAAGACACAGGTGTTCCTATCGCCTGAGGGTGACCATTACAGGACCAGGCTTACACATACTTTAGAGGTAAGTCAGAATGCGCGAACCATAGCCAAGGCTCTGAAACTTAATGAGGATCTTGTAGAAGCTATAGCTCTCGGACATGACCTTGGACACACACCATTTGGACATGCTGGTGAAAGGGCCTTAAATGAGATATGCCCTCTTGGATTTGAGCATCATGTACAGAGTTTAAGAACAGTGGATGTTCTGGAAAAAGACGGACAGGGACTTAATCTGACCTGGGAGGTAAGGGACGGAATACTGAACCATCAGACAAGTGGTAAGCCATCCACTCTTGAGGGGAAGATAGTAAGGCTCTCCGATAAAATAGCTTATATACATCATGATATGGATGATGCGATAAGAGCAGGTATACTAACCGAGGCGGATGTTCCTAAGAGCATAAGGGAAGTCATAGGTTATACCACAGGTGAGCGGTTGGATCATTTTATTCATGATATAGTCACGACGAGTTTTGAAAAGGATGATATCTTACAATCCGAACCGGTTGCACAAGCTATGAAGGAACTTAGAGAGTTCATGTTTGAAAATGTCTACAAAAATCCAGAAGCCAAGTCTGAAGAAGGCAAGGCCGAAAGACTTATGGAGACGCTTTATACATACTATATGAATCACATTGATCTTCTTCCTTCTGAACTGCTTGCTCTTTTGAACAGAGGCGAGCCCAAGGAAAGGATTGTGTGCGATTTTGTTGGAGCGATGAGCGACAGATATGCCATAGCATTGTATGATGAGCTGTTTATTCCAAAATCGTGGCATTTATAGATGAAATGAGGAAAAGATCGGATGTATTATCCGGATGAGATCATAGAAGAAGTAAGAAGTAAAAATGATATAGTGGATATTGTTTCGGGTTATGTCAGACTCCAGAAAAAGGGTGCTAACTATGTCGGACTATGTCCTTTCCACAATGAGAAGACAGGTTCGTTCATGGTTTCTTCGACAAAGCAGATGTTTTATTGCTTTGGCTGTCATACCGGAGGAAATGTCATTACTTTCTTAATGAAGCATGAGAATGCGACATTTAAGGAAGCCATAGAAAAACTGGCAGACAGAGCTGGAGTAAAGTTGCCTGAGCTTAAGCTTAATGAAGAGCAGAAAAAGCAGATGAGTGAGAAATCAATCCTGCTAGAGATAAACAAGGAGGCTGCTAAGTATTTCTATTATCAGCTCAGGGGGAAACCTGGAGAGCTGGGAATGAAGTATTTTACTGACAGAAAGCTTTCTTCTGATACGATAAACAGTTTCGGACTTGGTTTTTCTCTGCCGTATTCAGATGATCTGGTCAAGTATCTGAAACAAAAAGGCTATGCTGATGAACTGATTGTAAAAGCGGGGTTGGCATCTCATGATGAAAAAAGAGGAACACATGACAAGTTCTGGAACAGAGTCATGTTCCCGATACAGGATATCAACCACAGGGTCATAGGCTTTGGCGGACGAGTTATGGGAGAAGGCGAACCAAAGTATTTAAACAGCCCGGAAACGCCGATCTTTGATAAGAGCAGGAACCTGTTTGGACTTAACTTCGCTAGATCATCAAGAAAGGATTACCTGATACTGTGCGAAGGCTATATGGATGTTATCTCAATGCATCAGGCAGGCTTCAAAGAGGCGGTTGCTTCATTGGGAACTGCGTTCACATCAGGACAGGCCAATCTGTTAAAAAGATTCTGCAACAGTGTAATACTTAGCTATGACAGCGATGGTGCAGGAACAAATGCAGCATTGAGAGCTATCGGGATACTCAGAGAAGTAGAACTTACGGCCAAGGTCCTTGATCTTAATCCTTATAAGGATCCTGATGAATTTATTAAGAATCTGGGAAGTGAAAAACTTCAAGAACGGATAGATAATGCTAAAAACAGTTTTTTCTTTGAGATAGAGGTTCTTGAAAGAGGTTATGATCTTAAAGATCCGGATTCGAAGACCGCATTTTATAGAGAGATAGCTAAAAGGATCTGCGGATTTTCAGATGAAGTCGAGAGAAATAATTACATAGATGCCATATGTGAACGATACAGTATTTCGACGGATGCAATGAAGAAAATGGTCATAGGATATGCCGCCGCAGGAATATCTAGACCTATAGAGCAGACGGCTGTCAGAACGGCTATAAAAAAGGCTGATCCTGAAGAGGGACGAAAACGATCGCAGCGTTTGCTCATTACCTGGATAAGCGAAGATAGCAGCATATTTGATAAGATCTCGCCATATATCAGTCCTCATGATTTTACTGACGAGATGTATAAAAAGATAGCTGAGAAGCTTTTTGAGAGTCTGAAAGAAGATAATAATATCGAACCCGCATCATTCATATCGGCCTTCGAAGATGAAGAGGACCAGAAAAAAGTTGCCGAACTGTTCAACACCAAGCTCCTTGACTCCGACGGTCTCCCAGCTGAGATAGATGACATCAGGGAGAGAGAAAAAACGCTGCACGATATACTCGTCAGTGTCAAGACTGGAAGTCTTGAGTATTATTCAAGAAATATCGGAAGCGATCCTAATGCGATAACAAGAGTAGTAGAAGGAAAGAAGCTTCTTGAAGAATTAAAAAAGACAAAAATAAAACTTGGATAGGAGATTTATAACATGGACGAATCATTACAACCAAAATTTGAGGAAAAACTGAAAGGATTCCTCGATTCTGCAAAGAAGAGAGAAAACGTTGTCGAGTACAATGAGGTTCTAGATACTTTTGCGGAATTCAATCTTGACGAGGAGCAGATGGATAAGCTGCTCGAGACATTGGATGCTGCAGGTGTCGATGTTATGAAGATCGATCCTGTAGAAGATGACATGTCGCTTGATGATATCGATATCATTGATGATGAAGAGATAATGTTGGGCGATGAAGAAGAGATTGATATGGAGAATATCGATCTATCTGTTCCGGACGGAGTGAGCATAGAAGACCCTGTCCGTATGTATCTTAAGGAGATAGGAAAAGTACCGCTCCTTTCTGCAGAAGAAGAGATTGAACTTGCTCTTCGAATGGAAGAAGGCGATGAAGAGGCAAAGAAAAAACTTGCGGAGGCTAACTTAAGACTCGTAGTTTCCATTGCAAAGAGATATGTCGGAAGAGGTATGCTTTTCCTTGATCTTATCCAGGAAGGAAATCTTGGACTTATAAAGGCTGTTGAAAAGTTTGATTACCGTAAAGGATTCAAGTTCTCAACATATGCAACATGGTGGATCAGACAGGCTATTACTAGAGCTATCGCCGATCAGGCTAGAACAATACGTATTCCTGTTCATATGGTTGAGACTATCAACAAGCTTATACGTGTTTCAAGACAGTTGCTGCAGGAACTTGGGCGTGAACCTACCCCTGAAGAGATTGCAGAAGAGATGAACATGCCTGTTGAACGTGTAAGAGAGATATTAAAGATAAGTCAGGAGCCTGTTTCTCTTGAGACACCTATCGGCGAAGAGGAAGACAGTCATCTTGGTGATTTCATACCTGATGACAATATCCCTGTACCAGCTGATGCAGCTGCATTTACTCTCTTAAAGGAGCAGCTTCTTGAAGTTTTGAGCACACTCACAGACAGAGAACAGAAGGTACTAAGATTAAGATTTGGTCTTGATGACGGAAGAGCTCGTACTCTTGAAGAAGTAGGCAAAGAGTTCAATGTAACACGTGAGAGAATTCGACAGATTGAGGCTAAGGCATTGCGTAAACTTCGTCATCCTTCTAGATCACGCAAATTAAAGGATTATCTCGACTGATGGTTCCGGTAAGCAAGAGAATGAAAAAGATCGCAGAAATGGTAAGTGCTAAACGGGTTGCCGATATAGGATGCGATCATGGATTTGTCAGCATATATCTTATCAAGGAAAAAGATGTTGATCATGTATTTGCGATGGATATCAATGATGGACCGTTAAAGCGTGCTTACGAGCATGTTAATGAATATGGTCTGACAAATAGGATCGAAGTAATTAAGTCTGATGGTGCCAAAGCAATCAAACCAGGTGAGGCAGATGGTGCTGTGATTGCCGGTATGGGAGGCAGGCTGACTGAAAGGATTATCTTAGATTCCATAGACGTATTTCAAAAAATGGATGAGATGATACTATCCCCACAGTCGGAGATCGATCATGTCAGAAGGTTTCTGCTTCAAAACGGATTTGATATCTTAGATGAAGATATGGTACTTGACGAATCAAAATTCTATGTGATCATAAAGTGTTCATATGATGCAAGTGTAAAAAGACAGATTGATGATGTTCAGGCTCTCTACGGACCTGTTCTGATAGAAAAGAAACATCCTGTACTGATCGATTACTTGAACGAAAGACTTATCAAACTTGAAGACATTGTTAAAAGAATCGATGAAGGGACAGAGCAAAAATCTGACAAAAAAAGAGCTCGGACAGATGAGGTTAATGGGGAAATAGAACTTATAAGAGGATTGCTTAAGAAAATACAAGATTAAATGGAGGTAGCCGATATGGCAAAGATTACGATTGAGGGGATTACAAAAGAGTATAACGAGGGAACTACGTTTGAACAGATCGCTAATGAATACCAGGATAAGTATAACGGTGAGATCGCACTCGTCATAGAAGACGGAAAGATCAGAGAGCTTTATAAGACTGTTAAGAAAGATGCTAACGTTGAGTTCATTACGCTTAGAGATGGGATTGGTCACAAGACTTATGAAAGAAGCGCAACGATGCTGTTCGTAAAGGCTCTCAGCGATGTAGTCGGATCAAAGATAAACGGTAAGGTCAAGGTTGAGTTTTCGATTGGAAAAGGTCTGTATTGTTCACCTAAGGGCGATTATAAGGTTACGGATGATCTTGTTGAACATGTAAATATAAGAATGACGGAATTGGTCGAAAAGAATATTCCGATTGTCAAAAAGACTTATCCGATCGCAGAGGCAATAGCTCTTTTTGAAGAGCAAGGAATGACCGACAAAGTCAATCTGTTCAAGTACCGTATGAGCTCATCGGTAAATGTATATTCGATAGAGGATTATCATGATTATTTCTACGGATATATGCTTCCGAGCACCGGATATATAAAATCGTTTATCGTTATGGCATATGAGGACGGATTCCTTCTTTTACTCCCTGATAAGAATGACCCGTTCAACCTTGAAACGTTCGAGCCCAGAGAAAAACTCTTTAAGAGCATGGATACCACTACGGAGTGGGGAAGTGCTATGGGTATTGGAACTGTAGGTGATCTAAACAACAAGATCTGTGATGGTGAACTAGAAGATATGATACTTGTTCAGGAAGCCCTTCAGGAAAGAAGGATAGCTGAGATAGCTGGAGAGATAGCTGCACGTGAAGGAGTCAAGTTTGTCATGATAGCTGGACCAAGCTCCTCAGGAAAAACGAGTTTTTCTCACAGGCTTTCTATTCAACTGCGCACTCACGGCCTCAAGCCGCATCCGATAGGAGTTGATGATTATTTCGTAAACAGAGAGGATACACCTCTTGACGAAAACGGAAATTATAATTTTGAATGTCTTGAAGCGATTGACGTTGAAGGATTTAACAATGATATGGTAGCCCTTCTTGAGGGTAAAAGAGTTGAGATGCCATCATTTAACTTCAAGACCGGTAAAAGAGAGTATAACGGACATTATATGCAGTTAGGTGAGGACGATATTCTTGTTATTGAGGGTATTCATGGACTTAATGACAAGATGAGTTATAAATTGCCGACAGAGAGTAAATTTAAGATATATATAAGTGCTCTTACATGTCTTAATATAGACGGGCATAACAGAATACCGACTACTGATGGAAGACTGTTGAGAAGAATCGTAAGAGATGCACGTACAAGGGGCAATCTAGCGAAGCGCACGATTGAGATGTGGCCGAGTGTAAGAAGAGGCGAAGAGGAGAATATCTTCCCCTTCCAGGAAAGCGCAGATGTAATGTTCAACTCTGCAATGATCTATGAACTTGCTGCTCTGAAACTTTATGCAGAGCCGCTGCTTCATGAGATAGAGAAGGATGAACCTGAATATTTAGAGGCTCAGCGCCTGTTGAAATTCCTCGGATATTTTGTTAGTATACCTTCCGACAAGATACCGATCAATTCGATCGCACGAGAATTTGTCGGCGGTTCGATATTCAAAGTTTAATATGTTTAAAACAAGCAGGACGGGTGATCGCGGCAGCAATAGCTGACGAGGAAAGTCCGGGCTTCATAGGGCAGGATGCCGGATAACGTCCGGTGGAGGCGACTCCCAGACCAGTGCAACAGAAATATACCGCCCCTCGGGGTAAGGGTGAAATGGCAGTGTAAGAGACTACCGCCTGTGTGGTAACAGACAGGGCACATGTAAACTCCATCTGAAGCAAGACCAAGCAGGAAGCGTTGACCTTGCCCGGCGAGCTTCCAGGTAGGTCGCTTGAGACGGTCGGTAACGGCCGTTCTAGATAGATGATCATCCAAGACATAACCCGGCTTACAGTTCTGCTTGTTTTATATATTCAGTTTATTTAGAAAGAAGGCGTTAATACAATGACAAAAATTGATGTTGTTTCAGGATTCTTAGGAGCAGGAAAGACTACTCTTATCAAAAAGCTTTTATCCGAAGCGTTAAATGGAAGCAGTACTGTTCTTATAGAGAATGAATTCGGTGAGATAGGTGTCGATGGCGGATTCCTGAAAGAAGCAGGGATCGAGATCAAAGAGATGAATTCTGGTTGTATATGCTGTTCACTTGTCGGTGATTTCGGGACGGCTCTTAAGGATGTAATAGATCAGTATCATCCTGAAAGGATCATTATCGAACCTTCAGGCGTCGGCAAGCTGAGCGATGTTATGAAAGCTATAAATGATGCCGGGTTAGGTACTGACGTGGTATTAAACAGTGCTGTTGCAGTAGTTGATGCCAGCAAAGCCAAAATGTATATCAAGAACTTCGGTGAATTCTTCAATAACCAGATCGAGCACGCAGGAACTATAGTACTTAGTCGTACTCAGGATATCTCTGATGAAAAGCTCAATAATGCAATTGATCTGATAAGAGAGCATAACGAAAAAGCAACTATTATAACTACACCATGGGATCAGCTTGAAGGAGAAGATATCCTTAAGACTTTTGAGGGCGCAACAGACCTTGAAAAAGAGCTGATGGAACAGGCTTTGAAAGAGCATCATGACCATGAGCATCATCATGACCATGGAGAGGATTGCACATGCGGATGTCATGATCATGAACATCATCATAATGACGATGATGAGGAGCACGAGCATCATCACGATCATGATCATGAGCACGAGCATCATCACGATCATGATCATGAGGAACATGAGCATCACCACGATCATGAACATGAACATCATCATGAACATGACCACGAGGGACATCATCATGCTGATGAGATATTTACAAGCTGGGGTGTCGAGACACCTAAGAAGTTTGAAAGGGATGATATCGATGCCGCACTTGATTCTCTTGAAGATGCTGGTAAATATGGAATGATTCTGAGAGCAAAGGGCATGGTTGCATCAAATGATGGAACATGGATCTATTTTGATTATGTACCCGGTGAAAAGAATATCCGTACTGGCAAGGCTGATGTTACAGGTAAGTTGTGTGTTATAGGTTCAGATCTTAATGAACATGAGATAGAAGAACTGTTTGGAGTATAAAAATGTTTGGCAAGACAAATACTAAGATTCCCGTATACATGATAAACGGATTTTTAGAGAGCGGGAAGACTGATTTCATATCATTTACTATAAGTCAGGATTATTTCAGGACAGGTGAAAGGACACTTCTTGTTTTATGTGAGGAAGGCGAGCAGGAATATGATCCTAAAACACTAAAGAGGACCAACACGATCCTTGAGGTTATTGAAGATGAAGAGGATTTCACTGTAGATGCTCTTAATTATCTGGTAAATAAGGATAAGGTATCCAGAGTTATAATCGAGTATAACGGAATGTGGAAGCATAAGGATATCAAACTTCCAGAAAACTGGGTCGTTGAACAGCAGATAACGTTGATAGATGCAAGCACTTTCCCGATGTATTATACAAATATGCGTTCTATGGTTGCGGATATGGTCAGAGGAAGCGAGATGATCATATTTAACAGATGTGACGGTGTAAATGATCTTGCTAACTTTAAAAGAAATGTCAAGGCGGTAAATCCGCAGGCTGATATTATTTTTGAAGGCAAGGATGGGGAGATAAACATGACACTGGATGAAGACCTTCCGTTTGATCTGAATGCAGATGTCATAGAACTTGATAATCTGGGATACGGCATATGGTATATAGATATGATGGATAATCCGGCAAGATACGAGGGCAAGACCATATCATATGTTGGACAGGTGTTAAAGCCTAAGAACTTTCCAAAGGATTATTTCGTGCCTGGACGTATGGCTATGACGTGCTGTGCTGATGATATGGCATTTTTAGGCTTTGCAACTCATTTCGCTGGCTGTGAAAACCTAAACGAAAAAAGCTGGGTAAAAGTTACGGCAAAGATAAAGAACGAGTATTTTGCTGACTATGAAGGAGCAGGTCCTGTGCTTTATGCTACAGAAGTTGCTGTAACGAAAGAACCTGAAAAACCTGTAATAGATTTCAGTGCATGACTATGATTTACACAACTGATCAATGGATATTTTTCTTTTTCATATACTGCTTCTTTGGATGGATATGGGAGAGTTCGTTTGTAAGTATAAGAACTAAGAAGCTTACAAACAGAGGTTTTATGAGAGGACCTTTCATACCGATCTACGGATGCGGATGCGTTTTGATGATGGCTGTCGGTGCGCCTTTGATGGATCATCCGATCGCAATGTATTTTACAGGCATGATATGTGCAACCGTTATGGAATTTATTACCGGTGACATGATGCTTAGGATATTCAGGGTCAGATATTGGGATTACACCGGGAGATTTCTTAACATAAAGGGACATGTATGCCTAGCAGCTTCTATCCTATGGGGATTTTTTACTCTTCTGATGAATTATGTGGGAAAGATCCCGATTGAGAGAAAAGTGATGATGATACCGCCTGAATGGCTTCATGTCATTGTCCTTATCCTTTTGGTCTATTTTGTCGCGGATTTCAGTTTATCATTTAAGACTGCTCTTGATCTGCGTGATGTCATCGTTGCGATGGAACATTTCAGGGATGAGATGGAACGCATGGAAAAACGCATCGATGTAATGATTGCATTTGCGGATGATGCGAAGAATCAGGCCGTTGAAGCCATAACTGAAAAAGTGGAAGAAAAGAAGGAACAGGCTAAGCTCCGTCTTGAGGAAAGAATGGATGAGATGGAGAAAAAACTCGAATTTGCCAAAGAAAAACTTGCTGACATCTACATCAGAGATGAGCTGGAAACGAAAAGGCAGGAGTTTTTATCACAGATTTCTGAGTATAGAGTCAGAAACGAACTAATGAGGACAAGGATCAGGGAGAGTGCACAAAGACGCGGTGCTTTATACAGAAACATGATAAGGAACAATATTCTGTATTCAGACAGGTTCAAGGATTCGCTTGATGAGATTAGACAGAAAGTTGAAGACTTTAGCAGAGACAAAAAAGGAGGCAGCAAGACTTGAAAAGGGTTTTGTTTATATATAATCCTGTTTCGGGAACAGGCGTTGTAAGAAAGAAGATGTTCGAGATCGTCCAGTACTACAACAACAATGAGTGTTTAGTCACCATGTGTCCTGTTCTTAAGATGAACGAACTTAAGCCTGATGACTTTGACGGTTATGACAGAGTCGTTGTAAGCGGCGGTGACGGTACGCTCAATAACTTTATAGGTTATACAGATGAACTTAATCTTGATTTTCCAATAGCATATATTCCTGCGGGTTCCACAAATGACTATGCCAATACGCTTGGACTGCCAGGGAATCTGATGGAAGCGCTTGATACATCGATAAAAGGAAAAGAACAGGCTGTTGATATGGGAAGATTCAATGACAGCAATTTCCTTTATGTTGCTGCCTTTGGCATTTTCACAAAAGTTGTTTATACAACTCCCCAGGAGATAAAGAATGTCATGGGATATTCTGCATACATCCTTGAAGGTATCAAGGTAGTATCCGAGCTTACTACTTATAAGCTTGAGCTGACTATAGATGACAAGTTTTATGAAGGCGATTTTTTGCTGGGGCTTGTTACAAATTCATTGTCTGTTGGGGGCATGAAGAACAGAGCATCTCATGATATGTCACTCGATGACGGATTATATGAAGTGATGTTTGTGAGAGCACCTAAAAACATCATTGAGCTTAACCGGATAGTAAAGGCTCTTGCTTCTGGAAAACCTGATGAAGCAGGTGAACTTATCATTCTTGACAAGGGTGCACATATCACTGTCGAACATGATACAACAACGGCATGGACGCTTGACGGAGAGTATGGTGGAGAGCAAAGACATGTAGATATTTCCATACTCAAGAAGAAGTTCAGAATAATAGTATAATATTTGCATTTTTACGCTAAATATAGTATAATAATCTTACCCGAGAGGGACCCATTCCTGATATTTTGAACCTACATTTACTTTAAACGGGATTCCTACATTGCTTAAGAAGATGTCAGGCCTCCGAATGCGCAGTGGAAGACAGACGCTTAAGTTGCGGTTGCCCACCTGGCCTTGGCTAGGAGTCAAAATTCAGGAACACTCTTGGGACCAGTATAAGGGAGTATTTTAAGTGGCTTTTAAAGCCACTTTTTTATTGCTTAGTATGGCTCAAAATAATATAATTATTAGCATGATTAAGAGACTGTATCTCATCTTTTATACTTTCGGAAAACAACTTCAAAGGGATAATGTAGCAGCATATGCGTCATCAATGGCGTTTTTCTTTTTACTGTCAATCATTCCTATACTCCTTATAGGTTGTGTCATCCTGTCATATCTGCCTTTTACGGAAGATATGGTCGTGGCGGTTTTGGAAGAGTATACACCAGGATTTATAGATAATGTCATAGAGAGCCTTGTCGCTCAGGTATATATGCAGTATCAGGGTATTTTGCCTATAGCAATAGTTGTAATGATATGGTCCAGCGGAAAAGGAATGTGGGGAATGATGATGGGGCTCAATACGGCAAATGAAGTCACTGAGAACAGAAACATCATCTTTGTAAGAATCAGGGCTTCTTTCTATGCTATTATCATGATGGTGCTTTTGATAGGCTGTTTTGGAATGATAATAACAGGTGAGAATTTTGTTGGATATATACAAAGAATAGCTCCCGGTATCGCTGATTACCTGAAGCTTATCGGAAATCTTCGCTTTTTAATGGTTTGGGGATTGCTCACGTTTTTCTTTGCTTTTATGTATACATTCCTTCCCAACAAGAAGCTTAGGATGAGATTCCAGATTCCAGGCGCGGCATTCTCCGCAATCGGCTGGTCGGTCATTTCATGGGGCTTCTCCATGTATGTAGACTATTATCATGGATTCAACGTTTATGGAAGCTTAAGTTCCATTGTTCTTATCATGATCTGGATGTATGTGTGTATGTATATCCTTCTGATAGGAGCAAACCTAAACAGATATTTCGGGAGCGTCATCAGACAGATACTGGGTAAAAAGAATGACGCTAAGTCTTGATATATTGAATATGAGAGTATAAAATAAATAAGTTAGACATGTTTTTAGTCAATAATGTGAGGTTTTAAGATGAACGAAAAACTTGAACAGATCAGAAAAGAGGCCATTAAGCAGATTGAGAACAGTGATGCTTTGGAAAAGCTTAATGAGATAAGAGTTAACTTTCTTGGAAAGAAGGGTGAACTTACTGCTGTCTTAAAGAGCATGAAGGATGTTGCTCCCGAGGACAGACCAAAAGTTGGACAGCTTGTCAATGAGACAAGAGCCGAGATTGAAAAAGTTCTTGAGGAAGCTATCAAGAAGATGGAAAATCTCAAGCGCGAGGCACAGATGAAGGCTGAGGTCATTGATGTTACTCTTCCTGCAAAGAAAAATGCGGTAGGTCACAGCCATCCCAATGTAATAGCCATGGAAGAAGTTCAGAGAATATTTATCGGCATGGGCTATGAGGTTGTTGAAGGACCTGAGATAGAGACAGACTATTATAACTTTGAAGCATTGAATATCCCTGCTGATCACCCTGCAAAGGACGAGCAGGATACATTCTACATAAACGGAGATTTCCTTCTTCGTACACAGACCAGCGGAACTCAGGTTCATGTTATGGAAAAAGGCAAACTTCCAATCAGAATGATAGCACCAGGTCGTGTATTCAGATCGGACGAAGTTGATGCTACTCATTCTCCTTCGTTCCACCAGATTGAAGGCCTTGTAATAGATAAGCACATTACATTCGCGGATCTTAAGGGAACACTTGCAGAGTTTTCAAAAGAGCTTTTCGGTGCAGATACAAAGGTAAGATTCAGACCTCATCATTTTAACTTTACAGAGCCTTCTGCAGAAATGGATAT
>Ga0310694_10002795_pt1 | contig 17503 bp, 12 predicted proteins | sample 174DNAGHGhighgp2_FD_203884 | JGI IMG/M metagenome (GOLD analysis project Ga0310694, IMG submission 203884) | Sheep rumen microbial communities from Palmerston North, Manawatu-Wanganui, New Zealand - 1742 DNA GHGhigh gp2 (v2) (version 2) | ecosystem: Host-associated > Mammals > Digestive system... | reverse complement strand
ACCTGAGTTTCGACAGGTAATACCCAGTACAAAGTGTCGATGCTCGACACTTCACTGGGCCACGGGCGCTGCCCTTTGGATTCCCGGCAAGGGTCTTACCCCTTGCATCCCGCGCAGGCACTCCGTCCTGCACCCGGCCACACAAAAAAACGGTATCGCTTTGATACCGCTATTTGTGTGGTTTCGCAGTCCTGATACCGCTTTGGTATCACCTTCAGCAGCCCAGGCCGCTCATGAAATCATCGGCAATGTCGAAATCTTCATCGGAGATTTCGTCTTGCCCGCTGCTTTCATCCGAAGCACTGATTCTCTGCATGGTGCCCGGCAGGTCACGGATCGCTTCGGATACGGCCTCACGCATGATGGCCTTCAGCGTATCGGCATCCGGAAAACTGACGGAACATGCAGCTTCTTTTGTCAGCGCTTCCACGACGGAGGCTGTATAGGAGCCAGGACTGCTCCGTAGCTTTTCCAGGGCCAGACGATGACGGGGATTGTTCAGGTTCAGCCGAACAGTGAAATTGAATAGGTGCTCATTCTTCAAAGTCAACACCCCGCTTGCGGAGCGCCTTTGCCGCCAGCCGCTGATATCCTTTGGCTGTTGCCTTGATATCGTCCAGAATGATCACCCGCTGTGGATCGACCTGCCCGAAGTGCTGGATCAGGCAGGCACCGCCGCCCATGAACCAGAGCTTCATCAGCAGGGGGTTGTATTCGTGTTCCCGCAGGCTGCGCATGATCCCGGCCACATAATCCATGGCAGTATCCCGGATGATGGACACCACCTTTTCGTCCACGTCAGAAGCGCCTGTGCGGAGCACTTGCTCGATGATGCTGTCGTCCACCTTCAAATGCAGCGTGCGCATCAGCGCTTCCCGGGCTGCCAGCATGCACTGATGGGTGCCGTACTTCTCCGTGTAGCATTGTCCGCTGATGGGCCGTCCATTGTTGATGTACATGATGTTCATGGTCCCGTTGCCGATGTCGCAGAGCATGTTCACGCCGGAGAATTCCTTCAGGCGATCCGCCACAGCGGCAAAGCCCTGGGCGTACATCTCCACGCCGACAACCTCCACGGCGTAGTCCTTTCCGTTAAAGCGGAATTCCAAGTTCCGCACCTGGGTCAAATACCGGACGAAGCTTTCCTTCTGCTGCCCTACCCAGGTCAGGGGAAGACCGACAGCCAGCCAGACCGATGCTTCCGTCAGTCCGCGCTTGTTCAGTTCTTTCGCAATGGCTGCCATGGTCAGCTTCAGGTAATCCTCATCCGCTGTTTTGTCGGCGATGAATTCCTTGTGCGTGTCCCCAATGGCATACCAGCGGCCTGCCCAGCACAGGGTATCCGCTGCCATAGCAGGTTCATCCTTGTATTCCGTGATACCGGCAGGGAAAATGAAGTTGGATGTTTTCACGTTCCCATAGCCGTGATCAATCGGAATGAGGATGGGCTTTCTTGTCATTTCAGTCATGTGTACCTCTTTCTGCCGCCTTCTGCGGCGCAATAAAATAAGCAGGCCATGTCGCCTGCCGCGTAAGGAATCCGGGATAAAAGGATCAAACAATCAATAGGCATCCGCTCCTTCCGAAAGGCTTCTCTGCTTTCCTTTCACCATAATTATGATGGAATTCCCGAAAACCGTGCTAAAAGGCCGACAAGCGTAAAAACGAAAAGCATGACACGATCTGGCCGGCGGCAATTCCAAAGGTTTTGTTCATTCCCTCCATCATTATGTTGGAATTTCAAAAAACCATGCTAATTGGCTGACAAGACCAAAAAGAAAAAGCATGACATCCCCCTTTTCTTTTGGAAAAGGATGTTGTATAATGCGAAAGGGGAACATATATTCGTATTTATGAGGAGAGCAACATGGATTTGGAAAAAGAGAGCGGCATGCTCACGCTGATTTTTGCGGATGATACCGTGCAGTGCCGGGATCAGATTCTGCCCACGGGTTCCATCGCTTGCATGGCGATGAACATTCCAAAAGAAATGCTGGAAGAATCGCTGCCCCTGTGTCAGCGGATCGCGGCAGTCAATACCATGCTGCGCACCGGCACCGCAGATAAAACCGCCATGAAAAGCGCGTGTCTGGCAGCCCATAGTCTGCTGAAATTGATAGCCAAGCATGAACCTTTCACGTTCTTTGCCAATCCGAAATTGGATCAGCGGTTGGATCAGGTGTTCAGTGTTGATGCGTTCAAGAAAATCCCGGCCTATAACAGAGCTATGCAGAATGGGCAAATGGATGAAGAAGCCGGAAAGCGATATGGCCCGACAAAAGATTTGCTGGGTCTGGCTCCTGCGCTGTCCAATTATTACGACGCCATCACGCTGCTGCAAGAGCATATCAGCCCATTTGCCGATAAGCTGGATGGAAAGAATCAGCCTCGCACAAAAGAAGCGTACCTCTCACAATTCAGTCAATCTTTCCCGAAGAATTTCTGTATTGGCGACGGCACCGATTCCTGGATGTCCATGACCAACGTATCCCTTCAATATACGGCAGGCGCAAACGAAAAGAATGGGCAAATGCAGATGAAAAAACAGATGCACTTCCTGACCTTTGGTGGGATGCTGCGGGCTGATTTCTTTGAAGGTATATCTGTGGGCCATGCCCCGAAGCGCTGTGCCATCTGCGGCCGGTGGTTTCTGACCACCGACGCCAGGCACACGAAGTATTGTGGTGAAATCTGCATTGATGATCCCAAAGGCCGTAAGTGCCGGGTGATCGGCAATATGAACGGAAGGTCGGAACGGGAGAAAGCAGCCGATCATCCGCTGATTGTTCCCTATAATCGCCGGATGAATACGATTGACCAGTATGTGCGGCGCGGTATCTTGAGCAAAGAACTGGCCGATACCATGAAAAAGCTGGCAAAAGACAAAAAGCAACGGGCGCTGGCGGATTTGACCTATGCAAAAGGGCCTTATTTGCAGGAAATGGAGCAGAACGCGCTGAAGGCGGAAGCAAAGCGGCTGCTGGAATAAACGGAGGATACCGTGGAACAGGAACACGTCTTAAAGAATTATTCCTGGGACCTGGGTGAGTACATGCCCCACACGTCCCAGGCGGAACGGAAAAAGCTGACGTTGTATGATGCATACAGCGCCTATCAGCTGATCCCCGCGCCGCCCAGGTCAGCATCGGGCAGAACAGACGATTTCATCCGCCTGGCCCAGGAAACCCATGAGATCAAATACGTTCTCTTTTATCTGCATGAGAATGAGCGCTATTTCAATGACCGGATCAACACATTTCTCACCAGTGAAACGGACTGGTTTTCTCCGGAGCGGTTCATGGATCTGAAGCTGGAATGCAGGATCGAAGTGCTGAAACGCTTCCCGGCCTATGATCCTGACCGGGGAGCGACCTTCATCACATATATTCACAGGTATATTACCGACACGCTGCTTCGATTCCGTATGCAGGAGGAGTTCTATTCCTTTGATTCCCTCCAGGAATACAAGGACGCCCGGCGCATTATGCAGCTTTTTGCGGAATGCCAGGGAAATACAGAAGAGGCGATCCAGCTGTTTGCGGCACAAACCGGATATACAGAAAAGACGGCTGCCGAAAAGCTGGCCGCTGCCTGGCGGCAGCGGAAGCGCTGGCAACCGCCGAAGAGTCAAGATAAAAATGACGAAAAGGAAGATTGGATACAGGACGAAGACCTGATCCCGGATCATTGGGATTATGCCGACATCCTGTGCGCCGGCATAGAAGCGGAAAATGTGGATAAAGCCTTTCGCAGACTGTCCTATCGGGAACAAACCCTGCTGGAGCAGCGCAATGCCATCTGCATGCGCTGCGGTCGGGTCAGCGATATGCGGAAGCAGGCATCCTTTGAAACCCTGGCCGCCCTGTTTGAAGGCAGCGGCGCATCCGGCGCGGAACGAGCCTATAAACATGCCGTGGAAAACCTGACACTGGAATTGGTCAAGCTGAGCCAACTCCATTGCGTACGTCTCAAGCAGCTATCCACCCAGCGAAAAGGCAAAAAAATAACCGCCGCTGCCTACGCTTATCAGGTAGACAACGGCGGCGCATGGGGCGAGATTCAGTTCGATCTGGAAAAAGGAACGGCTTGGGTGGAGGCTTTCGCCGGGAACGATCCCTGTGACACATGGGAGATCACGGATGCGGCGATAAACGCGGTACTGACCAGCAATGCTGATAAGATGCCGAAAAAGATACTGATCCCAATTACGCCGAAGCCGTTCCAAATAAACTGAAGCGTTATTTCATCTTATGATAATGATTTTTGCGATGCTCCTTCCGGAATAAGTTTTCCCGTGATAAGCATATATGATGCTATATCTGAGCAACTTTCCTCTATCTTTTTCTCATTTTATTGAGAAGTTACGACGCAAACGATCCTAATTCTCAATACCTGCTATGATCTAAAGAAGGCTGTTTCCGTATAATCATTGATAATAAAACGAACCGCCACCGAAAATTACTTTCATATTGACATATAGCTCGCTTTGGTTTATACTATGTATAAACAAGGAGGCGATTCTGATGCAGATGAAAGTGCAAAAATGGGGCAACGGATCAGGCGTACGCTTTACAAAGGAATTCCTGCGCAGCGCCGGGGTATCCTTGGGTGATTCGCTGAATGCCGAAGTCGTGAACGGGCAGATCGTCCTTACGCCGCAGTTTCGCCACCGCAGCCTGAAAGAAAGGGCTGCCGCTTATGGCGGGCAGCTGAACCTATCGGAAGAAATGATCCGGGAAGAACCGGCAGGCAGCGAGGTGTGGTAATCAATGAAGATCGAACAGGGCGATTTGCTGCGGGTCAGCGGGCTGAACCATCCCGTAATTGTCGTCAGCAATAACTTTTTCAACGCCTCCGGCAAGGCCATCGTCTGCCCCATCGTGAAGGATGCCGCCGAAGGCCCGCTGCATATCCGATTGAAGGATTGTCCCATCGAGGGCTTCATCCTCTGTGAGCAAGTCCGCTATGTGGATCTCGCCGCCCGGCATTTCTCCAAAATCACTGCCGCGCCGTACTTTGATATCATGGATATTTCCGACGCAGTGATGGGGATGTTTGATTATCAGGCCCTATAATACAGATGATTTAAGCTTTGCACCGGCTCAAATAGTCGGTGTATTTCATTTTCAAGAGGAATGGGCGATCTTTCCTGTTCATTTTTCATGTAACACATATCATGATAACTTTATTTCTCGAGCAGATAGCCCAATATGATCACATTGATTAATACCTCACCAATAGAATGCCTTTCATTCATTCGGTGTGAAGGAATCGAGTTCAATAGCATAGGTTACCCTATCATACAAGCCGCCGTGATTGTTGATCAAGTTGTTCATCATCCATGAAGTGTCACTGCCGCACACAACTACCATCAGATTCTTCCTGTGGCAGCCCCAGTTATTCCAGAAGCCTTCAAATGCACGGATAAATCCAGATCTTGGTGTGTCTAGCCAGGGTAATTCATCCAAGAATACCAGTTGCCTTGATCCATCGTCGATTTTTTGCAGAAACAGTTCCAGTAAGAGAAAAGCATCCAGCCAATTATCCGGTTTTGGGCTATCTTCCATGCCGAAAAAGATCAAAGAATTGTAAAAATGATCCAACTGCATCCGAAGTATGCCCTTTGCGTCCTTATCTGCTATGGAAAGACCAGTATGACGGAATGTGAACATGCCAGCAAAGGTCTCGTCGATTAAATGTTTTTTTCCCGCGTGGCATCTTCCGTAGACAGCCACCAGCTCTGCACGGTTCTTGTTGTACAGTTTGTTCAATTCCTTGGCTTCTTTTTTCCAACCGATCATTCTCTATTCTCTCAACCTCTTTAACCAACTGCGAAGAAGGTTTTTCATTTCATCGCCGCTCTGCATATAGATTGGTATCATAAAACGTTAATCATGATGCACGCAATTATTATGAGATGATCTGAATTGCTGTTTCGAAACTCATAGGCTTATCAATAATATATGGCAATTCATATTCTATTGCATCTATCAAATCAAGAATGACCGTATCAAAAGTTGTTTTGCTTTCCGTTTTAGCCGCAGATAAAGCATTGCGTGTTATGGTATAGTCTGTTTTTCCTATTGCAACAATAGCATTACAACAAGAATCCCTTAATCCAAAGTATTCTCTATCTTTGAAGTTTGGATCGCAAGAGAGTTGTAGCAAGTTTATTAATACAGATAAGCAATCCGCTGATTCTATTTTCCGAATAGCTTCAGTTGCTTCTGGAACGGCTGGCTCTGGAACCATGTCTGGCAAAGTCATCAATTCACGAGCTTGCTCATAATACGCCAATAATGCTTCTCGATTGCTTCTATCGAGCAAATATGTAATCCAACGTGTATCATGATGGTTACGATATGCATTCCATAGTTTGTAGTCTAAAACTGAAGAGTAGATCTTACTTGGTATCCTTGCTGCAAGATTAGATAATAAGTCATCATTATTACAAGCTGGAAGTACACCAGAAAGAATGGCACCTAACCCAAATTCTTTTTCTAAGTATTCTAAAGCCCAATATGTAGATCCGCCATTCATTGTCCTATTTAATGTAAATTGTATTACCTTCTCTTTACACTCTGTTATATGATATTCTAAACAGTATCGAATGTATTCATCAGCAGTATAGTGATTCCATTTGTCTGTCATAACCAATTCAATGATTTGTCTTCTTAGGTTTTCAGGTGTTATTTGTGTGATAACACATTTTGGCAACTGATCATAATAATCTTTATCAAAGAATACAGAAGGAATAAACAGTAGTTTCAAAGCTAGGTCCTCTGAAACACGAACATCAAGTCTCTTGAAAATATGTGTTGCAGAGATTAGTAATGCCGGAGCTGATATGCCCTTCTCTTTTATCTTTATGATAGATTCAAACTCTGTACTGTTAAGGTATTGTATGCAAAAATTTACAAGAAACTCTCGCTGTTCTACATTCATTTGTACATGATGCCTCTCAATGGAGTCTTCAGCACACATAAAACAAAATGTATTCCAGTCTTTAATATAGTCCTTATAGTCTTTTATGAGTATTCCTCTATTATTCGGAATATAAGTTTGAAGTGCAAAATAACATGCAATCAAAGCACTATTTGAATGATGTTCATTTTTTTCAATAAGTGTGTGAATGCTTTCCTCGCACATTTGAGCTTCATCGTTCAGGGTCATGAGCAATTCTTTAACCAAAGCGTCAAAACGGATTTCATCAAAAAGAGAATTAAAGAATCTTTGATACTCAGTCTCTCGCTCTCTAGCATAGTCTTTAGGAGGGGATATTTGAATGATCTCGCCTGTATATGCAAATAGACCTTGTATTAGCTTTGCTTGTTTTGGATCACCATATGGTAAATATGAGATAAGATCTTTGATAATACGTATATCAATTATTTTATCGGGTATCATTTTAATAATGACATCAATCATTGGATCACTGATTAAGCGACTTAGAATGAAACCACATTGATATATTGGCAGATGTAGAATAATGTGATTAACAAATATCGATTCAGTATGTGTGTATGCGATATAGTTTGCAAGCGAAGAATATATGTCGAGACTTAACAAAGCATCATATTTATCAAACAAACGCAATAATGTCTGCAGGAAACAGTTATTTTCGTTATCATAGTATTTCATGCCCACATTGCAGGAAAGAACAAAAATCTTACTATTCCTATCCTCATGGAGTTTCTTTTTATGATCAACCAAGTAAGATAATATTCTATTTGCAGCATCAAGTCCTTGGACATCTTTTAATATGCGGTCTATAATGATTTCATAGCTAATAAAGTCGCTGCTGTGATAGTCATATTTATCAAAGGCATTAATTACAACATCAATATATTGCTCAGCTTTTCCAGCTTGTTGAATAAAACAGAGGATTGAATGAATAATAATCTCATTAGTCTCTTCCATACAAATCCTTGCAGCCTTATCAATATACTCCATAAATTCTTCCGCATGGTTTCTCATTACATCAAACGCATCATCCCGAACTTGTATCTCTTCCGCATTGTTAAATGCAATATTGCTAACAATATTTTTAACTGCTTCTTCCAAATGATAAAATGAACTAAACTCAGCAAGGCATCGCAACAGATTCTGTCTATGTCGATTTGTCTGCTCAATCTGCAATTCATCAGTGATATATTGTACTGCTCCTGGAGTAGAGCAAAAAGAAGCGATCTTACGAAGTGTAGAATAGTTGCGGTCCACCCAGGTATTGCGTTCTTTGTGTAAACTCATTATTCGTTTGATGGCTTCTGTGAGCATGTTATCATCAAGGCGATCTTTCTCGAAAAGTGTTATCAATGTGGGCTGAGTCTCATAGATCCAATCCTGAAGATCACGCTTTTTATATGCTGATACCAAATATGATAATACATTGTTCCATGAGGGTCTTATATATTCACACTTGGAATCGCCGGTGATAAACCGTTTAATTTGCACCAGATTCATATGTGATAAGGCAACCGCTGCAAAATATTCACGGAAATTATTATGAGCAAAACTCCAAGAACCATCTTCATCTGCAATCCATAAACCATGGCATGACATTATTTTCTGAAATTCCCGGTCATATAACTTATCAAGTTCATTTTGTGTCAGGAAATATCGCTGTATGCATTGCATAATTAAGGCAATTCGTTCGAATGCTTTCCTGGTCTCGCCTAATCTTTGCTGCAAAATGATAGCTTGATCCTGGATCCGCGAAGTATCTGTTTTTATTCTCGAGTCAACAATTTCTTTCATAAGGTCCGATCGATTGGGCAAAGATCTATCTGATTGCCATATATTTACTAATTCCATAAGATAAAAAGCATTAGAGCAGAACTGGTCCAAGTTACGCTCCGTGACTTGTTGTTTCCATAACACTACATCAATATCAAATTGACATAAGAATTCTTCTATTTCCTGTTTTGTGATAGGTCTGATAGTGAATAGTTTCATCTTATCAGAATGTCTGGAATATGTACTGGCTCGTGAAGATATGATGATTGGTACATCATAATTGAGAGCAATTATCCCATCTATCGCCTGATATAGGTATGTCTTTTTGGGTTCTGGCATTTCATCTAGGCCGTCCAGAATAAAAACAGCATTCTCATCTATATCTATCCTATCCTGCGCAATCATAGTCAGTACAGTTTCTTCTGCCAATGAGCGAAGATGAAAAAAGAATGGATGATACCCTTGCTGTTCTGCTTCATGATATACTTGATATAATGTATATGTTTTTCCATAACCTGCATCTGCTAATAAGTCAACATATTTTTCTTGTTTCAACCTATCAAAAGGTAATTCCGTACTATCAGCGCTGTCATCACCGACCAAATAGTCGATAGGAACAATATGACGAGAGATGAGTGCTGTATTCCCACATTCCGGAATACTATCACCGTGCATAGTAGAAAGCTTTCTTTTATACTGAATCAGTGGTAATGAGGTAAGTTTATCAATACCAGTATGTTTTAGATTCAAAATGATATCATAAGAAAACTGAAGAATAGCTTCATTATCTACTAAATCAGTAATACTACAATCAATGATTGGAATGTCTTCTGTTGTATTTGCTGATAGATATCCTTTTATTCTTAACCCATCAATTATGATATAGGCAACAGCTTTTGTCCACATTGTATAAAACTGAGGTTGGAAAACATCATCTGGCATTTTACCAAGGTTTTTCCCCTCAACAACAAGCAGACTATGATGCTTTACCCATTCCCTTTGTTGCGATGATTTACCATTGTTCTTATCAAAATCAGCACTGTCAAACAAGAGATAGTCCGCTTTTTTTGCATCAAGTAGTTTCCCACCGGCTGCACCATATACATTAAACTCTTCAGCTCGATACTGCGATGGATACCCCAACCATTCAATTAAGGAAACGATAAGCTTAGAACGCACTTCGGCTTCGGACTGGATATGGGAAAGCCTGTATTCTTCGATGATCTTTATAAGCTCTTCTCTCTTTAGCATCAAGCCTTGTCTCCTTTTTTCTACAAACGGAAGTGAGTGTAACAGTTTTCCGATAATTACTAATGAAACGATAGCGAAGGAATCATATTAAGATAGTCGTTATTATCGTATTTATGGGTCATTCATTTTGACCCATTATTGACCCAATAATCATAAATAACTAGGGTTTGCTTCACATTTTGCCATTATGCCATTTTATCTTCCTCTGCTGGTATTGTTATTGCTTCATATTCCTTGATGCTGCAATCGAAACTGTTTCAGAATATCGATATCTTCTTTTAACACCCTCACATTTCCTCCATTCATCCACACACGTCCAAGCCACGTTTGAAATATCAGTCTATTAATGCTTCTAATCAGCATCATCCTTTGTTCATTTCCGCCACGACAGCGGCGATGCAGGCGTCAAAGGCCATTTGCTGGTATTCCGGGGCGATTTTGCGGGCGGCATCGAAATAATCATGGATCGCCTTCACGATGTTTGTGATCTCCCGGCGCTGTTCGGCGTCATGCTGCTGCCATTGAAGCTGGCGGAGATATGCTTCGTTCGCATATTGAGGATTGAACAACTGATTATATAACGGATTCATACTTTTCTCCTTTTGTTTTGAATATATATTCTTGCTACTACTGAAACAATGAACCCAAACAACTCCACGCGCGTTTGATAAGATTTGCTATAGCTTCAGCTTTTGATGGGAATAAAAGAAAGAAAAAGGTTGCAGCTGCTAAGATTACTTGAACGAAAACCATAATTCTATTCTTTCTCTCGCTTGTATACTTGGCTAATGAATCTGAAATTTCAAGTTTTAAATTCAGATCATTTGCAACTTCAGCATAATTCGATCTGATATGCATCCAGCTACGCCTTGGCACATCAGTGAATTGTTCATAGGTATGTACTCCCAAGAAGGTGGATAACTTAACATATTCATTGCTGCTAAGTATTTTTTCTGCGCGATCAAGTTTTGCGTCAACCGGTAATTCTTCATCTATTTTTTTGAAATCATAAAAGTCTTGATTGAGTTGGTATTTTAGCTTTAATAATATTTTGTGTTGTCTTCTGTTTGTCTTACACACGTTTATCTTATTTCTATATTCACTTATCAGATTCCAATAGCTTCTGCCCAATTCATTCAGAATAACCACCCTATATAGTTCATCCATATAATCCATCGTTAGATGTTCCAATACATAATTATGGGCAGATCCATACATATGATAGTCAGTAATAAGTTTTGCATTGTATACAAACATCATGTCTGATTCAGGTTCGGTGATCCTGCTTATAGTTGTTGTAGATGTATATAATCTCTCTGCTAAAGAGAAGTAAAATCCGTACATTTCATCAAGCCCTAATGCCGTATATACTGATTTATCTAATTGCAAAGATGGTGTAATGTTTGTTTCAAAAACATTTATCGACGCAATCTTCTTGTTTTTCGTATATTGCATCAGAGGAAGGTATTTAGTCATTTCGTGCAAATAGATTTGTTTTATATGTTGTATTTGTTCATACAACAGTTGACTTTTAGCGTATTCGCTTAATGCGCCTGGACTTACACAATACATAATTTGGGCTCCAGATTGTTTTTTGTTTCTTCCCCATGTTCGACGTATTTCCATTCCAGACTTTTTATATGGTTTCTTTATAAATTCAGAAATATCGCTGATAAAATCGTCAGACAATGCAATCCTCATCTCAACTGCAACATATGAAGAACTAAAGTTGTGGAATCGAATATCAAAGTATTGTATGTAAGAATCCATGCTATCATTATATGCGAAATCAAATAAACTCGTACTATACCATGAATCGACACTATATAAGGTTTGATCTAAATCTTGTATTATTTTATCTATATCTTCTTCCGATTTACTGATTCCAAGAAATTTGTGACTATAGCACTTTTTATATAGCTTAACTAATCCTTTCTTAGCTTTTGATAAATCTTCTTTCCGAATTAGATCATAAATAATTATATCGGTTGGCTTGAAATAGTATTGCTCGGGAAGATTGTTTTTATACCTATCAAAGTCAAAACTATGTTGATAAATGCTATATGCGTTCTTCTTTTGTTCGCGTTTTTTACCAACTGTTAGTTTCATTTGTAGAAATGCCGTTGCTTTTTTTAGTTGATATTTTCTATTTTCTTTGTTTATTATCTTTACATAGTTAGTTTTTTTCAATCACTTCACCCCCTTCAATTCTAAAAGTGCCTGCCCATTCATCAGCATCGGCAGGAGCCAATCGCGGAGCTGTGATAATTCCCTGTTTTCCTTCTTACATCTGATAATCCGGTCATGCGTTGCTGCTATGCTTGCGTGGAATTGTCGCAATACAGGGGTTGGAGGCAACACAATCCGGCTTTGCTGCATGTGATCGGATGTGATGTGCCCCATGGTTGTTTTCCTTGCTTCGGCCATCTTCACAAAATTGATAATGTATGTGGAAAGCTGAAGATATACATATTCCTTTGGATAGTCTTCTTTCGGTATAACCTTGAAGATGTGCTGATTCAGGCCGCCTTTCCCGCCTGTCCAATACATCACTTCAAGTGTTGCAGACCATGAGAAAAGAATATCCCCATCCTCAATTATATACTTGGTCGGTATATTTGCAGATACGCTTTCAGTATCCGCAGATATTCCTTCGTGCATCTCACGAATTTTTATAACCGGCAATGAAGAATCACCTTCGGCAGGACGATAGTTTGGCACGCAAGCCCATTGATATAATCTGCTATATCATAAAGATTGCCAGTTTTCCATCCTTTCGGTATCTCTTTTTTCAATCTCGGACACCACTCCATTTCCCCGCCGCTGGTGCGGTAGGGCTTGCCGTTTTCATCCGGGAAATCAAACTGCACAAACCAGTAATCATAGAGGGTTTTCGTCATGGTTTCCAGTTCAGCGCATGCAATATTATTATTGTTGATCTTTTTATCCAACGCTACCAATGGGCTGACCGTCTTGATTTGCTCCTCCAATGGAATGTCCGGGATAGAAAAACTGTTTAGAATCTGAATGGTAAGAAATTTTGTCTGTGACCCTTGTGCTTGGCTTTTGAAATGAGTCAAAGACAATTCAAGCATATATTTTATGAAATCTATGTTATATCCATCCTTGGCAGTAATAACATATGTTCTCTGATATGCGTTGAATTTCCCGTTATATCGCGTAATATGAAAGTTTCCTTGTGCATTGTTTCCAGCTAATAGAATAGCATCACAGTCAAACGCGAAAGAATCAATAGTTGTGGGTTCTGGAGCGCATGTAAAAAATGGATATGCTCCACCAGCAACCGCTGCATTGGCGTCAAGTTTTCCAGTAGTTATATTGCATATATCCGGTAATTTTTTATAATTCATACTTCACCCGTCCCAACTGCTCCTTGATCTCCTCCTCCAGCCGATGCCCTTCCTCAAACATCGCTTGCAGGTGGGTCTGGAAGCCCTGCATTTTCTCGGCAAATTCGGCCGGGGTCAGGTTGACATATTCGATTTTGACTTCAAAATACTGCCCGGCGGAGAAGCTGTATTTCTTTTCCTTGATCTGCTCCTCGCTGACGGTGACGCAGAAATCCTCCACGGGTTCCCCGGCATTGAAGGTGTCAATGATGCGGGTGATCTCCGCATCGGAGAGGACGGTGCGCTGGTTGTCATCCACCTTCACCTTGCTGCCCAGCTTGCTGGCGTCCATCAGCACCACATCGCCGATATGCTGCTTATCGATGAACAACACGGATACATTTGTGCCTGTTTTAGCAAAAATATTACTTGGCATACTGACAACGCCACGTAGCATATGATTATCAATTAAATGCTGACGAATTTTAAATGCAATTTTCTTTGCACGTTCAGAAGCTGTCAAGAATCCGGTTGGAACAACTATTGCTGCTTTTCCTTTTTCATTGAGAGAAACAATAACATGTTGCAAAAACATTAGGTAAATATCCATACTGTCCAGGTCAACCTTTGGAATATTGGGTACACCCACAAAGAAACGTTTTTTGTATGCTTCCCCATCCAGTTTATCCCGCGTATCACTAAAATCGGTATTGAAAGGCGGATTGCTGGCGATATAGTCAAAGGTGGCGATGTTGTCCTTCCTGGCGTTCAGGTGCCGGGGCGACACCAGGGTGTCATCATGCACCACGTTGGGCAGAGAATGCACCAGGCCGTTGAGGATCAGGTTCAGGCGCATGAACTCGTTGGCTTTCTGGCTGATGTCCTGGGTGTATACGGTGCAGTTATTTTCACCGATCTCATGGGCCAGGGCCAGCACCAGGGTGCCGGTGCCAGCGGCAGGGTCGTACACCGTCACGTTTTGGACAGCTTGCGGCACCAAAATCCGCGCCAGGATGGTGGCGATGGAATGGGGCGTGTAGTATTCGGCATATTTGCCGCTGTCCTTGTTATAATCCTTGATGAGGTATTCAAAAATGTCGGCAAAGAAATCATATTTCTGCTCAAACACGCCGGTGAAGGAATCGTTAACCAGCTTGCCGATCATGGCCTTGCAAAAAGCGTCCCGCTTTTCTTCCTCGATCACATAGGGCGACAGGGCGTCGAACAGCTTGATCTTGGACGCGCCGCCCGCCTGAACAGAGAAGATGTCCATGTTGTCGTTGGAGATCGCCACCAGGGTTTTATCGAAGAGGTCATGGAATTTTTCATCGTTCTGGTGATTGAAAAGATAGGAAATAAACTGCGTGGGCCGCAGCTTGGCCGTGGAGCCGCCAATATCCATCAGCGCCATTTCATATTCATCTTCGGATAAAGCGGATAAGCGCTGCTCCACCTCGGTGTCCGCCAAATCAGCATAGGCGGGATTCACCTTTTTCATTTCATAAATGAATTTATCATTCAGGAATTTATAGAGGAAAACCTCTGTGATGATCTTGTATTCGCTGGCGGCGTTGCCCAGGCCGAAATTGGTGCAGACGGCTTTCAGGCCGTCGATCATGGCTTTGGTATGCTGGGTGATTTCCACTGTATTCATTGCGCCCATGTCCTTTCATGGAAATATTCCTGGGATAGCGTGGCCCCGACGAACTTGAGCTGCGGCAGGGTGAAGGGCAGGCCGTGGGCCTGCAGCGCCTGCTTGATGGCGGGCATCATTTCTGCGGTAAAGTAGGGCTCGTTTTGCAGCATCCGCTGATTGGCCAGCACCCGGCTGTCCGCCAGGCGCTTCAAATCCATCAGCACCGGGAAAATCTGCGCGTCTGTGCCGATGGGCGGCGGATTGCTCATCAGGCGCTTATGAATGCGCATGAATTTGGGATCATCGGCGTATTTGTGGGTCAGCAGCGCGTCCCGCTGGTTCAGCGCCGCCGCACGGGAGCGAATGCGCTCCAGCTCCTGCATATGTTCCTTCATTTCATCGGCGGTCAATTCCTCGATATGCTTTTTCTGGAACAACCTTTGCAGCTCCTCCAGCAGGGTGATGTATTCGGGGTCCTGCGGATCGAAAGTGTGCTGCATTTCCCGATGGGTCTTATCCAGCGCATCCCGGAAGGCGTCGGCAATGACCATTTCATCCTTGGACACCCGCTTGAAAACGAACTGAATCTCGCTCATGGCCAGGTTCAGCACGGCGGTCATATCCTGGGGATCATTGAGTGCATTCTTGGCGTTGACCAGGGCGATACGATTTTGCACTTCACTGGACAGCTTGTTGGCGTTCTCCAACGTAAACTTGTCCGCCAGGTCCTCATAACCAAACAGGCGGGCAATATTCTGCAATTCCTTGTAGCTTTCCAAGGCTTTGCGCAAGGAAAGCAGTTCTTCTTTATCTTCAATGGCCGAAATCTGCTGCGTAAAAAGCGATACGTTTTCCGTATCATACAGGAATAGCTTTTGCTGAATCTCCTGTAACGCCGCGGAGATCTCTTCCGACGTCATGAAGATGCTGTCATACTGGTGGAAGGCATCGCCCAACTCGGCCTGGAGCTCGTCAAAATACGCTTTGTTGGTTTTATCAAATTCCGCCCGGATATCAGCGAAGTCCACCACAAAACCATAGCGATGCTTTTTATAGGGGCGGTTTACGCGGGTCAACGCCTGCAAGAGACTGTGATCCTTGATCACACGGCCCAGATATAGTTTTTTCAGGCGCGGGGCGTCAAAGCCGGTCAGAAGCATATTGTAAACCACCAGCAGATCTATGGCGCCTTTTTTGAAATGATCGACTTCTTTTTCCCGGGTTTCTTTGTCGTCCTGATCGTGCAGGATCAGAGCAGAGGTCAGATCATAGTCTTCCAGCTGATGGAACACTTCCCGTGCCTGTTCGGAAGAATCGCAGACGATCATGCCGCCAATGGAGCTGTCTCCCAGCGCAATACGGCTGCGCTGGAAATCCTCAACAATATACTTTACCAAATCCCGCACATAGGTGGGATGGGCATATAAATCCTTGCGGTCAATGGAGCCCTTCAGGGCCTTGATGCTTTCCAGTACGCCCTGCAATTGGGTGCGGTATTCAGTACGGATACCCTCGCGGATCAGGCGCAGGGTGTAGCCATCTTTGATGGATCGGTTGTAATAGTACTTGTGAATGTAAGCGCCGAATACGTCTTTGGTGTTGTAGCCCTCACCGATCAACGGCGTGCCGGTCAAAGCGATCATGACAGCTTCCCGGTCAGAGGAAAGCAGATTGGACAGGAAGGAACCCTTCGGGTTATAGCTGCGGTGCGCCTCATCCATGAAGTATACGCGCTGCACGTTCACATTGTAATCACTGGGATGGGAAATGGAATCAGAAGAAAACTTCTGGATATTCACAACGGTGATGGATAATTCACCGGAAGCGTTTGCTTCGCCGGTCTGGCCGATGGCCTTGGTGAAATCTTCTTTTGAATCCACCGTATCCACATGAAGGCCTCGGGCTCGGAATTCATCGGCAGCCTGCTTCAATAGGTCGAGCCGATCCACAATGAAATAGAACTTGGCGATGATGCCTTGCTTTTGATAATAGTCTGTCAAATAGCGAACGTTGAAATAGGCCAGCGCTGTTTTGCCGCTGCCTTGGGTATGCCAAATGACGCCGTGCTTATCGTTGTGATTCAGTTTTTCTTCGATGGCTTTCGTGGCAAAGATCTGCGGATAACGCATCACATGCTTTTCCAGATGCTTGATACCATTATCGTCTGTTCGTTCCACATAAGCCAGGCCATAGCGCAGCAGGAACAGCAGCCGATCTTTGCTGAAAAGAGAAGTCAGCATCCGATGGGTCGGTGTCATCGGGCTGGTATTGATCTGATAATCCGGCGCGGATTTAATGGTGACCAGATTGGTGTCAGTCAGAATTTTCGATTCGATCGCTTCATCCAGCGGAGCAATGCGGGTGAAGATACTATCGTCTTCCTCCCGGAAGTGGCTGAAGAATAGTTTCTCATATCCGATGGTTGCGTAATATGCGCCTTCCAACGGAACAGCTTCGTTATCGTCATATTCTCCATTGTTGGAGAACACCATCAGCTGCGTCATATTGATGAAGCGGCGGAATTTTCTGT
>Ga0310694_10002794_pt1 | contig 17505 bp, 14 predicted proteins | sample 174DNAGHGhighgp2_FD_203884 | JGI IMG/M metagenome (GOLD analysis project Ga0310694, IMG submission 203884) | Sheep rumen microbial communities from Palmerston North, Manawatu-Wanganui, New Zealand - 1742 DNA GHGhigh gp2 (v2) (version 2) | ecosystem: Host-associated > Mammals > Digestive system... | reverse complement strand
CAACACTGTGGCAACACTTGGCAACACAAGCGGCAACACTTACAAAGCTCCAAGTTCCTCGTAGTAGCTAATTTCTGCCGAATCCTTGTCCGTACTGATAATATTGGCTCTGAAGTGAAACACACGCGGAGTTTTGCCGCCTAACCGGATTGTATGCGTCGTGCGTCCTTTATCGGTGATAAGAATGTTGCCTTGCTCCTTCCACTCGTTGATAAGTTTTTCCGCACTCGCAAAGTGCAATTCATCTTCCAGAATTCTCTTCAGTTCAGTCGGAAAGAAAATCACTTCGCCTGTGTCAAAGATTTTGCCCGAACAGACGGTTCCCCATGAGCCGATTTCAACGGGCTTGCCGGTTTCGTTGCTCGTCTCATCGCGAGCGAAAGATTTTTCATGACTGGCAACATAACTGCTCAGACTTGCAATGGCTCTCGTTGTGTCATCAATTTCAGCGTTGGTTGGCAACAGGGTAATAACTTCTTTAATGTCGCGGGCGGCGGCAACATCGTCGAAAACAGCTTGTGCCCCGATACAGATTAGGAAGTATTGCAAGGCGATGAAAGCAGAGGTCACGGTTTTTAATTGAGTCGGCTCAATGTTTTGAGGATTTTGGGCGAAGATTTTCCCGAAGCCACCGAGAATTTCTTGGATTTCTTTCAAGCGTGCGGGAATGAATTCTATCCAGGGTTTACCGAAGTGCCCGAAGTTGTTCTCCGCAATGAAGTGAAGGTCAGCGGCGAATTGGTCGTCAAAAAGTTTAGGGCAACGAATTTGCACAAGGCGTTTGTAAGCCCCGCGCAGGTCGTGTTCTTTGAGAATGGGGCGTTCAGCAGTCATAAGCCGTGAGCCGTAAAATCTGAAAGCCTGTCTTGCAGTGCCATCGCGTTTTTGAGCTTGGTTGCCTTTGCCTTCAGCGTAGGAGTAAATCATTTGCGAGAGTTGTTCTTCAGCGCGTTTGCCGTTCATTGTCTCCATTTCGTCGAAGAAATTGGGCAGGTCGTTGTAGGCAGCGGCAACAGCTTGACGATTCTTTTCAGTAGCTCCGAAAGTGCGGATAAGTTCACGAGGATTACCAAAGAGAGCAGCAGCTAATTTAGCGAGAGCAGTTTTACCGCCACCGCTTTTGGAGTTGAGTTGAATTTGAGCGTTGAGAATATTTAGGGGCTGAACGAGAGTAGCAAGAAAAGCAGTACCGAAATATAAGCGAGCGACGGCACCACCTTTTTGACAGGCTTCGAGGAAGGCATTTTTTAGAGTATCGGCGTTGCCGCGTGTAGCAAATTCTTCCGCGTAGTTGAATCCGGGACGACGAACAACATAATCTTTGCCGCCAGTTGGATAAATGTACTTGCTGTCATGCCAGCCGGGTTGGTCGTAAGCTTTAATTTCGTTCAAGTCGGGATTCAAGCTGATGACGGCGTTTATGAGACGACAGATAAGCTTAGGTTCGTCAATCAAAGCCCCACTGTCGGCAAGAGTGATAATGGCACGCGGGTCGGCTAAGGTTCTGCCAGTGATTTCTGTAGTGCGCCACACGCCACGAATTAACGTCGCTATCTCGTAGGTGAAAGTGTTTTGTTTAGGCTCGCGAAAAATTTTAGTGGGAATAATGGGAGTACGAGCCGCACAGACATATTTAGGATTGTCGCCGTCTTTTTTAGGCGGCACGACGAGAGTAATATCTTCGCGCTGATTTTATTCGCGGTGAAGTGAAATGACTGCCGCTCATTTGAATGCCTAAAATTGAACGTGTTTTATCAAGCCTCCGCGCTATCCTCTGCGCCGTGTTCCTTTTCCCAAATGCGGGTTAGAGTTTGAACGAATAGCGAATCGCCTGTATTTTTATTTTCTTCCTCGCGGCGGAACGAGCCGAAAACTTTTAACAAAATTTCTATCGCCCGAATCCTCTGCTGTGTCGGTGTTCGCAGTTCAAATTTCTCAATCACGGAACAACCTTTGCCGACAAGCCGTGTCATTGCAATTTCATCGGAACTTTCTCCGCGAGCAATGCGCGTTAGAATTTCTAGCAATTCGCGCTCATCGGCAACGCGTTCGCTGTGAATTTTTTCAAGCCGCTCATCAATCGCCGCCCGAATCTCGGCATTGGCGAGCAATTTTGCCGCCGTGACTTTTGCGCTTGCAGGAGCATAGCCCGCCGCTCGCGCCGCCGCCGTTCCGTTCCCACCGTTCAGAATGTATTCACTGATAAAATTTTTCTGTCGCTCATTTAACATCGTTAATCCTCCTTGAAAGTTAGAAAAAGTTAGTTGCTTAAATCGCCAAAACACATACCACACACACCGCCACACACCGCCACACACATACCAAAAATGCCCGAAAAGCTAGCTGTGACGCGGGGACACATACCACACATACCATTTTTTGCGAAAAGTAAGTGTATAAGGAATTACAAAAAATTTTTCACTTATGAGTGCTCGTTAGTGAAACACAACAAACTAAAACAATAGAAAACAAAAAAGTGGTATGTGTCTGTATGTGTGTATGTGTCTACATATAAATATCGCGTTCTTATGCGGTTCTTTTGCTTAAAAAAACACACACATAAATAAAACTAATGTGTGTGTGGTATGTGGCGATATTTTTATTTATGGTTTAGAATCCGTATTCATTAGCTAATTTTTCCGCTTCTAAATCTCGTTCCTTATCGACAACCTCAATTAACACGTCGGCTTTGAATATGTACAAGAATTTTCTTTCGCCTTGAATAATCTTTTCTTTAGCTTTGTTTCGTTGGTTTGTGGCTTCAAGCTTGCCCGCGTCGAATGCCTCATTAAGAAATTTTTCGTAACTCGGCAAGCCCAATTTATCTTCGCAAATTTGACGGAATGCGTTTCGGAAAAACCCAACACGTCCGTCTGTATATTTCACACCAACGCGCCCTGCAAAACTTTTAGCGTCAAACGTGCTATCAGTCTTTTCACCAATTTCCATGAACTCGCGCGGGTGCTCATCAACCCACGACGCAAGCAAAGCGAGCGAGCGTTTTAGGTCGTCAATCTCCGCGAGCGTCGGCAGGAGTTTCATAACATCGCGAATATCGGAAAGTGCAAGCTTGGTTTGAAAATCTTCCGCGAGCGATATACAACGCCGGAAGTGCCCGAATGCAAGAGCACAGGCACAAAGCGCATTTACGTGAGTCGGCTCAAAAAGTCGCCCGCAAGTATCAAAAATTTCATTAGTCAACGCGGCGAAGTCGGCTTTAATCGTCGCTTGATTATCGGAAAGATATTCCGTCCACTGCCGCCCGAAATGCCCGTGATTGTATTCGCAAAACTGATACAAAAAATGCGCGTCATGTGTACCAAATAACGGTTCAGAAATGCGAATATCAATCGCTCGTTTGAACGAGCCGCCCTTTGAATTCTGCTTGTGAAGTGGTTGCTCGCCCGTCGACAGGCGAACGCCGCGAAAATGTTCAACTTTTTTAACAGAGCCGTCGCGTTTGTTTCGTTGCCCGTCGACGCCGCCGAAATAATCATAAATAGATTTTTGAAGTTCCTCCTGCCCTTTCCTGTCAAGTGATTCTAATTCGTCGACGGCTTGCGGCAAGTCGTTCAAAGCAACCGCCGTTGCAACGCGATTTTTCGGCGAGCTATCGAAAGTTCGCATGAGTTTATTCGGGTCGCCATAAGTTGATAAGGCGAGTTTCATTAGCAGAGTTTTCGCAGAATTTTTCGCGCCGTTAATGTGCAACCAGAAATTGGGCACTTTAATTATCTTGAGCAACGACGACGCAAGAGCCGCGCCGAAAAAAATCCTGTGAATCGAAGAAAAATCAGTAACGAGCTTGAAAGTGGTTTTCCATTTCTCGGCGGCGCCCTGTGTAGCGAACATCTCCGCATAATCGATACCGGCGCGGGCAACTTGATAATCCTCGTTAGAATTCGGAACAGGATAAACGAATTTATTTTCATGCCAACCCGGCTTAGAGTAAACGGTTATCACAGGAATTGTGAATTCGTTATCTTTGAGCATGTGGCGGAAGAATCGCGCATATAATCCTGTGTCTTCGATTAGAATATTTTTGTTAGAATCGAAAACTTTTCGCGGGTTAATGAGCATTTGAGCGTCAACCTCTGCCCGTTCCCACTTGCCGCGCGAACGGAATGCAATTTCATAGCGAACGTTTCCATTTTCTTTTGAGCTTAATATTTTTGTTACAACCACAGGAGTTAAGGCGGCGTTGATAAAAGCGGCGGGCTTTTTCTCGGTTGCGGGTTTGATAAAAGTTATCCCGCGCTTTTTGAACTGAAAATCTTGCGGGATACGCAGGTTAATCGGGCAGTCGGCAATAAAATCTTTCGTGTAGCGTTCATCGGTCGGCTCATCGGTCGGCGCGGGTGTGTTGCTGTCTCCGCGCCAAGCAGTTTCCCAGTCGGCACGATACACATCTTTTAATTGCATGACGCGCTCAACTGTGTAGTAGTAAACGCCGCTGTGGTCAATCATGTCAGCCGAAAACCAACCCTTTTTGCGCCAATATTCGACGGTTTGTTTGGTAACGCCGATAATTTGGGCAACAACTGATGTTTTCATATAATCTGTTTTGTCAGCTTTATCCGGTGTTGGCAATTCATTTGGTGGTAATTTGGCGGTCGTTTGGTGGTCATTTGGTACCTTCATAGAATCAGCCCTTTCTTGACGGTTTGTCTTTGGGCTGGTAGAATCAAAAATGCCAAGAGACACCCCGTCGTTGTTTTTTGAGAATTTACGACTGAATTGTATCTTAGCCGTCTTGCCCACGTCAAGGGCTTTTCGATTGTTCAGTTCAGGGTGCAGGTTATACCACTCGCGGCGGGCGTCGCGTTCCGTGTAGCCGAATTTTTTAGCAAAGCCGTGAAGTGTTGCAATATCAAATGACGAATCCTTGAGCGAATCCCAACGAACGCGATTTTCTTCCTCGTTATAGTGTTCGCCGCCTTGATTCAAGCGGTCAACTTCCTCATAAGTGAATCCTAAATTTTTGAGTGCAGAGATAACGGCAAGCCAATCTTCGCCCGACAGATTTTTCACAGGGATAACATCAAGCATTTTTTGAACGCGGAAGGCGTCATAATCGTTGCCAAGCTCGGCGAAGTCGTTATCTCGTGCTCGTGCAGATTTTTTCGTTTCCTCTGTAGGTTTAGGCGCGGGAAGATTTTTTTCGTGCTCATCAATCAGCGCGTTCAATTTCGCGTCAAGGTCGGCAGGAGTAAAGCAAATGGAATTGACTTCAACCAAGCGAACAATCGGCGCGTCGTTCGATACACCTTTTTTGTAATTTCTCGTTCCCAGCACGCGGAGCACGCGAGTTAAATCGCCTACACTGTCGACAGCTTTACTAAACTTGCCCGCTTTGATTCTGATTGTTTCGATAAGCCGCCCATTGCGGTTTTTAATCTCGGCGCGATTATCCTCTGTGATAGCGAGCGGTTCGGCAAGAATACAATAACCGTGCGTGCCATAACCCGAATTAACGAGCACGCTCAATTTGAACGGCAGAAAATCTTTTACGGCGGAAGGTGGCGGGTATTTTTTCGGGTCGGTGTGCTTGCCGCCAAGAGTATCAATATCGGTAATGACGGCGGTTTGAGCCGTGATAGCGGCTTCTTCTCCGCGCCCTTCTTTAGGCGGCTTATCCTGCAGATTAACGCCGAAATAAACATCAAAGCCCGAATCAGAATAATCAATCGCGGCTTGAGCCATTTCGCGGCGGCGGTCGGCAGTTGAAACATCAAAGAAATAAGTTTTCTTATCGGGCAACGTCCACAGATAGCTGAATTTTGTTTCGTGCACTGCGCCGAATATCAGATTGAAAAACTTTTCCGCCTCTGCAATGCGGGCTTGCTTATCCTCGGCTTGCGGCAATTCGTTCGCGGGAGCGTCGCTCATCGGCGCGGCTTGCTCGTTAGAATCCTGCGGAACAGAATCATCATGAGCATTGGCAATAACTTCGCCCGTTTCATCGTTGATAATCTCCGCGCCTTCTGATATAATTTCGTCGGTAATAATCATCATTGTTCCTTTCCGCCCGCGCCGTTCGCGAGCATTATTTTTTTGTTTTCGTCGCCATTTTCACAACCTCTATCAAAGGCGATTTTGGCATTGTCGGGATTAATTTCAAAACCATACGCTTTCCTGCCTAACCTCGCGGCGGCAAGCAGGAATGTTCCGGTACAAGCAAATGGGTCAAAAACGATATCGCCCGCTTGTGTCGAATGACGGATAAAGCGTTCGGCAATCTCATCGGGCTTTTGCCAAGTGTGATAGCGGTTGCCCAATCTGCCGTCGGGAGCATTTATGTCTTGCACAGCCCATTGCTCATTGGTTATCGGGCAGTTAAGCGCGGGAGCGTCGACGCCGCGATAGAAAAGGCACGCTTGCCAATTTTGAATGTAATAATTTTTCGGTGCTTGCCCTAATGTGTTGCGATAAGTCCACACCAACACTTGACACGCCAATAAATTTTCGGGCGGAGTAATGCTCAAATAAGCGCAAAGCTCATCGGAATATGCGCCGATAAAAACATAGGCGAACCCGTCGCGGCGAACGTGGCGCAGAGCATTTGGCAACCAACTTTTGGCGAAGCCGTCAATATCTTCCACGTCGGTTGAATAGGGCGGGTCTGTCAATAAAAGTTTATATGGCTCATCGGGCACGAAATTAATTCCGTTGCCGACAAAAAGCACAGCGGGATTTTTTGAGTTTGAACGTTGCGCAACAATATCCGCTTGAGCTTTGCTAATCTGTGATTTTTTTTCGGCTTGCCTAATCATGTTCAGCGCGCTAGAGCGTGTAACAATTTCACCACGCGCCTTAGCGTCGGCTATAGCTTTTTGAACGGCGTCGGGATTATCGGCGAGCTTTTGAAATTGTGAAATTTGATTTTTGCCGAATCCCAATTCAGCCGCCGCCTCAAGCTTGCTCGGCTTTTTCGTTCCCGATTGATTTTCGGCGGAAGGAATTTCAACTGATTCTGATTCGTCGTTTAAGAATTTCCCTGCGGAGGGAATTTCTAACTTCTGCCGCTTATGATTCGTTGTAGCTTTAGGCATTTGGTTAAGTAGTTCGCCAAGCCGCGCCTCCGCGAGCAAAACCAGTTCGCCAATCCTTTGCCCTTCCTCAAGCTTTTGCTTGCGAACTTCTTCAACCACACCGATTTTATCAAGGGCAGAAATTTCAGCATAAACGGCGCGGAGCCTATCACGCCCGATAAGCGCGAATTTCGCTACATCTTCAATCCTCGTTGGCAATTTGTTTTGAGCAATGATAAAAGCAGTGCTTTTATCGTCAACGTGTTCCGAATCAACATCGGCAGAGTGATTCAATTCGTCGACGACCGCGTTGTTTTTCTCCGCGCCCGTGGCGTTGAAATAAGTTCCGCCAATTTCGCCTTGCTCGTTAGAATCCTGCGTAACAAAATCAGCGTGCACATCGGGAGCAATTTTTTCGGGCGCGTTTTGAGTAATTGCCGAAAACCCTTCAGGGTCAAAGGCACTTTTTTCGCTGAAACGTTGCGGAGCTTTATTTGGCGCGGTTTTTTCTGCCGAATCATCATCGCTATCAGCGGCGCGAAGACTTTCAACGGCGGGCAATTCCAAAATCAATTCGCCGAAATGATTATCCTCTGCGCGCGCAGGTGTATCAAAAGTAGACTGAAAGTTTTGCGGCGTTTCGTCGGCAGTATACTCGCCGCTTGAATCACCGCAGGTATCTTGCGAAAAATTTTTCTCTTGAGTGGCGTTCATCGGCGCGGCTTGCTCGGTAGAAGACGCCGGAACAAAATCAACATCAAGCGCATTTTCGCCGTAAAGATTGTCCATGCCCAAATCGGCTTTTCTGCCAAGCAAAGCTTTAGCAATAGGAATTTGTTCCTCGGTGTAAATCGCCTTGCGTCCGTCATAACGAGCGGGCGAAAGTTTTGGCGGGTATTTCTTCCCGTGATATGTGCGTTCAATTCGCCAACCTTCAATGGTTCGCTTTGAACCGCCGGTCGCGGTCGCGAACTCTTCTGTGCTATATTCTTTCATAGGTTGCCTCCTGCATTTGGCTAATGAGCATTTGCATTTTGTTGTAAAGCCTCATCAAGCGCATGTGCTCATTGGGCGAGATAAATTCAAAAAACATTTTGAGCACAAGCCGTTTACAAATTTTTTCAAGGCGTTCAATCATTTAATCACTTCCTTCCGCCGTCGGGTCGGTCAAATATTTGAGCGGGTCAATACCCAGAGCCGCCGCAACGCGCATTGCAACGGGCGCGCTTACCTTCTGCCCATTGACGGCACGAGCCGCCGCCTTGAAACTTATTCCGGCACGTTTTGCCAACGCGGCGGTCGTTATCTCTTGAGCAAGGAACAGGCGCAGAATTTCTTCGCGATTAAATCGGAACATTAACTTATCCCCCCGATTTTGATTTTAAAAATTTTTTGGTGTACAATCGAACATGCTCAAATACAAAAACACTTTAGCCCGAATCCTCTGCAGGATTTAGGCGAGTGTGTGCTTGAGGTGCACAATGTTTTGAGCAACCCGCCGCTTAACGTCGGTAAACGTTCAACGGCATTTTTTGTTTGTGATTCTTTTTAATGAATAACTAAATTGTACAGTTTAGCTTAAATGTTGTAAAGTAAGGCAAAAACCGCGTCAACACGTGACGTTTTTTTTGTCAGTCGCGATATCATGCGGTTTCACAAAGATTTTTGCCGAAAAAATTTTTTAACGCGACGAATATTTTTCGACAAACCAAAATTTTTTCATACAACAAACCCGCTCATCGGAACAGAATGAGCGGGCTATTTTTTTATTCAACATCAAGCGACGTTTGAACGCGCGGGGCAACCGCACTCATAACCGATTGAACTTCGCTTATCTCGGCTTTGTTCCGTTCAACCAGTTCCGCCGCAACCGACGTGAGCAAATCATTGACTGAAACTTTTTTTATCGCGGCAAGCATTTGAACATCGGCGAATAATTTTGGCGTCATAAGCAACGAGCAACGCGCCGATTTTCTTTCGTCTTCTGATAAAGTTTTTGAACGAGCCATAAGCTAACCTCCTCAAACAGAAATAGTATCAAAAATTGCATTGGCGGCAGTTTGCTCGGCTTGATTCTTGAGCCTCTGCACAGCGTGGTTGTAAATTTGTGTTGTTACGATTGAAACATGCCTCAAGACTTGCTGAACTTGTGTAAGTTCGACGCCCGCAATTATCATTGTTGTCGCTGCTGTTGCGCGGAGCGAATGCGCTGTAAGGCGCGGAGTATCGAAACCGGCGGCGCGAAGGTTCGCCTTGCACATCTTGCTGATTGTTTGTGTCGTCAAGCGCGCGCCTTTGTTTCTGTTGCTGATTGAAGTAAACAGCGGCTCATCGGCGGCGACGTTCCCGCGAGCTTGCAGATAAACTTCAATGAGCTTTTCCACTTGCGCCGGAAGCAAAACTTCTGCGTCTTTAGCCGAATGCCCCTTGCCTTGAATCATCAAGAAAGTTTTGCCGAATTTCGGAACAATATCACCTTTATCAGCGCGAACGACCTCAACACAGCGAATACCGGTTGCAACCATGAGCGCGATAATCGCTTTATCTCTTTTGGCTTTAAGCGAATCACCTTTCACGCCTTTAATGAGCTTGCCAGCTTGAGTGGCGGTCAAGGCGTCTTTTTTGTGTTCGTGAGAAACTTTCACGCGGCTTTTCAAATGGTCGGCAATGTTGGTGTAAAGCCTTTCCAACGACAGCCAGCGGAAGAAAATTTTGCAGGAAGTCAGATACAACTGAACGGTTGCAGGGCTTTTCTTATCGGCGATAAGACCGTCGCGCCAATTTTCCAAATCCTCGCGGCTCGGTTGGCTAATCTCGTTGGCGGCGAAGTAACGGAACAGTTGATTGAGCGCGGTTTTGTAGGTTTGCGCGGATTTTTCCATGACACCCGCGAATTTGATAAACCGTTCGACAAGCGCGGCTTGCACGAATTTTTTTGATTGAACTTCGCGAGCCTCTGCTTTGATAATCGCGGTCGTCATTTTCGTTTCCTCCTCAAGTTTTATCTTTCAACTGCGCAAATATTATCATAATATGTTTTCAATGTCAAGCTAATACAATAAAGAAGCCATAGTCTGTTTTAGATTCCAAATCATCCACTCCTATTTTTGAGTAATGTTATACCCAAAATGAATCTGTTATGTTTTCGTAGTGTCGTGATTTTAGTATATCGGGCAAATCTGTAATAGACGGAAATTCTTCAGCAATTTCTGAGCAAAGTGTTTCCATCAATTTGTCGCCGACGACATCAGCGTATTTTCCCCGTAGTGCCTTTTCGTACCAATTTACTAAATCATTCTCTGTGACAATGCTTTGAATACGACTGCGCCAGCCGATTTGAGTCATGAGTGAAATGATTATGTCTTGCTCGGCATCTTTGCATACGATAATGATTCTGTTGCTTGAAATGCTACCTACTATGTTTTCGGCAAGTGTCGTATCAAGGCTGAGATGTTTAATTTGAATTGCGACGCCCCAATTTGAATACATATCCAAACCACGATCCGCCGCATTCGTGACGCCGACTCTGTAAATTTTGGCGTCCTGAATAAATTTAGGTCTCGTCATATCGAGACACATGACTTTTTGAGAGAAATCTTTGAACTCGTCTAGAATATCAAATTTGTTCTCGTCCACTGATAATTCTATCTTGAGGTTTAGAGACTCGACTAAGGCAGAAAATAAGGCATACACAACTATTTCATATATTTTATCCAGACTTCTCTTTAAACCAGGCTCGTTCCAAAATGAATTTATGAAATTTATTACGCTGAAATTGCTCTTGTCGGAATCGCGGCAATATGACAGAGCATTGAATAATTGGTTATGTTTATTTGTGAATCTACAGTAAATGTAAGCTTCCACAGCTCCACCAGTCGACAGGTTTTCTTGACTTAACGTATTTAGAACTTTAGGCGGTATTGCATTATCGTTAAATAAATCGTCTTGAAAGCGAGCACTGCTTGTACATTTTCTACCAAGAAGTTGAATAGAAATTTCGTCACGCCAACGCTTACTTTCGTTGCGGTATTCTTCCAAATTTAGCGGGTTAATATCTCCGTAATGGCGAATGCGATACAAAATTTCTGCAATCTGAATGGGTTTGTAAAAATGGATTCGAGATTTTGAAATTATTTTATCGAGTGCCTCTTTGGCTGCTACTTTGCTTATCATAATCTGTTCTCCTTCTGTGTCGGTTCAATGCTAAAATCATGCTTTCTGCTATGGCGTGTATTACCGGAACAGAGACGGCATTACCACATTGGTGTTTAACTTTTCCATAGGGTAAATCTATTTTGTAAGAGTCTGGAAAACCTTGTATTCTTAGCATTTCTCTTTCGGTTGGACGACGTTCGTCATTTATAAGGATATAGTTTGCTGAGGCTTCAGCTCTTAACGCGGAAGAATACGGATGAGGAGTTATAGAGCCAGAGATATTTTCATGGGAAATATAGGGGCGTGGATAATTTTTATCTTTGAGTCTCTGAAGTCGAGAATTTTTAATCGCGTCACGGACATAATATTTTCTGTCAACATTTTCTTCCAAGATGTCTGCTAAAGTTAGTCGTTTGTCATCATCAACGGGCAAAGGAAATTCAAAATGAATATCCTCTAGAAATCCGACTATAAAAATACGTTCCCTGTTTTGCGGAACCCCATAATCGAGAGAATTCAATACTTTTGAATAAACCTTGTATCCCATAGATTCAAGATGGGCATTGATTATACGAAATGTCCTACCCTTATCATGACTCCTCAAATTTTTGACGTTCTCCAGAAGAAAAGCCTTAGGTTTTTTATACTGTAAGATTCGTTCTATTTCAAAGAATAATGTCCCGCAAGTTTCATTTTTGAAGCCTTCCTTTTTACCGATAATAGAAAAAGATTGACAAGGAAATCCTCCAAGTAAGATATCAAAATCTGGGATAGCAGCACTACTTATTTTTGTAATATCTCCTGAAGGACGCTCACCAAAATTTTTTTCATACGTGTCGCAAGCGATTTCATCACATTCTGACGAAAAGACGCAGTGTCCACCTGCATACTCAAAACCTAATCTCATTCCGCCAATTCCAGCAAATAAATCAATGAACGAAAAATTACGCTTATCATTATGTACGTTCTCAATAGAATCATTATAATCAAATAGGTTAAGCTGTCTTATTTTTTTCGTGGACACGTTAATCACTCCTAGTTATCATCAGTGAAATTATACCACAGCCAACAGAAATACAAACTTCAAACGTGCCCAAATCGGGCTATTTTTTTAAGCCTCGCAGAGCAAGCTGCATAACGAAGTTATGCATAGCTTGGTATACATTTTCTGCAGTCGCCCCAGAAAAAAAGCAAAAAAATAAGAATTTGAGAGACCAAATTTGTGCCATACTCCTTCCTGCAATCCAAAGGAGGGATTCAAATGCATTATCAACAACTTCATCTTGGCAAGGTCAAACTCAACGGACTCGGTGGTATACGCCACCATCTGCTCGACCGTGAACGTGTTAAGACCAATCCTAACATTGACTTGACTCGCTCTCACCTTAATCACTCTATCGAGGATATATCTCCAGAACATTTAGAACGAAATGTCCGGCAACGTATCAAGCAACTTCACTTGAAAAGAAAGCCTCGTTCCGATGCCGTCGGGCTCGCCGACATCATCGTCGGTGCCTCTTCCGATTTTATGCTCCAACTCGGCACGGAAAAACGCGAACAATACTTTGCCAACGCTCTCTACTTCTTCCAACGTCGCTACGGGATAGAAAATGTCATGTACTGTCATTGTCATATGGACGAGTACAATCCTCATATTCATATCGGCGTCATTCCTGTCACTAAGGACGGGCGATTATCCGCTCGCGACCTTTTCAATCCTAAATCTCTCGAAAAGCTTCAAACTGATTTTCATCAGCAAGTCTCTCGACTCTACGGACTTGAACGCGGCGAACATCACTCTCGCAATTACCTTGAACTCAATCAATTCAAAGCAAAACAAGCTAAACAGGAACTTCAACAGTACACCGAAGACCTGAACACTCTACTTTTAACGCAGGACAACATCAGAAAGATTAACCGTTCCGTTCACTTTACCTCTACCGGCGTCTTATTCAAATCCGAAGACAGAGACCATGTCGAACTTCCCACTCAAGATTTTATTACCCTGCGCCAAATTGCTGAAGAAGGAATCAAGGCTATAGCTTTCATTCGTATCCTTCAAGAACAACTCCAATTCGCTCAGCACGAAAAAGACCTTGCTAAATCCGACTTAGACTTTCTTCAACACAAATTCGATAAACTAAACAAACTAACTGCCAATTACGCCGCTATTCCACCCGCTTGGCGTAAACGCATCGACCTTGAGATTTTAAAGCTTCAACGTACCTTCACTGCATATTGCCACGACCTTAATCGCGCTTCCGTCAGAGTTTTCATCGCTACTCATGGCGACTTCCAGCAAACTGTTAATATCATGCATGACATCGCTAACAGTGTCGGCATTAAAGACGTTGAGACACTCGTTACCAACATCAATTATTTCTCCCAACTCCAACATAAAAAAAATATTCAACCGACTATTCCGCCACCATCGTGGAAGCCACCTAAACCTGAAGATACTGATTACACAAAGCCTGATGAAACTGGCATCGTTCCTCTTCAACTTTCCAAAGTTCCCGACATTAACTGGGACATGATTAACTGGGATTTACTTCCCGAACTTGAAAAGGATGAAATTAGACACAAAATTGAAATGGCTCGTTGGCTCTAATTCTACACGTCTTCATTTCCAGCTAATGTGAAATCACGAACTCTTTTGTGCCCAATTTGGGCACATTTAAGTGAAACAATAGAACAAACTTCTTCCTGCAACAAATATTTGAACTCCTTCCTGCTTTATGCTACAATACGAAAAAATTTTACAAAGGAGATTCCATAACGCAATAAAGGCTCCACAACGTTTCTCAGGCGTTGCAGAGCTCTTCAAGTGAATGTCAACTTCATTTGAAAACCCGTAGGCTTCATTGCCACTGATTACTCAGCTTGTTCGATTATACGCTAACTTTCTAGCTTTTTCAATAAACAGACGGAAATTGAAGACGACATTCACAAGAAATTGTGTTTGTCGTCTTTTACTTTTCTAGGAGGCTGATTTTTTATGAACAAAACTTTTATGAACGGCGGAGCCAGCAACATTCATACCGCAATCGCAACCTCTGCTCCCGCACTGTTGCCGCAACAAGCCGCTAAACAAGCTCGCTTTGAAATGGCATTGCAGTTTCTCAATCTGCTTTTTGGCGCAGTGCTGGAACGCCTCTTCGGATACCTGTGGACGAAACAGGACAAAGCAACTTATCCTTTCGCCGTTTCTAATCCTGACGAGCGCATAGCTATGGCGAAAAAGGCTATTGAACTCTCTGACGCCGGCTTTGACGTTTACTTTGGCGTCAATCTGATGAATGAAGCTCCAGCTCGGAATGCTCGCGTTAAAGCCGAATTTGTGACTTTACAGACGGCTACGGTCGCTGATATTGATATTCTCGGCGGGGAACACACCGACCCCAATAAATATCCTGCCAACATTGATATGGCAAAAGGATTCCTGCCCTTCCCTGTGTCGATGCTGGTCGACAGCGGATATGGTCTGCACCCGTATTACCTTTACGCTAAGCCGGTAGCTATCACGACTGAAAATCGCTTAGAGGTCACAAAACGCAATAAGAAGTTCATCGACACAATCCGTTCCCGTGCAGGTAAATACGCAAAGGCAGTAGATAGCGTCCACGACTTGCCCCGCGTATTGCGTATGCCTGGTACCTACAACTACAAAGGCGGCAGAGAAAATGCGCCCTTGTGTCGGCTGATTGAAGTTTCTAACGTGCGTTTCACTCCAGAAAGCCTTGACGCTCAACTAAATGAACTCCAGCCCGCAAAAAAATCGAAACAGGCGCGGGGAGATATTACACTCATTTATCAATCTGCCGATTCTCGCGAATTTGATACTTGGCGAGCAATCAAAATGCTTGAGGTTATTCCTGTTGCCGCTCTTAGTCGCGACGAATGGTTGAATATCGGCATGGCACTGAAAAATAACGGCAACAGTGTATCAGACTGGGGGCACTGGAGTCGTCCCGATGCTCGTTTCAAGGAAGGCGAGTGTGAAAAACTGTGGCAGGGCTTCAACGGCACCGGCTTAACTATCGCCACTATTTGCGACATTGCCGAGCACTACGGCTATAATGCTAAATCCGTTTACGATGAGTGGTGCAGTTTACATCCCGAATTCAAAAGCAGGATTACTCATAAGTCCACACCAACAAGCGACGACGAAGAAGAAAAATTTGTCTGGACACAAGACATGATTAAATCTTGCCCTGTGAATCTGCGTCTGCCCAGCAATTATCTTTTCAATCACAAGGGAATTAACATATGAAAATAATTTTAATCACAACTAATATTTCATTTTTATAATAAGTTTCGCCATAGCCTACTTTTTAATAGGAATACTGAAATTATGCGGATATGGATACATATTTGACGGGAAAATAATATTAGGTTGTTCCATATGTTCTGTGGCATTTGCTATAACATCAATCCTTGAAACTTTTGTAACTGGATATAAAAAAGGCGAAAAGTCAGTAATATCTAAAATAAATGACAAAAACGAATTAAGTAATAACGCACATGAAAAAATACACGAAAATTATATAAAAAACATAAATTGGTTACACAAACTAAAAAGTATCCTACTCGTTATAATAATACCTACGTTCTTCTTCATAACTGCTGCAAACTTCATAGAAGAAAATCCAACATTATCAGACGGCTTATCACTAATATCTTTTGCCTTGATTATTTTTGACATCGCTCTTAAAATGTATTTCGAAAAAATTATTACCGAATTCAATTATTGGGCTCAAAAAATGAAACGAGGAGAATGATATGTTAAATCAATTCAAAAGTGTTCTAAACAACATTAAAGAACGTATTGGAACATTCAATCCAAATAACATCATTGCAAATAACGCAAGACAACTTTTACTCACTGCAAATAACGACAATATTCAAACCAGCAATAACGACATTTGCTTGACAACAAATGGATTAAATTTGCAATTAAACATCGAAGAGGAAATCACTAAACTAGCACAACGTGCATTAACTAGAATTCTAAAACAAGAGCTAATAAAACAAAAAAATTTAGAGCAAGTATTATCAAAAACCGAAGATATCTTAGAAAACGAACAAACCAAATCACAAGAAAATCTTTCCGAATCAATAAACGAAGATTGGCTGTCGTATTACATCGAAGGCGCAAGTAAAATAAGTGATGAACAAGTACAAGACCTATGGGCAAAAATTTTAGCTGGAGAAATAGTTACTCCAAAGACGTTTTCTAAACGAACGCTTGACGTATTACTCAAATTATCGCCAGAAGAAGCCAAACTTTTTGAAAAGATATGCGGATACGTAGTGGAAATCGGCAACAACGTCGTAATAATAAACGAAGAAAAATTAAATTCTCCAGACTATTTCACTTACCTTGAAATTATGCGACTCGGCGAATGTGGGCTAATAAACACTTCTAACATGAGTAGCCTAAACGCCAAAGTTAATCCAGCAAGCAAAGTCGCAATTATCTACGGAAACGACACAATAGTTGGTGAATCAACTAGACAAGAAAATATCCACCTCCCAATCTACCCATTAACTGTTACAGGGATTGAGTTGAGCAAGATAGTATCTCCAACCAGAAAATACGACTACTTAAGAAGCCTAACACAATACTTAAAAGACAAATACAAAACTATAGAATGGGAGAATTATCAAGTATTTAAGCGCGACGGACAAACCGTACATTACGCAAAAATCAGCATGAGGGTAATTGCAAACGCAGTAAAGAATATCTCATCATAAACGAGAAAACGACTAACGAAAAAAATCTCGAAAAAAAAAACGCAAACCGAGTGAGCAAAAAACTCACACGGTTTTTTTGTTGCCGATGAGGTGTTGCCGCTTGTTTTCTTACTGGCAACATACCACAAATGGCTTTATGACGCGATTTACCACGTCTAAGCTCCCAATTTTTGTTGCCAAATCCTCAAATTTTGTTGCCGCAAATGTTGCCGCTCCGATGGCGTAATTACGCCATGTTGCCGCTGTTGCCGCTGTTGCCGCAAGAAAATACAACTTGTAGAAGAAAAATGAAACAGCAGAGAGAGTGTGTGTGTGTGTGTGTGTGAAAAAAATCACATAGGAGAAATATATAATATTTGGCAACATCGGCAACACACATATTTTTACCTTAGTTTTTCGCGCTATTACGCCATTTTTCGTGTTGCCGCTCACCGTCAACACTGTGGCAACACTTGGCAACACAAGCGGCAACACTTACAAAGCTCCAAGTTCCTCGTAGTAGCTAATTTCTGCCGAATCCTTGTCCGTACTGATAATATTGGCTCTGAAGTGAAACACACGC
>Ga0310694_10002792_pt1 | contig 17518 bp, 12 predicted proteins | sample 174DNAGHGhighgp2_FD_203884 | JGI IMG/M metagenome (GOLD analysis project Ga0310694, IMG submission 203884) | Sheep rumen microbial communities from Palmerston North, Manawatu-Wanganui, New Zealand - 1742 DNA GHGhigh gp2 (v2) (version 2) | ecosystem: Host-associated > Mammals > Digestive system... | reverse complement strand
ATCTAGGGACACCTCTTCAACCCATTGCCCTGTCGCGTTATTCTCGATATGGTTCAGGGTAAGGCAGTAGAAATCGGCATGTAGGCGTTGATGGGTGAGTTGGTGGAGAACATTGGAAGTGATAAGTTGCAGCCCCCCTCTGACATCTCCAAAGGGGAGGGCTTTTTCTACTTCAGCCATAGAGAGAGGCTTTTCCGACTCAATCATTGGGAACTCATAGAGACCCTGCCAAATGTCTCCGCTTCCTCTGCGATGGAGCAGGATTTTACCATCTTGCGTGCGTACATATATATATGTAAGGTAGCGGTCGCGGACTACCGTCCGCTTTGATTTGACAGGCAATTTATCTACAAGATGTTCATGTAAGGCCTGGCAGGTGTCGGCAAGCAGACATGAGTCGCAAAGTGGCGATGTAGGCTTGCAATGCAGTGCGCCAAAATCCATGATGGCCTGATTGTAAATGGCAGGATGCTGCCGGTCGAGCATTTCGTCGGCAAGGGCGCGAAGTAGTTTTTTGCCTTTTGTCGTATCGACAGGCTCGCTAATGCCGAAGTGGCGCGACAGAACGCGTTGAACATTGCCGTCGAGTACAGCGTAAGGCTCGTCGAAGGCAAAGCTCATAATTGCAGCAGCGGTATAGTCTCCTACGCCGGGCAGACTTCTTACAAAACCATAATCGCGAGGAATTTGTCCTGCTTCTGCAATTATTCTGGCGGCCTTGTGGAGATTGCGTGCACGACTGTAGTAACCCAGACCTTGCCATAGTCTGAGCACCTCTTCCTCGCTTGCCGCTGCCAAGCTTTTAGCAGTGGGGAAGCGCTCGGAAAAGTTCAGATAATAATTCATTCCTTGGGCAATCTGTGTCTGCTGTAGAATGAACTCAGAGAGCATGATGAGATACGGGTCTGTTGTCCTGCGCCACGGGAGGTCACGACCAAATGACTCATACCATTGCTCTAACTGCGTAGAGAATGATGTATTCATAATGCAAAAGTAATGCTTTTTAGGCACGAATCACATCAAACAACAACTTTTTTTCAACAAAAAGGTTCAAAAGCTTTTGCCTTTTAGAAATTAATTGTACCTTTGCAGTCCGAAATTATATATTTACACAAATAGTACTAACTGTTAACACCTAAAATTATGCCAAACGGAAAGAAGCATAAGAGGCACAAGATGTCAACGCACAAGCGTAAGAAGAGACTGAGAAAGAACAGACATAAGAGCAAGTAAAGTACTTCTTGGATGATTTAGCATTCAAGGCGAACTTTATATGCTCGGAGCTCAGACCGAAAAGGTGGCAGAACTCAGCTCTGTCACCTTTTTCTGTTAATGAATGAAATGGACGTAACAAGCGAACTTTATATCGACGTACAGCCGAAGAAAATCTCCATCGCGCTGACTGAAGACAAGCGACTGGCAGAGTATCAGGAGGAGGAGCAAAGCCTCTCTTACTCCGTGGGCAATGTGTACCTGGCCAAAGTCAGGAAGCTCATGCCCGGACTTAATGCCTGTTTCGTTAATGTCGGTCACGAGCGTGATGCTTTCCTTCATTACCTCGACCTCGGATTGCAGTTTGCTTCCTACGCCAAGTACCTCAAACAGGTACAAAGTGACCGCAAGAATCTCTACTCTTTTGAGAAAGCTTCTGTCCTTCCGGACTTGCCTCGTGAAGGAAGCGTACAGACTACTCTGCAACAAGGGCAAGAGGTGCTTGTGCAAATCGTAAAGGAACCCATCAATACGAAAGGGCCGCGACTGAGTTGTGACCTTTCTTTTCCGGGTAGGTTCCTTGTCTTTACTCCCTTCGGCGATAAAGTCTCTGTCTCCACCAAAATCAAGTGCAGTGCCGAGAGAGCTCGCTTGAAGCAGGTTATCGAAAGCATTAAGCCCAAGAACTGCGGCATCATAGTCCGTACTGTGGCAGAAGGCAAGCGCACAAGCGAGTTAGATGCAGAGATGAAGGTTCTCGTTGCTCGTTGGGAAGGAATCCTTCGTAAGGTTCAGCAAGCTAAGGAATTGCCGACGCTTGTCTATGAGGAGACAAGCCGAACAGTAGGTATGCTTCGCGACCTCTTCAATCCTAGCTACGAGAATATCTATGTCAATCGGGAGGATGTCTATCAGGAGGTGCACGACTATGTCAGCCTTATTGCTCCTGACCGCGTTGGCGTGGTGAAGCTCTACAAAGGCAGTCTTCCTATCTTCGATAACTTCGATATTACCCGTCAGATTAAGTCGGGTTTCGGTCGGACTGTATCCTACAAGCATGGAGCATACCTAATCATTGAGCATACGGAAGCTCTGCATGTAGTCGATGTCAATAGCGGAAACCGTACGCGCAACAAAGACAGTCAGGAAGCCAATGCGCTTGAGGTCAATCTTGGTGCTGCTGAGGAACTGGCACGACAACTTCGTCTGCGAGACATGGGCGGCATCATCGTTGTGGACTTCATTGATATGAAGTTGGCAGAGGACCGCCAGAAACTTTACGAGCACATGTGCGAGTTGATGAAACGCGACCGTGCTCGCCATAATATCCTGCCTTTGAGTAAGTTCTGCCTGATGCAAATCACCCGTCAAAGGGTGCGTCCCGTCATGGATGTGGCAGTCGAGGAGGCTTGTCCGACGTGTCAGGGAACGGGTCAAATCAAGAGCAGTTTCCTCTTCCATAAGGTCTTGGAGGGCAAGATAAAGTTCCTCTATTACAGACTTGGCATGAAGAAATTCACACTTCACGTGCATCCATATGTTGCAGCCTACTTGAACGAAGGCATCTTCAGCCTGCGCCGCAAGTGGCAACTCCGATATGGTTTGGGCGTCAAGGTCATTCCAAGCCAGAAACTTGCCTTCCTTCAGTACGAGTTCTACGACAAGGACGGGCAGGAAATAGATGTGAAGGAAGAAATAGAAATCCGCTAATATCTTATTGCACCTTTTTTACCAGTAGGATGCATACTAATAATCGACGTGTCAACTTGTCAAAGTTGGCACGTCGATTTTTTACTTCAGAACCATAGAGAGGAACAGTTCATGGATGCGTGTGTCGTCGGCCAATTCAGGATGGAAGGCGGTGACGAGCATGTTTCCTTGTCGGGCAGAAACGGCTTTGCCATCGACGCGGGCAAGGATTTCGACCTCCGGACCAGCCTGCTCGATATAAGGAGCACGGATGAAGGTCATGGGAACGCGGCCGATGCCCGCAAACTCCTCTTCCGTGTTAAAGCTCCCCAACTGCCTGCCGTAGGCGTTTCGGCGAGCCGTGATGTCCATCACATCGAGGTGATTTCGGTCGAGCATAATAAGGCCGGCGCAGGTTCCAAATACAGGAAGTCCGTCCAGAATTGCCTGTCGGAGCGGCTCTAACAGACCTTCGTCCTTCATAATGCGCATCATGGCTGTGCTCTCGCCACCGGGAATCGCCCCCCCTCTCATCCCCCCAAAGGGGGAAGACATGAAGTTACTCCAATCTGACAAGTTTCGGATGAGGATTGTCTCTGCACCAAGATTCCTGAATATCTGTTCATGTTCTCCAAAAGCACCTTGAAGGGCAAGTATAGCAATCTTCATAACCTTATAATTTTCCAATGGTCGATAGGGTTCTCCCCTTTGGGGGAGTTAGAGGGGGGCCTGCTTATTTCCCCCTCTCCGCCATTAGCAGTTGAATCTCACTTTCGTTGATGCCGACCATCGCTTCGCCGAGGTCCTCGCTCAGTTCTGCCAAGATGGTCGGGTTGTCGTAGTTCGTGACGGCTTTCACGATGGCTTGAGCCCGCTTCTCGGGATTGCCGCTCTTGAAGATGCCGCTGCCCACGAACACGCCTTCTGCACCGAGCTGCATCATCAGGGCTGCATCGGCAGGCGTTGCTACGCCGCCGGCTGCAAAGTTCACGACGGGCAGCTTGCCGTTCAGGTGAACATATTTAACCAGGTCGAAGGGCACGCGCAACTGTTTTGCTGCCTCGTAGAGTTCGTCGTCGCTGAGCGAGACTAGTCTCCTGATTTCGCTTTGCATCAAGCGCATGTGGCGGACGGCCTGAATGATGTCGCCCGTACCGGGTTCGCCTTTGGTACGTATCATCGTGGCACCCTCGTTGATGCGTCGGAGCGCTTCACCCAAGTCCTTTGCTCCGCAGACGAACGGCACGCGGAACTTCCGCTTGTCGATGTGATAGACATCATCCGCAGGAGAGAGCACCTCGCTCTCGTCGATGTAGTCAATCTCAATGGCCTCGAGTATCTGTGCCTCCGCAAAATGACCGATGCGGCACTTCGCCATCACGGGAATCGTCACGGCCTCCTGAATGCCACGTATCATCTTCGGGTCGCTCATGCGGCTCACGCCACCAGCCGCGCGGATGTCGGCCGGAATGCGCTCCAATGCCATTACTGCGCACGCCCCTGCAGCCTCGGCAATACGTGCCTGCTCGGGTGTCGTCACATCCATAATCACTCCGCCCTTCAGCATCTGTGCCAACTGGCGGTTAAGGGTTTGTCTGTCTTCCACTTTAGAACAATTCATAATTCTTAATTTTTAGTGGTTAGTGGTTAGAGGTTAGGGGTTAGAGAAGTGTTTGGGGTGCTAATCGGGGACCAAGGGTATTCTCTAACCCCTAACCTCTAACCCCTCCCTACTTTCTGTTTTCCGCTGCAAAGGTAAGGCAAGACTGTCAAACGGACAATCATCCGTTCCCATTTGGAAAAGCGTTGCTCCGAAGAAGGAAAAAATCTGTCTTAGGCTAAGGGTGAGTTTCGTGATTGTCTCTCGCTCCCTATATAGTTGCCTGTGTATTTTGTCAAGGGTTTTCGCATGGAGATGCGTTCTGAAAGCATGTTTTCGCTTTTGTGGTACTCTGGGCCATGAAAGGCAGGGAAGAGGCTTATTTTTAATTGTAGTTGTTAACCAGCAGGTTAGAAAGGAGTGTTTTGTCGACGTAAGTCAAGAAAATATTTAGATAGAATAGTATCCTGTTAAACAGAGCAAAATTAAGTAGTAAAAACGACGTGGAGAGATGGCTGAGACAACAAGGAGGAAAGAGCAACACAGTGTGCTGCATCGGCCAACACAGCGTGCTGCGTCGGCTCACGCAATGTGGAGCATTGAAGAGGATGGCTTAAGGTGTCGTCTATTTCCTTACGGAGCGGAAAGAAATTCTGTCGTGGATTTTCGCTTTCACAACAATACCAAAGGCACTTTTAGGCTGGCTCGATGTGAAAGTTTGGAATGAGCCTTCAACGATAACGCTAAGAAAATTTTAATGTCATGTAAGCTTGACGAAAATAATTAATGGTAATTACATGGGCTCACGAAGGACCGCATTGCCGTGGAACAGCACACCGACATCGGCATCGACTGGATGATACTGGAACGCGTCACCGACGGACAGCCACCTTTGAGCCACATCATCAGTTCCTACATCCACAGAAGCCCGCGCGCTCTTAGGTTTCAATGAGAAAAACGGGGCTTCTCTTCCGTGAATGGAGGAAGCCCATAACGCGCTCATATCATCGTGGTTGTGAGGGAGGAAGACGGGTACTGCTGTTACTTCTGTGCCGTGACATGCGGCATGTAGCGGCGCATGAAGGGAATGATGAGGAGATACGATGCCGTCAGAATCAGAAAGCAGACATAGGGATTCCCAATGCGGACAACATCTAAAAGCCGGATCAGCGGTTCGTGTGTGACAAGGAGCATGATGGAGTACCTGCCGACGTAGGAGATGTAAGGCAGATGCTTGATGACTTTGCACAGAAGCAAAAGTGTCAATACGCCTGTGACGGAGAGCAGGGTCTGCTGGATGTAAAGAAGGACGTCGGAGGCGGGATTGAAGAAGCCCAAGGCAGCGAATAGGCTGAGCGATATGGGCAGGACTTTCTGGACTGGCAGTCTTTCTATTATATCATAGCGCGTTGCCATATAGCCAAGGTAAAAGTAGAAGAAGTAAACGAAGGCTTTACTGATAGATGCAGGCAGCGACAAAAAGTTCCCCAGCACGATTCCCAGCACGAGACAGCAGACTCCCAGCAGGATGTCCGACTTGATAAAGCGGTGCAACACATAGAAAGCGATGTTCAGCATAAATAGTCCCCAAAGGAACCACAGCGGGATGTTGGGGAAGTCGTGGTACGTCAGGAAAGCATAAAGCAACCGCCAGTCCTGTCCGGTCTCGAAGTTCATCCCCAATAGGTTGTGTGCCAGAATGGGCAGCAGAACAGATGTTGTGAGATAGAAGAAGAAGAAAGGAATGAGCAGCCTTTTCGTCTTCTTGTACATCAGTTGCAGGATGCCGCCATAGGTCTTGAAGAACAAACCCGACAAGAAGACGTAGAGGGGCATGCGGATGGCATTGAGATAGAGGTCAAAAGGTGTATGTACGCCAAGGTGAAACCACATGACCAGCAGAATGCATACTCCCTTTGCCAAGTCAAAATAAGGGATTCTTTTCCCGCTCGTGTCTGCTGGCTTTGATAATGGTTCAGGGGTAGTCATGTCGTCCTTTATTAATTCACAATTCATAATAAGGCTACGTCCGGAGTCTTCGCGAAGGAGTAATTCTTCTTTCTTAATTCTTAATTTTTAATTAAATATTAAGCGTTTCGATGTTCGCTGGGCGAACGCTTTTCCTGTGCCTTGAAGAACTTGCAGAAGATGGCTTGCGAGGAGAAGCCGAGGCGGTCGGCAATTTCCTGGATGCTGAGGCGGGTAGTTATGAGATAGGTCTTCGCTTCGCTCAGCACATAGTCCGCGATGATTTGCTTAGGCGACTTGCCGACGACTCGGTCCGTTATCTGCGAGAGATAGCGTGTTGTGATACAGAGGCGGTCGGCATAGAACTTGACATCGTGGGCCTTGCGGTAGTTTTCGGCAACGAGCGAGACGAAACGGTTGTAGATGTCGATGGCTCGGCCGCCTGTCTCGTCGGGTTTTGCATAGACGACTTGCGAGTGGATGAAGTCGTGGGCGTTGCGGATGGCCGTCGGCACGTCGTCGCCCATGCCGAGCCTAGTGGTAATGGCAGCGGAGAGAGCAGCCGACACGCCGTGCCGCTGCCAACCGTCAACATTGTAGGAGGTGAAGAAAAGTCTCACCCCATCCCTCTCCGAGGGAGAGATGCAAAAGTCTCCATCGAAGGGAGATTTAGAGGGGCAGGAGGGTGATATGGGACCGTAAAGCAGCGCCGTTATCCTCCCTTTCGTGTGCTGGCCGCCGCGTAGGAGCACCCATTGGGCTCCCATTTCGTGAAGCAGTCGGGCAGCCTCCAGCATGTCGTCGTCAGTCTTGATGGAGATGCCGAGCATTTTCTCAGCGTCTCTGCATCGGAGCATCAAGAGCAGAGCTTCGGGAACAAGGTAGCGCGCAATGGCCTCGACGACATCGTCGCTGACCATTGGCTTGCCCTCTGCATCAAAAATACCAGGCGCAACGACAAGTCGTCGGCAGGCAATCACCTCGTTGTGCAACCGTCGGACCGTCTCGCTGTCCGTCACCAATCCGACTTTGATGGCTTTCGGATGAAGATGAGAAATGCTCTTTTCCACCTGCTCCAAAACTATATCAGAGGGCAAAACGAAATCCCCTACGCATGTTACCGCAGAAATAGCATAGCCACCTAAGGCGGCTATGGTTTGAATATCGGCCCCGATGCCTGACTGACCAGAGCTATCGGAGCCGTTAATGCTTAGAATGGGAATCCTCATTTAGCTTTGGGCTTTGGAGCAGCCTTCGCTTTTTTCTCAGCAGGCTTTGCCTTAGGCTCGGCCTTGACTTTCCCTTTGGCCGTCGAGCTTTGCTTCTTTGCAGGAGCAGCAGCTTTCTTGGGAGCAGGCTTTACCTTAGGCTCGGCTTTTTTTGCAGGCGCTTTCTTTGCGAGAGCTTGCTTCTCTTCCTTTGGAGCGTCCTCCTCATCTGAGCCCAACTTTTTGAGGCGGGCTCGCAGGCGGCTTATCTCGTTGTCCTTGACGCTGAGTTCCTCGCCCATGTTTGCAATCTGTGTGTAGAGACTGTTGAGCTCGTCGTTCTCGACGGTATCGGGGAACATGTCCTTGACGCGCTTCAGGAAGTCGCCGAGGATGTTCATGTAGTTCGTGAAGGCGTCGTACTCGCTGTCGTAGATGCCGCGATTGGTGCCCATTCCGTTGTTCTTCGTGGTCATGAAGCGGAAGTTGTCGGTTGCCTGCAAGCGGTCCCAGTCCTGCTGGATGCGGCGGTCGCGAGATGCGAGGATGCGTCCGACTGTGTTCTCGTCGTAGAGCTTGTTGAAGGCTTCGCGCTGCATTCCGTTGCCGAGCATGCTGCTGGTGTCGCGCTCCTCGTCGTTCCAAGAGACTGGATAGATGACCTCGAGCGGGCTGACGGGTTTGTTCTTGGCGAGTACTTCGGAAGGTGTGGCGAACTGAATGCCCATCTGTCCAGCAAGTTTCGGCAATGCTCGGAAGAAGTCGAGGATATGACTGCCCAGCGGCTGATAGTAACCGAGCGCAGCAAGCTCCATCATGATGCCCACCACGTTCTCTCCTTCTGGCAAGGCAGCAACCCAGCTGAGCCACTTGTCTGCCATGAGCGGATACTCCGACCAGGAAGCATCGTTGAAGCGAAGTCCGATGTCGTCGGAGAGTTTGTAGTCGCGAAGGATGAGTGAGAGACGTGAGTCTTGGGCGCAGGAGTAGATGTAGTGCGGAGACTTCCAGCCTAGGATGTGCTTCGCGCCTTCCACCATTATGCCTTTGAAGCCCATGTCTGCTACCATAGCTCCAATCTCGTCGTCGTATATGAGCGAACTGTTGCGGAAGACCTTGGGGCTTTGTCCGAAGAGTTGTTTGATTTTCTTTGCCTGACGTTTTGTCTCTGCGATGAAGTTATCGACATTGCCTAGAGACGAGAGGCCATGGCTGTATGGTTCAGCAAGGAACTCCACGCAGCCTGTTGCAGCGAGTCGGCCCAGTAGGTCGAGCATTTCGGGAGCATATTGTTCGATGAGTTCCAACGAAACACCGCTAATGCTGAAAGCCACCTTGAAAGTCTTTCCGTTCTCTTCAATCATGTCGAGCATTGTCTGCAAGGCGGGCCTGTAGCTCTTCTCGAAGAGTTCGTTGATTACGCGTTCGTTCTCGTAGTCGTCGTAGTAATAGTGGTCGGTACCGATGTCGAAGAAACGGTAGCGCTTGAGATGTATGGGTTGATGTATCTCGAAGTATAAGCAAATAGTTTTCATCTTCTCTATATTATTTATTATACATTATCTATTATATATTACGAACTGCATTGAGGTATTCCCCATTGTCGAACCATCCGCGACCTGTTAGCTGGTTGTAGCATTCGCGGATGCGAAGTCCGACCTTCTCCCAAGTGATTTGGTCCACCTCCTTCATGCCCTCTTCTGCAAGATAATCGTGCAGGGCGTCGTTCTGACAGATGCTGTAGATGGCGTCAGCCATTGCGTCGATGTCCCAGTAATCGACCTTGATGACGTTGCGAAGTATCTCGCCGCATCCACTTTGTTTCGAGATGATTGACGGGCATCCGCATTGCATGGCTTCGAGCGGAGCGATGCCGAATGGCTCGCTGACGCTGGGCATCACGAAGACGTCGCTGTTCTTGTAGCATTCATAAACCTGCTTGCCGCGTTGGAAGCCTGGGAAGTGGCAGCGGTCGGCTATGCCGTAGCTGGCAGCCAGCTCAATCATGGCGTTCATCATGTCGCCGCTGCCTGCAAAGCAGAACCTGATGTTGCGACTGCGCTCGAGCACCCTTTTTGCTGCCTCGAGGAAGTATTCCGGACCTTTCTGCATCGTGATGCGACCGAGGTACGTCACCACTTTCTCGCCTTTCTTCTTCTGAGGCACGATGTTGCGGATTTCCTCGTCGAGCGGATAGACGGCATTGTGCATGGCCACACACTTGCGGGGGTCCTGATGGTATTGATTGATGACGGTCTGGCGCGTCAGTTCGCTCACGCACATGATGCAGTCTGCGTGGTCCATACCGTTCTTCTCGATGCTATAGACGGTGGGGTTCACCTTACCACGAGAGCGGTCGAAATCTGTAGCATGCACGTGAATGCAGAGAGGTTTGCCGCTCACCATCTTGGCATGAACGCCAGCGGGATATGTCAGCCAGTCGTGCGCATGAATGAGGTCGAACTGCTCGCTCCTTGCCAACACGCCGGCGATGATGGAGAAGTTGTTAATCTCTTCGTGCAAGTTGCCTGGATATCCTCCGGCAAAACCGATGCAACCCATGTCGTCGAGCCCTTGCAGGTAGTTGAAGTCGGCATAGAGGTGGTCGCGGAAGCGATAGTAGTCCTCTGCCGTATGACCCACGAAACGGTCCTTGATATGGTCGTACCAAACGTCGCGCCAAACGACGGGTACCTGGCTCATGTTAATTATCTTGAGGAACTTCTCCTCCTGTCCCGTTGGCTTCGGCATACAGAAGGTCGTCTCGACGTCTCCCTGCAGGCTCAGTCCCTTGGTGATGCCGTAGGAAGCTACTGCAAGGCCGCCGTATATCATGGGAGGGAACTCCCATCCGAACATTAGAACTTTCATTGCTGATTCTTATTAAAGCGTGTTGATTTTCAGTCGATTTGCCACATCTGCAAACACAGCCTGCCTAGTTGTCAAACTAGCCGTGCCTAATTGAGCAACTAGCCGTGTCGTGTTTGAAACTTGTCTGTGGATTGTCATATTAATCAACTCGTCTTAGTTCTTTATATGATTCTTAAGGTCATTCTTCATTATACTTGTCAAGCAGTTTCACGATGCGCATGATGCCCGAGACATTCATGGCGAAGCTGATGGCGCCGCGTCCATGGAAGGGCGGATTACCGTCGAAGAGTTCGGGAATCGTGCCGATGCAATGGTAGAAGAGCTCCTCCTCGTAGCCCACCAACAAGCGGTCCACATAGCTCAGCTTGCTATATCGGAATATCTTCAGGCAGGCCTCCATGTAGAAGGCTGCGAGCCATGGCCAGGCAGTTCCCTGATGATAAGCATAGTCGCGTTGCACTTGCGGACCAACGTACATCGGGTTGTAGCCGTGACTCTTCGGCGAAAGCGAACGCATGCCCTTGGGCGTGATGAGTTCCTTCGTGCAATAGTCGAGCACACTCTTCTGCTGAACTCTGTCGAGAGGAGAGTAGTCGAGTGCTACTGCGAAGATCATATTCGGGCGTACATCATAGTCGCGATAGCCATCAACGCAGTAGTCGCAGAGGTATCCATGTTCGTTCATGAACATTGGAGCAAAGTTCTTTTCGCAGAGTTGGGCTGCGGATTCCAGTTGCTGGATGAGTTGCTTGTCTTTCTTTTGACGACAAACATCTGCGCTGAACATCAAAGCGTTGTACCACAAAGCATTAATTTCGACGATGAAACCAGTTCTCGGGACAATAGGTCTTCCGCCTACAGAACTGTTCATCCAGGTGATAGCCTTGTCTCTGCCTTCGCAACTAACGAGCCCGTTCTTCTCTACATGGAAGTTGGGGTGTTTCCCTGCTCGAAGCCATTCCATGATGTCCCAGAGCAAGTGTCCATACTTGTCTATGCATTTTTCCATAGAGACGAAGTTGGCATATTGCTGTATGCACCAAACGGCCCAAAGCAACACATCAGGATGTTCTATTTCTGTTACGCTGACGGTAAGTGGTTCTCCTGCTATAAATTCTCGGATTGCCTTTTCGGCCGTCTGCATGACTGCCTCAAACTTTTCTACCTCATTGTTTGTAAGTGTCAAGCCAGGCAGAGAGACGAACATATCCCTTGCTCTGCACTTGAACCACGGATAGCCGGCCAGCACATAGTCCTCGTGTTCGCGATGAACGATGAACTGGTGGGCGCTGTTGACGAGAGTGTTGTAGAAGTTGTCGCGAGGCGTGCGTATTTTTACTTCAAAATCTGCAAGGTCTGCCAGTGTGTTCGTGTCGATTTCCTCCAGACCAGCAGCGAAGACAACGCTTTCGCCTTTCTTGATGTTGAACTCGAAGTAGCCGGGCACGTAAAGGTCTTCCGTCGAAGCATAGCCGCGTTCCTGTTCCTTGGGGTATTCCAAACCTCTATACCAATCGGGTCGGAACACAAACTCGTTCTCCTTGTTGATTTGCATGAAGAGCGTCGGATAGCCGCGATACATGCAGGTTGAGATGCCGTTCTGCACGATGTCGTAGTGACGGTTCACGCCTGCATTCTCGTGTGTGAACTCGCGTACGCTACGGAAAGCCAGGAAGGGTTGCAGACGGAGTGTTGTGTCAGAATGGGCATCTACCAGCGTGTAGCGTATGATGATGCGATTCTCGAAGTGCTGGAACATTTGTTCACGCTTCAAGATAACGCCGCCCACTCGATAGATTGTTGTGGGCACTTGCAGAGAGTCGAATTCACGGATGTACTTGTGACCGCGAGGGCTGAAGTTGTCTCCGTTATACTTGTGTAGGCCGAGGTTGAATTCGGCTCCATGCTGAATGACGGTTGCGTCGAGGCTTGACAGAAGGACATGGTTTTCGTCGTCCAACTCGGGTACGGGTACAACAAGCAGACCGTGATACTTACGTGTATTGCAATCCACCAGCGTTGTACAACTGTAGGCCCCCGAGCGGTTTGAGCGAAGCACTTCCTTAGGCAAGGATTCCCGCAGGTTTGTCATCAGCGTCTTATCAAAACGTAAATAACTCATATAATGTTTAGAGTTTAGTGTTTAAAGTTAATAGTTGTCCGTAAAATTACACAATTTCCTGCAATTGCTGAAACATTTCCTTGCTTTTTCATCAGGTAAATGAAAATAAAACCGTAAAAGATGTTATTTAACACAAAAACATTTGACTTGAAACACTAAAAACCGTATCTTTGTGCAGTAAAACCAAGAATAATGATTAAGAAAGAAGAAGTGCTTGCAAAATTGCCTGATTTGGACGGCTCGCTGTCGCCTGAACAACGCGTACAGGTGCTTGCAAGTATGCAGGTCCGTAATTTCCGCAAGAATGAACTTATTTATGGCGAGGGCGATATCCCGTCTCATCTGCTCTGTTTACTCAGCGGTAAAGTGAAGATTTACAAAGATGGTGTTGGCGGCAGGTCGCAGATTGTACGAGTAGTGAATGCTGTGGAGTATTTCGGCTATCGCGCTGCCTTTTCCGACGAGAACTATGTTACAGCAGCTGCAGCTTTTGAACCTTCGGTTATTGCCAGTATTCCCATTGGCCTGATTCGGCAACTTATCATGCGCAACCCACAACTGGCTTGGTTCTTTGTGCAAAGACTGGCTATTGCACTTGGCAAGAGTGATGCGCGTACGGTCAACCTGACACAAAAACACATTCGTGGACGATTGGCGGAAAGTATTCTCTTCCTCAAGGAAAGTTATGGAATGGAGGATGACGGCAAAACACTGAGCGCTTGTCTGAGCCGAGAGGATATGGCCAATCTGAGCAACATGACGACAAGTAACGCCATTCGGCATCTCTGTGCTTTTGCTCAGGAGAAACTCATCGCTCTGGATGGCCGTAGGATAAAGATACTCGATGAGTCTGCCCTGCAGAGGATTTCGCGCATGGGGTAACGAATTCCACCATTTTTGAAATAACATGACATACCATATACCATGAAAAGACTGATGTTTATTTCGCTGCTTGTGGCGGTTTGCCTTTGCGGCTTTGCTGAGACGAGGGAAGTGATAGGAACTTTTGGCGAGAAGTCTGTTAGGGCTTTCCGCAAGAAAATCCCTCAGCAGGCTGAGGGCTACTACCTGAAGATTACGCCTACGGAAATCATAGTGGCGGGTCGCGATGAAAGCGGAACGTTCTATGGGGAACAAACGTTAAAGACCCTCTCTGACACTCCCTTAAAGGGGGAGAAACTGCTCAGCTATCTTAAGACGCGGTATAAGGAAGTCTCCCTTTTGGGGGGAGATTTAGAGGGGTCTTCTTTCGAGATACGCGATTGGCCAAGCGTCAGCCAGCGAGGTGTCATAGAGGGCTTTTATGGCAATCCTTGGAGTCACGAGGACAGGCTTCGTCAGTTCGATTTCTACGGAAAGCACAAGCTCAACATATATGTCTATGGACCTAAGGACGACCCCTATCATCGCGCGCATTGGCGTTCGCCCTATCCGGAAGCGGAAGCCGCAAGGCTGAAGGAACTCGTTGAGGCGGCACGTCGCAACAAGGTGCAGTTTGTCTGGGCCATCCACCCTGGTGGTGACATCAGGTGGAATTTGCAGGACAGCCTCGCCGTAGTGAATAAACTGAACTTGATGTATGGATTAGGTGTCCGCACGTTTGCTGTCTTCTTCGACGATATTGGTGGCGAGGGTGCGAGGGCAGAGAAGCAAGCAGGTCTGATGAACTACTTGACCGACAATTTCGTGCGCAAGCACAAGGATGTGGAGCCCCTCATCATTTGCCCCACACAATACAACAAGGCATGGAGTGGGGGAGACTATCTCTCCATTCTCGGCACGAAGATGTACCCAGAAGTGCGCATCATGTGGACGGGCAATTCTGTTGTCGATATGATAGAGCGCGACGATATGGAATGGATTAACGCGCAAATCAGGCGCAAAGCATTCATCTGGCTCAACTATCCCGTCAACGATTATTGTCAAAGCCGTCTGCTCATGGGCAAGACCTATGGCAATGGCCTTGACATCAGCGACCTTGTTTCAGGTTTTTGCAGCAATCCTATGGAATATGCCGAGGCGTCGAAGGTGTCGCTCTACAGCATTGCCGACTACTGTTGGAACATGCCTGCCTACAATGCAGAGAAGTCTTGGCACGAAGCCCTCGACGAGTTGATGCCAACAAGCAAAGACGCTTTCCGCTTCTTCTGCGAGAACAACATAGACCTGGGCAAGACGGGCCACGGCCTTCGTCGCGAAGGTGAAAGCCCAGAGTTTGGTAAGGTTCCTAATGAACAATACTTCTCCCGTCTTGTTACAGAGGCAGATGCCTTGCTCGCCGACAGCCTGTCTCAGCCCGAGATGCTGCAGGAGATAAAGCCTTGGGTTGAAACCATGCGGGTGCTTGGGCAGAGAGGACTTCAGGTAATGGCGATGCAGAAGGCATTGCAAGAGTCGGATAGCGTGGGCTTCGTGGCTCATTATCGTGCCTTGGCGTGTCTTGAGGAGCAGCAGAAGGGCATCATCAGCCGCAACTATGAAGGATCTGTCGTGAAGGCAAAGCCAGTCGTGAGCGGTACTGTTGTAACACCTTGGCTGAACGAACAGTCCGTTCGCCTTGTGCAGGACTACAAGAAACAGTTCGCTTACGGGCGCGAGTTCTTTCCTCAGCAAATCATAGAGGATGGACAATATTATATAATGTATAATGGCAAGTACCTGACTGATGTCAATGCATCGACCAATCGAACAGGCGACTTCCCTGTCTTTATGGCTGAACCTGATACCATCAATCCGCAACGCCAGTTGTGGAACATCGAGCTTGTGCCGGCAACGGAACGCTTCAAGATAACGAATGCTCAGGATGGACGCTACATCAATGAAATGGGAATGTTCTGGAGGGACAGAGAGCAGAATCCTTTTGATGCGGATTGGCACTCGTACATCATCAACGGGACATCTGAGGGCTACACCATCCAATGTGCTGGGCGTGCTTCTGGCTTATGGTATGTTGAAGAAGGTCGCATCAAGAACGGCAAGCAATCGAGTGCATTCCAGATAAAAACTCCATGATAAGATTCCAGTTTCTTTTGTTTTTCCTGCTGGCCATTGTTTCAGCTCAGGCGCAGGACTTCGAGCGCATTCGCCAGCAGTGGCTGGACAGCTTGAAAACTGCAACAGCGCAGGTTCTCCGTGACAGTATCATCCGTCAAGATGGTGACAGCATGAAACTATGGTGGACAGTCTATGGCGAAAAGCCTGCCGACGGCCGAAGCTTGTGGATTAGCTTGCACGGGGGAGGCGGGACAACGCCCGAAATCAACGACCAGCAATGGCGCAATCAAATGTATCTCTATCGTCCAAAGGAAGGCGTCTATGTTGCTCCCCGCTCTCCGCTTGAGGCATGGGATATGTGGTGCCAGCAGCCTATCGACAGTATGTATCGCGTCCTGATTCGCACCATGATTGCCCATCTTGATGTTAATCCCGATAAGGTCTATATTTTGGGCTATTCTGCGGGAGGCGATGGCGTGTGGCGAATGGCTCCGCGCATGGCCGACCATTGGGCTGCAGCAAGTATGATGGCAGGTCATCCGGGAGATGTACGGCTGGAGAACTTGCTGAATACGCCTTTCATGATATGGTGCGGAGCAAACGATGTTGCCTACAATCGCAATCGCCTTGACCGTGAGCGAGGTTTGCAGATGGATTCCCTGCAGCGTGTCACCCCCGACGGTTATATTCATGAAACGCACATCATGGAGGGCAAGGGTCATTGGATGGACCGCGAAGATGCTGCGGCGCTGCCGTGGATGGCAAAGTTCCGACGTGAGGCCTGGCCCAAGCACATCATCTGGCAGCAGGAAGCGGTTTTGCGTCCTACCTTTTATTGGCTTTCGGCTCCGAGAGGGGAACTAAGTCGCGGCAAACGCGTGGATGTGAAGGTCAAGGGCAACTGCATCGAGATTTCTCGCTGTGACTATTCCGAGATGACCCTATACCTGAGCGATGAATTGCTGAACCTGCAAAAACCGGTCACCATCAAGTTCCGCGGCAAGAAAGTCTTTAAGGGCAGAATCAGCCCCAGTAATGAAACCTATCGGCAGTCGCTCTTTGAGAGACAAGACCCGCGGTTTGCCTCTGCTTACAAGATTACTGTAAAACAAACAGCCTTGCTACATCCATAGCAAATGTGTTCGTAAGCAAAAAAGCAAAACAAACATGCTTTTTTGGGGAGAAAGGTTTGGGGCAGTATATTTTATATATTTATAATTAAAGCATGTAATTGGTAATATATATATATAAACGAAACCCCCTGTGTCTCTTTTCCGTTTGCTTTTTTTGCTTTTTTTGCTTTTTTTGCTTTTTCTTGCTCACAACTCGATGCCGTGACTCTGCATTGGATTCAGAAATCCGCCAGCAGAGCCCACAGAAAATAAGCACAGAGAATCGGGCTGTTCTCCACGCTTATTTGCTCCAATCTGCACGGAGAATAGCCCCATTCTCCCTGAAGAGTAACATGAAAGGGGCACAGATATGGCAAGAGATTTTGTGATTAACGCAAAATGTTGTACTTTTGCAGTCAAAACAATTCATTTGATATGACGAAGGAGATTTATCTGGCAGGTGGATGCTTCTGGGGAACGGAGCATTACTTCAAACAGATTCATGGCGTAACAGAAACAGAGGTAGGCTTTGCCAACGGACATACGCAGAATCCAACTTATAAAGAAGTCTATACAGACACAACAGGCTTTGCCGAAACCGTTCGGGTGAGGTACAATCCCGAAGTGGCAGACCTGGAGTTCCTGCTTCAGATGTTTTTCAAGGCGATAGACCCGACGAGCCTCAATAAGCAGGGGCACGACGAAGGTACGCGCTATCGTACTGGTGTGTACTATACATGTG
>Ga0310694_10002791_pt1 | contig 17520 bp, 14 predicted proteins | sample 174DNAGHGhighgp2_FD_203884 | JGI IMG/M metagenome (GOLD analysis project Ga0310694, IMG submission 203884) | Sheep rumen microbial communities from Palmerston North, Manawatu-Wanganui, New Zealand - 1742 DNA GHGhigh gp2 (v2) (version 2) | ecosystem: Host-associated > Mammals > Digestive system... | reverse complement strand
CACGGTGTTAGATCATCTATATCTATGCAAATCATTTATTTTCCTCGCTTTATCTACACTCAAATTATACTACAAATACGCCCATCCAACAAGGAATGTACGATAAGTTTAAAGCCGTTGAAATATAGTTATTGTATTTTTATTATATCAATATAATGATTTGGTCGCCAAAAGCCGTTGTTTCAGTTGGCGATAATTAAAAAATCCTTGTTCCATGACAATTGAATATCGTCCATTTATGCCGGATGGTGTTTCAGGCCGATATGTGGTGGATACTTCACCCTTTATTCGGTGGATAGTTCATTAAATGCCCGGCATTTTTCTGATCCTTTTGTGCATAACCACAGCTTTGTGAAATTCAGGGCAAGCATCTTAAAGCCGAAGCGTATCTTTATCTTCAGCTTACCTCTCACAGGCATATCGTCTACGTGATATTTCCCGCGGAGTATCGAGGGGATCGTTTCTTACAAGCGATAATCCCGGAGAAGATCAGATAAAAGAATTGTTAGAAAAGTCTGAGTTGACAAAGACTGATATAACCAGTCACAAAAAGAGAAAGTAAATAGCATCTAAAAGACGCCAAGAAAAACCAGTGTTATTCATACACCAAAATAACAAAAACAACTTGAAAACGTTTCAAAAAATGTTATCATAAATAAAGGAAAAGCACCCACTCCTTAGTGGATGCTCCCAATCAAGGTTTAAATCGCTCTTACGAGCAACACCTCTCTCGTTTGCAGACGAGAGAGGATTTTTTTATTTCCGCTTACTTCTCTTATCGAGAAAGTTCAGCAACGCTATTGTCAGCATACCGAGCGATATCAGTGAACCGATCACTCCCAGCACAACCATAATGGTTTCATAGACTGTCATAAGCGCCACCTCCCTTCCTATGTATTCCGGCAAGCCGGTCTCATTGGCTCGGGAGGCTACCACCTCGTCGTGGGTACTTTCCTACACGGTTACCCGTGTAGAGAATAGACTATCATCAAATAATCTGCATTTCAATCAAACATTTTATTAAATTATTCTGTCAGCACCAAGGCTCTTTTCGGATATAAATATACTAATCACTTCCCGAGTTCTACCCTAGGATTACCGAAATTACGCCAGCATTTACGCCAACGATACGCCAAAAGCATTAAATTATCGTAAAGATATGTGAAAATACGTGAAATTTAAGATATATAGGATTACCGAAATAATCAGTTATGTAAAGATTCGGGAAGATACATGAAATAGGCTCTTGACCACGATTCCTAGTTTCATTTTTCTCTTATATCTCCTTAATTACTTTCTTCAAATTAATGAAGCCCGAGTGCGTACGCTTTAAAATAGCACACTCAGGCTCTTTTTTCAAATCAGTCTTTCTGCAATGAGCTTATACTTCTCACTTCTATTTTTCGAGCTTGAAAAGCTTTGCAATTATATTTGATACAATAACCGCCAATGCACTCCCGACAATGACCACTACCGCAAGACTCCATACCGGACTGTCTGCCATCAGCGAATCCGCATATCCCGACGGCATTTCTTCTACAGCACACTCATAAGTGTAATCCCTGTTAAACCATATCTGACCATAGTAACCAAAAGTCGAAAATGTCATTATCACAGTCGCAATAACATCACCGGACCAATTGTACTTAAATATTGCGCGTATAACTTCAGCCAATATCATAATCACTATTATCGGGATCACATGCCACATCACAGCGTCACCGATCACTATCAACAGAATGATAACAGCAAGTCCCAGGCATGCGGCTGCTCCCGGTGTCTGCACTTTTCTCAAAGCATAAATAACAATTCCGGACAGCAGAATTCCTGCCGTAATCTGATAACATACAAACAATACCGGAGTAATCGCCCCTGTCACGCATACAATGACCGTGCCTATCGCATACAGAACTGCATACAACAACATCCATAACACATTCTTCTTATTCCATTTTTTCATAAATGTAGTTCCTCCTTATTTCTTAGCTATTACAGTGATCCAGGGTTTATCCTTATGGTGATCTGACTGAACTTCAGAAAAACCTGCGCTCTTAAGAGCTGCCTCAATCTCATTAATGGTATGACACTTCATACCTTCGATAATCTGTTCAAATTTAAGACTTGCCTCATCGGTTCCGTCGGATTCATTGACAATCATGAATACTCCGCCGGGTTTAAGTACTCCGGCAACCTGAGTAAAGCATTTTTCAAGTCCGGGCCAAAAATAGATAGTTTCAAACGCAGTTGCAAGATCAAAGCTTTCTTTCGGAAGTGTCAGTGCTGATACATCACCCTGCTGCACTTTACACCGTCCGCTTTTAATGGCTCCAGAATTGTATTCTGTTGCCTTTTGAACCGATACTTCCGAATAATCAATTGCAGTAACCTTTGCATTCGGATATTTATTTAGCAATTCTCCGGCATTTCTTCCTCCACCGCATCCTAGCTCAATTATATGTTCAGGCCTGACAATCGTAAGATGAGACATTCCCCAGTCTGCCATTTTTGCATGCCCACCGTTCATACCATTTACCATCATTTTTCCAAGTACACCTTCAGGCTTTCTTGTCTGACTTACAAAATTCTTAAAAAGACCCATCTCCGATTTCCTCCTTATAAACATTTATGTTCAGTATTCAATAATCATGATATCGAATGGTTTATGGTTAGATTCAGCTAACCTAACCTCATAATTTTACTCCGCATTCAAGCGGAGTATAAAAAGAATTATATTGATATTTAGTAAGCGTTATCTAACTGAAACATATTAGCATTTGCATTTATTATAATCAATGGCTTTTTGCAAAATAATACCTGCCATATTTCAGGCAGGCTTTCAGGTTATGATCATACAAGATTGGAGAATGTGATCAGCATCATAAGACAGAAGAAAAACGCAAATGATATGGTTCCTTTATCAGAATGCTTCCCGGTATTCATCGATGGTATGTTCTCTTCTATTACCAAAAAGGCAATTGCGCCACCGGCAAGCGACATTGTAAACAGAAGAATTCCGGGAAAAGCAGTCACTATCATCAACATCAGAATACCAATAAGAGGTTCAATAATACCGGAGACAACTCCCATCAGAAATGACTTGCTTTTTTCCTCGCCACCTGATCGTATAGGTGCTGATACAATGATTGCTTCCGGAATATTCTGAACAGAAATGCCGATGGTAAGAGCAAAAGCTGCCGCAAGTGATACTTCATCCGATTTGTTAAGAGCTCCGGCAAACATTATTCCAATTGCCATTCCTTCAGGAACGTGATGGATCACTTCAGACAACATCACCTTAAATGAATACTTCAACCTGTTTGAAAGTCCCTCTTCAGCATTAATAAAAACATGCGTATGTGGCACAATCTTATCAAGCAGATACTGGAATCCTATCCCAAGTATGAATCCAACGGCAGCAACTGTTATCTTCCCCTGAAGTATTGACGGATACAACAGGGTCCACATGGAACAAGCCATCATGATACCACCGGCCATACCCATCATAACTGACTTAAAACCGTCTTTTATCTCTTTTTCCGTAACAAATACAAGTGATGAACCGAGCACAGTCCCCAGCAGAGGAATAAGGAGTCCGAACAGAACATCTCCATTGTCCATGAATTCCAGTAGTCCGAGATGTTCCAATAATATCTTGAGTCCTATAAATACCAGTACAAATCCACCGGCTGCTTCAGCTCCGGATTTGAATCGTGTTCCAAATGCATTGCCGATTCTGACACCCAGGCATGAAAACACAAAAGTAGTTGCCATGATGATCAGACATCCGATAACCGTATTGATCAGTTCAGGGGCATCGATCAAAGACACGGGAACCGCCACAAATGTAATTCCGACAGCAAGCGCGTCAATCGATGTCGCGACCGCAAGTATGAACATGGATCTTACATCAAAACCTGCTCTGGTCTCCTCTTCCTCTGAGAAAAACGCTTCCCTTATCATATTTATACCGATAATTGAAAGCAGAACAAACGCCAGCCATGGTGCTATTTTGTTTATTATAAACTCAAGTTTCGATCCAAGAACATACCCAGTAAATGGCATAAGTCCCTGAAAGAAACCAAACCATATACCACACAAAAGCACCTGTTTTAAGTTAGCCTTTTTTGTTTCTATACCCTTACATATAGAAACAGCAAATGCATCCATGGAAAGTCCTATCCCAAGGAGCAATAATTCAATCAATCCCATAACATTTCTTCCAATCTGCTATTACATTTTAAAACCCGGATATAGCCTTACCTATACCCGGGTCACCATGACACCTGTCAACCTCACGCATAGTATCACTATACATGAGTCTCGCAATTTAAAACAAGCCAGGTCTTCGGACCAGTATGTTGACTTGTTGCGCTGTGCGCTTGCTACTCCCTCATGAAATTTCTGAGGTATATTAGCACATGAGAGAAAATACTGTCAAATCAGTACCAGTCACCATCAAAACAGATCATATACATATACTTTTTACAAGTCCACACCATTCATCAGGATGAACCCCAAGGAATTCTTCATGGAGCATATCCTGTTCGTGTATCACCGGATTCTTAAAATACTTTCTGTAATGGGCAACAGCATTATTACCGGATTAGATCTGTTTCCAAACTCGTGAATATTCATTTAATTTCTCCAGTGTGTCCCATCTCTTTCAGTAAGACCAGACCAAGTATCAGAACCAGTGCATGTCCAAAGGATTCTGTTCCATGATCAAGCTGATTTATAGGCCAAGGGAATAATGTGAACAGATTACCGATCACCCCCGGCAACATCATAGGATTGCAAAGTGTAGCCACGATTCTCGCTACTGTACTCTTAAGAGGTATAACCCTCTTCCAGACCAGAGTTATCATGATCACTGTCAATCCGATGTCACACAAAACATAGGCAATGATCATAGGTGCGGCATTGGCATAGAAGACTCTGTTCGCAATATCTGCCGCAGTCTGCATGTCACCATAGGTTTGATATACATATTTAAATATCAGTGCTACGGTCATAAAAATGGCATGCACATATGCCCATGAAACAGTGCCTGTTATATAGGCAATCCTGAACAATCTTACCCATATATGATTTCTGGAATCACCCTGTAGCAGAACATGTTTTTTCAAAAGACCATACATACAATGAAAACCCATGTAGTAAAGAAATGTTCCAACAAAACCACAGAGAATACTGGCATACATTCGCCAGGTTCCCATTTCAAGATATGCGATACGGACCATAAAACCTATGCTTTCCGTAGTCTGTCCATTTCCCGTTGATGCAAACAGAAAATCTCCAATCACATATAAAAGGCATCCTATAATACCTGCGATCAGTAGTATCCTATTTCTTTCATATGTACTCATTTTTTGACCTCTTCTACCAGTTTTTAAGTACCTGTTGCACCTTTCTGTCTATATCCATCCTGGTCTTCCTGCATTCCTCCGGATGTTCCTTTGCTGATTTAAAAAGCTTACCAAGAATAAACTTACTTCCGAATGGTAAAATCATTTTGATCATGGATTCCGGAAAGACAAAATGCGTACCATATTCATAGGTAAGGGCATCATATGTACACGCATGTGGAATAGACTTCAGTCTTTCATCCATTCTCTGAACATACTTATATGCATTCCACAGTGTATCGTCTTTAGCCCCTACCATAAGGACATGTCCATGGATGTTTTCGACCCTGATTTTCTCATCCTCCTGCAGTGGATGTCTTCTCTCACTTTCCTCGAACATCTCTACCGAACAGAGCATATTGCCGGTTCCTTTAGTCTCTTCCATGATCTTCTGCCAGTATTCAGGATGTCTGTATGCAAAAGGAAAATATTTAATAGGCTTTCCATTATATGAAACCGTTGATTCTCCGTCTCCGGGCCTTTCCTTCATTCCATCCTTACCATCCTGATAGAATCCCTCCATAACAAAATCACTTGGAGTAAACGCCAACGTCATGGTGATATCGCTAAAATAAGAAGCTGCAATAAGTGCAAGCATCGCCGTTGTGGATCCACCGATTATACCAATCTTTATATTTCCCTGAGATTTCAAATAAGCTATAGCCTTTTCAAAACGCTCCAAGGGATAATTGTGGTGACCGTAATCCTTTTTTGCAGGTGCCATTGCAAGACAGTTGTACCTTCTTCTGCGAAGCCATCTCACGGCATTTCTGCACAGCAATCCATCTACGTCATCTCCCAGCATAACAATAAAAGCATGATCACTCATACTCTTATTCGGATAGTATGCCCCATAAAATCCATCTTTATCCGGCTCAAACAAAATACCTTTCATAGTGTTATCTCTTTTCTGACTTTCCTTTACTTAATCACTTGTTATCCAATCGATGATCTCTTTTTCCGTTTTTTCAAAGTAAGACAGATTTTCTTTTCTGTATTTTCCAAAAGTCCTGTACATCATTCCAATGAGTGGGATCATGCGATACAATTTCTTTTCTCGTTCCCTGTTTGGCATAAGACCATTTAGGTGACTCCCATGAGGGTATATAATGACTTTTACATCTTTACTGTACCCGGCAGTCTTAAGGTCATATTCAAGCACTCTGACTGAATATTCAGCGGGCCAGGCCTCATCCTCATCACCTGCTATAAGAAGTATCCTGGCACCTGATGTATCAGGAGTTAGTTTTGCTGACTTTACCTTTTCAATGTTCGTATATGCATCGTGATATGCCACCCACATTCCTGTTACTTTGCATTTTGCATCCTGATGGTTTTGGTATTTTCCTGCTTTGACCTTTGAGAAATCCGCTGTCACAAACGGTATATCCTCACCTTTCCATGTTGCAACACTTTGACCTGTCATTGTCTTTTTATCATTTAAGGTACCTTCAAACGGTACATGCGTAGGACTAACCATGATCAGATTATCAAACTCGCCTATGTACTGTGCAGCAAGCACCGCAAAGATAGATCCCATAGACTGACCGTAGATGCTGATATGCTGTATCCCATTTTGCTCTCTCAGATAATTAACCGCAGGGATAAACATATCCACCGGTATCCGGTTCGGGGAATCAGGCAGTCCCTCGGCACCGTACAAAGAAACCGAAAGTCCTGTTATACCATAATCCGCAAATCTTTCGACAAATTTTATTCCGGGAAGAATGCTCTGCTCTCCACCCATGACAATTATCACAGCCCTGTCACTTCCGTTATCAGGTTCAGCAAGATGTCCGACAAAACCGTGTTGTTTATAATTGAAATCCTCGTGTCTCATCCTATTATCACATTTTTATTATCATTTTATGATCAGGCACATAATGCCTGAAAGAATTGCTGATATGACTGCCATTCCCACAGTGCCCATGATCCATTTTTTCTTCTTGTCATTCGTCGTGATGTATGGTCTCAGATCCTCTGTTCCGGGAATGATCCAGGCGTTCGTATGGCCTACCCAATATCCATCCACAAGAATCCTGTCGATCAGGTTCATGATGGAAAGGATTACAAACATCTGCCAGAATCCGCTTTTAAAGCCTCTCGCTCCGTTGATTGCATAAGCACACACAAGAACATAAACGAAATATCCGGGGATGCATAAGCATTTAAATATTATGCTTCTTCTTTTTATCTCCTCAGCTGTAGTAAGTCCTTTTTTAATCACACGATTTTGAACTTCGCTGCTATACATATGAACCATACCAACCGCACCGTTTCTGATACCTATGGCACATATAAGATACAATAGAAATCCAAGACCGAGACCTTCAAAGATAACTTTCAAGAAAAGCATTAGATATCCTCCTTTTAAAATAGTGAACAAATCCATGCTGCAAGAGCTGAAGCTGCAGGAAATATCACCAGAAGTTTCAGAAGCTGACTCTTGATGTTGTACCCATACTTTCTGTTCGCATACACACTTTCAACCTCCGGAAAATAAAACTGAAAAAAATGAAACTTCATAAGTAGAAAATAGTCAAAGCAGACCATGTCGTAGATCTTATATATGGTAAAGATCAGCACAAACCTAAGAAAGAACTGCAAAAATGAAAACTCACTTCTGAAGCCATCCCAGATGGAGATCACTCCAACACCGATGATCATAAGAAAACTGAAAACCATAAGTGTCCATCCGATGCATCTTGCACCATAGAACAGTTCCTTATCCCTTGGTATAAGTGCTTCCTGTGCCTCTTTCGGTGCAGAAGAAAAGAATTTCTTATCCTGAATAAAAGCAACTGCTGCGAACATCATAAGCGTGATTGCTACGCAAAAGACAATTGCGAGAAATAATGTTAAAAACATGATATAACTGCCTCCATTTCTACAGCTGACCTGTAATTTTATTTTCTGCAATCAATAATTAGCATCCGCTAACCTGACGCCAAAAAGATATACTCTTATTCATTCTTCCTGGCTTTTGACATATTCAGAAGCAGTCCGGTGAATGTAACAAGGCTACCGAAGCTCAGCCATCCTGTCGATATCGCATATGCCCATGCATGTTCACCTGCAAGTTTCATGACCACTATATCGATTATTCCCACAAGCATCGAAAATACCCAGCACCATCCCGGATATGGTGTCTTTCTCTTTGCAAATGCCATTATCTGAACTATATTCATGACCATAAAAAACACAAAAAATATACTTGTGACAGGAAGAAGAAACATCTTGGCAAATTTCAGTGCTTCATCTATTGCATGAAAATAATCTATCCTGGCGACAACATTATGATGATATATTGTGGCACAACACATCACATGACAGAACGGACCGAAAACAAGCATTCCGATAAGTCCTGCCCTGTATGCATGTGCATATTTTTGAGATTTGGATGCAATGAGTCTGTATATTCCAAAGAAACACATGGTCTCGATAGTTATTCCTATCATACCTAACGTAGCAGACCAGAATATCCTCGAATCCGAAACCTCATTATATCTGGAAAAATACTGTTCCATCCCTGTCAGCGCCGGATCAGGTGTTCCCCATCCAAGGATCATGTCTCCGCCGACTAGTGCTAAAAGAGAAGCTATTATTCCAAGTTTAAATAGATGTGCTATCCTGTCCCAATCCGGTTTCACGTATTCAGCCTTCATACAATCTTACCTTTAAAATTCCTCGCAGTTTCACTTTTATCGGGCACATACCAGTAATCGCAGGAATCTGCACCGGTTGCCACCGTATGTGTTCTTATTAGTTTTGCATGCATCAGTTTTGCATAAGCATGATCAAGCGCACACATATGAGGCATCAGATCCATATATCCATACTTCCGTGCATATTCAACAAGCGGACATCCTACAAGTGTAAAAGCATATCCCTCAGATACATTGTCCGGATTAACAAGCATTCCCCATGTATCAAGCCATTTTCCCTCTGATTGTTTTTGCTTCACCTGATCTGCATACTTTGCGTAATTTTTATACAGATAATTTCTAAGGACAGAGCAGACTACTTTTCTGTTAATATTCATCATTCCGCTCAGCCATTTAAGCTGAACAGACAGGTCATCTATGATCTCTTCGATTGCCTCTCCTGCCATGCGATGGTCAGTAGCCTCATAATATGAAAGAAAAAGCAGAAACATATCGAGATTACCGGACAGGGGATTTTCCTTGCCTCCAATATCCGGAGCCTTTGTTTTCAGATCAGGCAATATGGCATCAGCTCTTTTGATGATCTGATCCATTTCATCAGGAAAATGCTTTCTCAGATATTTCCTGATAGCTTTTAACACCATCTTTTCCATAATCGTTTTCCTGTATCATCTGCTATAATCGCAGATTCATATTCAAGCAAACAGCATAACAACCAAGCCTACTACAAGGCACGCGGGCAATCCCAAAAGAGAGCCAATGCAGCTTTGCTTAATGTGGAACAGATAGTCATGGTATTCTTTCATATCCTCTGTTCCCGGAATGCGTACCCGTTTTGAATGACAGAACCATATGCAGTCAAGTACCAGAGCATCAAACCATGTAATCGACAACCAGATGATATAGGTATATCCGAATCCCTGTATGAAAGTCTGAGCATGATTGATCTTAACCATCACCAAAGCAGCAACTATTATCAGGACAATGATGGCAACTCCCTTACGGACCAGATCTTTCCCTTCAAATCTTCTTTCTGTCTCTTTGGTCAGCCCTAGTTGGGCACACCTATTACGTATTGCGGGCGGATAATCACTGATCACACCAATGGGATCCTTTGCCGTCATAGGCACTACTATCAGAGAAAACAACACAATTGCAATAACACATTCAATAAATAGGATCATATCCTTTCCTCTCAATTTTTACTAAATGATCACTTCTTTCTGCTGACAAGAAATCCATTATCATCTGTTGCAATCTCATACTTATTTGCCATAGGATTCCTGCTACCCACAACACAATAATCGCAGTAATCACTGTTACCACAAGTACCACATCGGATAAGTGTTCCATGAATCTGCTCTATCCTGAAGAAATCGGAATTGCATAGAACCGGCAGAACATGCAGCAGATCATGTTTTTGGGCAAATTCCATTTACAGAACACATCACTCCACATTCTTAAGAGCCACATCCATAGGAATCCTTTTGATCCTGAAGAAGTCTATAACAGAAACAAATGCATATCCGATCAGAAGATATACGATGGACAGAACCATCGATCCTACAGACATATAGAATGCGAAGTATCCGTCAAAATTCATCAGGAACACGCCAAATACCCATATCATCAGATAATATCCGATTACAAAACTGACAATAGCAAATATGATTACCACTATGGCTGTGGGTATAATATAAAGCGCTCCTATCTCCCCGTTTTTAAATCCCAGTATCTTTACCATGGATATCGAATGTTCGTTTCTTTCGATGATTATCTTGGCGAGAAGATATATCAGAGCTGCTGCCAGGATAACAAGGGCATATTTGAACATCCTGATGATTGTTCCGAATGAATGATTGAGCTGTACTGTTACCTTCTTGATATCATCTGATGTAATGACTGTTGCAATATACTGATCATCTATATCGGTGATCTCATTATTTGAAAAATATCCTGAGAATTCATCCTCATCTTTTTCAAATATCGTATTAAAATTATCGATATTCATAAATGCGGCAATTCCACCGTCATAATCCACAAAGCCTGCTACGGTAAAATCATAGGACTGATTCTCATATTCCTCATGAAGCGTTATTGGGTCACCGACTTTTAATCCGAACTTGTTGCTGAATGCGCTGGATATATATACTTTCCCTTCTGAAGTTTCATCCGGGATATTAATGTAAGTACTATCCGGTACAATACCATAAACTGTTACGCTCTCATCTCCTCCGGATCCCATTCCTTCACGCATTCCGCTGCTTACCTTGGGATAAAGCAGGGAAACTGCTCCGAAGCGTTCGGCTGATTCTTCAGATGTGGTTATGATCTCATCATCGTCATCGGTGCTGCTCATCAGCATATACTGATAATCCGCAAATACCATTTCGGGAGCCTTTTCAGCGTAATGATCAAGAGAATCGGGAAGGCCAAAGGCAAAACAAAGCATCAGTTCAATGAAGATAACACCGAAAATAAGTACAATGTAATTAGGTATATTTTGGAACAAAATCCTCAGTCTGAATCTTCTCATAAAAGACCAGCGAGGAAGTCTCATAGCCTTTGTTCTCTTCGTCTTTACCAGATCATGTCTCAGAAAACGAAGCGGGCTAATCTGTAATTTCCTGACAATGATGAACAGATTGATGAAGAACATCAGTAAAAGAGGAATTACGGTAGTCTTGACCAGTGCGTCAGAACTCCATACAAGTCCGCATGTCGGAAGGCTGTAACTTTCGTAATACATATTGACCATAAAATCCTTGAAAGCCGTATAGCCCAGAACATTACCGATGATTGCACCTATCAGTGTAACGATGACCGGCATGGACATATAATGAATCGTAAGTTCTCTTCTGCTGTATCCGGATGCTCTCAGCGTTCCTATTACTGTACACTCTTTATCAATGGTATTACTGATTGTGATTGCGAATATGAAGGCTATTACTCCGATGAGGATATAACAGAGTATTGCCGTAGCGGACGAATCACCTTCGATATCGGTTATTGCAAAATTGCTTGCCTGACTGGCATATTCAGGCAGATAATCTTCTATCTCATTATCATAAACCAGCGTCTGTGTGATAACGGATTTCATGAATCGTTCGGAATAGTCTGCCTGTTCGATTTTATCAGCAGGTTTTGTATCATATTTAAATGCATAATTGTAATGAATCCTTGATGTGAGTGAATCAAAGCCATCAGGAGTTACCATTGCAACATCAAATCCGAACGCATCGAACATCATGTCTTTATTGGATTCATGAAGTGTCAGGTAATTAACATATGAAAGAAGTCCAACCACCTCAAACTTCTTAGTTCCAACTGTGATACTGTCACCTATCTCAACCCCCAGATTGGATGCATGCATCCTGTCTATGGCAATCTCGTCAGCAGTTTCGGGAGCACGTCCATAATTGAAAGATGCCATATCTATGGTTGAATCACTCCTGAATATCCTTACATTGGCATCAGTTACACCATCGTTATTATCATCTTCATCTTCTTCCCTGTAGAAATGCTCATATACTGTCACAGGAACAGGAACAAAGCCTTCGTCGTTCAGTTCATATCTGTCTGCAATCTTATCCCATTCTTCATCAACAGCTTTGATCACCTCATTATGAGCTTCCTCGTATGCCTCATCTACAGCCTTCCTGAACTCATCAGAATCTCTTGCTTCTTCAAGCGCTTCATCAAAGTTTTCTTCTATTGCCTTATCTATCTGCTCCTTAATAACTTCTTCATCGGTAATACCGTAGAACTCGCACTGTGTTCTGACGCCTTCTTCTATCGCTTCCGTAACCCTTTCAGACAGTTCTTCTTCTATTGCTTCGGCTACCTTTTCATCAGCCTCTTTCATTCCTTCACTGATAAAGTATTCACGAACATCAGCTATTTCGCCTGATGCTATGGCATCAATCAGTTCCTGGGAAGCCTTTTTGGACAATTCAAAACGTCCGTCCTCGAGATTCAGATCATCCCTGTTTGCATAGACAGAAGCAAGCATGCTGTCGTGTCCGACATACATACCCGATATAACGCTGATCATCACCACCATGAACACTATGATAACCAGATACTTATGCCACTCCGAAACAAGTTCCTTCGAAATTCTTTTTATAAGAGGATTTCTCATGATCAGCCTCCTTACCATTCAAGCTCGGAAGCCGAAATTTTCTTATCATTGAGGTCGTTATGACGAACAACGCCGTCTCTGAGTTTGATCACGTGATCAGCCATATATTTGATGGCTTCATTATGTGTGACCATTATGATCGTACTACCATATTTCTTATTACAGTCCTCAATCAGCGCAAGTATCTCCTTGGATGTCTTATAATCCAGAGCTCCTGTGGGTTCATCGCACATAAGAATATCCGGATTCTTAACAACAGCTCTTCCTATAGATACTCTCTGCTGCTGTCCTCCGGATAACTGATTGGGGTATTTATATTTATGATCCTGAAGTCCGAGAGTTGTGATGACCTCCTCCACATCAAGAGGCTGATCCGAAAGATATGCTCCGACTTCAATATTCTCTTTAACATTGAGATTTGGAATAAGATTATACATCTGGAATACATATCCGAGATGTTTTCTTCTGTAGAGAGTAAGCTGATGCTCGTTCATATCCTCGAGCTTATCTCCGTTAATGCTGACATATCCCGAATCGGGAGTATCGATACCTCCGATGATGTTAAGAAGAGTTGACTTGCCCGAACCCGAAGGTCCGAGAAGAACACAGAATTCACCCTTTTTCACGGTAAAGTCCATTCCACGAAGAACATCCTGCTTAGCCTCTCCCGTTCCGAAACTCTTCTTCAGATGACTGATTTCCAAAAATGCTTCACTGCTCATACTGTTCCTCCAAACGTTAATCTATAGTTTGTTCGAAAAAGTATCCCTTGATCTGCAATAAAAAAACCAAGTACAGTTTTAACTATACCTGGTTACATATCCGGAATCAGAAACCTCACGTATAGTTAAACTATACATGAGTCTCGCAATTTAAAACAAGCCAGACCGGAAATACTTCACGGCCATGATGTTGACTTGTTGCGCTGCGCGCCTGCTACTCCCCCATGGGAATTATTGATAGTAACCTAACACAGATAGCAAAAACTGTCAAATCAAAAATATCTTTTCAAACATGTTTTTTTACAATCGATTCATGTATTCTCTTATCCCAATGCCACATCCAGTGCCATCATAAGGCTGAATCCTGCGGCGAATGCAACAACTCCTATATTGGAATGTTCTCCTTCTGACATCTCCGGTATCAACTCCTCTACCACAACATAGAGCATTGCGCCTGCGGCAAAAGAAAGAAGGTACGGCATTGCGGGCACGACAATACCGGCAAGTATAACTGTCAATCCACCAAATACCGGCTCTACTGCACCTGACAAAACTCCCAGCACAAACGATTTCGGTTTACTCTTTCCCTCCGCATATAAGGGCATAGAGATGATAGCTCCTTCCGGAAAATTCTGTATGGCGATACCAAGAGCAAGGGCAAGTGCACCTCCTGCAGTAATATTGGATGATCCATTAACAAGTCCCGCATAAACCACTCCGACAGCCATGCCTTCAGGAATATTGTGAAGTGTCACCGCCAGAACCAGCATAGCTGTTCTTGTAAGTTTACTCCTGGGGCCCTCAGTCTGGTCAGCCCTCTCAATGCTCCTGTGAATATGAGGTATCACATGATCAAGGAACAAAAGAAACAATATTCCGCACCAGAAACCGATAAACGCCGGAAGAAATGCAAAACTCCCTTTATCCGACTCCTGTTCTATAGCAGGAACTATAAGACTCCATATCGAAGCAGCGACCATCACTCCAGCCGCAAATCCTGCAAGCGCTCTCTGCACTCCTGCTTTAAGATCCTTGTGCAGAAAGAATACGCATCCTGCTCCTGCCGCGGTTCCTATAAACGGTATCATCAATCCGGATACAACTGTACTCATAGATACTTTTAATCCTTTTAAATGCAGTTAGTTACAACTAACCTGATTCCATTTTTTTACTCCGCCGTAAGACGGAGTAAAAAAGTGAGGGGGATAAACATGTTATATTGGTTAGTTATCGCTAACCATGTATATGATACCATTATTCTTTAATTTGTCAATATCCTGTTAAAGGATTCCGGCATATTCGTATCCAGCCTCTTCTATTGCAGCCTTGATAAGATTCTCATCAACTTCTTTCGATGTTACAATAACCACCTGATTCTCTTCATGTGACGGAGTTGCAGAATCTATTCCATCTATTGCTTCCAATGCTTTCTTTACATGTGCCTCACAGTGAGCACACATCATACCTTTAACAGAAATCTTCATATTCTCTTCCTTTCCTGAGTTTGTAAACTCATCCTGTATTATTATATCCTCATTTATGGCATTTTTTATCCTTTTATCTTTCTTTTTATCATATACATGTACAAAATTAAGACGCAGTGCATTGGATACAACGAAAAAGCTGGAAAGTCCCATGGCAGCTGCTCCGAACATAGGATTGAGTGTCCATCCAAACGCCTTAACATAACAACCGGCAGCAAGAGGGATTCCTATAACATTGTAAAAGAATGCCCAGAACAGGTTCTGATGAATATTCCTTATGGTGGCCTTGGACAGTCTTATCGCTGCTGCTACATCACGGATACTGTTCTTAACGAGTACGACATCTGCAGCATCAATCGCAATATCAGTACCGGCACCTATAGCTATTCCAAGATTCGCTCTGGTAAGTGCAGGTGCATCATTTATCCCATCGCCAACCATTGCTACCTTACCATGTTCCATCAGTTTTCTTATAACTGCTTCCTTGCCATCGGGTTTTACTGAAGAGACCACTTCATCCACTCCGGCCTGTGCCGCAATCGCTCCTGCTGTGATCTCATTGTCTCCGGTGATCATGACTACATGAATTCCCAATGACTTAAGTTCGGATACAGCCTCTGCGGAATCTTCCTTGATAGTATCAGCTACAGCGATTATTCCCAGAATTCTACCCTTTTCAGCAACCATCACGGGAGTCTTGCCCTGTCCGGATAATTCCTGTAACTTATCAAACTGACCAGGAGCAATCCTTCCGGCATTCTTTGAAATAAATTCCTTATTTCCGCAGAACACTTCTCTGCCGGAAATCTTTGCCTTTAATCCACCGCCTGAAACCGCTTCAAAATCCGTGGTATCAGCAAGAGCCACTTTCATGGATGCAGAGTATTCAGTAATGGCTTTTGAAATAGGATGTTCACTCTTTGCTTCCAGAGCGTATGCCGTTTTTAGAAGATCATCTTCAGATACCCCATCGTACGAAAAAACATCAGTGACCTTCATAATACCGGTAGTGATCGTGCCGGTTTTATCCAGAGCTACAATCCGGGTTTTTCCGGCCTGTTCCAGTGATGCCGCAGTTTTAAAAAGTATTCCTGCTTTAGCACCAACACCGTTTCCAACCATTATCGCAACGGGCGTGGCAAGCCCAAGAGCACATGGACAGCTTATCACGAGAACAGACACTGCTCTTGCAATGGCATATCCCATATCCTGTCCGGCTATGATCCATGCAATGAATGTAATGACAGCTATTGTTATTACTGAAGGTACAAATATACCCGAAACCTTATCAGCAATCTTTGCAATTGGCGCCTTTGTAGCGGCAGCGTCACTGACCATCCTGATGATCCCGGCCAGTGTCGTATCCTCTCCAACCCTTTTCGCTTCGCACACCAGATATCCTGATGTATTGATGGTGGCAGCCGATACTTTGTCACCCGGCTTCTTTTCTACCGGAACACTTTCCCCGGTAAGTGCAGATTCATTGACAGCGCTCTCACCTTCAGTCACTATCCCATCAACAGGAATACTGTCTCCCGGCCGGACAACAAACCTGTCACGTACTTTAACTTCATCTATCGGAACAGTCTTTTCACTTCCATCTATGATAAGGACTGCTGTTTTCGGAGACAGATCCATCAGAGCTTTGAGTGCATTCGTAGTCTTCCCCTTAGACCTCGATTCAAGCATCTTGCCGACAGTGATAAGAGTAAGGATTGTTGCAGCAGATTCGAAATAGAACTGGTCCATATAATACATGGTAAGTTCAGCATCGCCGGAAGCCACCGCTCCTGTCATGGCAAAAAGAGCTACTATACTGTATCCGTATGAAGCCGTAGCTCCAAGTGCGACAAGAGTATCCATATTTGGAGCTCTGTGGATCAGCCCTTTAAAGCCACTTATAAAGAACTTCTTATTGATCACCATGATGATACCGGCAAGAAGAAGTTCATAAATCCCCATTGCCACATGATTCCCATCCAAAAACGGAGGAAGTGGCCAGTCCCATAACATGTGCCCCATAGATACATACATAAGCGGAAGCAGAAAAAGCAGAGAAGCTATAAGTCTTCTCTGCATCTTCGGAGTTTCGGTATCAATCAG
>Ga0310694_10002790_pt1 | contig 17522 bp, 15 predicted proteins | sample 174DNAGHGhighgp2_FD_203884 | JGI IMG/M metagenome (GOLD analysis project Ga0310694, IMG submission 203884) | Sheep rumen microbial communities from Palmerston North, Manawatu-Wanganui, New Zealand - 1742 DNA GHGhigh gp2 (v2) (version 2) | ecosystem: Host-associated > Mammals > Digestive system... | reverse complement strand
CAAGGTGAACCGGAAGGCCCTGCCGGAGCCGGACATGTCTGAACTGAAAGCGGAATACATTCCGCCGGAAACGGAAACGGAAAAAGCCCTGTGTGCAGCCTTCGCGAAAACCCTGAAGCTGGATGAGAAACAAGTCGGCCTCATGGACAATTTCTTCGACCTGGGCGGCGATTCCCTGAAGGCAATGGCAGTGATGGCCGAGGCAAAACTGGACAACCTGACCGCAGCGGATGTGTTCCAGCTGCGTACACCGGGGGCGATCGCCAGGGAACTGAAGAAACGGGAAGGCCAGTCCGGCCTGGATGAGCGTGACGCGCAGGCACGCCTGGTACCCCACGATCCGTCACCCCTCCAGGTACAGATGATTGATTACCAGCTGTTCCGGCCGGGAAGCACCATGTGGAGTACGATGCATATCCTGGTTCGGTTTAAGGACGCGGACGCGGACCGGCTTTGCGATGCGGTAAACAAGGCACTGCGGAATCATCCGGCGCTGGCAACGGTTTTCTTCTTTGATGAGGATTACAGACTGAAAATGCAATACCGCCCTGAGTTCCTGCCGGAGGTGAAGGTGAAGGATATCAGCCCGGAAACGGAGGACGCGCTGGCTGACATCCTGCTGCTGCCCTTCTTTAAGCTCCTGAATGCCTGCCTGTGCAAGGTGAACGTCTTCCGCGGCCGGAAGGGCTGTTACCTGTTCCTGGACGTGCACCATGTGGTAATGGACGGCGGCTCCCTGGGTGTATTGCTCGGGGATATCATGAACGCCTATTTCGGCCGGGAAATGAAAAAGGATTATTTCTTTGCCATGCTGGGAGAGCAGGAGGAGCGCGCAAAGCAGGGACTTGTGCAGAAGGACCGGGAATATTTCATGGGGACCTACGGGGACGAAGTCTGGTGTACCATGCTGCCGCCGGACGATCCGGACAGCCAGAATATCAACGAGGTCGGTACCAGCCGGCGCCTTGCGTTTGACGCGGACCAGGTTCGTGCGGCGGAGGAATACTGGGGCGTTTCCCATTCCGTCATGGCGATCAGCGCAGGGCTGCTGACACTGTCCCGCCTGACAGGGAAGAAGCATGTCATGATCAACTGGATCTTCAATAACCGGCTCGCGCCGGAAGCGGAGAACGTTGTCGGCATGCTGATCCGAAACATGCCGGCAGCGGTCCGCATGGAGGAAATCAGTTCCAGGAGGGAACTGCTGCAGCATGTGAAGGAACAGGTGGCGGAGGATATTGCCCATTGCGGATGGGACCTCATGAGTGAGAATCTCCAGGGTTATGTAAATGACTGGATGGAAGTCAACCTGCAGCTTGGGATCAATGCGGATGAACTGGACGAGCTGGAGAATGAAAAAATTGAACTGAACAATGCGTTCAACGCAGCTCCGGCGCGGCTGGAGTTTGAACTCATTGAAAACGAATACGGCGACGGCGGCTTCGACCTGGAGGTCGACTATGCGGAAGGAATGTTTGACAGGGACCGGATTGAAAGCGCCAAAGCGCTCTTCAGCGAATTCCTGGAAGGAATGATCCTCAGGCGGGATGACAGCCTGTAAGGAAACACGCGGGGACGGAGTGTTCAGCCGGCATAGAAGCTGGAGATTTTACTGGGGTCTTCAACAAGGGACAGGCCATAAAATACGACCGCCAGAGAAACAATCCAGATGAGGGTATAAACGACAATCCTCCTTGTTCCTTCCAGCCCGTTCAGGGTGAAGCGGATATACCGGGCATTCAGTTCGATGACCGCATAGCAGACGGCAGTAAGCAGGAGACTGATCAGGAATACCGCCCACTGGTTTTGGAAAACCCCGTTGCCGGCTGAACCAGGGACTGCCGAACGACAATGCCTGAAACATTGATGCTTTATTGAGCATACCACAACAGGCTTGTTTCCTCAATCGAAACAGCATATTTTCCAACAGGAACCGGCGGGCAACAGAAAAGCCTGGCACGAGGGCCAGACAGGATATCCGGATAATCAGTCCGCAGCGGGCAGGCTGGTAAGGGCCGGCGGGTTTACCAGGCTTTCACAGCGGTCAAACGCGTCCGGCGCGACATAGGAAAGGGCATCGGGCAGTTCGACTTTTTCAAGGGAAATGCAGCCGTAGAAGGCTTTTTCACCGATGGAACCAACTTTAGCAGGGATTTCGATTTCCGTGAGCTTCGTGCAGGCCAGGAATGCCTGGTTCCCGATAGCGTTCACGCGCGGGGGAAGCTCCAGTTCCTCAAAGCTGCAGCCGGCAAAAAGACCGTCATTGACCGTATTGAGCATTGCCGGCAGGGTCAGTTCCGACAGCGAAGTGCAGCCGTAGAACGCGAAGGCGCCGATATAGAAACAGGAATCCGGGATTTCCAGTGAACGGAGGCTGGAGCACTTATTGAAAGCGTTGCTGCCGATATAGGTGACGTCCTCGGGAATGTTGACCGTCTGCAGGGAACGGCAGTTCAGGAAAGCGCCGCCCCCGATATAGGTCACTTCCTCCGGCAGGACGATCTCCTGCAGGCTGGTGCATTCGGCAAAGGTATTCTGCCCGATGGTGGAGATGCCCTCCGGCAGGGTCAGCGACGTGAGGCTTGAGCAGCCGTAGAAAGCACGGTTGCCGATGGCGGTTGCGCCTTCGGGCAGAACCAGTTCCTCCAGGTTGACACATTTTTCAAAAGCGCTGTCTCCGATTTCGGTAATGCTGACGGGACAGGTCAGTGAGTGCAGCGCACGGCATCCGATAAACGCACCTTCGCCCAGGTAGGCGATGCTGTTCGGGAGGTTGATGCTTTTCAGGTTGTTGCATTCAAAGAAAGCCTGTTTACCGATGGAGGTTACTGTTTCCGGCAGCACGAGCCCAGTCAGCGAATCACACAGGTAAAACGCGGACGCACCGATGATCCGCAGCCCGTCAGGCGCGGTGAAATCCCCGCGCGGAACGGTCATAAGGTAGGTGACAAGGCGCGCATCTTCCAGGCTGTAAAGCACCCCGCTGCGCTGGGCGAGATACGGATGGTTTGCGGAAACCGTGATGTCCGTAAGGGATTCGCAGGCAGCGAAGGGATTGCGCCCGATCACGCGGACGCTGTCCGGCAGGTTGACGGAGGAAAGGCTGCGGCAATAGAAAAAAGCGTAATCCCCGATTTCGGTGACCGTATCCGGCAGTTCGACATAGAAAAGGGAACTGCAGCGCCTGAACGCATTTGGCCCGATGACCGTGAGCGGAGCGCCGCCGAGGGAGGCAGGCAGGGTCAGCGATTCGCCCTTGCCGGTATAGCTGACCAGCATGGCAGTTCCGTCCGGCTGCAGGCGGTATTCATAATCCCCGGATTTCAGGATATCCGGATCTTCCGAAACTGCATAGGAAAAAACCGTGCATGAAAAAAAGCACAGGAAAAGCAGAATCAGCACCGCTATCGCCGGCCAAAGCCGTTTCATTCCTATGTCACCTCACTCTGTCTGCTTAATCATATCCCCTTTTTGCTTCTGCGTCAATTGGGGTTTTCCCGCTTCCGGCCGCTTTCGGGGTTCAGGGTAGCCATCGGCAGGAAAATGTGCTATACTTTTTTCCGAGGTTTCAATCGCATACAAACCGAAAATGGGGCCGGCATCCAGGTACGACCGGCTTTTCCGGAAACGGCGGAAAACACTTGGGAAGGAGATTGTCCGATGAAAACGTACGGAACCGGCCGGAAAGGAAGGCCGGCCAGGATGCTTTGTGCATTGCTTTTCCTGATGCTGGTGTTTTCGCTTCCGGGCGGCATCCGGGCCGAGTCCGGGCTTGCGTGGGATCCGGACCTGATCCTGGCGGCTGACGCCGCTGTCCGCATGAAACTGCAAAAGCCGGACGGCAGCCCGCTGGAGGTGCGGAAAGACCCGTCTCTGCCGGGGCGCGGAGCAGCACCGGAGGGCGGTACGCCGGATTATACAGGGGTTGTCGGTTATGCTGCACTGCCCAACGACCCTGAAATCAGCAGGTCCTATGTTTTTGACCAGGCGTACTGGAGGGTGCCGCTTTACCGGAAAACGGGGGAAGGGTATACACAGGAAGGTTTCATTGCACACAAGATGCCCGTCCTGGTGACCGGACAGGCGCTGGAACCGGACGGGAGCGGCCGCTGCAGCGGATTCCTGGACGTGATCCGCCTGGATACCGGGAAAGCGGGCAGCCTCGATGTCAGCTGCTTCTGCACGGTACCGTACTGGAAGCTGCCGATCACCGAAATCCCCGCGTACGGATACAGCCTGGCCGTATACAGGGAGACACCCGGGGCAGCACCCCGGGATGAAGACGGGCAAAGCTGTTCCCTGCGGGACGGTACGATGGTGCTGATCCCGATTGAAGGCGCGTGGCCTGTGAACAATCCGGACCCGGCGCACCTGACGGTGCAGGGGGTTGTCTTCCGGGACGAAGCGGGAAACATTGTTCCGAAGGCTGTTTATTTCAGGGAAGCTGACCTGACCCTGCATTACTGAGACGGAGACCGGAAAAACATACCGGGAGGATGTTGCAACCATGAAAAGCAAATACCTGCTGACCGTTCTGGTCCTGCTTGCAGCGCTGCTTGCAGCGGTATCCCCTGCCGGGGCGGAGACAAAAGGAATCGGTGCATTCACCGTTGAGGTGCTCGATGAGGACGCGATGACGGTCCGTATTGTGGATTACCATGTGCCGAGGGAATTCAGGGACGAGGAAAGCTTTGTGCTGAATGTTCCGGGAGAGCTCGGCGGCTATACCGTCAAGGAAATCGGCGAGAATGCTTTCATCAACCAGCGGAAAATCAGCAGGGTGGTGATTCCGGAAGGCATCACTTCCATCGGCATCAAAGCCTTCAGCGGATGCGACGGAGTGGCGGAGGTGACGCTTCCGGCGTCGCTTGTTTCCATCGGGAACAAAGCATTTTCCAACTGCAAACAGCTGACCTCGGTGACCATTCCCGCTGCTGTTGCGTCGATCGGCGACAACCCCTTCGCCATGTGCGACAACCTGTCAGAGATTATCCTGGCTGACGGGCAGGAACTGTATGAGGTCAGGAACGGAATGCTGATCGCGAAGGCGGACAGCCGGATTATCACGTACATGCACGGCGCACAGGGTGAATCGGCCGTCATTCCGGAAGACATCCGGACCGTCGGCCGGATCGCATTCGTGGAATGCAAGGAACTGAAGGAGATCAGCCTGCCGGAGGGACTCGAGGCCATTGAGGAGAGCGCATTCAAATCATGCACGGGCATTGAACGGATCGAACTGCCTTCCAGCGTCCGTGTGATCGAAAACAAATCCTTTGCGGAGTGCACTTCCCTGACGGAGTTTGCGATTCCGGACAGCCTGATCGATGTGCAGGGAAATCCGTTCGTCGGGTGCAAGAGGCTGGCGTCGATCGGCCTGAGCGACAGCCATCCGGCCCTGATGCTGACGGACGGCCTGCTGATGGACAGGCGCACGATGACCCTGCTGTGCTATCCTTATGTACGGACGGACCGGGAAATCCGGATTCCGGAAGGTACGCGGGAAATCGGCATGAGCGCTTTTGAATCCACGGGCAAATGGGAGGCAAAAGACGAGCAGGACTACCTGCACGTGATCATCCCGGATTCCGTGACAAAAATCGGGGATTACGCGTTCAGCCACAGCCAGATCCGGAGTATTGAAGTGCCGGAGAGCGTTACGGAGATCGGTATGTGGGCATTTGAATCCTGCTTTGCCCTGCGCAAGGCTGTCCTGCCCGATTCTGTAAAGGAAATCAGGGAAATCACGTTCAGCAACTGTTCCGAACTGCAGGAGATCAGGATCCCGAAAGGGCTGACAGCGATCGGCGACGATGCTTTCGCGACATGTCCCAAGCTTACCTCTATCGAACTCCCGGAGACACTGGAACGCATCGGATCCGGCGTTTTCGAAAACTGCGAGGGCCTGCGGTCGGTAAAAATCCCGGATTCCGTGGAAGAGCTCGGGACGGGAATCTTCAACGGATGTGTGAACCTTGAGGAAGCAACGCTGCCTGAAGGGCTGAAAGTGCTGCCGGCCAAAACATTCCGCTGCTGCAGGAAGCTGCAGACGATCATCCTGCCTGAAAAACTGATGGCAGTTTCAGACAGTGCGTTCTACGGCTGCTATGAACTTCACGACGTCGAGATTCCCCAGCGGGTGCAGCGCATCGGCGAACACGCTTTTGAGGGCTGTCCGGCGCTGGCGGAACTGATCCTGCCGGCAAGCCTGCGGACCATCGGGGAATATGCGTTTGTCGGCTGCGCATCACTGAAAGGCGTTGCAATCCCGACCGGAACGAAACGCATCAGCAGGTATGCTTTCTCGAATTGTACTGCCCTCCGGACCGTTGTTCTTCCGGAAACGGTGACGTATATGGGAGAATCCGTCTTTTACCTTTGTGACCTGGATGTCGATTTCTGGGTCGAAGAGGGAAGCTACGCGGAAGAGTGGTGCCTCCAGAACGGATACATCAACAGTACGAGGTACATGGATGGATCACTGCCGGCCGGCAGAAGCGACACCTGACGGGCGGACCGGAACGCCCTGCCGGCGGGGGATGCCGGCGGCGTGGGGCTTCACGGATCCATTGCGTTTTAAACTGTTTCACGATACAATTATACAGATGACGCGCCGCGGTGATTCGGGGAGGATGACAGCGTGTTCTTTCTTTGCTTCTTACTATGGATGATCCTGAACGGCCGGTTCACCTGGGAGATCCTGGGATTCGGGATCGCGGCCTCGGCAGCTGTGACCCTGGCCGTGTACAAACTGACCGGGCTGACGCTGGCAAGGGAACGGCGGCTTTACCGCCGGATCCCGGCCGCACTGGCCTATGCCGGTTTTCTTTTCGCGGAGATCGTCCGGGCAAACTTCGCGGTGATCCGGAAGGTTTACGGAAAAAAAGCCCCGGAGGCCTGCCTGAAGACTTTTTCCGCGCCGCTGGAAACGACGGCTGCCCGGGTCGTGCTTGCGGACAGCATCACGCTGACGCCCGGGACGATCACTGCCGGGCTGGACGGGGCGGAATTCACGGTGCATTGCCTGGACAGGGCAATGTCGGAAGGACTGGAACGCAGCGGTTTTATACAGCGGCTGCAGCGCATGGAAGAGCAGGAGGCACCCCATGAAGTATGACGACGCGGTGCAGGCGGTCCTGACAGCCGCCATGGTGATCCTGGCCGCGGGGACGCTGGCCTGTCTGGTGCGGGCGGTCATCGGGCCGACCAGTGCGGACAGGCTGATTGCTGCGAATATGACCGGGACGCAGGTCATCTGCATGATCTGCATCCACGCGGTACGTACCGGGGAATTCGCGTTCACGGACGTGGCGCTGATCTTTGCCATGTTCAGTTTTCTGGCGGCAGCGGTCTTTGTGCGGATCGTAACGGAAAGGAGAAAGGACAGATGACGTTTGCGGAAGGCCTGCGGCTGGCTGCCGGCGGCATCCTGATGCTGGGCGGGCTGTTTCTTTTTGTGACATCCGTGATCGGAAACTACCGCTTTCCGGATGCGGCAACGCGGATGCATTCCGCGGCGCTGGGGGATACGCTGGGGATCCTGCTTGTCTTTGCGGGATTGGCTGTTCTTTGCGCTTCGGCGGGACTTATGCTGAAGCTCGGGATCATCCTGCTGCTGCTCTGGGTATCGGGGCCGGTCTGCTCCCATCTGATCGCGGGGATGATCGCGGAGGCACAGGCCGGGAAGAAAGAGGCGAAAAAGGGAAAATGACGGTTACGGTTTATTTGCTGCTGGGATTCCTGGTGCTCTGCGCACTGGCGGTGGCCTGCACGAAAGATGTGCTGGCCGCTGTACTGATCCAATTGGGGTTCGGCACGGTAATGGCGGTGATCTGGCTGATCCTGGAGTCGCCGGATCTGGCGGTGACGGAAGCGGCTGTCGGGACCGGCGTGACCGGCGTGCTGTTCTTCTCGGCATTCCGCAGGATCGGTATCATCGGGCCGCGGGGGGACTGGAAGAAATGAAGAAGAAACAGGAAGAGCGAAACGCACTGCGAACCGCTTACCGGGTCCTGTCCGTCGGCGTATGCCTGACGCTGATCGCGGTGCTGCTGGCGGTGGTCTCCTGGCTGCCGCGGTTCGGGAACGACAGTGATCCGACGAAGAACGAGGTCTACCGGCGCTATGTGGAGCATGGAACGGACGAAGCCGGCGCCATCAACACCGTGGCGGACATGATCCTGGATTACCGGGCCTTCGACACCCTGGGGGAATCCAATGTACTGTTCACTGCGGCCTGCATCGTGATGATCCTGCTGCAGGCTGAACAGGATCCGAAAACGGGCCGGGTGCTGATCCCGGAGCTGCGGGCGGATCCGCCGCAGGGGAAAAGGGATCCTGTTCTCCGGGGCGGGGCACTGGTGCTGCTGGCGGCGGGACTGCTCTGCGGCATCAGCATCATCCTCAACGGCCACCTGTCCGCCGGCGGCGGTTTTTCCGGCGGCGCGGTCTCGGGCGGGGCCCTGATCCTCTTTGCACTGGCGTACGGGCCGGAGCGGCTGGAACGGTACCTGAACCGGGAGACCTGGAACCGGATGATCTGGGCGGCGCTGATGGTTTACACGCTGCTGAAGACTTATTCCTTTTACACCGGGGCCAACGGGATCGAGAGCATCATCCCACTGGGGACCCCGGGCAGGATCCTCTCCGGCGGCATGATCCTTCCGCTGAATATCTGCGTCGGGATCGTGGTGACGGGTACCATGTACGCGTTTTACGCGCTGTTCAGCAAAGGAGGACTCAGCAGTGGGAAGTAATCTCCGGGCCAACAGTTTCATGGTGGCGGCTGTGATCATCTTCGGTATCGGTTTTACCATGCTGTTTCTGAACCGGAACCTGATCAAGAAGATCATCGGGTTCAATTTCATGGACAGCGGGGTTTTCCTGTTCCTGGCCTCCGGCGGATATATCGAAAACCGGGTCAGTCCGATCATCCAGGGAAACGAAACCTCCGTATCCGCCTATATCAACCCTGTGCCGGCCGGCCTGGTGCTGACCGGAATCGTGGTGTCGGTGAGCGTGACGGCGGTGCTGCTGGCGCTGACGGTCCGGCTGTACCTGCGCTACCATACGCTGGAGCTGGATGAGATCATTGCGAAAGCCCGGACGGAGGATGAAGCATGACGCTGGTACAGAATTTTCCGTTTGCGGCCATCATGATGTGCCTGGCCGGGGGCGTAACCTGCGCCGCGCTGAAGCCGCGGATTGCCAGGATCCTGGCGCTGACGCTGAACATCCTGATCGCCGGCATGATGGCGGCGGTGCTCAGCCAGACAGTGAGCACCGGGGAAAGCTACCGCTATATGATGGGGCATTTTCCGGCACCCTGGGGCAACGAGATCCGGATCGGTCCCCTGGAAGCCCTGATGGCCCTGATGTTTCCGCTGCTGACAGCGGTGATCCTGGCCGGCGGGATGCAGAATATCCTGGAGGATGTGGAACCCGGCAAGACCCGGTTGTACGCCGCCGTGATCTGCCTGATGACGGCGTCCCTGCTGGCGCTGACGTTTACGAACGATCTTTTTACAGCCTATGTGTTTGTGGAGATCAATACGCTGACATCCTGCGCACTGGTGATGGTGCGTTACCGGAGCGGCATGGCGCTGTCCGCCGCGATCCGCTACCTGATCATGAGCCTGCTGGGTTCCGGCCTGTTCCTGATCGGACTGGTGATTCTTTACGATATTACGGGGCATTTGCTGATGGAGCCCATCGGATCCGCGGTGCGGACCCTGGCCGATACCGGCGAGTATGCCTTCCCGCTGACGATCACGCTGGGGCTTTTTTCAGTGGGCCTGGCGCTGAAAAGCGCGCTGTGGCCCTTCAGCACCTGGCTACCGGACGCGCACGCCAGCGCCACCACCGCCTCCAGCGGGATCCTGTCCGGCCTGGTGCTGAAAGGTTATATCATCCTGCTGATTAAGATGATCTACCGGATGATGGGCCTGGAGCTGGTAGCGGCAGAGGGCGTGATAAAGCTGCTGTTCGCCATGGGAATCGGCGCGATGATCGCAGGCTCCCTGTATGCGCTGCGGGAAAAGGATATTAAAAGAATGCTGGCCTATTCCTCCATAGCCCAGGTGGGATACATCTTCGCAGGGATCGGCCTCGGGACGGAGGCCGGCATGGTCAGCGCCTGCATCCAGATCCTGGTGCACGCGGTGACGAAACCGCTGCTCTTCTGCGCAGCCGGCAACATGGCCTCGCAGGCAGGCGGCGGGCACCGGTTCGATCAGCTGCGGGGCATGGGACGCCGGAATCCGCTGCTGGGGATCGCTTTTGCTGCGGGAGCGCTTTCCATGATCGGGATCCCGCTGTTCGCGGGGTTCGCCACGAAATATTACCTTTGCCAGGCAGCGATCCGGGCCGCGGGCGTGAAGGGCATCCTGACGCTGGCGGCAGTGGTTGTCAGCACGGTGCTGAACGCGCTCTACTATATCCCGGCGCTCCAGATCCTGTTTGACCGGGAACCGGAGGCCGCGAAGGCCGTCCGTGCGCCGGGCCGCAGCGCCGCCCTGACAGCCGCGGCCGTCGTGGTGTTCCTGGCGCTCCAGTTCGGGCTGGGATTCTTCTTCAGCCGGATCGCCGGGATCATCACCACCGGCCTGAAAACACTGATTTGAGGTGAAAACGATGAACGCTTCCGTCATGCTGCTGCTTCCGATACTGATTCCGACGGCCTGCGGGATCATCGCGGGTCTTGTGCCCGTGTTCAGAAAGGATGAGACCCGGCGCCTGCTGGTGCTGGCGGCGCTGGCCTGCACCTTGGCTGCCGCCTTCCTGGCGGCCTTTACGGACGGCACCGCCCTGGCGCTGCTGACCATCGCACCGGGCATGGAGCTGCGGCTGGCACCGGACGACGTGACCCGCCTGTTCGCGGCGGTGATCTCCGTGATGTGGCTGATGAGCGGGATCTTTTCCCGGGAGTACATGAAGCATGAAGGCCATCGCAGCCGGTACGACTGTTTTTTCCTGATGAGCGAGGGCGCCATGCTGGGCGTGGCTTTCGCCGGGAACTACGTGACGATGTACCTGTTCTTTGAATGGATGACGCTGCTGTCGCTGCCGATGGTCCTCCACAGCCAGACGAAGGACGCGATCCATGCCGGGATCAAATACCTGCTGTATTCCTTTGCCGGGGCCTTCGCAGGCCTGATGGGCATTCCTTTTCTCCTGAAATACGGGACGACGCTGAACTTTATTCCGGGCGGCGTGCTGGATCCGGCCCTGACAGAAGGAAACGAAGGACTGCTGCTGGGCGTGGCGTTCGCGGTGATCCTCGGATTCGGCGCCAAAGCCGGCATCTATCCGCTGCACGCCTGGCTGCCGGCGGCGCATCCGGAAGCGCCCGCGCCTGCGTCGGCGGTGCTGTCCGGCGTGATCACCAAAGCCGGCGTGATCGCGGTGATCCGCGTGGTATATTACCTTTTCGGAATGAATTTCCTGTCCGGAACATGGGTGCAGACCGTGCTGCTGTCCATCGCCCTGCTGACCATCCTGATGGGATCTGCCATGGCGTTCCAGGAAAAGCTGCTGAAGAAGCGGCTGGCTTATTCCACCGTCAGCCAGGTGAGCTATATCCTGTTCGGCCTGCTGCTGATGAACGCGAACGCGCTGACTGGCTCCTTCCTGCATGTGCTGTGCCACAGCATCGCGAAGGACGGGCTTTTCCTTTGCGCAGGCGCGATCATCTACCGGACGGGCCGGAAGAACGTGGACGAGCTGACGGGCATCGGCAAGGAGATGCCTGTAACGCTGTGGTGCTTTACGCTGTGCTCCCTGGCGCTGATCGGCATCCCGCCCATGTGCGGCTTCATGAGCAAATGGTATCTGGCTATCGGTTCGCTGGACAGCGGCATTCCGGTGATCAGCTGGCTGGGGCCGGCGATCCTGCTGATCTCGGCGCTGCTGACGGCAGGATACCTGCTGCCGGTGGTGATCCGCGGGTTTTTCCCGGGAGAGGGTTTCGATTACGGATCCCTGACCAAAAAAGAACCCAACGGGTGGATGCTGGTGCCGCTGGTCCTGCTGGCTTTGCTGGCGGCGTTCACGATCTGGCCGCAGCCCTTTACCGAACTGGCGGAGCGCGTGGCGGCCGCGCTGATGTGATACGGGGGAGAGCATGATGCATTTCATTCTGATACTCCCGGTGCTGCTGCCCCTGCTGGCCGGCGCCGGGGTGATCCTTCTCCCGTTCCGAACCCGGCGGGGAAGGAACGGGTTTACCCTGGCCGCGGTGACGGGCTGTTCCCTGTTCAACGCGTGGCTGGCCGCTTTGCGCCCCGCGGAGACGCTGACGCTGGCGGACCTGACGCCGGAGATCGCCATCGCGTTCCGGGCGGACGGGCTGAGCGCCGTTTTCCTGGCGCTGATCGCTTTCCTCTGGCCCCTGGCTTCGCTGTACGCTTTTGAGTACATGGAAAAGGAAGACCACCAGGGCCGGTTCTTCGCCTGCTACACCGCCTGCTACGGTATTACGGCGGGCGTCGCGCTGAGTGCAAACATGATCACCCTTTACCTGTTCGTGGAGCTCCTGACCCTGATGACGGTGCCGCTGGTGGCCCATGCGGGAGACCGGCGGGCCATGAGGGCTGCGCGGAAGTATCTGGTCTATTCCATCGCCGGCGCGGCACTGTCCCTGGTGGGGATCATAATCCTGATCTTCCGGACCGGCCGGGCGGACTTCGCTTACGGCGGCGCGGCCGGGGCGGACAACGGGGACGGGCTGCTGACAGCGGCGTGGATGATGACCTTCCTCGGATTCGGTGTGAAGGCGGCGGTGGTACCGTTCCATGCATGGCTGCCTTCCGCGGGCGTGGCCCCCACGCCGGTGACGGCGCTGCTGCATGCGGTGGCGGTGGTGAAGAGCGGCGTTTTTGCCGTGATCCGGAGCACCTTCTTTGCCTTCGGGCCGCCGATGCTCTCCGGCACCTGGGGACAGAAGGCCGCGCTGGCCATCGCGGCGGCCACGATCCTCTACGGATCCCTGACCGCTTTCCGGGAACAGCATATCAAGCGGCGGCTGGCTTATTCCACCGTCAGCAACCTGAGCTATATCCTCTTCGGCGCCATGCTGATGACCACCGGCGGACTGACCGCCGCCATGAGCCATTTCATCTTCCACGGGGTTATGAAGATCACGCTGTTCTTCTGCGCCGGCGCGGTGATCCACAAAACCGGGCGTGAATCCATACAGGAGACAGCAGGGCTCGGCTTTGCGATGCCGCGTACCTTCGCGGCGTTCACCGTGGCGTCCCTGGCGCTGACTGGAATCCCGCCGCTGCCCGGCTTTGTCAGCAAGATGAACCTGATCGGCGCCGCGGCGGACGCGGACTGCGGCATATACGGCTGGCTGGGGATCGGCGCGCTGCTGGCTTCCGCACTGCTGACGGCGGGATACCTGATCCTGCCCGCGGCGCGCGCATGGATTCGGCGGGAGGATGCGCCGGCAGCGCCCGCAGGCCGGGATCCCGGATGGCGCATGGTGACCGTGCTGGCAGTGCTCTGCCTGGCGATGCTGGCGCTGGGCTGCTGCTCTGTGCCGGTGATGAACGCGCTGGCAACCCTGACGGCAGGCGGAACGGGAGGCGGAATGGCATGACAGGAACGATCCTTCTTCCCGCGCTGGTGCTGGAGCCGATGATCGGCGCGCTGCTGACCTACCTGACAGGCCGCAGGAACAAGACGGCCCGGAATTATACAGCGCTGCTGGTGACGGCCGCCGAGTTCGCAATGATGATTCCTGTGCTGATCTCCGCCGCGTCCGGGGAGCATCCGGCATGCGAACTGCCGGGACTGCTGGGCGGCATCCGCTTCGAAGCGGACGGATTCCGCGCTGTCTATGCCTGCGTGGCCGGGCTGATGTGGACGATGACGACCCTGTTCTCGGCGGAGTACCTTCACCATTACCGGAACCGGAACCGCTATTATTTCTTTACCCTGCTGACCCTTGGCGCGACAGTGGGCGTGTTCCTGGCTTCGGACCTGATGACGGCTTTTATCTTCTTTGAGATCATGTCCTTCACCTCCTGGGTGATGGTGGTCCATGACGAAAACCCGGCCGCCATGCGGGCGGGCCAGACCTATCTGGCGGTGGCCGTGCTGGGCGGCATGGTGATGCTGATGGGCCTGTTCCTGCTCCACGGCCTGACGGGCACGCTCCGGATCTCCGAACTACGGGAGGCCTGTGCTTCCTTGCCGGCGGAACGCCGAACGGAGCTGTATCTGGCCGGTTCGCTGATCCTCTTCGGCTACGGCGCCAAGGCGGGCATGTTCCCGCTGCACATCTGGCTGCCCAAGGCGCATCCTGCCGCGCCGGCGCCGGCTTCCGCCCTGCTGTCGGGGATCCTGACCAAGGCCGGGATTTTCGGGGTGCTGGTGCTGTCCGCGCAGGTATTCCTGTACGACAGCGGATGGGGAACAGCGCTGCTGGCCCTGGGTGAGGCGACCATGCTGCTGGGGGCCGTGCTGGCGGTATTCTCCGTCAATCTGAAAAAAACGCTGGCCTGCTCCTCGGTCTCCCAGATCGGATTTATCCTGACGGGAATCGGCATGCAGTGCCTGTCCGGCCCGGAGAACGGCATGGCGGTCTGGGGCACGGAACTGCACATGATCAACCACTCGATGTTCAAGCTGGTGCTCTTCATGTGCGCCGGGGCGGTGTATATGAACACCCACCGGCTGAACCTGAACGATATCCGCGGCTTCGGCCGAGGAAAGCCGGCCCTGGCGGCGGCCTTCCTGTGCGGATGCCTGGGCATTGCCGGCGTGCCGCTGTTCAGCGGCTATATCAGCAAAACGCTCCTGCATGAAAGCATCGCGGAATACGCGGAAATCCTGGCGGAGACCGGGGGCCCCGCACTGCTGATGAAGGGCGCCGAATGGATCTTCCTGCTCAGCGGCGGGCTGACGGCGGCCTATATGACAAAGTTGTTCGTCGCACTGTTCGTGGAGAAAAATGCCGATCCCGCCGTGCAGGCCCGCTACGACGCCCTGAACCGTAAATACATGAACGGCGCCAGCGCGGCGGCGCTGCTGGTGCCGGCGGCCCTGCTGCCGCTGCTGGGTGCAACGCCCTCCGGTACCATGGCGCGGATTGCGGCCCTGGGGCAGGGCTTTATGAACATGGAAGAAACGATGCATGCCGTTCACTGGTTCTCATGGACCAATCTGAAGGGCGCGGGCATCTCGCTGCTGATCGGGGCTGCGGTGTATACCGGCGTCATCCGCCCCCTGCTGATGCGCAAAAAGGAAAACGGCATCCGGGAATACACGGACCGCTGGCCGTCCCGGCTGGACCTGGAGGAAGCGGTGTACCGGCCGCTGTGCGCAGCGGTTACCCGGGCGCTTACGTGGATCTCCGCGGGGGTCGACGCATTTGCCAGCCGGATCCTGCCGGGTATCTGCCGTTTCCTGATGGAAAAACCGATCCGGATGCTGGCCTCCGTTCCGGACGCGCTGACGGACGGGGAAAGCCGCGGACTGCCCGGGATGATCCGGACGGCGGTACGGGGCCTGGTCCGGGGCATTGCTGACATTCCGGACGCCGCGGTCTCCCTGGCGGAAAAGAGTATCCTCCGGAGGATTCCGGTGCGGGAAGCCCGACCCGGGGACAGCCGCCCGGACGATCTGGCGCTGCACGACATCTTACCGAAAAAAGCTGTCAACATCGTCAACAGCTTTTCCTACGGCCTGATTCTTTTCGGGATGGGCCTGATCGGGATCCTGCTCTACCTGATCTTCACCTGAGCAGTGGAATCACTCAGTTTCCGAGGGCCTGCGCCAGGTCGGCGATCAGGTCCTCTTTGCTTTCCAGGCCGACGCTCAGGCGGACCAGGTCCGGGGATACACCGGCAGCCACCAGTTCCTCGTCGTTCATCTGGCGGTGGGTGGCGCTTGCCGGATGGAGGCAGCAGGTGCGGGCGTCGGCCACATGGGTCTCGATCGCAGCAACCTTCAGTTTTTTCATGAAGGCTTCCGCCGCCTTCCGGCCGCCTTTGACGCCGAAGGAAACGACGCCGCAGGAACCGTCGGGAAGGTACTTTTTCGCCCGTTCATGGTATTTGTCGCCGGGGAGGCCGCAGTAGCTGACCCAGGCGATTTTTTCATGCCCGGCAAGGAATTCCGCTACCGCCTGCGCGTTTTCGCAGTGACGGCGCATCCGCACATGCAGGCTTTCCAGCCCCAGGTTCAGCAGGAAAGCACTCTGCGGACTCTGCACGGAGCCGAGATCACGCATGAGCTGGCTGGTGGCTTTTGTGATATAGGCGCCGGCAAGGCCGACTTTTTCGGCGTAGACGATCCCGTGATAGCTTTCGTCAGGCGTGGTCAGGCCCGGGAACTTTTCCGGGTTTGCGGTCCAGTCAAATTTCCCGCTGTCCACGATGCATCCGCCGACGGCGCTGCCGTGGCCGTCCATGTACTTGGTAGTGGAATGGGTGACGATGTCCGCGCCCCATTCGATCGGGCGGCAGTTGACCGGCGTAGCAAAAGTGTTGTCTACAATCAGCGGGACGCCGTGGCGATGGGCCGCTTTTGCAAACAGTTCAATATCCAATACACACAGGGCGGGGTTGGCGATTGTTTCCCCGAAGACGGCTTTGGTGTTGGGGCGGAAGGCAGCGTCCAGCTCCGCTTCGGTGCAGTCCGGCGAAACAAAGGTGAAATCGATGCCCATCTTCTTCATGGTGACGGCAAAAAGGTTATAGGTTCCGCCGTAGATCGCAGAACAGGCCACCACATGGTCCCCTGCGTTGGCGATGTTGAAGACGGCATAAAAATTAGCGGCCTGGCCGGAGGAGGTCAGCATGGCAGCCGAACCGCCTTCAAGGGCGCAGATTTTCGCGGCGACCATATCGCAGGTCGGATTCTGCAGGCGGGAATAAAAATAGCCGGAGGCTTCCAGGTCAAAGAGTTTGCCCATATCCTCACTCGTGTCGTATTTGAAGGTCGTGGACTGGATGATGGGAATCTGGCGCGGCTCGCCGTTGCCGGGAGTGTAGCCGCCCTGGATGCAGATGGTCTCGATGGATGCCATAGCGGGATACCTTCTTTCGATTAGTTTCTTCACTTCGTTCGGCACGCAAACGAAGGGATATTCAGGAGGATACGGGCGAACATCCGGAAGCTGTGAGGCCTATTCGGCACCGGGCAGCCCGGGAAGCTGGGACGGATCGAGGTCCTCTGCAGCGGCAGCCGGTCCTGCTGCAGGATCGCTGCCGGCAGCCGCATCCTCCTCGACGGAGAACGAGGCGGAATCCTCAAAGGGAATATAGGTGCCTGTATGGAAGATCTCATAAACGATTGCGTAATGCGGCTTTTTCTCTTTTGTCCTCGGATTTTCGCGCCAGCCGTAATCCGTCGGCTGGCCTTTGAAGACGATTTCAGTATCCGGCAGGGCTGCCTGCAGCTCCTCCCGCTCCGCCTTCGTCAGTTCCGACCGGGTCATCACGCCGGTGCACATCCCGGAAACCCACAGCCTTTTGAGCCAGGTCATTTCCTTGAGGATCCGCCAGTCCTTCACT
>Ga0310694_10002789_pt1 | contig 17524 bp, 6 predicted proteins | sample 174DNAGHGhighgp2_FD_203884 | JGI IMG/M metagenome (GOLD analysis project Ga0310694, IMG submission 203884) | Sheep rumen microbial communities from Palmerston North, Manawatu-Wanganui, New Zealand - 1742 DNA GHGhigh gp2 (v2) (version 2) | ecosystem: Host-associated > Mammals > Digestive system >... | reverse complement strand
TGATGAGGACGTCCTTCTTCAGACCAATCACGAGCTTGCCGTCCTCGCCCACCTTCGTCACGACGTTGTTGCCGGAGTAGAGCAGTTCGGTACCTTCAGAGTTGTAGGTGCAGAATGCGTCACCGCCAGTAGTCATTGAGTTGGGCACTGCCAGCATGGCTTCTTCATTGCAATAGATCCAACCGTCGGAGAGGCCTTCCATCACCTGGGCTTCAGTGCAGAGGCGCTTCAGTGCTACGCTCACGGTGTCCTCGCCAGCAGCGGCATAGAGGAATGCGTTGTTGTTGGCTGCGGGATTCTCAACCCAGGAGTTGTAGTCGACGTCAGCCAAGCCGGCACGATAGAAGCCTTGTACCACGACACGGTAGGTTCCCTCGGGCAGGCCGGAGAGCACCTGGAAGTAGTCGAAGTTGGTGTTGAACTTCTCAGCATCGCAAGAGGTGGCGTTCACGGCTGCTCCACCTGTCCAGCCCTGGTCGTTGCCAGCGGCGTAAGCCGGGTTGATGATGATGGTGCTGCACTCGATGGGGCTGGCATCGCTGGCGTTGGCCATGTCTTGCGGGATGCCCAGGCGGTGCATCATGGTGTTGATTTGCTCGAGGAGACCTTCCACATCGCTGTTGGAGAAGGTGTGGTTCTCCAAGCCGTCGTTGATGGAGGTGATGAGGGCCTCAGCTTCGCGGATGATGTCGGCGGAGCATACTGCGCCACCAAGTGCGGAGGCCAGTTCCTCGTTGGCTTCAACCAACTTGGCGAAGAGGGCCTTTGATTCGTTCACTGCTTCTTGGATGTCGAAGAGTCTTGTCAGTGCGGCGAACATGGCTTCTCCGTCGTCGCCGTTGACCACTGCCTTGGCAGCGTCGATGGCGGCTTGCAGGTCGCCTACGACGTCCTTGCCGATGGCGCCGTTGAGGGCGTTCTCAGCATCGATGATGGCTTGCTCGAGCACGGGCTTCACCACGTCGGCCTTGAAGCCGCACCAGGTGATCTCGAAGTTATCCCAGATAGACCAGCTGTCGCCCAACTGGTTGGAGGAACCCTTCACACCAATGCGCATCACGTCGCCGTCATTGGCCACGAGGCCATAAGCAGACTGGGTGTACATTCCGGCACCGAAGGCAACGGAAGCACTCTGCATGCCGTTGGGGAAGTAAACAGTCGTTCCGTCGGGGAGTTGCTCGGAGGTGGCGTCGTTGGCGCTGCTGTAGAATTCAGCATCGTAAATCTGCATCGGGTCGCCATAGACGTTGGTGAACGGAGTGGTGTTGGCGTTCATATAGACGAACACCGGGCAGGTCTCCTTAGTGGTGTATTGCTCGCCGTTCAGGTAAGCCTGGAAGGCGGTGCGGCCGTAGCGGTAGAAACCTTGCACGGAGATGCGATACACACCCTTGGGTGCGTTCTGCACGTTCTGGTAGATGTCGAAGTTGGCGTTGTTCCAAGCCTCGTAGCATGGGTTGTCGGGCAAGCCGCCGGCGTTCACGTTGCCACCAGGAGCAGCCTCGCGGGTCCAACCTTCACCATACTGGGTGAAGTTCGGGTTCACCATCAAGTTGGTCATGACAACCTCGGTTCCGATCGGGTGACGATAGACCTCATCGATCATGGCTCTCACCTTTGCAATCTCAGCCTCCAACTCTTCGTTGGTGGCGGTGCGGGCTTCCAGAAGGTCCTCGCAGTCGAAGTCGGCCCATTCGCCGCAGTCGGTGCGATAGAACTCAATGTAGTCCTCGCTGGCAGCAGCCTTGTAGGCTTCCTCGCGCAGTGAGATGATTTGCTTCCACAGGGCGATGTTGGTCTCCAGGTCTTTGGAGGCTTTCTGCACGGCAGCGATGGCAGCCATGATCTCTTCCTTCGTGTTGGCACTCTGGATGGCAGCAGCAGCCTCATTGTAAGCGTCGAGGTAGGAGTAGGTGTAGATGTCCTCGAGGTTGCTGTAGTCGGCAATCTCGATGTTGTCGAGAATCAGCTTGTAAGCATCGCCGCTGTCACCGAAGTAGGTGAGGGAGAAGTCGTCGAAGATGCTCCAGTCTTCACCGATGGTGATGTCCTTGCGGGCGCCAATCTTCATGTAACCGTTGCTCACGGCGATGAACACCTCGTTGTCGTTGCAGTAGCCTGCCTTGAAGAATTCGTCGGCGGCAACCATGTTGTTAGGAACCCAGAAGGTCTCGCCGGTCTCAGCATCGGTGGCGGAACTCCAGGCGCCGGAGGACATCTGGGCGGTCAGGCCTGCCGAGAAGGGTGAGAGGACGTCGGTGGTGATGCTGTCGGTTCCATTGGTGGCATACAGCTTGGCATATTTCGACTCCTTGTTGCCAGCCTTGTAGTTCTGGTAGGCGGAGTTGGTATTGCCGGCGCGGTAGAATGCGTTGGCTTTGAGCTTGTAAACACCTTCGAGAAGACCTTCAAACTCTTGGTAAGTGTCGTAGTTCTTATTGTAATGCTCAGCATTCTCTTGTCCGTTGTAAGCGCCCCAGGCGGTGCCTTTCCATCCGGTGGAGATGTCATTGCCGTCGAAGCTGGGGTTCTTGATGAACAGCTTCGTCACGTCGACAGGATTGTTGACAGTGGCGTTGGCATAGTTCTCCAAGATGAGTTCAGCCTCACGATTCTGGATGGCTTCCTTCACAGCTGCGATGGCGGCGTTGATTTCTGCAAGAGTGCTGTTCGTGTTGTTGTAAACAGCAATCTGGTCGGCCACGCTGGCACCGATTTCCTCTGCCTTGTTGAGCAGGTCCTTCAGTTGCATGACAGCGTCGTACAGGTTGCAGTAATTGATGTATTCTTCAGTGAAGAAACTCTCGCCGTAGGCTTCCGGCACCAACTTCCAGTTGATGAAAGCACCACCTTCAGCGGTATTGTTGGCTGTCAGGACGGTAGTGGTGGGGTCGTTTGTGCGGTTGAGTCCCAGATACAACAAGTTGTTGTTCACATCGGGGTTGAGGGCTGAGGGGGAGAAACGGTAGGTTTGTGCGCCTACGTCGGTGATTTCCCACAGGTGGTTGGCCTGGCCGTTGTAGTCCACAAACATGTTCTCAGCGTTGTCGAAGAACACCCAGAGCCATGCGCTCTTGCTCTCGCAGTAGTCGGTCAGGTGATAGACACCCTCGGCGCCTTCCACCGACTCGATTTTCACTTTCAAGCCTTTGTGTCCCACACTGGCTTGCGTGCCCCAGGCGTTGCCTTGGGTGAAGAACATGTTGCTGCCGACGTTGTAGAAATAGTAGGTTTCCCCGTCGACCATGCTCGCGTACTCTGCTGGCGCTGCTGGGGGAGCCCAGACGTTGTCGTCAACAGCTTTCGCTGCACTGCTTCCCAAAAGAAGCACTGCACCTAAAAGGAGTAGTTTTGCAAATCTCATAAAGGTTAAATTTAATAAAGTTAATAAATATCCTGCAACTGAGTTGACAGGTGCACGAAAAAATAGGTTTTTTAATCTTTTGGGTTATCACCGCCCATACATTCACATGCGTGTGGTGACTTGGTAATGTAATAAATTGGTATTTAGAGCTTTCTGATGGTTGTGACAAGAAGGCTGACGGGATGGTAGCTGATGCTTGCCCCACATCTTGCGCCTATTGCTTGAACACAATATGCCCATCTTCTCACTTTTAGTTGCAAAGATAATAAAAAAAATGATACGATAACTTAATTTTCCTTATTTTTTTTTCAATTTGGTGTATTTTTTACATTTAATGCCCCTGCCCACCCATTTTTCTAAGGGATAGGACAAAAATCATGGGTTTTTCAAGGGGGGGTAGTGTTACTAGTCTTCCTAGTTTTCCTAGTCTTCCTAGAAATCCTAGAATCTCTAGTATCTCTAGTATTTCTAGAATCTCTAGAAACTTTAGAATCTCTAGTATCTCTAGAAACCCTAGAATCTCTAGTATCTCAATCCGCTAGAGCCTCAATAGGTGGCCAAGAAAAAGACCCGTCCTTGCGGACGGGTCTTATGGCGTTTATGGCAGTTTGCCTGAAAAATATAAATCGTCCTTGAAAAAATGAAAAGTAAAATTTTCAATTGTAAATTATCAATTGTCAATCGTTTTTGTCTTTTTGCTTACGACGATGCCCTTGTGGTGTTTGCTCACGCGTATGCCGTCCACGCCGTAGAGAGGTGCTCCTTCCGGGGTGGGGGTCGTTTCAGGAGCCTTGATGCCAGTGGCGGCATTCATGGCCTCTTTCACTTCTTCTTCATTGAGGGCGTAGTTGTAGATGCGCACGTCATCGACATAGGCTTTCAGCATGGATGTGCTCCCTTGCTGTGTGCGTCCTATGTAGTTGATGGTGGTGTGTAGGTCGGCAGGTGTCACGGTGAGGCTGGTTGAGGTGGCCACGGGTTCTCCGTCCACATATATGGTGGTGGCGCCTTTGCTGATGGTGACGGCGACGTGCTTCCATCGTGTGGAAGGCAGTTTGGTGGTGCTTTCCACCACTTGCTCGCCATTGCCGTCGTTGATGACGAATGCCACGCCATTGCCATTGGAAGGTGTGAGGTAGGCATATTGTCCAGGACCGTTGCCGAAGTCGAACAATCGTTGTTTGGGTGTGCTGGTGCTGCGCCAGTTCACCCATGCAGCGAAGGTCATCTCCTCGCTGGATGCTATTTCGTAGGGCAGTTGCACAAACTGCGACGTGCCGTTGAGGTTGAGCGACTTGGTGCCTTCCACCTTGGTGACGATGAAGGAAGGTGTGCCATAGGTGGCGCCGTCCATCTGGTTGGGCGTGGCATCTGCCAGGTTGTCGTCGAAGGTGTAGTGGGCAATCATCGTGCGTTCACCGTTTGTTGTCGCCTCCACGCTCTCGCATGCGGACGATTGGTTCTCGCTCTTGTCGATGGCTTTTATACGGTATTCATAAGCGATGCCTTGTAGGCAATTGTTGTCAATAAATTTCGTAGTTTTCAACTTCCTGGCAATGGTGTGCCATTTGTTCGTGTTTTTCTCAGCCCTCAGCACCATGTATCCATCGATGTCGGTCTCCGTGTTGGCTTCCCATTCCAACAGGATGCTGGCGGATTGTGGGGTGGTGGTCAGGCCGGTGGGTGTTGCCGGCGCCACGGTCTCGCAGGCGGCGTCGATGGGTAGGAAGCGCCACAGTTGGCGCGTGGGGTCGTCGAGCAGGTTCTGTTGGTTGATGTTCATGCCCTGTACACGGTTGGTCGAGGTGAGCGTCAGGTAGAGTGCGCTCTCGCGGTTGCGGATGAAGAACCATCCGTCGCCGGCGTGTTCCAGGTACCATTGTTGGTTGGTCGACGGAGTGCCGGTGCCGAAGGATATGACGTTGGCGCCGCTTGTCGTGGCGAAGTTGAGCACGTCCCAGTGCTTGCCATCGTTCACCGACTTGATATCGTAGAAGCTGTAGTCGCCGTCCACCGTGCTTCCCACGGGTGTCACCTCCCATTGCGTGGTGGCTCTGCCGTTGTCGTTCGCCTGGCTGATGTTAGGCTGGCCGTTCAGCTCGCCATGTTCCGCCACCAGCATGTTGGTGGCCTTGTTCATGATCTTGTAGGTGCCGTTGATGGCGCTAGGCTGCACGTTGTCGCCCCATGTGATGTCCACCACGCGCTCAGCGTTCTTCTGTCCTTTCTGGTATCCAGTGCCGCCGTGGATGACTTGCGTGATTTCGCGGGTTGGCCCCACGCCGTCGTAATAGACGTCGTGGTCGGTGCAGATGAACTGATATGAGGTGGTGTAGGCCTGGCGCTCGCTACTGCCGAGGAAAGCTTTCACTTTTCCGTTGTCATGGCGGTAGACAGTGGCAGCGGTCCAGTTGCCGGGATTGTCGGCATATCCCAGTCGCACGCCGTGGCGGCTGATGTCGCAGAACTCGCCCCTGGCGCGGCTGTCGAAGCCCCACCAGATGCCGACGGTCATGCCGTTCTCCAGCCCGATGAATGCCTCTGCCACGTTGTGCATCTCGTCGTTGTAACCCACCTTCCCGTCACGAGCCAACAGTTGGTAGAATGCCTTGTAATTGTCCATCGAACCCGCCAGTTGGTGGGTGTTGCCCCAGTCGTAATAGGCTTTGCCCACATTGTACCATTGGGCGGCCTTGTCATCGTTGAGCGTGTTGCCGCCCACGATGGCGACATTGGCCATCGGCAGATAGTTTTCCTTCAGTTTCTTTGCGATGTCTCTGCTGTTGGTGGTCGTGGCACCCTCCTCCGTCCAATAGTCGGGTTCGTTGAACACGGAAACGCCGGCAACGCGGTGGTTGGTGTTGTCTTGAAGCCATTTCACATGGGCGTTGATGTTGGCTGCCCAATGGTCTATGTTGGCTGTGTTCCCCGTGCGGTAATAGCCGTCCACACCGGCCTCTTGGTCGCAGGTGAGCACGAGCGGCAGGGTGTCGCTCAGAATGTTGAAGATGCCGTTTCGCCTCTTGAGGGCGTTGATGGGGTCGGAGGCCAGTTCGGTGTCGTTCACCAAAGGTTTCGTGTTGCGGAAACAAGAGCGGCCTATGCCGACGTTCGCCTTGCCCATGTGGTTGACACCCTTGCGGAAGTTCTGCTCGCTGATCCATGCTTGGTCGAGGCCCCAGATGGGTTGGAAGCGATGGCCTGCATCATAAATGGAGTAGGCGACGACGCCTACGCCAGGGGAGGACGGGGAGAGGTTGTCGCTGGAAGAGGGTATGCGCTCCTCTTGGGCCGAACACAGGGTGGAAAAACTTGAAAAAAGCAGTGATAATGTAAAAATATTTCCTAATTTCATAGGTCGGTAGGATTTGATTTATCCCCAAAGATAATCTTTTTTTCTGTCATATTCAAACACAAGCAGTCAACATACCTCCTTTTTGCATTTATTAACGTTTTTGCCCTCGTCTGCCTTTTAAAATAAATTAACGGGCGTGTAACACATATTTTATAGTTTACGTCAAAAATTCACACGATTTTTCGTACCTTTGCACCCCGATATACGAATATCGGGCTTTCGTTATGGCAGAAGCCCCGCATTGAAAAGAATCCCGTCGAAAAGAGCCTCAGTAGAAAGAGCCCTGAAGGTGAATATATTATGAAGTGTTTTAGATTAGTATTGGCATTGGCCGTTTTCTTGTCAAGCCCCCATTTTGTCGTAGCCCAGAATCACGAACCTGTCATAGAGTCGGGTAGTGAGGTGCATGCCATGGATGTGGTGATATTGGGCGACTCCAACACATGGATTGGCGGTGACGACTGCGATAATCCCAAAGGGTGGAACAAATGGTTTGTCGACATCTTCAAGCCCTTGTCATGCAAGAGTTATGCACGTAGCGGAGCGACATGGACCAACACGGTCTCCACCAAGCCGAACATGGAGGAGAACATCGCCGTGCTGGGCAACGACAACGTCATATACAATCAGATATTGAGATTGTCTGCTGCTTGTAAGGAAGGCCGGCAACCCGTCCCGCACTTGATCATCATCGCCGCAGGCACCAATGACGCCTGGTTTGTGAAGAAACGTCCCGGGGTGTTCTCGAAGACTGTGGGTCAAGCGTTTTCCGGCGGTTCTCTCCTCAACCGCAAACCCAGCCAGGTGTTGTCATTGGCTGAATCGGTGAGATATGGCTGCGAAATGCTTGAGAGCCTCTTTCCCCAAGCCCAAATCATCCTGCTTGCTCCTCTGCAAGCCATACAACCCACGGAAGCCAACCTTGCCAAAGCCTGTGAGGTCATCGAGCAATGCGGTTTGCGCATGGGGTTGAAAGTGATTCGCCAAGACCGGGAATGTTGCATCCGCAGGGTGGATGAGATGAAGACGAAACGCTACACCACCGATGGAGCTCACACCTCCGAGGAAGGTGCCAGGCTCAACGGCACATACCTGGCCAAGCGCATAGCAGAGTTGACACAACCCTAATTAGCAGTAAGAATGGTATTCTCAGACCTTTTTTTCATATATGTGTTTCTGGCTTCTTTCGCCATCATGTATCTCTTGGGTACGTGGGCCGACAAGGCAATGTCGAAAGATGACATGCCCGCATGCCATGTGAGAAACGCCGTTCTCGTGCTCTTCTCCCTCATCTTCTACGCATGGGGCGAACCCATCTACGTTTTCCTGATGTTGGTCTGCGTGGTCATCAACTTCTTTATCGGGCGGATGATAGACCATCAGGAAAAGCACAGGAAAGCGATGCTGGTTATCGGGGTGGCGTGCGACCTTGGCATACTTGGGGTATTCAAATATGCCGATTTCTTCGCCAACCAGCTCCAGGCATTGGGCATGCCCGTGCCGTCACCTCACATCTCACTGCCCATAGGCATCAGTTTCTATATTTTCCAATCCTTGTCCTATCTGGTGGATGTCTACAGGCGTGACTCTCATTCCCAAAAGCGTTTCATCGACCTGTTGCTCTACATCTCGATGTTCCCGCAGCTGATAGCAGGACCTATCGTCAGATACCAGACGGTGGCAGAAAAAATCACAAAGCGCCACGTCACCGCGGAAGACCTTTCCGATGGCATCTACCGCTTCTTGAGGGGATTGGCCAAGAAAGTGATTTTCGCCAATCAGCTCTATGAAATCTCACATCAGTTCCTCGACGGGAAGTTGGAAGAGTTGAGCGTGGCTGGCGCTTGGATTGGAATCATCGCGTTCACCCTGCAAATCTATTTCGACTTCTCGGGCTATTCCGACATGGCAATCGGTCTTGGACGATGCTTGGGATTCAGGTTCAACGAGAACTTCGACCATCCATACTGCAGCAAGTCCATCACGGAATTCTGGAGACGATGGCATATTTCCCTGGGTAGTTTCTTCCGAGACTATGTCTATATCCCGATGGGAGGGAACCGTCGTCATCAGGCCGTCAACATCTTGGTGGTGTGGTTCCTCACTGGGATGTGGCATGGTGCCAGTTGGAACTTCATCTTCTGGGGAGTGTTGTTCGGTGTTTTTGTGTCGTTGGAGAAATATACGTTGCTGAAGGTCATCAACCGCATACCCACCCCTTTGCTTCATTTCTACTGCCTTTTTGTCGTGGTGGTGAGCTTCGGAATCTTCTATTTTGATGATTTCACACGTTTGACCTCATTCTTCCATAGATTATGGGGAGGAGCGGAAACGTATTGGGACGTCATCTCCGAGGCAGCCATTTTCGACCATTTCTGGCTTTGGTTGGCCGCTGTTGTCTTCTGCATGCCGATAAGGAAACTGGTGGCCGATTTCTTCGACCGACACACGGCGAACAAGCTGGTTTTCAACCAAACCGTCAATACGCTCTCACGGTTGGTCGTATCCATCGCCATACTCATCATCTCCACGGCCCTTTTGGTGGGAGCTACCAACAATGCATTCATTTATACAAGATTTTAAATATTCAGACAATGAAAAAGACCATCGCTTTCATAACCCTGTTGTTGGCTGCAACCATGACAGTTGGTGCAACAACAGGGAAAACCGGTAAGGAAGAGTCTACAGTTTATTCCGATACGGCCACTTTCGTCAAAGGGAAATACCAGAACCGGGTATGTCCCAACGCACAGTTGCGACAGCCCAAGCCAGGCATACTTATCATAGGGGATGGTCCCGACATCAGGGTGACCAGTGCCTTCTCTGGAACGCCGCAGGGTGGAACCGCCTATACAGATGCAGTGAACAACTATCGTAGCAAGCTTGGCGACAGCATACGCATTTACAGCATGATCATTCCCATCGCATCAGCCTACTACACACCTGATGAGGGAAAGAAATACAACACCGACCAAAAAGCGACCATCGACGGGATGTACAAAAGGATGCCTGGAGTGACCGGCGTCGATGCCTTCACGGCATTGGCTTGGCATGTGCGCGAACCCATTTTCTTGCGTACCGACCACCATTGGGCACCCTTGGGAGCCTATTACGCAGCAGAGGCTTTCGCCAAGGCGGCAAAAGTGCCTTTCAAAAACCTCTCCAATTATGACAAGAAAACCATACACAATTTTCTGGGCACGATGTACACGGTGTACACCAAAGACCCTGCCGTGGGGCGTGCACCGGAGAATTTCGACTATTATGTGCCACGTGGTGTCAATTACAAGACAACTGCCATCACCTATTCGTTGGGAAAGAGCAGGGCTGTCACAGGGCAGAGTGGTCCCAAGGCGGTGAACTTCTTCAGAGAGTACAAAGACGGAAGTTCCGCTGCATACTGCACTTTCATGGGAGGCGACTCCAACACCACAAAGGTGGAGACCTCGACGAAGAACGGTCGGCGACTGCTCATCATCAAGGACAGTTATGGAAATGCCATTCCCGGATATCTCTTCTACTCTTTCGAGGAAATCCATGTCATCGATTTCCGATATTTCCCCGGCAACGTGGTGAAATATGTGAAAGACAATGGGATTACCGACTTGTTGTTTGCACATTGCATCTCCCTGGCCTATGCCAAGACCACAGGCCAAGGCATCCAGCGCATGCTCAATCGCTAAATCATTCAAACAGTGCCATCACAACTGGTTATACCATCCTGAGCCAATACATTATATATGTATAACAAGTTCTATATCGCAACGATGTGCACGGTGTTTGTCATGGCAGCCGTCGTCCTCACCACTTTTCCCCGCCCCGCATATTCCGAGGTGGAGAAAAGGGAACTGACGAAGTTCCCGGAATGGAGCTGGGACAGGTTGGTCGACGGCTCCTTCACAAAGGATGTTTCATCATGGTTCAGCGACAGCGAGCCTTACCGTGAGCAGTTCATCACTTTCAGCATGAAAATCAAAGACGGGGAACGATTGGTCTTGTCAAAAGACAATGTGACATTCCATGCTGCTGAAGATGTGGAAGGTATGGAAGAAGGGATGGAGGAACAGGAAGATGAATTGGGTGATTTTTCCAACCATGTGAACAATGATGGAAAAGCGAAACTGGCCAATGCCGGCATCATCATCGTAGGCAGTGGCAACAACCTGCGTGCACTGATGGCTTATGGAGGAGTAAATGGAGGCGAAGGATTCGCCAAGATGGCCAACGACTTCAAAAAGACATTTGGAGACAGGGTGAATGTCTATGCCATGGTCATTCCCAATGCTGCGGAATATTATCTTCCTGAGAAATGGAAGGGTCGTTCAAAATCACAACTCTCACTCTTGAAGAACATACAGGGGCTGTTGTCGCCGGATGTGAAGTTCGTCAACGTTTACAACACGCTTGGCAACCATGCCGACGAGCCTATATATCTTCGTACAGACCACCATTGGGCACCGCTTGGAGGATACTACGCTGCTGCAGAATTTGCCAAAAAGGCCAAAGTGGATTTCAAGGACCTTGACGCCTATGAGCGCAAGGTTGTGCATGGGTACGTTGGTTCGATGTATGGTTACTCAAAAGACATTTCCGTCAAGGAGTCACCAGAAGACTTCGTCTATTATGAGCCGAAGGACATAGAATACAGCACCACCTACATCAACTATTCCATCAACAAGGAATATAAGATCACCAAGGTGTCAAAACCTGCCCAAGGACCATATTTCTTCAAATACAAAGATGGAAGTGGTGGAGCCTACTGCACGTTCATGGGGAGTGACTCCCGCATCACCCATGTGACCACTTCGGTGAAAAACGGCCGGAAATTGCTGATTATAAAAGATAGTTTCGGGAACACCATTCCGGGGTATCTCTTCTTCTCGTTCGAAGATGTTTTCGTGGTGGATAACCGCTATTTCGACCCCAATTTGAAAGACTACATCATTAAGAATGGCATCACCGACCTGCTCTTTGCATGCAGTACTTTCAATGCCTATGGTGGCTCTTTCAGCAACAACTGCCTTCGTCTGTTGAATCAAGTGGCGGGAAGCTGTATCGTGCCTGAGACCGAACAGAAGGATGATTCGGCCAAGGAGACGAAGGACGCTTCAGCCAAGGAAAAGAAGGACGCTTCGGCCAAGGAGACGAAGAAAGGTTCGACGAAGGAGATGAAGAATGATTCGACCAAAGAGGCGAAGAAAGCATCTGCAAAGGATGTGAAGGAAGAACCCCAAAAGGGGACCAAGGAAGAGGAGTAAGAGTCACCTTCCCGTCAATGCTCCGCGGTTGCCGTGGCCACCAGTGAAGCAAGGCGGGGAAGAGGGCGCATGGCACAAAAGCTGTCATTCGATATTGATGTCGAATGGCAGCTTTTGCACTTTTCAGGCAGTCCGATGGATTCCTCTATCAGCATTGCCATATCTGTTGCAAGGGTGCGTTTCCCATTAATCATTTCACTCAGATGTGAGACCTCTATGAATTCAAAGAGAAAAATATGTCGAAATTGCGTAGCAGTATCATTTTTTTTGCGTAATTTTGCATGCTTAGTGTGGAGTCGCATCGGAAACGTCTTTCGAATTCTCCGGCTCAGCACCATCTACCTAACCCGGCTATCAAATCAAAACCAAACTACCAAGACCATATGAGAAAACTCTCCTTCATTTCAATCCTTGTCCTCCTTCTCTGGGGGATGAACATTGCCGTGTCTGCAAATACGACACAGAGAGTGGTGCAAGTGACCAACACCGTCACCTTATCCAGCGATGTGGACTATGTCATCACCTCCAGCACGCCCTTCACCGACGCTGGAGAGGTGGACATCACCAACACCGAGCATGCCGTGCTCATCCTCGAGGCTGTCAAACCCTCCAAGGTGACACCGTGGCTCTCCCATGTGAAAATCAACGGCGTCAGGGCAGTCAACAACTCCAACTGCCAGGTGAAGATACACAACAGGGGGTGCATCATTATGCCTTATGCCGCCAATTTCAAGCCGCTCACCGTCTATTCCGAGAAAAACTTCGAAGGCACTGCTGTCAACGATTTCGGCTTGGAGAACAGCGGCGGGTTCATGAACACCTTGTCTGCCGAGAAACTCAACAACCAGATACAGAGTTTCAAACTCAAAAGAGGCTATATGGTCACCTTCTCCACACAACCAAGGGGAAGAGGATACAGCCGTTGCTTCATCGCTGCCGACAAGGACATCGAGATTGCCGAACTACCCACCATCCTCGCCGGACGAATCTCCTCCTACCGCATCTTCAAGTGGAACGACACCAGCAAGTCGGGCATCGCCAACGACACCAGGGCCGACCCTTGCGCCCAACTCAACGTCACCACCTGCTATTCCTTCGGACTGGGAGAAGACCGCGGCCCCGATGCAGAGTGTGTGCCACACCATATCTATGAGGACTGGCCATCGGCAAGTGCTTGCGGAGCAGTTGGTTATTCACCCCATATGAAAACCAACAACGAACCCGGCAACTCCGCCGACGACCATCCGCAGAGCGTCGATGACATCCTCAACAACTGGGAGAACCTCATGGCTACAGGCATGCGACTCTGTTCGCCATCCTCCCACGACGGAAGCCTCAACCACCTACGCGCCTTCCTCGACTCCATCGATGCCAGGGGATGGCGCTGCGACATCATCGACCTCCACTGCTACTGGCCGGAAGGCAGTTTCAACAACATCAAGGGCTGGGTGGACACCTACAAACGCCCCGTCTGGATTTCCGAATGGGTGTGGGGTGCCTCCTGGAACAACAACGGCATCTTCGGCATCGCCCAAGGAGCCAACCGCGACAACCCCACCACGGCCCAACTCAACCAGAACAGGGACGCCGTGAAGAGCATCTGCACCAAACTCAACTCCTGGGACTACATCGAGCGCTACTATTATTGGAACAGTGAGGCCAACTGCTCCAAAATCTACTGGAACGGCAACCTCACCCCCGCCGGGGAATACTATGCCAGCATGAACACCGGCGTGGGATACAATGGCAAATATGAGTTTGTCCCCACCCTCCCGCGCCAATACGGACTCTCCAATTTCAAGGTTGTCACGGAGGAGGGCAAGAGCACGCTCACCTGGCGCGACAACAACGGAGAATACAACCAACTCATGGAAGTGCAGCGAAAGGCAAGGGGCGGACAGTGGGAGACCATCGCCATTGTCGATTTGAAAGAGACTGCCGCCAACTACACCTACGTTGATGAGAACGCCCCCGAAGGCGCCGCCTACAGGGTGCATATCATCGACCTCGTGGGAGTGGACCACTACACCAGCGACGACATCGACGTGGGCGACGCCATCACCATCGACGCCGGAGGGAAGAAATATGCCGGAGGCAACGTCCTTGTCAACGGCGACTTCGACCTGGGCTTTTACGACTGGACATCTGGAAACGGTTCACCCATCGGAATGCCCTACTTCGAAGTGGTGCAGAAGGGTGGCCACGATGGTGGCCCCTATCTCCAGGCCTGCGGGTCGGGAGGTGTAGACCACGCCGCATCGCTCAAGAAAGTCATCGCCCTGAAACCCAACCAAGACTATATGTTCTCCATCGCCTCGCGCAACGCCGGCATCTACCTCAGGTTCAGCCTCTCCAAGGATGGCAATGACGAGACGGTGAACGTGGCCAAATTCAATTCCACCTCAGACTGGATGAAACAGACCGTCACCTTCAACAGCGGCAACTACGAGCAAGCCCTTCTCGCTTTCAGATGGCTCAATGCCAAGGGACAGTTGGACAAAATCGAACTGCGACCGCTCTACAACACTCGCGAGGAGGCTGTCGCCGACGGTGTGGAGAAAGCCAAGGTGCAGGCTGCTGCCTTGATGGAGACCAACACCACATGGGAAGACCTCAACAGCGACCTGTCATCCAAGATGGCCACCGTCGCCACCAATGACGACGAGGCCTTGTACACCGCACAAGACGCCATCGACGCCATGCTGACCGCCATGCGAGACAAAACGGTCATCGACTCCTTGGTCAACGTCGCCAATACCTTGAATGACATGCGGTTCGAAGGGAAGGAACGCCTCGACGAAGCCCTCGCTCAGGCCGGCAACACCAACACCGCCGAACAGACCATCAACGTCCGCAAGCAACTACAGGCAGCCCTCGAAGCCTTCTTCCCCACCACAGAGGCAGAGGTGCAACCACAGCAACCCAAGTTTGCCTCATCCAACGGATGGGAGGTGAAAGTGGGCACCTACAAGGGTGGTGACCAACGTCTCAACACCGTCGGTGGCAAGACCTGTTGGAACGCCTGGTGGAGCAACGTCAACGCCTCACAAGGGAAGAAACAGACCATGGAAGTCAGGCAGAACATCCAACAACTGCCTGAAGGCCTTTACATGCTCGAGTGCAAGGCCACCACGCAGCACTACTGCCTCAGCGACCAGCACGGCTACTTGGTCTGTCAGGGTGACACCGCCGTGACCCCCAACCTGCAATACGACTATTTCGACCTGACTTCAGTGGGTGACATCTGGCAGACGCTCACCACCACGCCGCTCTATGTGGAGGAGGGTGGGGAGGTCACCATCGGATTCGTCGGGTCCAAAGATGGTGCCATCGACAACGCCTGGCACGCCATCGGCGACCCCAACAACATGGGCGACAAACGTGAGGGATGGTGGTGCGCCACCGACTTCGTATTGCGCTTCCACCCCATCCACAAGCACACCGCAGAACCAGGTGTATGGAAGACCATCTGCCTCCCCTACGCCTACAAGGTGCCGGAGGGAGCCAAATGCTATGTCCTCGCAGGCATCCTGCCAGGGCACGACAAGGTCGCCTTGCAGGAGGTGGAGCAAGTGGAGGCGGGGCAGCCCGTCATCTACATCGCCGACACCGACAACATCGTCTTCTATGAGTATGGCGAGATGGCCAAGACACCGCTGCCCTATGCCACGCAGAACAACCTCAGGGGCTTCTTCAAGACCACGGCCAGGGCACCCATCGGCACCTACGTGCTCGACAACGGCTGTTGGATGAAGGTGGGCGAAGAACGACCGAAGATAGAGAACTACTCCGCCATCATCTACACCCTTGATGGGATGGAAGAGTTGGACGGATGGGACGGACTTGTCATGAACCTCGTGGACAACCCCGAAGGCATCATGTTGCCAAGCATGGATGGCCAGGGCGTCAGGATTTACAACATCAACGGACAGCCGGCAGGCAACCAGAAGGGCATCGTCATCCAGGTCAAGGATGGCAAAGCCGTCAAGACGGTCAAGCATTAGCGGTTTTGTCCCGAAAGAATTAGAGAATTAGAGAATGACAATGGCCCCAAACTCATGTTCTTTTATCCCGAATTAGAGAATTAGAGAATGACAATGGCCCCAAACTCATGTTCTTTTATCCCGAATTAGAGAATTAGAGAATGACAATGGCCCCAAACTCATGTTCTTTTATCCCGAATTAGAGAATTAGAGAATGACAATGACCCCAAACTCATGTTCTTTTATCCCGAATTAGAGAATTAGAGAATGACAATGGCCCCAAACTCATGTTCTTTTGTCCCGAATTAGAGAATTAGAGAATGACAATGGCCCCAAACTCATGTTCTTTTATCCCGAATTAGAGAATTAGAGAATTAAAGGATGGCGATGGTTCAAGCCTCGTGTTCTTTTCATCAAAATAAGACAATGAATCAAAAAAGAATCCTTCTTGCATTCCTCCTCCTGGCATCGGTCTTCCAAGCCAGGGCGGAATGGATTGATGTCACCGACATCTATTTTGACAACCCACGTTTCGACAATAATTCCGGCAGTGGCTGGGATTGGAACAGTAATGCATCATCTCAGACCGCCAATTTCGGGTGTTTCGAGTTCTGGAACGGATATTTCTATTTCTATAAAACACTGAAACTGCCAAAAGGCAACTACCGCCTTTCCGTGCAAGGCTATTACCGATGTGGCGACTTCGGAGTCTGCTACAACGACTATGTGGCAGGAAGGGAGGAGGTCACCGCATGCATCTTTGCAGGTGAGGAGGCGATGCAGCCCATCAAGAGCGTCTTCTCCAAATCCTTTGGAAGAAGGCATGATGGTGGGTGGTGGACGCCCGACAATGAGCATTACTATCCCGACAACATGCAAGCGGCTGCCAACGCATTCGCTGAAGGTGAATACCAGAACGTCTTTGAATTCTCTTCCGACGGCGAATACATGGACGTAGGTATACGTTGTCTTGATTATCAAGGTTCCAATTGGTGCATTTTCGACAACTTCAAACTGGAGTACGATGGCGAAATCGTGCTGGCTTCAGAATTGAATGTGACTATTGGGAGTACTGAAATCCTTCCTGGGGAAACGACATGGGTGGCGGCTGCCATCTTGCCGGAAAACGCTGCCAGCGATGAGGTGACATGGGAGTCGAGCAACCCTGTAGTTGCTTCTGTGGGAAGGAACGGTGACGTGTATGGCAACAGTGTCGGCACAGCCATCATCACCGCCACCACCACCGATGGGTCCAACCTCAAGGCTTCCGCAACAGTCATTGTGGTGCCAGACACCTTGAAATGGGTGGACCTCACCGACTTCTTCCTTGTCAACCCCAGGTTTGACAACAACGGAACCGATGGATGGGAAATCAGCTCCAACGCCTCTTCACAAAAGACCGGCTATGGCTGTTTCGAGTTCTGGAACGGCTATTACGCATTCATTCAAACGCTCAAGGGGATGCCCGAGGGAATGTACAAAGTCTCCGTACAGGCTTTCTACCGTACAGGCGACAACGATGTGGCCTATGATACATACCTCAACGGGAAGGAAGAAATCTCCG
>Ga0310694_10002788_pt1 | contig 17525 bp, 15 predicted proteins | sample 174DNAGHGhighgp2_FD_203884 | JGI IMG/M metagenome (GOLD analysis project Ga0310694, IMG submission 203884) | Sheep rumen microbial communities from Palmerston North, Manawatu-Wanganui, New Zealand - 1742 DNA GHGhigh gp2 (v2) (version 2) | ecosystem: Host-associated > Mammals > Digestive system... | reverse complement strand
ACGAAAACTACTTCGACACCCTCTGCCTCGAAACGCCCGAAGGCATTACCTGCGAGGACGTGAAGAAGGTGGCCCTGTCGAAGGAGATCAACCTCTGCTACCACTGCGAGCGTTGCTTCACGATTTCCTTGGACGAGACCGTCACCCACGACGATGTCAACAACATCCTCGAAGTGCTGGCCATCGCCGCCGGAAAACCGTTCACTCCGCACGTTTGCGACGGCAGATGCGGAGTTCCCAACTTGCACATCCCCGCTGAGCTGATTCGTAAGAGCCCGTTCATGCAACATAAAATCTTCAACCAATATCATTCCGAGACCGAGATGATGCGTTATATGAAGATGTTGGAAGTCAAGGATTTGTCACTGAACCGCGCGATGATTCCGCTGGGTTCCTGTACCATGAAGCTCAACGCAGCTGCCGAGATGCTGCCGCTGAGCTGGGCCGAAACCTGCAACATTCACCCCTACGCTCCCGCCGACCAAGTCGAGGGTTATCGCGAAATGTTGGACGAAGTGTGCAACTGGTTGGCCAAGATCACCGGTTTCGCAGCCGTCTCCTTGCAGCCGAACTCCGGCGCCGCTGGTGAATATGCCGGAATGACCGTCATCCGCAACTATCACCTCAGCCGCGGCGAGGGTCACCGCAACATTTGCTTGATCCCCTCTTCCGCACACGGCACCAACCCAGCCTCTTCCGCCAAAGCCGGCAACAAGATCGTCGTGGTGAAGGCTACCGAGCATGGCGAGGTTGATATCGACGATTTGCGTGCCAAAGCGGAACAATACAAGGACAACCTCTCCTGCTTGATGATTACCTATCCTTCCACGCACGGCGTATTTGAGGAAGGCATCCTCGAAATCATCAAGATCATCCACGAGAACGGCGGTTTGGTCTATATGGATGGTGCGAACATGAACGCACAGGTGGGTCTGACCTCTCCCGGCACCATGGGCGCGGATGTCTGCCACCTCAACCTGCACAAGACTTTTGCTATGCCTCACGGCGGTGGTGGTCCTGGCGTAGGCCCGATCGGTGTGTGCGAAAAGCTCGTCCCGTTCTTGCCCAACCACGCTACGGTGAAGGTTGGTGGTGAACAAGGCAGCCAAGTAGCTACAGCTCCTTACGGCAGCGCATATCTGATCCCGATCACTTACGCTTACCTCAAGATGCTGGGCGGCAAGGGTTTGACAGAAGTCACCAAGACGGCTATCCTGAACGCCAACTATATGCGCGCTCGTTTAGAGAAGGACTATAAGATCCTTTACACGGGCACGCAAGGCATGTGTGCACACGAGATGATTCTCGACTGCAACGCTTTCGACAGAAGCGCAGGTGTGCAGGTGGGTGACATCGCCAAACGTCTGATGGACTACGGCTTCCACGCTCCCACAGTGGCTTTTCCGGTACACGGCACCTTGATGGTAGAACCCACCGAGAGCGAACCGTTGAGCGAACTCGACCGCTTCTGCGACGCCATGATTGCTATCCGTCAAGAGATCCGCGACATTGAAGAGGGCAAAGCAGACAAGGCCAACAACCTCATCAAGAACGCTCCTCACAGCATGGATGTGGTCTGTGCAGACGAATGGGATCGTCCTTACACCCGTAAGCAAGCTGCCTTCCCGCTTCCACACACCGAGAAATACTGGCCGACCGTCGGCAAGATCGACGACGCTTACGGCGATAGAAATCTCGTTTGCGTGTTGAGCGAATAGGGCTGAACTTCTATTTTTAATACCTTATCGCTGCCGTCACTTGAATGGAGTGTCGGCAGCGATTTGTGTTTTGGATTTGAAGATGCAGAGATACATAAAGTACCTTTATATTATTCATTTTTAAATAATTAACTTATATCAAACACACATTAATACCTCCTTTTCATCACAATCAGTAAACAGACCCCAAACACCATCTTGCATATATTCAAAATACTTAACCTGTTCTATTCATACAAACTTTCTTTATCAGGGAACAGGCAATAGGGAATAGGCAATAAGCAGCGGAGATTAGTCAATGTTAATGGTCAAAGTAGTGTGAATCATTCAGGTTAAAAAAAGGAGACATTAGAAAAGCCGACGGTGAATGTTTTCGTTTAAAATAGTCAGCGCCCAACATCTTGCGGGCGCTGGCAGAAAGTTGAAGTATTCAGATAAAGGGTTATGATATGATTATTCACCTTTTATTCATAAGAACGCAACAAATGAACGAAAAACTACACGAAACAGTATTTAAAATTCAAGAACGGCGAATCCAAAAAAAGTGTATCTTTGCCGACTTTTTTTTAACAAACTAAAAAATTAAATTTTATGGCAACAAGAATCAGATTACAAAGACGCGGTAAGAAGAACCAACCCTTCTACCACCTTGTAATTGCGGATGGTCGAGCACCCCGTGACGGACGATTCATCGAGGACCTGGGTACCTACAACCCGCTGACCAACCCCGCAACTCTCAACATCAATTTCGACAGAGCGTTGTATTGGCTCGAATCAGGTGCTACTCCTTCTGACACGGCCCGTTCGATTCTCAAACGCGAAGGTGTTTACATGATGAAGCACCTTAAAGGCGGTGTAGCGAAAGGCGCGTTCAGCGAGAACGAAGCTCAACGCAGATTCGATGCTTGGAAGCAGGAGAAAAACTCCAAACTGAAAGATGTCGAGAATGCAGAGCGCGAAGCTAAACGCAAAGTCGTGAAAGAGCGTTTGGCCGCTGAGACGAAAGTCAAGGAAGCCATCTCCGCAAAAGTGGCCGCTAAGGCTGCTGAGGCTGCCGCTGCTCAAGCGAAAGCCGCTCAAGAGGCCGCTGAAGCCGCTGCAGCAGAAGCCGCTGCTGAGGATGCTCCTGCAGCTGAAGTAGAACAGGCTGCTGAATAGTTTTTATCCGCCTGACTATCATGGCAGACAAAAACTTCTACTACTTAGGCGCACTAACGAAACCTTTCGGATTGAAAGGCGAGTTGTGCGCCTTTTTTGATGTCGATGATTGCGAACGCTACCTCGACCTCAACGCTGTCTTTATTGAAACCGACGGCGAAATGCTTCCATATATGATTGAAAATCTGCAATATAGAGGCAATAACCAATTCATTGTAAAACTTCAAGATGTCGATATGAGCAATGTGAAAGAGTTTGTGCAAACCGAGCTCTACTTGCCCATCAGCAACCTTCCGAAACTTACAGGCAACCGATTCTATTTCCACGAAGTGATTGGCTTTAAGGTAATAGACGAAAGATTGGGTGAAATTGGCGTATGTCAGGATTTTATGGAACTTTCCAATAATCCGCTGATGCGGGTTGATCATGACGGAAAGGAAATTCTCATCCCCGCCAGTCAACAGTTTATTACGAATGTGGATCGTGAGAACAAAATTCTACACGTTCACACTCCTGAAGGATTGGTGGAGTTATATCTACAATAAAATAGGGATTGTAGAGACGCGGAAATTTGCGTCTCTACGGTGGAAATATCAGATTATTTTGTGTATTCCATGAGGAATGTCTTAAGCTGTTGCATTGCACGAGCGCGATGGCTGATGGTGTTTTTGGACATCGCGGACATTTCAGCGTATGTCTGTCTGAACCCCAGCGGTTTGAAGATAGGATCGTAGCCAAAACCGTCGGTGCCGCGTTGTTCGGTCAGAATTTCCCCGTCAACTCGGCCTTCGAAGAAATACTGTTTTCCGTCAAGAATCAGTGCGATGATCGTCTTGAAGCTGGCTTTTCGGTTGGTGACACCGCGCATTTCTTCCAGCATTTTAAGGACATTGTCCTGATAGGTGCAACCTTCTCCGGCGTAGCGTGCGGAATAGACACCAGGACGACCATCCAAGGCTTCGACTTCTAAGCCCGTATCATCGGCAAAACAGTTAACGTGGTAGTGGTCAAACACGTATTGCGCTTTTTGTAAAGCATTGCCTTTCAATGTGTCAGCGGTTTCTGGAATGTCAGGACAGCCAATTTCGTGCAAGCTTTTGATGTGATAATTTGAACCGAGGATAGCGCGTACTTCCTCAGCTTTATGCAAATTGTGAGTGGCAAAAATAAGTTCCATACTTCAATAAACTCAAAAAGATGACATAATTTCTTACGTCATCCGTTTGTGATTTTGTGAAACATCTACGTGGATGTTTATTCAGCAGCGTTACCGATTTCGATGGCTTGTTTGCCTCTGTAATAACCGCACTCAGGGCATACGCGATGGGTGAGGATGGGCGCACCGCAATGGCTGCAAGTGGTCAGCTGAGGAGCGGTGATGAAATCGTTAGCTCTTCTCTTATCTCTTCTGATAGCAGAATGTCTTCTTTTCGGATGTGGCATATCTATTTAATTTTTATTGTTATTAATCCAGTTTAATATTTTTGAGTGCATCCCATCGGGGATCTGTCTCTTGTTCATTATCAATGTTTTCCGTGTTCATCCCTTCCAAGCGGCGCATTACCTCGGGGTCGCAAGTCGGATTTCCGTCAGCGTCATCCTCATGGACGATGCGGATGGGCAGTGCGAGCACAATAGACTCATACACGAAATGAAAGAGGTCGATTTCGTAGGTGTTTTCATCCATCATCCAAATGTCATCTTCCTGTTCCTCTTCGGAGTGGTAATTTTCGGACACCAACTTCACGAGCAGTCTTTCATTGAAGTTCATCGGCAGGGTTACGGGGGCGAGGCAACGGTCGCATTCGGCTACAACTTCACCCTCAAAGTGACAATGGAAATCGACCATTTTCTCAGATTTTTCCATCTCAATCCGCAAATTCAAATGGCCATCCTCCAATTGATCAATGCCTGCCTGTTCAAAGAACTCTTTATTGCAATCTATTGAAAAACAATGATTTCCGAGCTCAATTCCTGAGATTCTAATCTTAAATTGGCTACGCAATTGTCTCTCTTCCATCGCAATATTTTTTGGGGTGCAAATATACTCTTTTTTTCATATCCTTCGTAAGCTTTATTTTTTTATTTTTGCAGCCTTAAAGTTGAATAGTGATTAAGAGTTTTTTAAAACGATATTTTGAACCTCAATTCGTACGTTTTGTACTGGTTGCTATGCTGAACACGGCTTTTGGACTGTTCATCAACTATCTATTCCTATTTATTTTCGAGCATCTGCTTAAATTCAACCACGCCTACGTAGTCTCTAATTTTCTCGCTACTATTGTCAGCATTCTCTTCAATTTTAAGACCTACGGTGTATTAGTATTTAAAAATAAAGACAATAAGTTGTTAATCAGGTTTTTAGCAGTAACAACATTTACTTACCTTATCAATATCGGCGGAATCGCCCTCTTGGAAAAATTGGGCAGTCATAACAATTACCTTAACCTGACGGTTATGGCAGTGCCAGTGGGGTTGTTAAATTATGTGTTGAATGGTATCTTTGTCTATAAAAAGAAACCCAGATTCTTGAATATCAATCGAAAACGGGAATCCGATTCGTCTGAGAAAGAGAAGTTGCAGGAATAAATCAGCAATTATTTTAATATTTGTATTAGTTTCTCTATCGTGTCGGGCAGAGGACAGATGATTTGTGCCTTAAGATAAAAAGGTTCTCTGAAGGGGAGCGTTTCGCGAATATATTTGCGAAGTTCCGTTTCAGTCAGATGATGAGTCAGCGGACGCTTTTTTTTTGAGTTGAGTAGATGGTCAGCAATCTGGTCTTCAGTTAATTGAATATATACACTACGGGATTTCTCGTTGATTTTTTCCATAGCATCTGCGTAACAAGGTGTGCCACCGCCCGTGGCAATGACGCTATTGTCAAAGCCTAAAGCCTCAATTAACGCAGCATATTCCAAGGTACGAAACGCCGATTCCCCATACCGTTGGAAAAGCAGGGGAATCGCCGTGTGATATTTTTTTTCGATAAAAAGATCCAGGTCAACAAAAGTCATGTTGAGTTTTTCGGCCAATTTTTTGCCGATGGTGCTTTTACCGGCGCCCGGAAACCCAACTATGACGATGTTGTTGTTCATTAGAGACTTGAGACTTTATTCACATTGCTTTAAGCATTTCTTTCACCAGATTGTCGGCGCAATCTGCGATGTCGCCAATACGGGCGGGCAGCATGTAGCAGGGAGTGGTGAAGACTTTGTTGGCTTCATCGATGCAAACTTCCTTTTGCACAGTGACTTTGTGCTTCGTGCCGAAAGTTTCAACGTTGTGGATGGTGCCGGAATCGCTGCCAACGGTCACAGTGACATCCCCCAGCACTTTGGCAATCATAACGGGTGCGATACAGAGTGCGCCGACGGGTTTGCCTGCGGCGTGGAAAGCGCGGATGACCTTGGCAACATCTTCGCGCACTGTGCAGTTTTGACCTTCAAGAGCGTACGTGAATAGGTTTTTGGCGGAGCCGTTACCGCCAGGGAACACGACAGCATCGAAATCAGCGACATTGCACTGTTCGATGGGTTTGACGTTACCGCGGGCGATGCGTGCTGCCTCTAACAGCATGTTGCGTTTTTCTTCCATCGGTTGTCCCGTCACGTGGTTTACCACGTGGTATTGCCAATCGTCAGGTGCAAATATTTGATATTCACCGCCATTGCGATCAATAGCCAATAATGTCATTACAGATTCATGAATTTCGCTGCCGTCCAATGTGCCGCAGCCGCACAGTATCACTGCAAATTTTTTCATATTGATAAGGTTTTAGATATTAAAGTGCAAAGGTAACATTTTTTAAAATATAAAGAGACGGTGCACAAACCGTCTCTTCAATGTATTGAAAATGATAAAATTAGTTGTTATCTGCCATTTCCTCAGTTTCGGGTTCCGATTCACCCATCCTGTTGTAAAATTGGCGGAAACCAGCACCTAATTCTGGGGAGACATTGCTCAGCATATCGATTTGAGCTGAAGCAATATCCTGAATCTTCTTGGCAGTCTGCGTATCACCAATCCTTTGAGCGATATCCTGCAACTGATGCAATTCTTGGAAATTGCCAGCCATGCCCTGCTGGTCGAGTTCTGCTTTGCGCAACTGAGCGTTGATGTTGGCTTGCAGGGATTTAGCGTAATTCATCGCAACATTGTCGATTTTCAACTCTTTGTAACGCTGTGTCAAGCTATTGTCTGGATATTTCACGTTATTCATCATGTAATGCAAGAACAGGAAGTCATAGTGAATATCGCTGCTTCTGTAATTGAGCGTACGTTCATCACAGTTGTTGTACCAATTGAAGAGTGCCACTTGGTCGTCCCAAATCTGGTTGGCCATCTTCATACCTTCTTTGTTAGCGGCGTCAGAACCGATTTTGAAGAAGTTTTCCATATAAGTCATACAACTGTGTGTATAGCCGTAAATGTAGGACATTACAGACACATACGGGAAGTTGAAGTCGGGCAATACTTCATTACCGCGCACCAGCACTTCGAGGGCTTTATCTTTTTCACCTTCAGCAATGAGTTGTTCAGCCAAGCGAGAATAAAGTCTGCGCATTAGCGGTACCAAACGGGTATTATCCTCACTGTGATACAGTTTCGGGTCGTTGAAACCGCCCCAAGCATACGGATAAGGTTCTTTCGCAGGAGCATTCGGATTGTTCACGCGATCAATACGACTGTGGTCGTTGAACACGTTTATCAGGTTGTCGTAAAGGCGTTCAGTATTGATGCGCCCCAACTCGTATGAGCGAGATTCATTACGGATTGGGACAAGTCTGTAAGCGAAGCCTTCAAGTTGGAAGTAATTTTCCAAACCGAGGTAAGCTTCTGCACCAGCGGTGGCGGCGTAGTAAATCGGACGTTCCCAGTTGTTGTTCACCAGAATATCCATCATCACAATGTACGCCTTTGTCAGAGGGTTCACGGCGTTCGTCTTGAGGTTCCACATCAGCTTATCCACGACGAGTGCGGAATCTTTAGCTGAGACGGTTCCGTTGGCTAATACTTTTTGCTTATCCACTGGCAATGAGAAACTTCCAGGAACAGCGCGACCGTTGCTACGATAGCCGTTCTTTTGACTCAGCAGCATAAGGTGGCGTTGGTTATCAAAGGTGGACGATTTCACATAATCCATCACTGCTCTCAGATCAACGTATTGATTGTTAGCAGGTTCAAGATATAATACGTCTCTGGTACCATCTTTATATTGATCCCATGTCATGGAAATAGGTAATGGGTCGGACTCGTAAGCTTTACGTTTCATCTGATCCACATACCAACTGGTGCTCAACAACATAAGGTTGCATACGCGCACATCGGTACGGTATCCTTCGACCTCTTGGGCGTACCAAAGCGGGAAAGTGTCGTTATCACCGAGGGTAAAGAGGATAGCGTTTGGTTCACAGGAATCGAGGTAGTTTTTCGCGACAGCCAATGCGGTGTAGCGGTCGGAGCGGTCGTGATCGTGCCAGTTCTCTTTAGCCATCACACAGGGTACAGCACCGAAGCAAATCAAGGTGGTAAGCACTGCGCCTGCGGTTTGTACACTTTTGCTTTGCAGTTTTTCGAACAGGCGATAGATGCCTAAAACACCGAATCCCACCCATATTGCAAAGGCGTAGAAAGATGCAGCGAAGGCATAGTCACGTTCACGAGGTTGGAAAGCATACATATTTAAATAAATAGCAATGGCCAAACCTGTCATCAAGAAAAGCATGAAGACCACGAAAGAGTGTTTGGAGTCTTGTTTGGTTTGGAAAAACAGACCCACCAAACCTAACAGCAATGGGAGCAGATAATATTTGTTGTGGCCAGGACGCTCCATGGCGGAAGGCATGTCTTTGAGGTTTCCAACCATCGGATTATCGATGGCACTTAAACCTGTAATCCAGTTGCCGTTTTGGTAATCGCCATGACCCTGGATGTCATTTTGGCGACCAGCGAAATTCCACATGAAATAACGCCAATACATGTAACCCAATTGATAGGTGTGGAAGAATTTGATGTTCTGTTGCCAGGTAGGCAGATTGCCGCGGGCCAGTGAACGACGATTGTCTTTATCAGACGGACTGTCAGAATTATAGCGGTTGTTCAGCCAATCAATGTATTGGGATTGTTTTTCCGAAGACCACATACGGGGGAAGAACATACAACCTTTCGGGTCGTATTCAGGCATGTCGCCCTTGCGAGGGTTGGATATCTCGTAGCGTTTCGTCTCCTCGTTACGGTAATAGACGGGGCTGCCATCTTTGGATCCGATTACGCGGGTGTTGTAGCTTTGTCCGTAAATCAGAGGGTTGGAACCGTATTGTTCACGGTTGAGGTATGCGAGCAACGACACGGCATCTTCAGGACTGTTTTCGTCGATGGTCGGGTTGGCATTGGAACGAATCACCAGCGTCATGAAAGTCGAGTAACCGATAATCAGCATCATCAACGAAAAGGCGCTGATGGTAAAGACCGGTCTATTCTTTTTGTGGCCGTACCACATAGCCCATCCGATGAGAGCGGCGATGAGAAGGAAGAAGAAGAGCACGCCGGAGTTAAACGGTAAATGCAAGGAGTTGACGAAAAAGAGGTCGAATTTGCCAGAAAGGTTGACCACCTGAGGAACAACACCCCAAAGGATAAAACCGAGTAATGCCACGGAGATAATCAGGGAAAGTAAGACACCCCATTCAGCCTTGGAGGTGAGAGCACCGCGTTTGCCGCAGAGAATGAGCAGCGGGGTGGTCACGAAAAGCCAAATCAGAATCATCCACATCGGGGAGCATAAGATGGCGAATGCGAAGGCTATGATGGCGAATGCGAGAACGGCACCCATACTTGTTGCATTCGGGGAAAGGCGGTAGTAGATAATCAATCCGATGGCGGGCAATGTCAGCAAGTTCAATAGGTGGACACCGATGGAAAGTCCCACCAAATAGGCAATGAGCACGATCCAACGGTTCGGGTTCACGTTGGGTTTCGGATGTTCGTATTCTTCGTCCCATTTCAGGATGCACCAGAACACGAGGGCGGTGAAGAAGGATGACATGGCATATACCTCACCTTCCACAGCAGAGAACCAGAATGTGTCTGTGAACGTGTAAGTTAAAGCACCAATCAATGCGGTTCCAAGGACTGCAATGAAGCGTGGAGTATTCAGTTCGCCCCAATTGGCAACGAGTTTGCGGGCAAGACGTACAATGCTGAAATAGAGCAACATAATAGTCATGCCACTACAAATTGCCGACATGCAGTTCACACAGAACGCCATTTTGGTCACATCACCTCCGGCAAAGAGCGTGGCGATGCGGCCGAGAATTTGGAAGGTGGGTGCTCCAGGCGGGTGACCGATGAGCAGTTTAGAGGTAGTGGCGATATATTCACCACAGTCCCACCAGGATACGGTTGGCTCGGCAGTCATGATATAGACTGCAGAAGCCACTATACCGATAATCAAGCCGATAAGGTTGTTGATTCGTTTTTGGGTTTTTGTCATTGTTATAAGTTTACTGTTTATTTTTACTGATTACTGTTTAGGGGTTAAAGGTGAACCATTGCTAACCACCCAAGAATTATACATTAGTGTATTATTTAGTGGCTGCCTTGAATTGTTGTAGGAAGCGGACGTCGTTTTCGAAGTAGAGGCGGATGTCGTTGGTGCGGTATTTGAGCATCGTCATGCGCTCAATGCCGAGCCCAAAGGCGAAACCGCTGTATTTAGTACTGTCGATGCCGCAGTTTTCCAACACGTTGGGATCCACCATACCGCAGCCGAGAATTTCCACCCAGCCAGTGTGTTTGCAGAGGTTACAACCTGCACCGCCGCAGATGTTGCAGGAGACATCCATTTCAGCGGATGGTTCCGTAAACGGGAAGTAGGAGGGGCGCAAGCGGATGCGCACCTCATCACCGAACATGCGCTGGGCGAAATAGAGCAATGTCTGCTTCATGTCGGCAAACGACACGTTTTCAGCTACATACAGGCCTTCCACTTGGTGGAAGATGCAGTGGGCGCGGGAAGTGATGGCCTCATTGCGGAATACACGGCCGGGGCAAATCACGCGGATGGGCGGTTGTTGTTTCTCCATGGTGCGCACTTGCAGGGAGGAGGTGTGCGTGCGGAGCAATACGTCAGGGTGCAACTCGATGAAAAAGGTGTCCTGCATATCGCGAGCGGGATGCTCTTCGGCAAAGTTCAGTGCAGTGAACACGTGCCAATCGTCTTCAATATCAGGACCTTCCACTGCTGAGAAGCCAATGTCTTCGAAGATACGACGCACCTCACCCATCATGATGGAAATCGGGTGCATGGATCCAACCGTCTGCCGGGAGGCAGGGCGTGTAATGTCGGGAATCAGTGTTGTTTTGCGGTCAGAGGCCGCTTCGATAGTAGCTTTGAACTCGTTATAGTGATTTTGGGCGAGGTCGCGCAGGTCGTTTACCAATTGGCCGAACTCTTTGCGACTTTCCTGCGCCATGTTCTTAATTTCGCCAAACAGAGCTTGAATTTCGCTCTTTTTGCTTAAAAATTGCAAACGGAATTGCTCCAAATTTTCTGCATTCTCAACTTGGAAACTCTCGATTTCCGCTCTGATTTCGTCGATACTTTTCATTATCAATTATCAATTAACAATTATCAATTAACGAAGGATGCTTGCGCTTATTATTTTGATGTCCTCAACGGGTCTGTCGGAACCATCCTTTTGTTGGGAGGCGATTTTGTCAACCACATCCATACCTTCGATGACTTCGCCGAACACCGTATAATCGCCGTCGAGCCACGGAGCACCGCCTACGGTGGTGTAAGCCTGGATTTGTTCAGGTGTAAAGGTCTTGCCTGTGCGTTGCGCAATCATGCTCATTTTGTCGTTGTCATAAACAGTACCATCGACGATATAGAACTGGCAGCCAGAGGAGGCTTTTTGCGGGTTCACCTGATCACCTTCACGAGCAGCGGCTACCGCACCGCGTTTGTGGTAGCGGGCGGGTACAAATTCTGCCGGGATGGTGTAGCCCACATCACCGTTGCCTAAATGCTGACCAGCTTTAGCGGTCTTGGAATTGGGATCGCCACCCTGAATCATAAATCCTTTGATAATGCGATGGAACAACAAGCCGTCGTAGAAATGATTTCTCACCAACTTTTCGAAATTGGCCTTATGTTCCGGTGTGTCATCATACAAAGCTATGATGATATCGCCGAATGTGGTTTTCAACAAAACTTTAGTCATCTTATCAGTATTATTGTTTTGGGATGTCTGTGAGGATTCTTGCGCTGCGGTATCGTTGTCGGATTTCACCTTTTTAGGCGAAGAGCATGCCGTTATAGCAATGATAGTCAGTATAATACAATAAATTGCCGTTTTTTTCATATACTATTTCTACATTTTAAAAACAAACGGCAAAGATACATTTTTTTTGTTAATGGAGTTTTTGGCTATTGGCCAAGATTAAGGTAAGGATTGTCGCAATGTTTGTACAAATCTTTGTAGTTCGATTTTGGGTGTTTTGGCAATTCGATTTCGTAGGATTTGCCGCTGGCGACAGTCAGTTTATTGTTACGAATCCACGGGTTGAGGTTTCGCAGTTCGCGGTAGGTGACGTGATGCTCCTCGGCGAAACGTGGTAGGCTGACAATGGAAGATGTCACTGTAACTATCTTAGTTTCAATTGGATGGTACATCTGTGCAGGACAAATTTTCACGCCGTATTCCTGAGGATTCTCAAAAATGAGTTTGAAGGATAAAATGCGATAAATGTATCTGGAAGTCTCGTTGTTGAGCCACATATCCCAATATTCGCGCACGTGTTGGTCATCAACCGCTGCTTGCAAACCTCCGTCGCCACGGTTGTAGCCAGCCGCAGCCATGGTCCAACTGCCGAATTGTTTGTACATCTTTTTCAGGTACTTACATGCAGCACGGGTCGCTTTCTCCAAGTGACAACGTTCGTCCACATCGTTGCTGATTTCCAGCCCATACACTTTGGCAGTGCCGGGGATGAATTGCCAATAGCCGCCAGCATTGGCAGGAGAGGTCACGTTCTCCAGACCGCTCTCCGCCACGCAAAGATATTTGAAATCATCTGGCACGCCTTCTTCTTTGAGGATCTTTTCAATCGTTGGGAAAAGACGAGTCGATAACTTGATGATACGTAGCGTTTTAGAGTGTTGATAGCAATTGATAATGAGCTCACGATCGAGAGACTCACGCACCCAATAGACGTCTAATGGCACCTCTTCTCCAGCGAAAGTTATGCTCTCTGGAAGCGCTGGTGCAGTGAGAGTATTCGCATATTGGTTCGGAGTAGGGTCGCTTTCGGTGTTGTTCTTCGTGATAGCCCAACAGCCCGTCGCGGCCGTCACAGCTGTCAATAGGGATACAGTGATGATGATCAGGTTCTTTTTCATTATAGTTAACGGTTTTAATATCAATATTTTAATGCGTCAAAAATACCATTGATTCGCGGTCGCAAATTTAATCAATAATTCAATCCAGACAACAACTCTTTGCAACCTTTTTCCATCATCACAAATTCGATAATCCTAAAAATCTCAACCATCAACTCCTAACTCTTTTGTCATGCCACCACAACTGCAAACTGTTGAACATGTTTTGCCAAATGATGTAAAACGCCAAGAAAACGGAAGATAGTGGTTGCAAGTAGGTGTTAGCCATCCAGATACCCATGGCGGTGTTTTTCTGTCCCAGAAGTTGACCGCCCGCCACGGTATCGCCATAACGATGCCCCAGCCACTTGCCAAAGCCGAACTGTATTGCGCACATCAAGGTAGAAAAGATAGCAGACATGATGATAATATGCTCATTTCCATGACCTTGTAGGAAAATGTAGTCGATTGTGCGACCGAGAGTGATGAACAGAGCTATAGCCCAAAGATAGAACGACAAGTTACGATAACGACAGAGCCAGTCGTTTGCCTTGGGTGCCCACTGCTGCAATGCTAACACTGTGAAAAATGGAAATGCAAGGGTAGGGGTTATGCGCCGCAGTATCATCAGGAACGATTGCCAAAAGGTGAGTTCGGGGTGGATGCCGATTAGGGTGAAGTAAAGGGGAGCGGCTATTGACATCACTAAGTTGCAAAACATGGTGTAGGTGGTGGTGGTCATGCGATCGGCACCGAGCATGGAGGAGATTACCACCACCGATGCTGCCACTGGACAGAGTGCACACATCATAAATCCTTGCGCCATAGTTTCATCGCCCGAAACAGATCTTACCAGCAAATATAGTCCGGCACTTACCGTTAACTGAAAGATTATCAGCCAGAGATGCAGCGTTGAAAAACGAAGGTGTCGCAAATCCACCGTCACGAAATTGAGCAACAGGATGGTGAAAATCAACCATGGTACCAAAAACGAAAGGTGTACGCTGACGCTGTGGAACAACACTCCCAACAAAATAGCGACGGGGAGAACGTAGCTGCGGTATTTTTGCATGTAGAGAGTTTAGAATTTATGATTTAAGGTTTATTGGCAATCTTTGGAGACGGCACATTGTGGTGTTTTTACAATGCGGCAAACGGCGCCACTGCTCTGTTGAAGATGCCGTTGACGTAGGCGAGCACCATGCCGTAGTTGCTGACCGGGATGCCCGCTTCGATGGCCGGACGCAGTCGTTCCTTCAACTGCTTGCGGGTGACCATGCAGCCACCGCACTGGATGACCATCGCATATTGCTGGATGTCAGGGATTTGGTTGAGACCCGACACGAAATCGAACTGCAGCTCTTTGCCCGTGAACTTGCGGATAAGACGCGGGATCTTCACCCGCCCTATGTCCTCGCAAGAGGTGAGGTGCGTGCAGGATTCCAACATCAGGATGCGGTCACCGTTGCGAAGGTCGCGCAACTTCGGGGTCCCTTCGAGATAAGCTCCGAATTCGCCCTTCTGATGCGCCAACACCACGCTGAAGCCCGTCAGCGGGATGTTTTCCGGCACGGATTTTTCCACTTTGTGGAACGCCTGGCTGTCGGTGACGACCAATTTCGGGGCGCGGTGACTTTGCAGGTAATCCGTTACCTTGTCCTCTTTCAACACGACAGCAATTGCCTCATTGTCAAGGATGTCGCGGATGGTCTGCACTTGCGGGAGGATAAGCCGGCCTTCGGGGGCTTCTGTGTCGATGGGAGTCACCAACAGCACTTCGTCGCCCTCGCCGATGAGGTCGCCGAGCAGCGAGCGCGTACGGTACGCCGATTCGGGCATGATGCGTACTACCTCCTGCAACATTTTGTCAATGCCGGAATGCGTTTTCGTGCTGAAATTCAAAACTTTGCGATCATCAACTTCCATCTCGCGAGGTGTAGTCAGGTCGCATTTGTTGTTGACGATGAGGTAGGGAAGCTCGAATTGGCGGAATTGCTCCATCAGCTGCCGTTCGGGAATGCCGACTTCATAATCTGTAATTACAAGAATGGCCAAATCGATGATTTTCAGTACTTCCAGCGATTTCTGGATACGCTTCGCCCCGACGGTGCCTTCATCGTCGATGCCGGCGGTGTCGATGATGATGCACGGCCCAATACCGAAAATTTCAATGGATTTGCGCACAGGGTCGGTAGTAGTGCCCGCCGTGGAGTCCACGATGGCGACCTCCTGCCCCGTGATGGCGTTGATCAGCGAGCTTTTGCCGTTGTTCCTTCGCCCGAAAATGCCGATGTGCGGCTTGTCATTACGTCCTTTCATACACTAACTTATCGTTTTCGCTATCTTCTCAATGTTCAAACTTCTTGCAGAGGCATCGATAATATCCTTGTAGATACCGCCCTTCTTATAAATTTCGTCGGGGTCGCCGTCCTCTTCCACGCGACCGTCCTTGAGGGCGTAGATGTAGTCGGCGTCGATGATCTGCGAGATGCTGTGGGAGATGATGATGACGGTGCGGTCCTGCTTGATAGCGTCGATGCTGTTCTTGATCTGCTCGGTGGCGATGGCGTCCAAACTGGCGGTGGGTTCGTCCAAGAAGATGATGGGCGGGTTCTTGAGGAACATGCGGGCGATGGCCACGCGCTGCTGCTGCCCACCGGAAAGATCGGCGGCGTTGTGCGCGAACTGCTTCGGCAGCTCCATGACCTGGTCATACAGGTGGGCCTTCTTCGCGGCCTCCACCACCTCCTCGTGCGTGGCGTCCGGGTTGCCGTAGAGGATGTTCTCCTCGATGGTGCCGTCGAAGATGTGGTTCTTCTGCAACACCAACCCGATGTTCTCGCGCAGGTAGTGCGTGTCGTAGTCCTTCAAATCGACCCCGTCCAACGTGATGGTGCCCACTTGCGGCTCGTAAAACTTGTCCAGTAGGTTGACAATCGTACTTTTGCCCGCGCCTGACAGTCCGACCAACGCCGTTATCTTGCCCGGCTCAATTTTCATGTTGACACCGAACAGCGCCTGCGTGCCGTTCGGGTAGGTGAAATCGACGCCCTTCAGTTCGAAGTTGCCGTGAATGGGCTCGGGCTTGTACTCACCCGACGGCTCGACCTCCTTCTCGGAGTTGAGGATGCCGAAGAAACCCTCGGCGTAAATCAGTGCGTCGTTCACGTCGTCGAAGATGCGCTGCAGCTGCGTGATGGGTGCGATGACGTTGCTGAACAACATCACGTGGTACATAATCTTACCGATGGTCATGCCGGGATATTCGATGAGCACCAAGTAGGCGGTGAGGATGATGACCAGCACGGTGCCCACCTGCCGCACGAAGCTCTTGAGTCCGTTGTAATAGAAGGCCACCTTGCGGGTTTTCATCTGGTTTTCCGTCACTTGGTTCTGAATGTCGAGCTGTTTCTGCCCCTCAATTTGCTCGCGGTTGAAACTCTTGATGACGTTGATGGAGTCGATGATGTTCTTGATACCCTGACTTTTAGTCTCCAAATGGCTACGCATCTCGCGCCGCCAGCCCTTGAGCCGCCGTGCCTGCCGGTAGGTAATCCAGAAGTAGATGGGCACGATGCCGAGGGCGACCAAGCCGACATAGACGTTGGCCGCGAACATCAGGATGAGGGCGAGCAAGGCACTGGTGAACAACGGCAGCAAGTCGATGAAGAAGTTCTGCACCGTGCGCGACAACGAGCTGACACCCTGGTCGATACGCGCCTGCAGCTTGCCGGTGGCGTTGTCGCCAGAGTTGAAGAAGGCCATCTTGAAGGTGAGCACCTTCACGATGACGCTCTGTGCCAAGTCGCGGCTCACGTAAATCCGCATCCGCTCGCCGAAATAGTTCTGTGCAAAGGTGACGATTGCGGATAGCAACTCCTTGCCTAACAGCACGATGGATATAATGGTCATAATCCGTGCCGCCTGGCCCCATTGGAAGTTGGTGCCGATGAGAGCGTTGATGGCATCCACCGTCCTGTCGAGCACGATAGCGTTGACCTGCGCCATTAAGGATCCGACCAACGTGAGGATTAAGGTGATGAGTACCAGCCATTTGTATGGCTTTACAAACGGACGGAGGTTTTTGAAAAGTTGGAGGAAGTTCATTGGAATGGTTATTGGTTATTGGTTTTGGTCACTGCTGTCCCGTTAAAACTTAAAAATGTTCTTTGAAACGATTGATATATAGTTAGTTGTAGAGATTTTTCGAGTCAACGGATTTGAATCTGTATCTTTGCAGTCAGAAATGATGACTGCCTATG
>Ga0310694_10002787_pt1 | contig 17526 bp, 11 predicted proteins | sample 174DNAGHGhighgp2_FD_203884 | JGI IMG/M metagenome (GOLD analysis project Ga0310694, IMG submission 203884) | Sheep rumen microbial communities from Palmerston North, Manawatu-Wanganui, New Zealand - 1742 DNA GHGhigh gp2 (v2) (version 2) | ecosystem: Host-associated > Mammals > Digestive system... | reverse complement strand
ATGGAGTTGCCGATGATGGCGATGCATTCCTGGCCTTTCCTCGGAACGTCGATGGAGGCGATGCTATACCAGTGGTCCACCTTCTCGGCGTTGGCGAAGGAGGTCTTCGGTTTCGCCTCCCCGCTGATGATGTACGAGGTGGTGCGTGAGCCTCTGTGCGACGTGGCGTTTTCGGGTGTCGCCCCGTAGTTGATGGTGACGGACAACAGTTGCAAGGCTTTCAGGGGATAGTTGCAGACGTCGCTCACGGCGCATTCGCCCGGGGCGATGGTCACCGCCTTCTTCCCACCGAAGGTGAGATAGCGGGCAGACTTCTTCACGATGTCGCAGGAGTCGAGGGCGTCGGCGATGAAGACCGACTTGATTTCCACGGGTTGCTTGCTGAACTCGTTGGAAAGCCTCAACTTGAGGCAGTCTCCTGCGACGGAGACGCGCACGATTTCACGGAGTGAACGATTGGTGAGCGGCGCCTTGGGCATGTCGCTCTGACCTGTGAATTCTGCAGCTGCTGCCCAGGTACCCACCCAGGCTTCCTGCCCTTGGGCCATCGTCATGGTGGTCCAAAAGAGGGAGGCAATGGTAAATAGTGATTTGAATGACATAGTTTGATAATTAGCAACCGCAAAAATACATTTTTTTTACCAAAAAAAACATCCTTTTCGTATCGTTTATTTTATTTGGTGTTGCATTTGCGGTGTTTTGCAACTATTTGGATGGCAATTAAAGCATTAATAGGAGTCCCATAGTCCCTAAAAACCATAGAGACCATGGATTCCATGGAAACCCTATGGCCTTTTGACTTTGACTCTTTCAGGCTATAGGGTATGTCAAAGGAAGGCGGTTCCTATTTCGCCCCCTTTACTGGAATATCGTCACGCACACCCGGGTCGGCTTCGGGGTTGGCGGCATCAGAGGCATCCTTCGGATCGGCAGAAACACCTTCCGCTGCTTCTGATGCAGCACTTTCCGCGGCATCAGGAGCAGCACTTTCCACGGCCGGACTTACTGCTTCCGTCTCTGGACTCTCCGTAGAAGGAGCATCAGCTTTCTTTTCCTCTGCACATCCCGACATCGAAATGATAAAGACGGCGACGATGGCATACATCCATCCGCGTCTCAGAATTTTCATCAATTTTTCCATAATCATATCCCACTATTCTAATTTATGACTCGTCCTTTATCCATTACTCTGTAAGAAAGAAGGTGGTGGAACCACCATTGACATTGACAAAATTACCTTCGTAAAGGTATCCACATTCGGCGACATCCATATTTCCGATGAATCGTCCCTTCAACTTGCCTTGTGGAGTGAAGCTTTTGAGGACAAGATGGCCAAGTCAGCAATAAGAGCGTACAACCACTTTGAGGGTTGGGGTTTCTTTTCAATGAGTCTGGTAGCATCATTTCCTTGAAACTGCGTCGCCTCATCCCTTATAGGGTATCCGCATCGAGGGCAATTCGATGCCTTGTCAGAAACCATGTTCCCACATTCCTTACATTTGACAAGTGCCATGACTTGGAGTTACGTTTTGTTCTTTGTGCAAATATAGAGACAGGAAGAATCCCGTCTCTACATTGCGTTGTCTTTTCAGCAGCCCGAGCTGAAGAACACCTTCTCGTTGTCCACAGGTTTTGTCTTGAGGGGAACGATGATTTCATCCATCCAGGATGGTTTTCCTGTGTCGGGATAAGTCTTGATTTTCTCCTGCCATTCCTCGTCGTTGAGGCGTTCTTCCTGCAAGGGGCGTTTAAACTCCCTATAGGAGAACACGCCGCCGCGCATGAGTCGGAGATAGCCACCCACTTCCACGACGACATAAATCTCGTGGGCGGGACCGACAGCCTCGTAGAGGATGCACTTCTCCGGGTTGTTGTCGCCATTGGAGGTGAGCACGTCGGCAACGAGGGCGATGGATTTGTCTGTGCCTTGCACATCGTTCCATCCCGCAAGCGTTTGGTCTGGTTCCTTGATAAGGTCAAGAGAAAGTCTTTCGAAAGAGCCTCCGATAAACCTTATTCTGTCATAATCATCTTCGGTGATTTTCCCACCCGACAACTCTTTGTTGCTGATGTCAAGCAGGAAGCGTGCTATTTCATCTATTCCGCTGATGGTTTCCTCCAGGTCTTCATTGATCAGGTCGTAGCGTTTGAACACGTTCTTGGTGTCGGAAAGCAACTCCACCGCCTTGGTCCAGAATGCGATGTTGGGTTCCACATATCCTGTGACAACGGGTGGCGGCAAGCTTCCGTCGCCACATTCGGCCAGCATGGGTTGCTTGGCATAAAGTATGGCGTCGTGTTTCAGTTCAGCCCACGATGCCAGTGAGGCGTTGAGGTTTTTCTTGTCCCACTGTGGTGTCTGCATGAAATAAGGCATGCGGGGGTCTTTGTTGGTGTTGAGCGCATTGAGCGTGGCAATCCATTGGTTGGCAACACAGGCTTTCCAGTCAATCTTGCCCATCACGCCCTTCATCCTTTGCAAGTTGGGCTGGAACTGGTTCCACTGGGTGCCTTGCTTGAGTTCGTTCAGAAGGATGCGCTCCGCCGCAGTGGAGCCGATGGCAGCCATCACGTCGAGGCCCATCGGAACAGCTCTCTTGGTGGGGGTGTTGTCGGCGTCGACCATCTCTTGGAGCACCTCGGCGTCGGGTTGGTAGCGCTGTGGCATGAAGTTGATCTTGTTGTGCGCCGTCCTCTCAAACTTGGGCCTGATGCGTGTCTGCTTTTCAGCCACCTCGTCAACCTTCTTGCGGAAGGCATCCAGTTTGCCGTTGTCCCCCACTAGTTGTGCCGTGGTGACACCTTGTTGTTGCATGATGTCGGCCACTTGTAGGATGGTGATGTTGTCGGGCGTGCCCATGATGAAGGTGATGGGTGTGAACACCCTGTCGAAGGTCTTCCTGCATTCTACGCTGTTGCTCAACTTTTCTGCTATGAGGGCAGCTCTCTGCAGATGCTTGACGTTGTCGGTTCCGAAATAGACTGACTGCAGCCACATCATCGCCCTGAAGTAACGACCGACTTTCTCTGAGCGAGTGTAGTGCCCGCGAGGCTTGAAGAGCGAATAGGGGAATTTCACATCGATGGAGCCTATGAACTCCGAGATGTTGTCAGAATTGCTGTTGCAGTTCGCCAGTTCCTGCTGCGCCAGCTCGCGGTATTTCTCCGGTATGTCGAGCGATTTCTGGGTGAGCAGTTGGTATGCGATGGCAAAATAGGTGGCGTCCCATTCCGCCGCATCCTTCACACCTTGCACCTTCTCCGTCCTGGCGGTCTGCATCATCTCTGTGTGAAGCGCCTTGCACAAGTCGGCAACAGCGTCATAGAGTTTCCCCTCCTCCACTTTCCTCATCGCTGTGTCGAAAAAGAGGTGGTAGAGTTGCAGGTACAGGTCTGTGGTGACAAAGTTGGGGAACAGCGTATAGTCGTTTTTCTCATAGATTTGGAAAATTTGCTCATGGGTATCCTCCACGATGCCAAAGCCATACTTGGTGAGATGGGTTTTCAGCTCCTCAGGGAAATTCTCCAACTGGAAGGGGTTGATGAGGTTGTCGAGATTGACGATGCCTTTGTCTGTCTTGAAATTTGCTTTCAGCAACTCATCCTCTCTGGCTTTTAGTTTATCCATAAAGGCCTGTTGTTGTTTGGTGTAGGTCACAGGTTTGGGATTGTCGGCCTGAAAGCGCTTCCATGCCAGTTCATCATACCAAGAGGTGGAATTGAAAAGTTGGCGCAGCTCGCTGCTTTTGAAAATGTAGCCTTGCTGTGCGGCAAATGCATTGCGCAGGGTGCGCAACTCGCAAACCGATAGTTTGGAGATGTCCATATTGGTGTTGACCTGCTTGAGGTTCTCCACGTTGATTTTCCCCTTCCCAGGCAGAACGACCGGCTCCTGAGCCATCATCGTAGTGGCAAAAAGGGTGGCAATCGCCAAGAACAAGAATTTTTTCATACAGTTTATTTTTGCTTAAGGTTATCAGAAATGAGTGTTTATTATTGTTGGAAAGACCTGAGGGCCTCCTCTTGAGAGACATTGTATGCGAGAAACCTGGTGAAGCCCAGGCCGAAATCGCGCCAATGATGTTCCACAACCGCATAGCGGGAAGAGCCATCTGACTGGAGGGTGATCACCTTGCCGTCCTTGAAACGGAAGTCGACAAGCGTACCACCAAGTTTCGACCCCATCCACATCGCCCTGATGCGACCATGATAGTTTTTGAAGATGAACAACCGCTTTGCCACGACTGGGTCGAAGCGGGTGGCCTTCACCACGCCCACGATAGCGTCCTCACTGCCATCTCCGTCAACGTCGCCCACGCACATCTGGTAAACGGGGAAAAGAAGCCGCCATCGGTCTGTCGTCGCCCCATCCTCCAACACGAGGTAGGAGAGCGTGTCGCTGACCGTCTGTAGCGTGAAGCGCTGGGCGCGCGCCGTTGTGGAGAAGGCCAGCAAGAATACCAGGAGCATGGCAGCGGGCATCTTGCGCTTCATTTTGATGGTGACTCGTTTTTCTTTTTCTAGTTTTCCTAGGGAGACTAGTTTACCTAGGGGTTCTAGTTTTCCTAGGGAGACTAGTTTACCTAGGGGTTCTAGTTTTCCTAGGGAGACTTATAGATTCTTGGCGATGTCGGCGTCGAGGTCTTTGATTTGCTGCGGGCCCATCACCACTTGGTTGTCCCGGCTGATGATGTAGTTGACAGGCAACGTCTGTTTCTGATAGAGATAGACATTGGATGCTCCCTGGTCGTCACGCACGGAAATCCATGGCAGGGCGGCTGTCTGCGTCTTCCAGAAATGGTCGTCAGTGTCAAGCGACACCTGGTAGATTTCCAATCCCCTGTCATGGTATTTGTTGTAGAGTTCTCTCAAGGCGAGGATGCGTTGCTGGCTTCCCTCCGCAGCGAAGACATGGAAGTCGAGGAGCACCACCTTGCCCTTGAGGTCTGTGAGGCTTCTCTTCACGCCCTTGTTGTCGTTGAGAACGATGTCGATGAGATTGACCTCGCTCACCTTGTCTGAATCCAACACCAAATCCTCATTCTGTGCCTTTACGATGCGTCTTGTCTTGGCTGCTTCGATGGTGATGTCGTGCAAGTTCTTCCCTCGCGAGGAGTTGGGATGATATGTGTCCCATTGTGTGGCGACAGCAGAGTAAGGTTTCACGTCCTCCACGTCTCTTCTTGGGTCGAATACCATCATATATGAGTCACCCACGACGATGCCCTGGAAGAGTGCGAAATAGGAATAGGGTTTCATCGGCTCCTTGTAGATGAAATTGGCCATCACCTCTTTCTTGTATGTGTTGACAACGCTGAGCACGCTGTCACCCACCGCCTTGGCGCTGAGGTTGGGTGCCCTTAATATCTGGTTGGCCACGGTCTGCAACTGCATTTGCATCAGCGAGAGTTGCTTGATTTTCTGGTTGTCGTCACCTCCTTCTATCTCATAATTCGATGACATGGTGGGATATGACGCCTTCACCTTGACCACGGCAATGGAGTCGACACAGAAATTGACGATTTGCTGCCCGATACGCAGCCTGTAGAACTCTGGTGCGTCCTCTGGTATGGATGCCGACAGCGAGAAGTCACCCGTGGCGTCCAACTTGACAGAGTCCACCACCTGGGGCCCGTCGAGTGCCATGTTTTCCAGGTAGAGAATGGAGTCGTTGGCATCGGTGATATTCCCCTCAACCTTGAACGAGGCTTTCCCGCAAGCAGCGAGCAAGAGGGTGGCTGCAATGGCAGCCAAGGTCTTTGTCATTGTCTTTTTCATCTTCATGCAAAATATTGTGGTGCAAAAATACGCAAAGTAGAACGAATGGCAAAGAAAAAAGCACAAAAAATCGGATGCAATCACATCGCATCCGATTTTTTGTGGTGTGTCTATCGTCTTAAAGACCTTGAAGACCCTAAAGACCCTAAAGACCTTAAAGACTGTCAGAGGATGGTCTTCTTGTAGTTTCGGCCATCATTTCTCATGTGAGAAATAGATGCCTCCACACAGTTCGATGGTGCCGTTGTAGGTATCCTTGTAGCCTATCATCGTCAGCTTGTCGCCAACCTCGATGCCGGCGGCGGCGAGGAAGTCCTTGCGGAAGTCGCCCGTGGCGCCGTAGCCGGGATAGCATCCATAGACATAGAGACGGTTGGTGCCATCGGTGAGGTAGAGGTTGCCATACGTGGTGTTGGCGATTTCATCGATGGTGCCGGTCACCATGTAATAGACATTCTTGGAATCCTCCTTGGCGAGGAAGTCGGCGATGCTGACTTCTGTGACGGGATATTTGACTTCCTCAAGTTTTCCGGAAACCATCTGCGGGTTGTCCTTGTAAGCTCCACGCTGTCCCACGACGGTGACGATGTCGCCCACCTTGGCACCTGACTCGATGAAGCCTTCGGCCCTGTAGACGAGCACGTTGCCCGAATAGTCCTGGATGTAGAAGCTCTTGCCTTGGCTGTCGCTGGAGTAGAGTCCGCTGATGACGCCGGTGATGCGATACTGGTTGGTGCTCACCGCTGCATCGAGGAAGTCCTCCACGTTCACCTCCACGATGGCTCCACTCTGGTTGATGGTGGCCTCTGCTGTGTAGTTCTTCTTGCCATCGGTGGTGTTGAAGTGCACGGTGGCGCTGCGGTCGCCGCCGGCATTGGGCTGTGCACGGAATGTGACGGTGGGGTTCGCTCCTACTGTTGTGGAGACGACGCCAAGCCAACTCTGTGCCTCGGCGGGGATGTCGACAGCCACGCCGGTACCCTTGCAGGTGAGATTGGCGACAATCTCGCCACCTTCCAGCGGCAGTGTGTCGTCCTTCACCCCTTTCACGGTGAGGGAGTCGCATTTGATGAGCGACTTCTCAATCTTCACGACGGTCACGTCCACCAGTTCCACGGTGCCGTTGTAAGTGGTCTTCGGACCTTCGACGGTGATCTGGTCACCGACCTCAAGTCCCCAGCTGAGGAAGTTCTTGGTGCCGCCCTTGGAGTCGAGCGTACCATAGATATACACCTCGCCGGTGCCGTCGTTCAAGTACCAGTTGCCGTAAGTGGTGTTCACAATCTTGGTCACCGTACCGGTCACACGGTAGGTCTTCGAGTCGGGGCCTGCCAGCACCTCGGCGCAAGTGGCGTTGGAAATGGTGGCGATGCCCTGGATGATGTTGATGCGCTGCACCTTGCCTGCGCAGGTGATCAGCAACTCAGCTGTGCGCCCCTCGCCGGCATCGGCAGAGAAGGTGATGGTTCCGTTGCCAGAACCGGAAGCAGGCGACACCGTGAGCCATTCAGGCACTTCGGAAACAGTCCATTCGCCCTTGGCGATGACGTCGATGGATGCGGAGCCGCCTTGGGGATTGAGACTCACATACGACTGAGACACGCGAATCTCGTCGAGATACGTCGGGTCGTTGTCCTCGGAGCAACCTGTAAACATGGCAGCAACTACTGCCACGAAGAACGGAAAGAAATATTTGAGTTTCATAATTGCTTGGTTCTTTGGTTCTTGACTCTTAATTGAACGTGTATCTTATACCGACAGAGGCATACCAGCACTGACCGATGGTATGGTTGGGCATCCAGGTCTTGGTGTTGCCGTTGAGAGCAGGGTTGGTGGAGAAGGTGGGATAGCCTTCGGCATCCACGCCCTCATACTTCAGCAGACGTGCCTCGGTGCCGATTTCCGGGTTGAGGTATTTGCTGACACCCCAGCTGGAATTGAAGAGATTGAGCACGTTCTTGATATCCATGGAGAGTTGGAGGTTGTGGAAGGTGCTGCCCACTTTCACCTTGAAGTCGTGCTTGTAAGCGAAGTCGATGCGATGCACCCAAGGACTGTAGACGCTGTAAGGCTCTGCATACTCGCCCTGGTGGTCGCTCAGGTAATCGTCTTTGTGCACGAAGTCCATGAAGCGCTGGGCGTCGTTGTCGGAAACGAAGCGGAACTCCCTGTTGGCCACCTGCTTGTCGGTCGGGATGTAGAGGGCGTCGTAATTGTAGCCGTCGCCGTTCATGTCGTTGAGCATCATGTAGGAGTAGTTGTAGCCGCCACGCCAGGTCTCATAGATGAAGCTGAAGTGGTTGCCGCTCTTGTCGTGGATTGTTGCGTTGGCCACGATGCGGTCGGGTGTCACATATTGTGAGTTATGCAACTTGATGGTGTTCGGGCCTTCCACGGTGGGAACGTAGGTGAATGCCGACTCGGCGGCGGAACCCGGCATGCCGGTCACCTCCTTCGACACGGTGTGCGTATAGGCTGCCATCAGGCTCAGCCACTCGTAGGGCTGTGCTGTCAGCGTCACGTTGGCCGACCATCCGTAGCCCCTGCTGGTGTTCTCGAGGATGAAGGCCTTGGTGCCTGTGCGGAATCCTGTGGGGTAGATGGGACGGTTGTCCACGCCGTTGAAGCGTGCGAAGCCGCCGACGGAAGGAATGGCCCAGTCGGTGATGCAGTTGTCGTGAAGCTTCTTGTTGAAGATGCCCTCGACAGTCACGGAGAACGGGAAGTTGACGGGTATCTGATAGTCGATGGCCAAGGATGTCTTCCATACCTGAGGCATCTTGAAGTCGGGGTCGACGGCGGAGATGGAAGAGGGCACGGTGCCCATCTCGGGAGTCACGTGTGAGGGATAGCCCATGGAGAACAACTTGTTTTGGAGGGCGGCGACGGTGGCCTTGCCGTTCTCGGTCACCAGACCGCCGGCAAACTGGCTCATGTCGATGTAACGGTTGCCGTTGGCATCCGTCGTGTAGGCACCGGTATAACCCTCAAAGCCCTTGGTGGCAGAATTGCTCTTGCCGTCCCACACCTTGGTCTTGGCGTTGAGCTGTGCCTGGTACTGCACCAAGCCGCCGTTGGTAGGCATGTTGGTGAAGAACACGAGTGGCAGACGTCCGGAGAAGAGTCCGCTACCGCCACGAATCTTCAGTGACTTGTCGCCAAAGACATCGTAGGTGAAGCCGAGACGCGGCGAGAACGTGATGCTGTTGTTGGGCCATTTGCCGGTGTCGATGTGGCGGCCGTCGTAGTCAAGGTCGTGGATGGCCTTGTTGGTCATCAGGTCCTCGTTGTTGAAGAAGAGGCCGTCGACGCGGAGGCCGTAGGTGAGCTTCAATTTCTTGTTCACGTTCCACTCATCCTGGGCATAGACGCCGGCGCGGTTGAACTGCACACGGGCGGCTGGTTTCGACTCTCCGTCGTAACCGTAGGTCAGACAGACAACCTCGGGTGCAGCACCGCTCATGAAGTCTTCCATCGTATTGTAACGATAGTAGCCCGTGCCGTTGCGCATATACTGGTTGTCGGCCATCTGATGCTCGAACATGGCTCCCAGCATGATCTTGTGGTCACCAAAATAATAGGTGACGTCGTCCTTGATGTTCCAAATGGTGTTGTGAACGGCGTTGTTCCAAGTGAACAGTTCATATCCCAAAGCCATGTAGTTGTCGTTGCCACCGTCGAGGATGTCGATGAAGGGGAACTCGGAGGAGTTGGTGTCGCGGATGTCATCGAGTTTCGACAACGTGGCGAGGAACTGGTTGGAGAGGTTGTCGCTCAAACGGCTGTTCAAGTCGAGTGACCAAGAGTGCACGAGGTTGTCCATGGAGTACATCGAATTGGCAAACGACATGGAGTTCTGCGACATACGAGCGCTGGCCATACGTGTGCCACCATCCATGGAAGTGGCATTGGGAGCGTTCCAGATGGTGTTCTTCGTATAGTTGTAGCGCAAGGCCAGATGGTGCATGTTGGTGATGTTCCAATCCAAGCGGGCGAGCAACTTGTAGTTCTTCTCATCAGCGGGGAAGCTTGTCCAACTGCCGGTGTCGTAGCCATACTTGCTCTTCACGAATTGGGAAACGGTGGCCAAGTCGGAGAGTGTCGTACGCGAGATGCTCCTGTCTGGGTCGGCCACGCCGTTCTCTGATGCGCGCCAAGGCGAGGAGATGGTCGGCGTGTTGATGATTTCTCCATTGACGAAGAAGAAAAGCTTGTTCTTGATGATCGGGCCGCCAATGGACATGCCGTAAGTGGTCTGGCGGTCACGCTCGCGGGCTGTGGGAATCGTCACCTTGTCGGCAACGTCGCCACGAAGGTTCTCGTTGCGGTGATAGATGTAGGCTGAGCCTTTGAAGGTGTTGGTACCCGACTTGGTGATGGCGTTCACGCCACCGCCGATGAAGTTGGTCTGCCTCACGTCATAGGGTGAGATGACCACCTGGAGTTCCTCGATGGCATCGATGGAGATGGGGTTGCCACCACCGGGGAGCTTGTCGCTCAAACCGAAGTTGTTGTTGAAGTTGGCACCGTCGACGGTGAAGTTGGCGGTACGTCCGTCGGCTCCGGCGAAACTCATGCCGTTGCCTCCATACGGAGAGAGGCGTGTGACATCAGTAATGCTGCGGGAGACAGTGGGCAGGTTGGCAATCTGCGCATTGGTGATGTTGGTGGAAGCACCTGTCTTCTCGGCAGCAAACTTGGATGCCTTGCCGGTGACTACCACCTCTGAAAGCAGGCTGGCATCTTCGGAGAGCCACACCTCGAGGTCATAGGTCTCACCGAGAACGAGGGTGATGTTCTTCAGCGTCTTCGTCTCATAACCGATGTAGGAAACGGTCACAGAGTAAGGGCCGCCGGTACGCATACCCTGGATGTTGAAGCGCCCGTTGATGTTGGTCACCGCGGTATAGACCGTGCCCGAAGGTTCATGCACGGCTTTCACGGTGGCTCCAATCACGGATTCGCCGTCATCTTGCATTGTCACCTGTCCGCCAAGGGCAGAAGTGGTGATCTGAGCCATCACACCGGTGGCGAGCACCAGCATGAAAGCGACCAGAAAGGTAATTCTTTTCTGCATAACTGTGGATGAAATGATAATTAAATAAACAAATGACGGGCGGAAAACCGCCTCTATCGTCTTTTTGACTGCAAAAATAAGTAAAATTCCTAAAACAAGTGTTATTAAATAGGAAAAAAGTGTGTTTGGACGTGGATAAATGACATGGCTCAAGAAAAAAGCGAACACGATGTGCGAAAACAACGTAAATGTGGCGGGCCAAGCAACCGGCATTTTGGGACTGATTCGCAGTTACACACAAGCCATGGGCTTACCACCGTGGGGCACCAAACAGCGACCATGGGGGTGGGGCTTGTGCCAGCCTGATGACTTGCAACGGGCTACGGTCATTATTCAAGACAACAGGGACAACAGAGACAACAGGAGACACATTTTCGAATCAAAATCTTTGTCCCCGTGATTTGCTCCCCATCACTCCACGTCCCCTCTATGATTCAGGATAAAACGAGTAATTACAACAAGATAGGGCACATTGTTGCGAAAAAAAGAAAATAATCGGGCAAACATTCGCTTATTGTGAGAATAATGAGTATCTTTGCACGATTAATTTTTTGATGTACAAAAACGACAAGAATTTTTAGATGAACGTAATTACGAAGACAGTATCATTGCCTGATGGAAGAACCATTAGCATTGAGACCGGGAAAGTGGCAAAGCAGGCCGACGGGAGCGTGATGCTCCGAATGGGCAAAACCGTCCTCCTCGCCACTGTTTGTGCCGCAAAAGATGCAGTTCCCGGAACCGATTTCATGCCTTTACAGGTCGACTACCGAGAGTTGTACGCCTCAGCAGGACGTTTCCCTGGCGGCTTCACCCGCAGAGAGGGCAAGCCGGGCGACAACGAGATCCTCACGTCGCGACTGGTGGACCGCGTGCTCCGTCCGCTGTTCCCGTCCAACTACCATGCCGAGGTATATGTGAACATTCTCCTGTTCTCCGCCGACGGTGTCGACCAGCCTGACGCATTGGCCGGTTTTGCAGCATCCGCCGCCCTGGCCTGCTCAGATATACCGTTTGAATGCCCCATTTCAGAAGTGCGTGTCGCCCGCGTCAAGGGCGAGTATGTGATCAACCCCACCTTCGAGCAGATGAAGGAAGCCGACATGGACCTGATGGTGGGTGCTTCCGCCGAGAACATCATGATGGTGGAAGGCGAGATGAAAGAAGTGAGCGAGCAAGACCTGCTCGGCGCACTGAAGGCCGCCATGGACGCCATCAAGCCCATGTGCGAACTGCAGGCTGAGTTGTCCAAGGAGTTGGGCACCGACGTGAAGCGCGAGTACGACCACGAGGTGAACGACGAGGAGCTGCGCGAGCAGATTGCCAAGGAACTCTACCAACCCGCCTACGACGTGACCAAGCAAGCACTGGAGAAGCACGCCCGCGCTGAGGCTTTCGAGAAAATCATCACCGACTTCAAGGAGGCATACGCCGCCGCCCATTCCGACATGGACGAGGACGAACTGGAAGAGAAGAACGCTTTGATGGACCGCTACTACCACGACGTGGAGCGCGACGCCATGCGCCGCTGCATCCTCGACGAGGGCATACGCCTCGACGGCCGCAAGACCACCGAGATACGACCCATCTGGTGCGAGACCGACCCACTGCCCATGCCTCACGGCAGCGCCATCTTCACCCGCGGAGAGACTCAGAGCCTCACCACCTGCACTCTCGGCACAAAACTCGATGAGAAACTCGTCGACGACGTGCTCGACCATAGCTATATGCGATTCCTCCTCCACTACAACTTCCCACCCTTCTGCACAGGCGAGGCAAAAGCACAGCGCTCTGTCGGCAGGCGTGAGATCGGTCACGGACACCTGGCATGGCGCGCATTGAAGGGTCAGATTCCCGAGGACTTCCCCTACACCGTGCGTGTCGTGAGCGAAATTCTCGAGAGCAACGGTTCGTCATCCATGGCCACCGTCTGCGCAGGCACCCTCGCCATGATGGATGCCGGCGTGCCGATGAAGAAGCCGGTGAGCGGCATCGCCATGGGACTCATCAAGAACCCTGGAGAGGACAAATACGCCGTGCTGAGCGACATCCTCGGCGATGAGGACCACCTCGGCGACATGGACTTCAAGACCACCGGTACGAAGGACGGCCTCACCGCCACACAGATGGACATCAAGTGCGACGGCCTGAGCTTCGACATCCTCGAAAAGGCACTCATGCAAGCCAAGGAAGGCCGCGAATACATCCTCGACAAACTCACCGAGACCATCTCCGAACCACGCGCCGAACTGAAGCCTCACGTGCCACGCATCGTGGCCTTCGAGATTCCGAAGGAGTTCATCGGCGCCGTCATCGGCCCGGGTGGAAAGATCATCCAGCAGATGCAAGAGGACACCAACACCGTCATCACCATCGACGAGGAAGACGGCGTGGGCAAGGTGCAGGTGAGCGCTCCCGACAAGGCCAGCATCGACGCCGCCGTGGCCAAAATCAAGAGCATCGTCGCCATACCCGAAGTGGGCGAGGTCTACGAGGGCACCGTGCGCTCCATCATGCCTTACGGATGCTTCGTGGAAATCATGCCCGGCAAGGACGGCCTGCTCCACATCTCTGAAATAGAGTGGAAGCGCCTTGAGACGGTGGAGGACGCCGGCATCAAGGAGGGCGACAAAATCAAGGTGAAACTGATGGAAATCGACCCGAAGACTGGCAAATACAAACTCTCGCACCGCGTTTTGGAACCGAAACCGGAAGGATATGCCGAGCGTGAGCGCCGACAGCGCCCTGAGCGCGGCAACCGCAAGGAAGGTGGCAACAGCCGTCCAGGTGGAAACAACCGTCAAGGAGGCAACGGCCGCCCGGCTCCCAAGCAGCGCCGAAGCGACTATATGGACCGCGAACCCAAGGACTTTAACGACAGCCTCGACCACGAGGACTATTAATACACCACACTGTCATCCATACGCATCCCCACCATATTTATATTATGTGGTGGGGATGTTTTTAAAAGGCAAGAAATGATTTTGACTTGAAAGGCAGGATATGATTCTTTCACCATACATACAGGAACGACTTAAGGGCAAGTGCGGAATTGACTTGCGAGAACCCGCAGATGCCGAGCGACTGGTGCTAGACATCGAGAAGACCACGGGCGAACACATCGGAGTGAACACGATGAAGCGCATGCTAGGCATGATAGACGACGAACGGGAGCCGCGGCTATCGACTCTCGACATCGTGGCGCATTACCTGGGACATCAAGACTGGGAGGAACTGAAACTGTTTGACAAGGGGAGCAATTCTGCTTTCGGAGATGACGACGAGGGTGTGCTGCAGACCTCCAATCTCCCCGAAGACAGCATCATTGCTGTGTCATATCCTCCCGACCGCGTGCTCAAGTTCCGACACTTGGGTGGTGGCCGTTTCATCGTGGAGCAGAGCGAACATTCGAAGCTGCATATGGGCGACGTACTCACCGTCACCCATTTCGTGAAAGGCTATCCACTGTTGGCCAGTGACGTGACAAGGGATGGTGAAAGCCTCGGGGCCTTCACGGCGGGTAAAGAACGGGGCATCGATTTCCAAATACTGTGAGAGAGAATATGGACTCATCATCCTTTTCCCAAAAGCGGCAGGACTTCCCCGATGCGGAGTTGTTGCCGATAGGCGGGGGCACATGCCAGTGCTTCCGGGTGCGACTGTATGGCAGGCTGCATTTCCTGAAAAAGCTGAAGCCGGAATTGCGCACCGACCCTCGCTATGTGGCAGCCCTGCGAAAAGAGTTCGAAACCGGATACAGGTTGGACCACCCTCATCTCGTGCGTTTTGTCTCGGCAACGGACGACAGCATCTTGATGGACTATGTCGATGGAGAGACATTGGACAAGTTCATCGACCATCATCCCGACTATTTCAAGAAAAAGGAAAATGCCGACAGGATGGTCATGCAGCTGCTCGACGTCGTCGGTTATCTTCACCAAAACCAAATTGTCCATCTCGACCTCAAGCCATCCAACATCCTCGTCACCCGCATCGGCCGTGATGTGAAACTCATCGACTTGGGCTTCTCATACACCGACAGCCACACCGACACCATGGGCTACACTGCAGGGTATGCCGCCCCGGAACAATTCGACGGCTCCTCCCTCCCCGACGCACGCACCGACATCTACGCCATAGGCAAAGTACTGCAACAACTGCCGTGTGCTAAACGATATGCAAAGGTCATCGCCCGTTGCACGGCAACCCACCCCGAGGATAGATACCAGACGGTGCAAGAACTACAAACCGCCCTGAGACCCAAGTCGAAATGGTGGCGCATCATCGCGGCCTCCTGCCTTGCCATCGCCGTTTTCACCATCGCCTATCTGTTGTGGCCAAGCACAGCAACACCTACGGTGGAATCCCGGCCGCAAGACAGCATAGAGACTACCCCAAAGGTGACTCCTATCGTTGAAGACAAAAAAGAGATGGCAGAAGAAAATATGGAAGTGAAGGAAGAGAAGGAGGCCACGCAACAAACGACGGTGGTCGCCCCCACCCCAACCTCTGTGCCTGTTGCCACACAGGAACGTCCCGCCTCTCCCGACCCGACAAAAAAGATGTCAACCCAGGAACTCCAGAAGAAGCTACGCTCCATCATGCAACCCATTTACGTCTCCACATTGGAACCACTGACCAAACTACCCTTCAAGGGCAACGAACAGCGTTACAGCACATTGACAGAATCGTTCCGAAGCCAACTACGCCCCATCCTCCATCCCCTCGGCGAGGAACTGGTGCAATCTGGTGCCATAGGAGAATACACCTTCTATAATGAGTGGAACGACATGCAATTGGATTATGAGAACAGCACCTACGAGAAGATGCTACAAAATGATAGTCAGCAGCCAGACATAACGAATTAGCAGAGGCCTATCATCCTGAAACCTCGCCACGCCTCTCATTGAGGGGGGACGTTTTTTCTATCAAGCATGCATGTGTCTTTGTCTTGCTGTCATAGTTGATGCCTACCAAGAGGAGACGATTTGAGTATTCTGACACCTTGGCCGGATACTGGCGGCGGTGAATTTGGTCGATGGCGCTGTCTGCTTCCTTGTCGTATTTCAGTTCGACAACCAATGCCGGAGAGTCAACATTCTTTCTTGGGACGAAAACCAAATCAGCAAAGCCCTTGCCTGTGGCCAACTCGCGATGGATGACATAATCATTCTTGGCATAGTAATAGGCAATGGAGAGCACACATGCCATCGAGTTTTCATTGTTGTAACTGAGGATGCTCGTATGCTCATCGTGTGCCACATCAATGGCCCTTGCCACCGCCTCTGCATTGCCATCGAGGGTGGCACGCAAGAGTTGCTTTGACTGTTCAAGGGTGTCTGCTATGTATTTCCAATTGGTGGCTCTTACTGCATTCACCATCTCTCCCTCTACCTCATAATTAGGGATATAGCATTCATCGTTGCGCCAATCATAACTTAAATAGCCAAGATGAATAAGTACGGTAAGTACGTCATCGCGATTGCGTACCACCGACATATCGTTCTGAAAGCCTGTGGGATTCACATCGCAATGACTACCTGCAATCATCTTGATGATATCGTCTTTTAGACCCTCGAAGTTCATTTGGATGTAGTCTTTCACAGCCTCGAAGGCTCCAGTGCTTGCCCAGAAACTCTTGCACATTTCGTTGTCTATGGCTCTCATCACAGAGTTGGGATTGAACATGGAAGACTGGTTGCCTATTTGATAACCATCATACCATTTCTCCAACTCGTCGAAGTCCATACAATGACGCTCGGCCAACATACGCACCTCATCTTTCGTGAAACCGAAGAACTTTGCCATTTTGCCTGGTGACACCATTGAATACTCCATGAAGTTGTTGAGAGCCGACTCGGTCTTGTATTTCTTGATAGGAAGGATGCCTGTCATATAGACGCCGACGAAAACCTTGGCCGTATTACCTCCCTTGAACATGCGTCGCAACCAATTGAGATAGCGATCCATGGCCGATGTTCCCGTAGGGAACTCGCGACAGATGGCATCCCATTCGTCGATGATGAAAATGAAACGCTCGCCAGTGGCTGCGATACGGACAAGGCGGTCCATCAAGTCCTCATCCTGTCCAAGTGGTATGTCCGGATAGGCTTCGTTGATGTCGGCTTGCAGTTTGGCATCCATCTTGGCTACTATGGTGTCATCGTGATAACGGGTCACGAAATCGGAGATGTCGAGATAGATGACGGGGTATTTGTTCAAATGTTCCTCAAATGACGGAGCATGTGAAACTTCCAAGTCTGTGAAGAGCGAGCGAGAGTCAACTGAACGGTCGTAGTAGGCGCACAACATCTTTGCCGCCATCGACTTGCCGAAACGACGGCAACGTGTCACGCAACTGAAACGGAACTCAGAGAACAGCGTATCGTTGACAATGGCTATCAGACCCGACTTGTCGACATATTCGCGCCTTCGTGCGGATTTGAATCCATCATTTCCTGTGTTGATGTATGTTCCCATAACGAAATCTTTTAGTGAAAGACGATGCGAAGATAAACATTTTTTTTCACACTGCAAAATAATAACTTAAGTTTCGGAAGTGAAAATGCCTTACAAAACTGTAATTTATCTTGTATGGCAACCGGTTGTGAAGTGAAGCCCGAAGGGCTGGGACGACCACAGGCAGGTGGTGGAGCGAAGCGTAACCCCTG
>Ga0310694_10002786_pt1 | contig 17528 bp, 14 predicted proteins | sample 174DNAGHGhighgp2_FD_203884 | JGI IMG/M metagenome (GOLD analysis project Ga0310694, IMG submission 203884) | Sheep rumen microbial communities from Palmerston North, Manawatu-Wanganui, New Zealand - 1742 DNA GHGhigh gp2 (v2) (version 2) | ecosystem: Host-associated > Mammals > Digestive system... | reverse complement strand
GGTCACCAATGACGGTGGGCTTCAACTCACGCAGGTATTTCTGCATACCCGCCGACTCGAACTGGAACACCGCTACTGTCCTTCCTTCCTGGAAGAGCTTGTACGTCAACTCGTCGTCGATAGGTATATGATCGATGTCGATATCGATGCCGTGTGCTTTCTTGATGTTGCGCAGACACTCCTTGATAATCGTCAGTGTGATAAGCCCAAGGAAGTCCATCTTGATCAGACCCACACTCTCCACTACATGCCCGTCGTACTCCGTTACCAGCACACGTTTCTTGCTGTTCTTATCTTCCACCGAACTCAACGGTGCGAAGTTCGTCAGGTCGTCTGCACCGATAATCACGCCGCAGGCGTGGACACCCACTTGCCGGATAGTGCCCTCCAAGCGCGCCGCGTACTCGAGCATCGAGCGTGTGTTCGGATCACCCGTCTCATATTCGCGCTTCAACTCCTCGATGTACTTATAGCAGTTCTTGAGGTTCACCTTCGGACGCTTGGCGTCTTTGGGCAGGTCTTTCAATACGCTATCCGGGAAATCGCGATCAGGCACGTAACTCTTCAACTCGTTCACGAACGCCAGCGGTACTTGCTGCACACGCCCCACATCCGCAAGCGCCGACTTGGTTGCCATCTTGCCGTAGGTCACGATATGCGCCACATGCGTCTCGCCGTACTTACGGCTCACGTAGTCCAGTACCTTGCCGCGACCGCAATCCTCGAAGTCGGTATCGATATCAGGGAGCGAAATACGGTCGGGGTTCAGGAAACGCTCGAACAGCAAGTCGTACTTGAGCGGATCCAGATCCGTGATCTTCAGACAGTAGGCCACCACCGATCCGGCCGCACTACCACGACCGGGTCCGACGGATACGTCGAGTTCCTCACGCGCCGCACGAATGAAGTCCATCACAATCAGGAAGTAGCCCGGGAAACCCATCGAGATGATGGTGTTGAGCTCAAACTCAATTCGCTCTTTCAGCTCGTCGTCCTTTGCTAGACGCTCCTCGCCGTAGCGTTGTTTGGCTCCCTCCATCGTCAGGTAGCGCAGGTACGCACTTTCGAACGCCAGACGGTCTGGATAGTCTTCCTCCTTACCGAAACTCTCCGGGATATCGAACTTCGGCATGATAGGCCCATGGTCGATGTCATACACCTCCACCTTATCCACGATCTCCTGCGTGTTCGCCAAGGCCTCCGGGATATCGGCAAAGATCTCCGCCATCTCTTCCGGCGTCTTGATCCACTCTTGCTTCGTATAGTGCATTCGGTTGACGTCGTTCACGAAGTGGTTCGTGCTCAAACATATCAACCGGTCGTGCGCTTCCGCATCCTCTTCGTTCACAAAGTGCGCATCGTTGGTTGCGATAACCTTGATGCCGTATTTCTTGGCTAATTCAATTAAAATCGGGTTGACCTGTTTCTGCCGTTCATAGACCTCTACATCGGCGCCCGGCTTCTGTGTCTCGTGGCGCTGCAGCTCGATATAATAGTCCTCGCCGAAGAGGTTCTTGAACCATTTGACGGTTTCTTCCGCTTCTGTAAAATCTCCTCCCTTGGCGATGCCCTCGAGGATCTTCTGCGGCAACTCACCACCCAGACAAGCCGAGCAGCAGATGATGCCTTCGTGCCAGCGTTCCAGCAGCTCTTTATCGATACGCGGGGTATGGTAGAACGCATCGGACATGTAACCATGCGACACGAGGCGGCAGAGGTTATGATAGCCCTCCATGTTCTTCGCCAGCAGAATAAGGTGCCAACCCGAGCGGTCGATGGAGTAGGTACGTCCCTCGCCGTTAACGGCTTTATCGTCCGTCATCGAGTGACGTCCCCGACGCGCACAGTAAGCCTCCGTACCCACGATGGGCTTGAAGCCTTCTTTCTTCTTGCAGTAGTCCAGCAGGTCTTTGATGCCGTACATGTTTCCATGGTCGGTCAGCGCCACGGCGTTCATGCCGGAGTCGATACATTTATCCACTATCTCTTCCACTTTCGACAAACCGTCCAGCAGCGAGTAGTGCGAGTGCACATGTAAATGCGTAAAGTTCATACAATCCAAATTTGGCTGCAAATTTACTACAAATTTTTCAAATTTGCAAGCATTGCCGCATTTTTCTCAAAAAAGTCCCGCATATATTTGCATATGTGCAAAAAATATCGTACCTTTGTGCCCAAATTGTGTTCTTATGGCAAAGAATAACAAACCGTATTTGGATCAAGAAGGAAAGGCGTTGCCGTACCCGTGGCTCATCAATTTGATGTTGCTGTTAGTGGGTGGTTCTCAGACGCTACGCCTGCGTTTCTGGAGTCGCAAACCCCGTCATATCGCGGAGAAGACGCTGCGTGATATCCTGACTATCTCACGCGACACGGTCTATGGCCGCGAGCATCATTTCGATCGTATCTTGAGTGCCACGACGGCGGAAGACCTCTTCCGGCTCTACCGTCTGTATGTGCCGGTGAACAACAGTTTCGAGACGCTGCGCCCGTACGTAGAGCGGCATAAGCATGGCGAGGAAGACGTCCTTTTCCCCGGCAAACCGGATATGTACGCCACCACCTCGGGTACAACCTCGGAGCCGAAGTGGATCCCGATGACGCATAAGTACCTCAAAGACGTGTATGGCAAGATGAGTCATATATGGACGTGGAACTTCGTCAAGCACCGCAGTCGTATTTTCGGCGGACATATCTTCACGACCGTCGGCAAGGAATGCGAAGGCTACGCACCGGACGGCACGCTGTTCGGCGCGGTGAGCGGTGTGCTCGTGCGCGATATCCCGGCGATCATCAAGAAGCACTATACAAGTCCGGCGGCCGTTATGTCGATCCCCGACTACACAGCGCGTAACTACGTGCTGATGCGTCTGGCGCTTCAACACCGCGACGTGACCCTGTGGGCGACCGCCAATCCCTCGACCATCCTCGAGCTGCTACGCGTGATGAACGAGAACATCGAGGAGATGATCACCGACATCGAGAAAGGTACCATCTGCGAGGATTTCGAGATTCCTTATGAGATCCGCTCCGAACTGGACGCGTATATGTCTCCGAGACCCGAACGGGCGGCTGAGTTACGCAAGATATTAGCGGAGAAGGGGCATCTGTACCCGCGGGATTTCTGGCCGTGGTTGCAGTATTTCAGTACGTGGAAATGCGGTAACACCAAGATCTACATGGAGAAATTCATGGATCAGTTCGATTGGAACAAGACCTATTATCAGGAGTTGGGTTATATTGCCACCGAGTGCCGTTTCGGTTTCTCGCTGGACGACACGAACGAGTCGGTGCTCTTCCCGCAGTTCCATTACTACGAGTTCGTGGAGGAGTCCGAGTTGGATAGTCCCCGCAAGCATTTCCGTCAGATCGATGAACTGGAGTTCGGCAAGCGTTACTGCGCGTACGTAACCACCTATTCGGGCTTGTTTAGGTATAACATGAACGACCTTGTGGAGGTGGGCGGTAAGTACAAAGAGACCCCGACCGTACATATGGTATCGAAAGTGAACGGCATCGTGTCCATGACGGGCGAGAAACTATATGAACCGCAGTTCATGGACGCCGTGCATCAGGCAGAGGAAGAGACGGGTATAAAGACCAAGTTCTTTGTGGGCTTTGCCGATGTGGAGGAGTCGAAGTATCATTTCTACTACGAGTTCGCGGACGAGAAGATTCGTCAGGAACAGGCGGAAGCGTTTACCAAAGTGGTGGACGAAAAGCTGCAGCATATCAACCTCGAGTACGAATCCAAACGGCAGTCGTTCCGTCTGCACGAGCCCGAGACGCATATATTATTGAGTAACGCGTACGCGCGTTTTAAGGCGGCGTGTCTGAAGGACGGATTTAGGGACGGACAGTTTAAGTTCAACCTGCTGATGCAGGATGAGAAACGCCGTACCAAATTCAATATGTTGCAGCGCTGGGAGTCGCGCTTCGATAAGTTTAGTGAGAACATTATTAACAGAGCCAATAAGATAGATGACCGACAAAAAGAACGCGCCCAAAAGCGTACTGAACGGCGTACAAACCGTCGTACTCGATCTAGACGGGACGCTGTATGACAAGACGGGGTTGGCAAGACGCATGGTGCGCCGCCTATGGTGGTGCCTGCCGCTCTTAGCCGCCGAACGACTCGCACGTAAGAACATGCACTACGTGCAATACGCCTCCCAAGAGGAGTTTTTTGCTGCTTTCTTCCGGCATATGTCCCGCGGACACTGGTGGACGAGAAGCATGGCTGCTACCTGGTATCACACCGTGTATATGCCGACGATGATTCGGCTTATTCGCCGTTATCATACCCCGCGACCCAAAGTGATGGCGCTGGTAGAAGAGGCGAAAGCGCAAGGACTGCAGTTGGCTATCTACTCGGACTACGGCTGTGTGATCGAGAAACTCGAGGCACTCGGTATCGATCCGTCGCTGTTTGACCTGATGGTGGCTGCACCGGAGTTAGGTGCGCTCAAGCCCTCCGAGCCCTGTGCGCGGAGAGTGATGGAACTATTAGGCGCCAAACCCGCGACCACGCTCTTTGTGGGAGACCGGGACGATAAAGACGGAGAGTCGGCTCGCGCTGTCGGTGCTCGATTTATGATTGTAGATTGAAGATTGGAGATTTTTGATTTCATGGTGAATAAACGATACATTGATCTGAAAGTGACGGAGGGCACGTATGTGCCGCCGGTGACGATCGACTATCCGGAAGAGGATCCGTATGAGGGGTTATACAAGCCCGTTTATGATCGCGATTTTCCTGCAGTAGATGCTAATTATTCCTATGTGGACGATCGTTTGAGCAGACGTCTTCTTATCTGGTGCGGCTGTCATGTGGTGTTGCGCCTGTTAGGGCTTATCCTGCGCCTGAAATACGGTCTGCGCTGGAAGATGGAAGGCGACAAGAAATGGTCGCGTTGCTCATGGACGCTGCGCCGCAGACTGCGCAAATACGATCTGAGTCACGGAGCGATCACGATTGCGAATCATTGTTACCGCCATGACTGCGCGTCGGTATTGAGCTCGATACATGCTTCGCATCATCTGCGTATTCCCATGTTCGCGCCGAACTTCCGCACCAAGGATCAGGTGTTCCTTTGCATGGTTGGTGGCATTCCTATCCCAGCTCCGGAGGCGGGCTTGAGTGCGATGAAAGCGTTCAATGCTGCCTTTGATGAATTCGACCGCCGCGGGTATTGGTTTCATATCTTCCCCGAGGCCAAACGCTGGGATTGGTACAAACCGCTGAGGCCTTTCCAGAAGGGCGCTTTCACGATGGCGTACAAGTATAACAAACCCATTATTCCCTTCGCCGTCACCTATCGTGAACGAACGGGTATATGGCGTTTGTTGGGTCCTAAAGACGAACCTCTGACGCAGGTCATCATGGGGGCACCTATCTTCCCGGATACCACCCAACCGAGGGCGGTGGAGACCGAACGATTATTGAACGAAACACATGCAACCATATGCCGGTTAGCGGGAATAGAACACAATACGTGGCCTAGCTCGCTCTAATACTCGCACGACTTCAGGCACAGCCTTCGTAGAGTGCTACGTATTGAGCTTCGCTTTTCGGTCGGCAAAACAAGTTTACCTCCCGAGATTTTAAAATGAAGAAACCTCTCCCTATAATAGCTCTTTTGGTGTCGATGATCATCTGGTCGGTGAGCGGCATCGCTATCAAACATGCGCTGGCTGTCTTACCGCCGTTCACGATGATTGTGATGCGTTTTGTGCCATCGGTGCTCCTGATGCTCATTATCGGTCTGGTGCGCCGCAAGCACTCGCTTTTCTGTCTGCAGAAAATGGAACTCAAAGACCTGCCGTTGTTTCTCATTGCGGGTTTCTGTCAGCCTTTCCTCTATTATCTGCTCGAGACCTACGCCTACGATGCCCTCAATAGTCCGACTATCGCAGAGACTTTGTTATCCACGAGTCCGCTACTCAGCCCGATCTTTGCAGCGGTGTTGTTGCGGGAACGGGTGACGAAATACAACATCCTTGGTATCCTGATCTCGACGGCCGGTGTCTTTGCCCTCACGCTCGCGGGGAGCACGAATTACTCCATCGGTAGTTATTGGGGTATCCCTTTGGCTTTCGCTGCCGTCTCGGCCGCCGTCATCGACTCGATCATGATGCGCAAAGCACCACTCAAATATAGCTCGCTTTCGTTCGTGTTCTACACCCAACTGGTGAGCCTCTGTTTCTTTATCCCGATCTGGTTTGTGAAGGAAGGCCCACAGGTCTTTGACAATGCACAATGGACATTGGATAATGGACAATTTGTAACCGCCCTCTGGTGCGTAGGGTATCTGACGGTTTTTGCCAGTGTGATCGCGTTTATCCTCTTCTGTTATGCCCTGCGCCAGATCGGCGTGACGCAAGCGAATGCGTTCAACAATATCCGTCCTGCGTTTACGGCCTTATGGATGTTTCTATTCTTCAGCGAACATCTGCCGCTCGCCAAATGGATAGGTATGGGTTTAATCATTTTCGGATTATTTGTGTGCCAAAAGCATGAAAAAGTTTCCGATTCTTAAGATTTCTTGCATATACGAATATTTATTCGTAAATTTGCACACTTTTTTGGTGCGAAATTTAATAACAAACAATTATGCCGATAGAAAACATTTACTCTATTGATTTCTTTTACGACTTGCTGTACATCATGTTTTTGGTGGGTTTAGTCGTGTTCGTTTCCCTGTATTTCGTGGATGCCGGTTATGGTAAGATGCGTTCTGAGAAATGGGGACCATCGATGAACAACAAAGTAGGATGGTTGCTGATGGAGTGTCCGGTGTTCTTCGTGATGCTGTACCTCTATTTCAAGTCCTTCCCGCTCTACGACGGAGTGACGAAGAATGTGCCGTACTGGTTGTTCTTCCTGTTCTTTGAGTTCCATTATTTCCAGCGCTCGTTTGTCTTCCCGTTCTTGCTGAAGGGTAACGGCAAGATGCCGGTCGTGATCATGATGCTCTCTGTGATCTGGAACCTCATTAACGGTTATATCCAGGGCTACTGGCTCTTCCATCTTGCGCCGCAGTACTATCCGGATCTCTATACCTCGTCGTGGATAACGAGTCCGCAGTTCATCATCGGTACGATTATTTTCTTCACGGGTTGGATCATCAACATGCACTCGGATCATGTGATTCGTCACTTGCGTCAACCGGGTGATACGAAGCATTATCTGCCTAAGAAAGGTCTGTACCGCTACGTGACGAGTGCGAACTATTTAGGTGAGATCACCGAGTGGCTCGGTTTTGCTATCCTTACCTGGTCGCTGGCAGGACTGCTGTTCTTCTGGTTCAGTTGCTGCAACCTCGTGCCGCGTGCGCACTCGATCTACCTCAAGTATGAGCAGGAGTTTCCTGATGAGTTCGATCGCAAAAAACTGAAACGAATAATACCGTTTATTTACTAATGGCGAAATTATTTTCTCCTTTCCAATTAGGACCTATCACGCTGCGGAATCGTATTATCCGCAGCGCTGCTTTTGAGAATATGGCGCGTGCGAATGCGCCCACTAAAGAGTTGCAAGACTATCACGTGTCTGTGGCGCATGGTGGCGTAGGAATGACCACTGTGGCCTATTGTGCAGTCGATCTGAGCGGTGTCTCTTTTGACGGACAACTCTATGTCCGCCCGGAGATCATTCCTGATATGAAGAAGATGACCGACGCCATCCATAAAGAGGGCGCGAAAGCATCTATTCAGTTGGGGCATTGCGGCAACATGACGCATATGTCCACCTGTCATTGTATTCCTGTGAGTGCCGACACGTGGTTCAATCTCTACAGCCCGACGATTCATCGTCGCCTCAAAGTGTCGGAAATCAAGACTATCGTGAAGCATTTCGGTGAGGCCGTGGATTTCGCCCGTGAGTGCGGATTTGACTGCGTGGAGATTCATGCCGGTCATGCGTACCTCATCTCGCAGTTTATTGCGCGTCGTACCAACCATCGTCACGATGAATACGGAGGCTCTTTTGAGAACCGTGTACGCTTCATGAACGAGGTGCTTGACGAGGTGATGGTGCATGCCAAGGACGACATGGCGGTGGTGGTCAAGACGAACATGTGGGACGATTGCTGGCAGGGCGTGTCGATCGAAGAAGGACTGCAAGTAGCGCGCGAGATCGCCAAGCACAAAGTACATGGCATCGTGCTCTCCGGCGGAACAGTAAGCCGTAGCCCGATGACCATCCTCGGCGGAGCTATGCCGATCAAAACGCTCGCGCATTACATGCCGATGAAAACACTCTGGTGGCTTAAAGCTGCCCTTCATATACCGTACGTAGGCGCTATCATGACGCCGACCGTGCCGTTCAAGGAACTGTACTTCATGGATAAAGCTAAGTATTTCCAGGAGCAACTCAAGGACATTGATATCCCGCTGATCTATGTGGGGGGTGTACAGAGCGGCGACAACTGCCAGCAGATCATGGACGAAGGCTTCGAGCTCTTCCAGATAGCCCACGTGCTTATCAAGGATCCGGACTTCGTCAAACATGTGCAGGAGAACCCGCATTACAATGCCGGTTGTAAGCGCTCCAACTACTGCGTAGGGCGTATGTACAGCAAGCAGATGAAATGCTACGAGTGCGTAGAACGCGACGGCGAGCAGATACCGAATAATATCCAGCGTGAAATCGTCAAATTAGAGAAAGATGCTAGCATTAGTAACGGGCGCAAGTAGCGGTATCGGTCTGCAGTTTGCCACGCAGCTCGCGCGCGATTATCACTGCGACCTGCTGTTGGTCAGCAATCAGCAGAAGGAACTCGACGAGGTGGCCAAAGAACTGGCGGAGCAATACAACGTCAAGACCGTAGCGCATTTCGCAGACCTCAGCCTGAGCGATGCGGCGGAGAACCTCTATGAGTGGTGCAAGAAAGAAGGCTACGAGGTAGATGTGCTGATTAACAACGCCGGCGTCTTCTTCTTTAATACCTACTGCGAGACGGACATCAAACGTATCGAGTTGATGCTCCAGTTGCACGTGATGACCGTGGCTAAGATGACGCGACTCTTCGCCGCGGATATGTGTGCGCGTAGGCGCGGGTATATATTAAATATGAGTAGCATGTCCGCTTGGATGGCGATGCCGGGTATCCAGACCTACAACGCCTCCAAGGCCTTCATCTATAACTTCTCCAAGTCGCTGTGGTACGAATTCGAGCCCTATAACGTGCATATTACCGTCATGGCGCCGGGTGCAGTCGATACGGGCCTCTTCGGTCTGGCACCTAACCTGCGTAAGCTCGCCGTGGCGCTGACCGTTTCTATCCCGCCGGAGAAACTCGTGAAGCGGGCATTGAAGAAACTATTCAAAGGCAAGAAAGCCGACACCCCGGGTGTCATCAACTGGCTTTCTACACCGTTGCTCAAGCACACACCCGATTGGATGTTGTTCCTTGCCCAGAAGAAACTCAAACCGTATATGCATTAAAAAAAATAGCGCTGCGTGCGCTATTTTTTTATCTCTTTGAGTGCTCGTTTGAGTTCTTTATCAAACCTCAGGTTATAGGCGGCTTGACCTTTCTGGTAGTAATACCGCAGCACAATCTCGGTGCCTAAGAAATGTTGTACTTCCTCTTTGTTACGCGCGATCGCTTCGCGGAAATCCGGTGTCAGTACGGGCTCTAAGGCTTCTAACTGCGCAATCGTTGCCGAGTCGAGGTCTTCGTGCTTTGCCATCTTGATCATGTCGGCAAAGAACTTCGAGGTCTCTGTCTCGTATTTGAACTTGCGCTCGTCCAGGAATGCACAGAAATCGGCAATCATCTCATCCGTCACGGTAAAGTCCGGCAGGGCAGCGATGCTGTCATGCAGACGATGATAACGAGTAGCGTAGTCAAAGAAATAGTGGTTCATGTACAGCGTATAGCAGATGTCCACTTTCGCGCTGTCGTCCATCACGATGTCCGGCATAATTCCCACGCCCTGAATACAACTATCGGAGGGTAGGTAGTACTTACTGGTGGTTACCTTGACGTGTCCGCCATGCGCCACAGGCCGTACGTTCTGCACGAGACCCTTACCGAACGTCTTCTGTCCGATGAGCGTCGCGCGACCTAAGTCCTTCAACGCACCCGACACGATCTCACTCGCCGAGGCGGAGTTCTTATCCACCAGAATGACCAAGGGCAGGTCTTTGTAACGCGGGTTGTTACGGGTCTTATAGACATTGTTACTGCGCGCTATCTTACCGCGGGTCTCAACGACCTTGGTGTCCCGATCAACAAACAAGTTGACAATCTGCAACGCCTCTTCGACGATACCTCCGCCGTTACCCCGCAAGTCCATCACGAGTGCCCGTGCTCCTTGGTTGTAATAGAGCTCGTCCAGTGCATTGGTGAACGCCAGCGCCGAACCTTCGGTGAACTCATTGAAGGCGATATAGCCGATGGGATAGGGAAGGCTATCGGCAACAAACGTAGTAGAATAACTAACCGGCTCCAGATGGATGTCCTCGCGCACGATGGACACCTTAAACGGCTTCTCAACCCCCTCGCGCTCGATCTCCAACACGACTGTCGTACCCGGTTCGCCACGCAGGTTATTGCTCACTTCGCTCACCGTCATACCTTTGGTCTTCTTGCCGTCCACCGACAGGATCTTGTCGCCAGCAAGGATACCGGCGAGTTGAGCAGGTTTGCCTTCGTATGGGTTGACCGCGTATGTCCACCCGTCGCGCTGCTGGATGATAGAACCGATGCCACCGTACTTACCTTGCGTGAGCATACGCAGATCCTTATCCTGCTTTTTGGAGTAATAGACGGTGTACGGGTCGATCTTACGTAGCATCGCACTGATAGCCGCTTCGGTCAGTACCTCGTAGTTGAGCGTGTCCACGTAGTTGACATCGACCTGCCGCATCACGTCCGCGAAGATGTCGATCACCTCCGCGGCGCGGGTTGTGGGTTGCTGCGCCCTGACCGGAACAAGGAACAAGGAGCAAAGAAGAACGATATTAACGAAGCGTGTTCGGAACATAGCTGCTAACGTCTTTACCATACGCGTACAGGTCACGTACTAAGGTCGAAGATATATGTGCGTACTCGGGACGGGTATAAAGGATGACGGTCTCGATGCCTGCCATCTGCTTGTTCGCCTCGGCCATGTTACGCTCGTACTCGAAATCACCGATACAACGCATGCCACGCAGGATGAACTGCGCCTCTTGTTCTTTGGCAAAATCCACCGTCAGACAGTCGTAGATAGCTACCTTCACACGCGGTTCGTCAGCGAAAATCTTCTTGATTGCCTCTTCGCGCTCGCGGATGGGGAAGGTCTCACGTTTGGTACTGTTACGGCCGATGCCGATAATAATCTCATCAAATAACTCCAGGCCACGCTTCACAATGTCGTAGTGGCCTACGGTAAACGGGTCAAACGACCCCGGAAATATTGCTCTTTTCATTTTTCTAAACTCTTTTGATGGTTTAAAACCGGATTCTCATACATCTCGTGAATCCGTTCACTTAAAAATTTCTCATCTTTATTCGGGATATCGATCTTCGCCAAACGACTCTGTAGGTAGTCTTCAAAATCCGTGCCACGCTCGAAGATCTCGTAGCCTTGGAAGATATGTTGGTCGATGATAAAGCACAGATGCTCGATCTGGTCTTTGATCGGCAGTCCTTTGTACTGCGGGAATTGATCTAACATACGATCGATGTCGTGGTTGATGCTCGGCGTTAGGCGGTACACCACGCGTCCTTTCCATCCCTCGATACCCGTACGCATAGACTCAACATCATCTTTCGCACGTTTGCGCCATCTGGGGTTGTCGCGCTTGAGTTGCATCTCGCGTGCCTTCAGATAATCGCAGGGATCGTACTCATACGAGATGCTCACGGGGCAAATATTGAGCGTTTTGACATAGTCAAAGAATTCCTCCACGGGACGATGTTGCTGCTCAAAATCGATGGTCAGCATGTGCAGTACAGCCGGCTGGGTGGTGTCGTTACTGTCCTTGGCGCGTCCTTCGCGTTGCGCCAACCAGATGGACTTACCCTGCTTGCGCAGATGACCGATATATGCACTTAGAACCTTCGCGTTCTCCAATTGTGCGTGGGCACCTGCACCGCGCTTGACTACAAAGCAGCGGTTGAAACGAACGAACAGTTCGATCCATTTATAGGCAAACAGATTGTTACCGATACCGATGAACGGACGAATGAAATAACGGCAGCGCAGTAATAGTGATAACCATGCCGAGTCCATCACGATATCGCGGTGGTTGGTCATGAAAAACGCGCCGTGTTGGATATCCTGCTCGATCTGCTTACGGTCACCCAGGTAGTCCAGTTTGATGCCATTGGTGGTACGTTTGGCCAAGATCCACAATGCCGGAAAATTAATCAGAAAATCGCAGATGGTCAGCAACCATCCCACGCGATAAGCCCGTATGTCTTTGAATTTATCCATAATTCTCTAATGCTGCTTTAGAAGCCTCGCGATAGGCGACCATTAAGCCTCCGGTACCCAATAGCGTGCCGCCGAAATAACGAACGACTACCACTAAGATATTGTCCAGATTTCGTGCATCGATGGAGCGGAGGATGGGAGCACCTGCTGTACCGTGTGGTTCACCGTCATCTTTGGTGCGCCAGAGGTTAGGTCCTAAGCGATAGGCGTAGCATACGTGCCGTGCATCGTGGTATTTCTTTTTGTACCACGCTATGCGTGCTTTGGCCTCATCCTCGTCCTTGATCGGTTCAGCAAATCCCAAGAACTTCGACCCTCTGTCCTTATAGATGCCCTCTGCTGCCATTAATCGGGAAATTCCATGAGGTATGCTTTGATGAACGCATCGATATCGCCGTCCATCACGGCATTGACATTACTCGTCTGGTAGTTGGTGCGGTGGTCTTTGACGCGGCGGTCGTCAAACACGTACGAACGTATCTGTGAACCCCATTCGATCTTCTTCTTGCCCGCTTCGACTTTCGCCTGCGCCTGACGACGTTTCTCGAGTTCCAGTTCATACAACTGCGAGCGCAAATGCCGCAAGGCATTCTCGCGGTTCTTCGGCTGGTCGCGTGTCTCGGTGTTCTCGATAACGATCTCATCCGGTTGACCGGTAAGCGGGTTGACGAACTTATAATGCAGACGTACACCGGACTCGACCTTGTTGACGTTCTGACCACCGGCTCCGGACGAACGGAAGGTATCCCAACTGATACCGGCGGGGTTAACCTCCACCTCGATGGTGTCGTCGATGAGGGGCACTACGAACACCGATGCAAACGATGTCATGCGCTTGCCTTGTGCGTTGTAGGGACTTACGCGCACCAGACGATGGACACCGTTCTCGGATTTGAGGTAGCCGTACGCCATGTCGCCCTCGATATTGAACGTCACGGTCTTGATACCCGCTTCATCCCCTTCCTGCAAGTTCTCGATGGTCACTTTGTAGTCGTGCTTCTCGCAGTAACGCTGGTACATTCGCATCAACTGCTCGGCCCAATCTTGTGCTTCGGTACCACCTGCACCGGATACAATCTTGAGCACTGCCGGCATCTGGTCTTCCTCGTGCGAGAGCATGTTTTTCATCTCGAGGTCTTCGACCTCACCCAAGGCCTTAGCATATGCCTGATCCACCTCTTCTTCGGTGACGAGTTCCTCTTTGTAGTAGTCGAATGCCAGCGCTAATTCTTCCGTAGCTGCACGTACTCCTTCGTAGCCGTCTATCCAGCGTTTGATGCCTTTTACCTTACGCATCTGTGCCTCGGCTGCCTTGGCATCGTCCCAGAATCCCGGCGCCTGTGTATGCAGCTCTTCTTCCTCCAACTGAATACGCTTCTCGTCGATCTGCAAGTATGCCTTCAGCTTATCTGCCCGCTGCTGTACATCCTTTAATTGTTCTATCGTTATCATAAGCCTATAATTTGCCAAATTAAAATCGGCTACAAAAGTACAACTTTTTTTTCAATTGTGCAAATTTTATTTGCATATTTGCAATTTTTGTAGTACCTTTGCACCCGCATTAGTGTGCAAATAAAAATGGAAGGACGATGAAATTGCTATTGATTCTTTTGAGCGCGGTGATGACCTGGACGGTCAAGACGAAGAGTTCGGTCGAGTTGGCGGAAGGTTCCATTGTGCCCTACGATATCAACGTCAACTATGCCAATACGGGCAATAAAGGAAGTGTCACGGATAAAGACACGGCTACCCTAAGTCTAAGCGGATTGGAGAATCTACGTCTGGAATCCATTCAAATCTATATGCGCTCGAATAAGACGGGCGGAGCAGGTATCATCACGATGACCGCCGATGGCGAGCAGATATATACGAAAAGCGGTACGTACCAAGAGTGGTTCGGTGGTTATGACAATACCAACTACAAGCCTATCGGTTGGACAGGCACCAAACAACTGGTTAACGGTACCTTGGTTGTTGAGGTAGTGGGTACAGTGAATTCACTTCATATCGAGAAATATGCCATCACCTATTCACAACCGGTGGCTACTGCCTATAACGTGACGCTGATGACGGAGGGTGTGGCACAAGTGCTGACAGAGTCCGCGCCGGAGAGCGGTGTGGTGCTCCCCGATCGTCCCGATCAGAACGGTTTATGCTTCGTAGGATGGGCGCTCGAAGAGGTGGATAAGACATCTAACCAGCCTTTTATGCTCTCGCCGGGAACGTTGTACCAACCGAAGAAAGACATCACGTTCTGGGCTGTATGGTCGAATGTGCAAGAACCTACCTGGGAAAAGCACCCTACGCCGGAGAGCGGTTATTACATGATGGAGCTGTTCGGCTTGACGCTGACAGGCACCGTGAGCAACGGTGTCATACCGATGGTGGATAATAGCGAGATGGTCTATGCTAATGACCTTTATTATATCGATTTCAATACGACGGATGCTACCTGCACGATACGTAATTATGCGGCGGAAGAAAATACGGGTTATATCGGTTTCAACAGCAACGGTACTTCCCTAATGGCCGCTGAGAGTGCATGGCAATACCGTATCCTGCCGGACTCCACTTGGTATTTCATCGCCAAAGAAGTAGGCAATAAGTCGTGGCTGTTGTTTCAAAGGGATTGGTACTTCAGTGAGGCTTCGTTAAAAGATTTTACCGGTGCATCCGAGGCAACGAGCGGAGGATGGGAACTATATAAACTCCCGGATCCGGACGAATCACGCTATTGGACAAGTCACCCGAGTGTCGATGCAGTGGAAGTAACGAGTGAGTGGGTGAATGGATCAAAGGGTGAGTGGATAATTCCGTTCGGGATTTATGATTTGATTATTAAAGACGGAAAGAAATATCTAAGGTTGAAAGAGTGAATGAATGAAGGAATGAAAGAATGAAAGTTTTAGCAATTATATTGAGTGTGTTGACCGGTATTCTTGCCGGCGACTATAATGCGCAAACGTTGTCTGTGGAGGAACAGGATTCGATTTTGGGAGTACAACCCACCGGTCGGTATCGTTTGGTTAGGGAGAACGAACAACAGATCTTCCGGCATTCGAGTGTGGCAGATTGGTACATTGTGGACACCATGCGTCATACCCGCAAGCGTTTGGGTGAGGGTATGTTCAAAGATGAAGAGGTACAAGTTCGGGACGCAGTGATGTCGCCTAACGGTCGATATGTGGCATTCGCCAAGGATAATAACTTGTACATCCATAAACTCGATTTCGGTACGGAGGTGGCCGTCACCAAAGAGGAGAACACCGATATCATCAGTGGTATCGCCGATTGGTTGTATGAGGAAGAGTTCGGTACAACGGCCCTCTTTGCGTGGTCACCTGACTCCAAGATGCTGGCTTTCGTTCAACTTGATGAATCGGAGGTGCCTACTTTCTCTTGGGACGTCTATGCTGATGGTCAATACCCGACGACCGAGAGCCTGCGTTATCCGAAGGCGGGATGTCAGAATGCGAAGGCGAGTGTGTGCGTCTATGATGTCGCTACCAAGGGTATTAATCGATTAGTGATGAGTGATGATCGATTAGGGGATGTTTATTTTCCGCGTTTACGTTGGACAGATGAGAGTACGCTGATGGTACTACGCGTCAACAGAGACCAGACGAAGATGGAGGTGTTTGATTGCAATGCCAAATCCACCGTCTCCCACCTCTGGTACCGTGAAGAGAGCAAGAAATACTTTGTGGACTACAGCCTGTTCGATCAATGGCAGTGGTTGAGCGACGGACGCGTGGTCATCTTAAGCGAAAAAGATGGTTGGCGTCGTGCCTATTTGTATAACGCGCAAGGTACCGAGCTGAAAGCCCTCACGCCTGAGAACATTGATGTTACGGCTGTTTATGGGGTGAACGAGAAGACACAAACGCTTTATTATCAGGCTGCACCGACTCCTGCTACGCGACAGATTTATGCGGTGAATAGTAAGAAAGGAGAAATTACTCAACTCACCCAAGAGGAGGGTATGTGGTCGGCACGTTTCGATCAAGAAGCCACCAAAGCCGTGTTCTGCTATCAGTCCTTTGAGGTACCGAATACCTATTATCTTTATTCAAAGAATAAACTGGAACTGATACAGGATAATAAGGAAGTTCAAGAAGCATGGCAGGCGAACGGTTTGCCCGAACCGCAATTATTAAATATCAACGGCCTCGAGGCAATGCTTATTAAGCCGTCAGGATTCAGTAATCAGCCAGCAGCCTTAGTAGTGATGCACTATAGCGGGCCGTCGAGTCAGCGGGTATTGAACAGATGGCGTAAGCGCTTTGAATATGCGTTGGTGGATCAGGGTTATGCGGTGCTGATTGTGGATACGCGGGGTTCGGACTGTAAAGGTCGCGCATGGCGCAATGAGACTTATATGAGTCTGGGTCAGAAAGAGGCAGAAGACCTTATTGCGGCCGCCAATGAGATTGCCAAACGACCGGATATTGACGGAGCGCGCATGGCGATCATGGGTTGGAGTTATGGCGGTTATGAGACCTTGTATACGATGAGTCAAAAGAACCATCCGTTCAAGGCAGCTGTAGCGATCGCACCAGTGACCGATTGGAAGTTATATGACAGCGCGTATACGGAGCGTTATATGCGTCGACCGCAAGTCAACCCGCGGGGGTATGAAGAGGCATCGTTGCTCAATAAGGCGAAGGATATGACGGGTAAGGTGCTCATCATTCATGGAACGGCGGACGATAACGTACATGTACAGCACACGATGCAGTATATCCATGAGTTGGTGGAAGCCGACAAGCAGTTTGAGATGCAACTGTATCCTGATGACAATCATTTCTTGCGCAAAGGCAACAATGCTACGCATATGCATAACAGAATTTTAAATTTTTTACAAAATAATCTAAAACAATGAAAAATTACGCTTTAGGTATCGATTTAGGTGGCACAGGCACCAAGTTCGGTTTGGTTGACGATGAAGGTAAAGTTCTTCGCAGTAATTCTATCCCCACCCAGCAGTATCCGGACATCGACGAGTACTGTGACGTGCTCTGCAACGGTCTCAAACGACTGGTAGAGGACGAAGGTATCTCGATGAGTGAGGTAGTGGGTGTCGGTTGCGGCGCTCC
>Ga0310694_10002784_pt1 | contig 17535 bp, 31 predicted proteins | sample 174DNAGHGhighgp2_FD_203884 | JGI IMG/M metagenome (GOLD analysis project Ga0310694, IMG submission 203884) | Sheep rumen microbial communities from Palmerston North, Manawatu-Wanganui, New Zealand - 1742 DNA GHGhigh gp2 (v2) (version 2) | ecosystem: Host-associated > Mammals > Digestive system... | reverse complement strand
AAGGGCAGTTGCTGCCTAACGGAACTTTAACACCTGATGAAAGCGTATCATCTCGTTACATCGTTATTCCATCAAAAAAAGGTCAAATTATTACTTTTACATCTTGCGAGTTCAGCGACACAGCCATGATGGGATTTTGTAGGGAATCAAATGGAACATACACGATTCTCACGAATGGAGAGGCTGCAAATGGAGGTACGCCCAAAACATTCAAATATGAAGTGAAGGAAGACGGATTTGTCGCCCTAATTTGGAGGTATCAATTTGACAAGTACGGAACAATACAAACGAAGAGTGCCGCTTGTGAAATGTTAAATAACGTGGATGTTGGGAAGAGATATAGTAATTGCCATTCGTTTGGAGAACAGCCCGCAGCAGATGGGACATCTGGTTCATTTATGAATACGGGAGATGGATATTCAGAGTTAATATCCGAAATATATGAGCCTCTTCGCACGGCATTCCCATCAATTATATCAAGGACAGAACTCGGATATGATGCAAGCGGTACGATTATGATGTATGCGTATGATTTTAAGCCATTCTATTATCAACAAACAATCGTACTACAAGCTGGAATACATGCAATAGAGCCTGACGCAATAGCTTGCCTTGCACGAATCATGCAAATGATTTATGATGTAAATCAAACCGATGAAGACCTCATTTTCTTAAGACAGAATGTCCGTATAATCGTTATACCTTGCGTTAATGTATGGGGATATTCGCAAAGTCCCAAAAACAATAAAACTTATGCAAATAAGGAGTTGCAAACATGGGATACTAATACTTGCGTTGAACTTGAAAATATCAAGGCATATTATTCGACAATAATGAGCAATGTGTCTTTTATGATTGACATGCACACCACAACGAATGACACCTACCTTGATTTCTATGGTAATCTGCAAAGATGGGCAAAGAATGTGCGTACTATATATAGAACTAACGGATGGCTCTGCGAAAAGTATGCAAAGAATGGAGCAACTGTTGCCGACCAATATCTCGGATATTGGGATAGTATGGCAATATGCCGTTACTATTGTTATATTACATACGGTGTGCAGAGTTCTACGCTTGAATTAAGCGATTATAGATGGGGGGCAAAGAGTTCAGCAGATGCAATCACGATGGGGGTAACAATGTGGCTTAACTATATCATTCAACAAGCAAACGACTTCTATAAGAATGAGGGTACACAAATACCAGATGCCGACTATAAACAAGGAAGGGCATAAAATTTAAGTACAGAGTTATTGTAATAACTCAATACGAAAGATGAGAAAGTAAAAGCATAGTGTTTAAGTTAATAAAAGGGTGATAGAGGGAGGCCGTGAGGTTTCCCTCTATTTATTTATCTTCAAATTATACTCTTTTAATTCTTCTATAGTAGGTTTTGGAATACAATACTGCTCCTCTCCTACAAGGGGACTAATGGTAATAATTACTCTGTTTCCTTCATCATATTGCCCATCAACAAGTCCTGCATTAGATAATATTCCTTGCATAGCGGCAATAGCCGCTTTATTTCTTACTTCAACCCAATTACAAGTTGCTTGAGAAGATGCTTCTCTATTATATTCTTGTCGTGTCATAATTTAGTCTTCTTAAAATCTTGCAATAAATTGTCCATTAACTTTATCATACATTTGTGGATGACTACCATCCATAACAATTTTCCATTTATTCCACCAGTGTTCTTTAATTTTGCGAATATAATAAGACGATACTACTCCTAATACAGAATAAGATATTAGTTCATGCTTAACTTTCATAATTCTCCTTCTTTAAGTTCACTAATAACAAATTGTCTGTAATCTTGCATTGCTTTATGTAGTCTTGAAGCATCAGTTGACATCATTTGTGCTGCTTTATACATAGCATCTGCAAGTTGTCTAAGTTTAGTAAGTTTTTCTTGTGGTGTCATAACTATTCCTCCATTGCTTGTTTAAGGTCATTAAGAAATGTGTTCATTCTAAAATCGAAGGTTGCTCCGTTATCAACAAATTTTACTTTACCATACTTATAAACATTGGCTATAATAAAGTCGTAAACTTTGTCAAGCATTGTTTTGTCTGCCCATTCAGCACCTGCTTTGAAAGCAGCTATAGGAAATGCAGATAAATCACTTAAATACTTTACTTCGTTATAGTACTTTTCTGATGCTTGTTTAATTTCTTCTTCTCTTATCATAACTTATTCTCCTTTCATATAAGTTTGATTTGCTTTTCTTTCGTCATAATCAGGTTCAGGCCATTGGTCATCCTTTATAATAACACCTTTAATATGTGTCTTCCCATCTATATAGGCATGAACCAATCTATGTGCGCCATCAACTAATTCATTTTCTTCGTCAAGAATAATTGGGAAAGAATAATCTGCTTTAAGAACTTTCTGCATTTCTTTTGCAAGGTCAATAAAAGTTCCGATGTTCCAATAGTTGTTTTGTCTCAAAAGAGACTCAACATTTATATCCTCTTGTGGATTGCCTTTGGTTGCTTCCCAAAGTTTTATATCTTCCAACGACTTTCCTGCTTTATAGTAATACCCAAACATAACTATTTTCCTTTCTGTGTTGTAATTTCTACATAAAATTCTCCGTCACACACACTGCCATCCAAATAGGTTTGATAAGTGTCTTTGTTCGTTCCAAGCTGCCACCTCAAACATGTGAGCCTTTTCGGGCATCTATCATTATCGCAAGCTGCAATGTCTTCATTGTGGTATGCCATAACTATTCTCCTTTCTGTTTATTCACAAATACCATCGCAATTAGGACAATACCATAAACCATAACCAACCCAATTGTCATTACATGAAAGATATTCTCCACATTTGGGGCATTTATGTATTAGAGCGCACCATAATTCATATAATTTCTTCTTCATAATTATAACTTTTTAAGTTGTTCCAATAGATTAAATATAATTCTACGACAAACACCATTAGCACCATGAGTTTTGTAAACTCCATCAAGAGCCTGTATCTGTTCTTCACTTGGCCTCCAAGTGTATCTTTCTTTGAGGGATTTGAGCCAATTAATACTACTAATTAAATTATTGTAACCTTTAATCTCTTGTTCTTTTGCAACAGATGTTAATGTTTTAAGAATGTGATTAAATTCAATTTCATCATCTTCACTCCAAGCAGGCTTACCATACAATGCCTCTTTCGCTTCTGCTGAAATCTTACGTTGGGACTTTTGTTCAATCTTCTTTAGTTCTTTTTTATCTGCATCCCATTCATATCCTGCTTCCTTCATCTTTTGGAATAAAAAGTCACGTTGTTCTTTGGCTGCTGGATATACTTTGTTGTTATTATTCCAAGTGTCTATCCCATTTGCCTCTATAAAATCATCCGCCAAATTAACACCGCAGTAGAAATATACATAATCTTTATCGTGCCTTTTATATATAAAAGGAGCACCATTTGCATCTAAGACATCACCATCCTTTGCATCTTTGATAGTCCAATCTCTGAAATATGTATCAGGACAAACTACTTCAAAGGGAACATTGCTATTAGACGGCATTAAACTTCCGTCCTGTGTAGATAAGTATGTATCACCTTTATAAAATGCTTTGTTTGCATAATTATCGAGTAGGTCTTTTATACATACATACCATTTATCTTTTTCAATCTTAAACTTTGGTTCAACCTTATCAGTGGGGTTTTGCTCACTTTGCTTTTTAAGCCAAGCAACCACATCCGATAATTTTATTCCATTAAGCCATTCTTTATCAGTGCGTGATTCTCTCTGCTGATACTTGAAGGATTCTAACAACCATTTCCTTATCTTCTCATCCTCGCTCTCTTCTTTCTTAACTACAATCTTTCCATTTTCAATGCTTGCCGTGTAACCTTCTGGAATATTGTATTCCCAACCTCCAAGTTCGCTATCTTTAGCACCAAATGGAATTTCAATAAATTCTTTCATAACTAATCATTTTTAATATAATACTCACATCCTTCCTCGATAGGTTCTTCAGGATGAAAGAAGGATGCAAACAAATAATCTCTGTTCTTAACCTCTTGCCCTAACCAATACCTGTAACAAGTGTCTTTCTTACTGCAAGTGTGTTGGGAGCAATGCATCATGTCGTGGTTATAGTTCATAGTTATTCCTCCTTTACAATTATTACTTTAACTTTGTCACCATCTTCAATACACTTAGGCAGTTTCATATTAATAGATAGACCTGTTATATTCCAGTAGCCGACTTCGCCATCCACAGCACCTTTCATCATCTGCTCTTTCTGCCAATTAGCACCTGCCTTGAAGATTTCATAGAAATTATTCTTGTCAGAATCAACAATATGCTTAAAGGCTTCTACTGCTGCTTGTTCCAAGTCCTCACTTACAGGCTCTTCTTTTCCATGCACACATTCATTAACTATCTCAGCATACTTCTCACTTGAAATGCCTAAATCCTCTTGTGGATTGAAGTCTTTAATCATTTCACCAAGTACACCTTCTGCCTCTTTAGGTTCTCCAATAGTCACTTTGATAGGTTCTTCAAAAGAAATAAGCACATTACGATAAGCATCCGCTTTACCTTCCCAATAACTATTATTTGTAATATTTGCTCTATCTAATGATATACTATAAAGCCTTTCAATCTCGGCTTTAATTTGTTCTACTTGTTTGTTCATATCGGTAAATAGTTTCAACGTGTTCCAGTGTGTCCACCACATATACTTTCTGTGCTACAACATTGTTTTCATAGAGTGCTTCGATATAGCGTATTACAACGCTATCTCTACGATTAATGCATTCAATCAAAGTCCTATCATAATCCAGATAGTGAGAGTGATAGATACCCATCTTCTCTTCTAAAATAGAGAGCTTTGTAAATATCGCCATTAAGACAATAATAATAACAGCATACGGAAAAGCCTTTCCTGCTAATTCAAGTATCTCTTTCATTTCTCAAACTCATTTATAAGTTCTTGTTTTCGTTCTAATAGGAGTTGCTTAAAGCGGTCAGTCAGGACTTTATCATTGACTATGTGATAATCTGGGTAACTAGAGAAAACATGAGACTTGACTATTCCTATACCGACCATTACTAAGTTCTCATCGCCAATTTCGTAGCCAATAGATTTAAGGATTTCATCTATATCGTTAATCTTTTCAACGATAGGCTTCCTGATGTTATACTCTTTTATAGTCATAGTTATATAGTTAATGTTATATACGATTTCTCAGGGCAAGGCATACCTTGTCCTGTTTTGTTTCCGAAAAGTTAGTGGGGAAATGAACTATCTGCGGACAAAGTTACGAAAAAAAGTTTTTGTCTCGGTGAACCGAGACAAGTTTTTCTGTCGAAATGGAACTTTGGGACTAAGAAAGCGAGAAAAAGGTGAGCGCAATTCTTATTTCACAAGTGTGAAAAATAAAAGTGAGACCTGCTTAGAACAACGTATTTTTGTGGCAAATAGATGCAGCCATGCGTCTATTCGAGAGCAAAAACATCTATTAATAAAGAAAAAAAGGAGGGTTTATGGAAGAAAAGATTCTTACAGTACCAACGAATGACAATGGCGCATTGAATGCAATGGCCATGATGAACAACAATCCGTGGATGTATCTTGTCATGCTGGCATTATTCGGTGGCGGAGGCTTCGGCTACGGCAACAATGGTGTAAACACCGCACTTGACATTGACACGCAGAACAAGCTGAACAGCCTACAAGCGCAGATTAACGACAACAACAACAATCAGTGGCTTCGTGAAGCAATTGCTGGTAACGCAACCGCTTTGAATGCCCTGAAGGATTGCTGCTGTCAGGCACAGAAGCAGACGTTAGAGCAGGGTTATCAAAACCAAATTCAAACCATCAACCAAACCAATGACTTGCAGACTACGATGCGAGCCGAGAGTGGACTTGTCCGCGCAGAGGTTGCTTCCTTCCGTCAGGCATGGGAGAACAGCCGCTATCAGGATGTAGTGGCCGAGAAGACACGTTTGCAGACAGAGCTTGACCTTCTCCGTCAAAACGCAGGCACGGCAGCTATGATTGCTCCTGTGCAGGCCGACGTGACGAAGATACAGAACGAGGTGCTCGCTCTTCTTGCCAACGCAAACGTGGCTAAGACAGCAACAGCTACAACCGCAGGTTAAACAATTTCCTCCGATGGGGTGGTAGGGGTGTCCCCTGCGCCCCTATCGGGGAATTAAAATTCGGAGGATATGGGAAACTTATTTAAGGATTTGACCGCAGGCGCATTCGTATATGCGTTGAGCAAGGGCGAGGAATTGAAGTATTACGAAGGCAGCGTCGTGAGCGTTGGCCAACAGAGAGTGGACGTGCCACCGATGCCGAAGATGCCAAACGGGCAACTGCCAACACAGATGCCTATTATCAGGAACGTGGTAGATGTGACCTATAGCATAGACGGAAAGACATACACGGATGCCGTAGACATCACAGCACCGGCCTTCACCACCGACAAGTTGGGCGGTGTAGCACTTGTAGCCACGAGCAAGGATGCCATCGTGAACGAGTTGCGCCAGACAGAGCAGAGTGTGGAGAGTTACATAACGGAAGCCGAGAAGGGACTGCCGAAGAAGAAGGAGCAGTTGAAGTCGTGCAAGTCACTCATAGCGCAATTGGACACCTCCTACAAGGAGAAGCAGCAGACGGAGGAGCGATTTACGAAGATAGAGGCAGTACAGAAGGAACTTGCCGACAAGTTGGACAAGATATTAGCGAAATTAGGAAAATGAAGAACGAGCATATCAAGAAATTTGACGAGTTGTACACGAAGATGTCCGACTCGTCCGACATTAAGGACATGGAGTTGTTCGGCAAGGTAATGCGTGAAGCCATGCAGTACGTAGTCAATCACTCTCCTGCCTACGCAGATGAGTTAATAGAGAAGTTGGAAGCAATCAACTACAAGAATTACCTGACCAAGAAAGAGGCAGAGGACATCATCATGGAAATGCAGCCTTCCCCGAAGTGGACGATTGAGCAGATGAAGCGTGCGCTTGCTGCATCAGGTACTGCAACAGAAGAAGCACCATGCTACAACGAGTGCGCATTGCTTACAACGATAGCTATGATATCAAGTGATAGTGGTGACACGCTATCCAAGTACGTGAAGGACGAAAGCCAATTGATGGAGATAATCTACAATCTGGCTATTGACAAGTTAAAGGATAAGGACGGCAAGTTTGCTATCCGCAAATACTTTGACCTATGATTGAGACACTCGGACATTACGCATGGAAGGCGGTAGCGAAGTTGGGCGAAATCCTACAGACGCTGTGCGGATGGTGCTACCTGATAGCTCTTTTCCTGCTTGACTATTTCTCGGGTCATGGGTTCATTGTTGGCTTGGCAGTGTTCGTTACCCTGATGGATGCCGTATGGGGGATAGCAGTCAGCGTGAAGCAAGGCAAGTTCACATTGAGTGAGTTGGCGAGATTGACGATAGCCAAACTTGCAGTCTACGGCTGCGCGTTGAGTGTCTTTGTTGGGTTGGACAAGGTGACAGACAGCGTCATCACAGGCTCGCTTGTTGGCGCAGCAATCGTCCTCGTGGAGTTCTGGAGTTGCTGCGCGAGTATGCTTATCCTATTCCCGTACATGCCATTCCTGAAGTTAATGAAGAAGGCGTTGACTGGTGAGATAGCAAGCAAGTTGCACATTGAGGAATGCGACGTAGAGGACGTGTTGCGCATAGACTATAACAGCAAAAAGAAGAAGAAGGAAGATGAAACTGATGACAATATCTAACGCAGGCTTGGCACTCATCAAGAAGTACGAGGGTTGCCAACTGAAGGCCTACAAGTGTCCTGCAGGCATACCAACAATAGGCTATGGGCATATAAAAGGTGTTAAGATGGGCATGACTATCACACAGGAGATAGCAGACAAGTTGCTGCAAGAGGACATCGCGCCAACAGAGAAGGCCTTGAACGCCTTGAAGATTAACTTTAGGCAAGGGCAGTTCGATGCGCTCGTGTCGTTCATCTTCAACTTGGGCATCGGCAACTTTAACTCGAGCACATTAAAGAAGAAGATAGTGGCAGGCGCAAAGGACGAGGACATCGCTGCAGAGTTTGGTAAATGGAACAAGGCAGGCGGCAAGGTGCTTGCTGGACTAACTAAAAGAAGAGAGGAGGAAGCAAAACTATGGATGCAATAAAGAAGATGGCATGCCTGTTGGCGGCAATTGTAGCACTGGCATCGTGCAAGACCAAGACGGTGGTGGTAACTGTTCCCGAAATTCGCACCGACACAACCTACATCACAAAGGAGCAGAGAGACAGCATTTGGCTGCACGACAGCATCTATGTCAGCGAGAAGCAGAAGGACGACACCATCTATCTGTATCAGGAGAGGTGGCACACCAAGTACGTAGAGAAGGTTAAGACCGACACCATCTATCAGCACAAGGTAGATAGCGTAGGCGTTCCTTACCCGGTTGAGGTCAAGGTAGAGAAGAAGCTGAACTGGTGGCAGAACATGCGCATGACGCTTGGAACGATTGCGCTGATAGGCATATTCTTGTGGATAGTAGGTCAAGGTATTAAGTTGTACATGAAAAGATTTTGACTATGCGAGTAACATACGTTATAGGCAAGGAGGCCGTCTTGAAGGAAGTAAGGAGGCTTACCCACTACGGAGGACACAGGAAGACTGGTGATGATGGTGCGTTTGAGCGAATGCGAGCAACAGACAGCGACAAGGATATGCTGGAGCAGTTCTGGAAAGCGGCCTGCTCTGCTGCAACCGAACAGCTAATGCACTACACTAAATGTATAAGCAATGACGATATAGGCGAATCAACTGCATACGAAGTAGAGATGGAGATGCCGAGCTTGTACGATGTCATTCTCAACGACAGCATTGAGGAGAGCCTGCAGAATTTCTTCATTAACCTGATAGCGAGCAAGTGGTACAAGATAACAAGTCCTGAAGATGAAGTCAAGTATGCTGCAGAAGCTAATGGTTACATGAAGGACATAGAGAACAAGATATATCACCGCAAGAGACCAAAGAGAGATGAATACTGATTGCACATGTTCGGGCACAGGCTTCCCGATTTTCAATAACGATGTTGTATTGCGCTTCGGAAGGAACGAGTTGCTTTACGACATCAAGAATTACGCCTACATTGAGTGGGACGTAACGAAGGTAGAGAGTGCTCACGACAAGCACATGATAGCCGACATTGGCGAAAAGGGAAACGTCGATAGGGTGACGAGGGTGCTTGACCTCACCTTTGCTCAATGTGTAGAGTTGCTATATCCCTATGCAAAGCGAGAAGTGAAGGGGCACAGCAGCCGAGACAATGAGCTTGAAGAAGAGGAGGAGTATGTCTTGAGGATGAAAGTGCCTGACACTTTTTCCGAGACTACCGTGACGCTCTTAGAGAAACTTATACACGAACTCATGGTGTGCGCAGTCCTTGCAGATTGGTTCAGCATAACCAAGCCTGATATTGCGGCATCGTGGGCTGCAAGAGTGGAGGCGCTTGAAACCGAGATACGACGTGTCAAGAACAGACGTAGTGGAAGGCTGACGAGGAAGTTGCATCCTTTCTAATTTAATATATATAACTCTGCCACCCGAGCCGTTTGCATCGGTAGTCAGAGGGCGCGAATTACTTGCTTGCATAGCAGACATTCAAGCTGGACAATCGGGTGGCTGCTTTTACTTATAGTAAGAGCCTACAGAGGCTTCGTGCGCTGTGCCAGCAAAACAGCGCATTCCTTTGCAACTGAACGGTTACGTGGTACGTAGCTCACTCGCGTATGTTGTACGGGGATAGGCCTCTGCTTACAGCAGGGGAATAACAGTCTCAAATGTATCCTCGTGGTCGGGTGATACAAGACTCCTAAATACCGCGTCGGATTGTTCCGAAGGGAAGGGTTTGGGGGTCTTTCTTTATATTACTTTGCGATTATACAATTGTGGTAAATCGTAAAACATAAAACAATGAGTGTATTTATTTTGTTTTGCGAATGGGATAATGGGATTCTTATTTTCCCCATTGTCCCCATTGTCCCCGATGCGATTATGCGATTGTGTTAAATCGTAAAACAAGAATAGGGATTATTGCCATGAATCCCTATTTACTTGACGAATCCCTATTGACTTTGTTTTATAAATGGGGAAAATGGGATTTTGATTTTTCCCATTGTCACCATGTCCCCACAACCCACTCTGTTATCATTTCTGTTATCATTTATGTAAGCATTCCTGTAAGCAAAACGATACTTCTTACGCACTGACATTCAATGTCTTATGAAAGTGCGTAAGCGAATTACAATAGCTCGCTTACAAAAGTGATAACAAAAACTAATAACAAAAAAGTGATAACAAGTTATTTAATTTTGTTATATATATGGGGATAAACAGGGGATAAACGGGGGATTTTGTCCCCTGTCAATCCCCTTTCATTTTCCTCTCAACATTCTTCATCGCTTCGTAGATGGTAGAGTCAAGCAATTTGGCATAGACCTCTCTTGTTATCTTCGTGGACGAATGCCCAAGCACCTTTGCCACTACCTCCATGTCGACACCCATATTGAGGAGTAGGGTTGCGCCAGTATGTCTTGCCCAATGTGATGTCAGTTCCTTGTCGATGCCTGCGTGTTGTGCAAGAGCTTTCAAGTAAGCATTGTACTTGACGTTGGAGATGATGGGCAACTTGCCATCGTACTTGTTCAAGATGTCTTGGGCAGGCTTCATAAGCATGAAGGAAAACTCCTGCCCTGTCTTGCCGCGTGTGCCGCTATATACAGAGCGACCTTTTACCTTCTTAATCTTGGTGAAGTCGAATGCTGCAAGGTCAACGTATGAGAGGCAGGTATAGACTTGAAACACGAACACGTCACGCACTTGCCGCAGACATTCTGTAGGCAGCTTGACCTTCTCTATCTTGTGAAACTCCTCAATGGTTAGGTGCTTCCATAGACTGCGGCTTTCCTTGTCCCGATTGATGCGGACGTGCTTGTAGGGGTTGCGACGGATGAGCCCTTCGTCCACGGCATCCATGATGAACGAGTTAAGAAATCTGTGGTAGTTGTTCCATTTGCTGTTGTCCTTCAAGTTCTTCCCGGCAAGCACCATGTCCATTTCGATAATATTGGCCTCCGTAATATCATCGAAGGACTTGATGCCTCCCCATGCTTGGAAGAAGCGCATGAAGCGGTTGTATCGCTCCTGAGAGTCTTTCGTCTTCCCATACATACGCACGCACGCGCGTTCATTACAATAATTAATAAAGGCATCTTTGTCCACAGGCTTCGGTTCTTGTTTGGCCTTCATACGCTTTGGAATCTCGTCAAGGTCAAGGTCGCCTGCTTCAAGAAGTTCGTTGACCACCCTGCGAGCATTTCCCATCAGGACGGACAAGGAAGAGTTAAGGTGAAGTGCATCGCTTCTGCCTATCACTTGGCCATTCTTCCACTCTCGGGGCAGGACGTGAATGCCCGAAGCCATGAACTTTGCCTTACGATGAAAGGTAATTTGTAACTCAATGCTGCCTTCTTTAGTAGCAGATGCTCGTTTGCGTCTGTCGAAGATGAATTTTAGAACGGGTAATTGTGCCATAGTTATATAGTTAAATGTCAGGTATCGTGGGTTGGAATCCCCTCCCTCCCGAGTACCTATTGTTTTACCGAATTAGGATATTTAGTTTTACCAAGTGCCATTTTTGGTAAAACTTTTTGAACATATTATATCATATTAAAACATATTATATCATACATAGTTTTGCAGGGTTCAAATCCCTTCAACTTGTGGAGTTTCAGTTGGTTACGTTGTCAAATCCCTTGCAAAAAGGGCAAAAGAATAGGAAGTGTGAAACACCCTTCCTACTCTATCCAGCGGAGAGACTGGGATTTTTTGGGTGTTAGTATATGCTTGTTCCTCAGTTAGTTAGGTGTGGTATGTTCGTTTTGGTAAAACATTGGTACTACATTTTAGTAGGCTTTGACGCAGGCTTTGACGGAGAAGACTGCCATTAGTTCCTCCTTCGGGATTTGCTGCTCGGAGTAGTCCTTGTTGTCGGGGATGAGTTGGATGTTTTTGCCTTTGTCGTTTACTCGCTTGATTGTCCGCAGTCCGTTCTTGGTGACGATGGCGTATATCTCCCCACTTATTAGATAACGGAAGTCCTCAAGTTGTTGGAGAGCCACCATGTCGCCCGACGAGATGGTTGGCGACATGCTATCTCCATGTGCGTTTACCCAACATGTGCAACGATTATAGAGAGGGAAGTCTATAAGGTAGTCGGGGTTTCTCGTCTGGTCGTTCTCCATAATGTCGAAGCCGAGAGTGAAGTCCACGTTGTAGTATGGCACTCCCTGCGTCGTGGAGATTCGTGGTTTTTCTTCTTCTCGCATTGAGCCTTCACCTGTGAGCAGCCACTTATACCTTATATTATATACGTGAGCAATAGACTCCAATAAGGAGTTCGGGCAAGGACTTTTGGCGTTAAGTATCTTAGACAAACTACCCTTGTCGAATCCAAGATTATCTGCAAAAGAAGTCATCCTTACATTCTCCTCTTGCATCACACATTTGATGCGTTCTATCATCTCAGTGTCTATGGGATAAAATTGTTTTGCCATGTTGATGTTATGTTGAGGTTAATGTGTTCCAAATGTCTTATTATGTGTTCTATCTGTCTTATTCGTTGAATTTTCGTTGTTTTTTATTTGGTGTATGTTGAAGTTTTTTCGTAACTTTGCAGTGTCAAATCAATTTTCTCGTTGTTTTCTCGTAAAGAGAGCGAGAGCGAAGACAAAGTTAAGAACAATAAACGAAACAACAATGATACAGAAGAAAAAAATTATCAAAGTTCCTACGAATTGCATACTACAGATTGCAAAATCGCACGGAGTTACACGCGCAGCCGTGTACAATGCGCTTGGTTATCGGAGCAATTCCGAGCAGGCAGGAGTCATCCGCAAGGAAGCGATGGAATTGTATGGCGGCATCAAGGCAGACGTAGTTTATTTTTAATCATTTAACATATAAAGTTATGAAGACAATTAGACGCACAGACATGACGATTACTCTTTCTCAGGAGGAGAAGGATATGGTATTGAACGCTATTAGTGAGCAGTTGCGCTATGGTGATACCGATTTTGACATCTTCGTAGAGATTAACGACAGCCTGACCATTGAGGCACAAGGTCACTTGTACACGGAAGGCTACAGGGAAGCCGACAACAATGGCTTCAACGAGACAGGCAGGAATGCCGACCTTATTCTCACTGCCTTCGTGAGCAATCACGGATGGGACGAGGAGTGCTTCGATGTAGATAGCGAGTTCGAGAAGGAGGCATGGGCAGTATTGCAGGCAGCTTGATTATTAACCATTAAGAAGTATAGATATGAGACATTTGGATTTTACGAAGAACGTGGTAATGCTGGTTATTGGCATATCCGCATTTATCCTGCTCATTGCAGAGGGCGACACCTTGTTCCACACATTCTTGGCAAAGGTAATTGCCTGCGCATTGATAAGTTGTGACATTATGATTTATCGTTCATTCGACAATAACGACAACAGCTATGATGCAGTTCAGTGATATGAATGTAACGTACAAACAGTTCCTTAACGATGTCAGCAGGGCTGTCTGCAAGATGCTCAAGAAAGACCTAAACCCTCGTGGCAAGTGGCTGACCACGAATGAGGCTGCGGAACTGCTTGACGTAACACCTGACTATCTTCGCCATAAGAAGGACAAGTACTGCGCAGTGAAGCGAGGAAAAGGTAAGCAGGCAAGGCTGATGTTTGACAGAGACGTATTGATGGACTGGAAGAATTTGGAATAGACAACACCCACTCTTGGAGACGACATGATACAACTTTGGTTTAATCTTGGGGAAATCTATCTACGTTTTGACATGTGCTTAGCACACAGCGGTGTGCGCGTGTCGGGCAGGTTCGACTCCTGCGGTGGGACAAAGAGAGATAACACATATTTATTAACCAAAAAGTTAAAGTAAAATGAAAGAGTTAAACACAATTCAAACGCGATTGGTGGCGCATAAAACTCAGTACAATTCTTTCGGGAAGTACAAGTACCGCAGTTGCGAGGACATTCTCGCTGCCGTTAAGCCTCTGCTTGCAGATACAGGTTGCACACTTACGTTGTCGGATGAGATTTTGCTGATTGGCAGCAGGTTCTATGTCAAGGCCACCGCAACATTGGCAAACACCAAAGGCGATGTGGCGTCTACAAGCGCACTTGCTCGCGAGGAAGAAGAGAAGAAGGGTATGGACGGCAGTCAAATCACAGGCACAGCGAGCAGCTATGCAAGGAAGTATGCCTTGAACGGCTTGTTTGCCATTGATGACACGGCAGATGCAGACGCACTGAACACCAACAAGGAGTTCACAGAGAAGCCAAAGGCTAAGGTTACAAAGAAGGCTGCTCCTGCCGATGCTCCTGCAGAAGAGTTGTCAATTGCAGAGTTACTGACGTTGGCGAAGGACGAACTCGCGCAAGCGCAGACTGCTAACGACTTGCGTAATATCTGTGCGAGGTATCCTCAACTGAGAACAAACACAGATTTCCTTGCAGCAGGAACTGCGAGAAAGAAAGCACTCGGAATACAATAACCAATAAACTTGAAGACTATGGCAACGACATTGAACAGCATACCAGTTGTGTTCGACCAAGAGACGCACACATACACGAACACAGAGACAGGCGAGGTATACAGGGGCATTACATCTACACTTATCGACCGGCTCTTCCCTGATAAGTACGCAGCCATTCCCGAAGAGGTGCTTCGCAAGGCAGCAGAGTATGGCAGCAACGTACATGCAGACATCGAACTGGCAGAGAGTCTTGGCGTAGCACCTGCAACGCAGGAAGGCAAGAACTACCTGAAACTGGCGAAGGAGAACGGTCTTGTATACTTGGCGAGCGAGCACACCGTAAGCGACATGAAGCACTATGCTACCAACATCGACTGCATCTATGACGTGGAGGATGGCGTGGTTGACATTGCCGATTTCAAGACCACAAGCAAACTTGACAGAGAGAGTGTGAGTTGGCAGTTGAGCATCTGCGCATATTTCCTTGAGAAGAACAATCCAGACGTGAAGGTGCGCAGGCTTCTCGGCATTTGGCTTCGTGGCGACATCGCGCAGGTGATAGAGGTTAATCGTAGAAGCGACGCGGAGATAGAAGCACTCATTGCAGCAGACCTGAACGACGAGCCATTCGAGAACAAGCCATTCTTCCCTGACTATATCAGTGAGAATGAAGCCACCCTGTACGCACTCGGCAAGAAGATAAAGGAACTCACCGACGAGTATGAGACCTTGAAGGCAGACGTGCTTGCGAAGATGCAGGAGCATGGCGACAAGAGTTTCGATACAGGCAACATCTTGATTACCTATGTAGCTCCAACGAGCAGGGAGAGTTTTGACTCGAAGAAGTTCAAAGAAGAGAATGCGGAGTTGTACGGCAAGTATATGAAGCAGAGCGAGACTAAACCAACACTTAAACTTACATTGAGATAAGATATGAAAAGAGTAAAAGACCTGAAGATTGGTGACCATGTTTACTTATTGTGGAATTATGGCGTTGATTTTGAGGATTGGTTTACTGTTGCAGAAATCAGGAAGAAAGGCACACTTGCAACAATCAAACTCGCCATTAAAGAAGGTGACAGGATTAAAGAAGTCATCGCTTACGGACACGTTTCAAGTGCCATTCTATCATGGTATGGCAAGGGGTGTTATATGAGTGAATACCCACTAACGACTGACAGAGAGAGTGCGCAGCGTCTTGCGAATGACTATAATATGTGGTCAGAAGAAAGAGAAATCGGAGTTACCGCAAAGAAATTATTAAAACAACTTACTAAATCTATCTAACTAATCATTCTAATTATGTACAACAAACAATTGATTATCGGCAATCTTGGAAAAGACCCCGAAGTAGTTACTTTCCCTGATGGGAGTAAAGAAGTGAAGTTCACCGTAGCGGTGACAGAGAAAGGTTTTACCACGTCAACAGGCAAGCAGATACCCGACCATACGGAGTGGTTTAACTGCGTGGCGAAAGGTGGCAAGGCAGAGTTCGTTAGCCAGTACATGCACAAGGGCGACAGAATCTTTTGCGAGGGCAAGACCTACACTAATGAGTACAGGGATTCACAGGGAATCACGAAGCGATTCACAGAGGTGCGTGTGACGGAGGTGATAGGCTTATCCAGCAGGCAACAGACAACTGACAACAGACAACAGGTAAACAGCTTCGGAGGGCAACAGAGTTTCCAACCGCAGCAGAGCTTCGGACAGCCACAACAAGGCGACCTGTTTTGATGAGTAATTATTAAGTAATTATTGAGTAATTGACAAGCTAAACTATGACGTACAATCTCGCTAACCCACTCGACGTGCAGAGCATTAGGCTCAGGCTTGAGGCTCTCATCAGCAAAGGCTGCATAGTTGACATGACAGAGAAGAAGGTGAAGCGCAGCCTGAACCAGAACAGCTATTTACACGTTGCCATTCAGTACCTCGCTGTTAAGCTGGGCGAGCCGTCCGTTGAGTGGGTGAAGCGAGAGTACTATAAGAAGACATGCAATGCCGACCTGTTCGTGCGGACGAAGGATGATAAGTTGCTCGGTCAGGTAAAGTACCTGAGAAGTTCTGCTGAATTAGATAAGGCTGAAATGACATTGTCAATCACACGCTTCAGGAATTGGGCATCGCAGGTGGCAAGAGTATATATACCCGAGCCACACGAGCAGGAGGCCGTTGCATGGATGATAAGTGAAGTAGAGAAAAACAAAGGATGGATTTACTAATTAACAATTAAAGTTATGGAAGAGACAAAGAACAGCATCGTTATTGATGATAGCGATAACAGGCTAACACAAAAGAAAATCGTGTTGAGCCATTTACTGGAGTTCGGTTGCTTCTCTATGCCTGAAGCCAACTATAAGTACGGAATAACAAGGCTTGGGGCAATTATCTGCACACTCAAGAAAGAGGGTTGGGATATAGAGACAGAGATGGTATATGGCACTCACAGCAAGACCAAAGGTTTGTCAAAGTGGGCGAACTATATCCTGAAGGCGACACCTTGTGTATAAGTTTATTGTTAAGAGACTATGAAAGATTCGTTTGAGTTTCGCAAAGAGTGGAGAGACGCGGTAAGCGGAATGTCTGCGGAGATGAGGTTGGAGTTCTATGAGGCCGTAATAGAGTACGCCACAACAGGGAACGAACCGAACCTCAAACCAATGGCACGGCTTGCGTTCAACTTTGCGAAAGCAACCCTCGATAAGGATGTCGAGAGAGAAGTGGAGATTCGCAAGAAGCGAAGCGATGCAGGTAGAATACACAAAGGCAATCAGTACACTAATGGAACAAGTGTTCCAAAATCGGAACAAACGGAACAAATGTCCCAAGTGTTCCAACAAATGGAACAAGGTGGAACAAATGGAACAAATGGAACAAAAGAAAAAAAGAATGAAAACGAAAAAGAAATTTCCCCCATACCCCCTATTATAGAAAAAGAAAAAGAAGAAGAAA